>WNGI01012689.1_pt1 | contig 13219 bp, 9 predicted proteins | sample 5400621 | NCBI WGS metagenome assembly WNGI01 (sample SAMN13153374, study PRJNA577476) | soil metagenome | isolation source: 20 cm soil or saprolite under Garry oak tree replicate 1 | place: USA:California | collected 2016-06-15
GCCGCGGCGCGCGAGCTCGACGAGCTTGGCGTCGCTGCGCATGCGCATGAGCACATTCTTCTACGGTCGGGGCCGGTTTCAACGTCCCGCGCTTCCGAACGGCTTTAGCGGCCGCGCCGCCATGTCGCCGCGGCCTTTTATGCGGGCATCGCAAGCGACGCCCTCGTCCTACGGTCGCGGCCGGTTTCGACGTCCCGCGCTTCCGAACGGTTTTAGCGGCCGCGCCGGCATGTCGCCGCGGCCTTTTTATGCGGGCATCGCAAGCGACGCCCTTGGCCTACGCGCGACCGTGGTTTTTGCGTCCCGCTCGGCCGTTGAAGGCGTGTCCCGGCTGCGCTACTTCTGTCTCTTCCCCCACCCTAGGGTGGGGCTTCAACCCACCCCCCTCGATGGGGACGCTACCGCCAAAACGGCGACGAAAGTGTGGCGAGATTGCGCTGAAAGTGAGACAAATCGTCCACACCCGTCCGAGCGGGCGCCCTCGTCAGACGACGAAATTGACCAGCTTGCGAGGCACCACGATCGCCTGGCGGATCTCCTTGCCGTCGAGCTGCACCTGGACGCGGGGCGACGCGCGACGGGCCAGGGCTGCTCCCAGAGCCGCTCGTGTCCGAGCCGTTGCCAGAGCTCCTCCGCGATGTGCGGGGCGTACGGCTGAATCAGCGACACGACCGTCTCGGCCGCCGGCCTCGCTGCGGGATCGCTCGTCGCCGGCGCCAGCTTGTTGACGAGCTCCATCATCGCGGCGATCGGCGTGTTGAAGACGAAGCGCCGGCCGATGTCGTCGCTGACCTTGGCGATCGTCTCGTGCGTCTTGCGGGCCAGCGGCCCGTCCGAGGGACCGGCAGGCGGCGCATTCGACGCCACCTCGTTGACGACGCGCCACAAGCGGCGCAGGAAGCGTGCCGTTCCCTCCAGGCCCTCGTCCGTCCATTCCATGTCCTGGTCGGCCGGGCCCATGAAGAGGATGTAGAGACGCACCGCGTCGGCGCCGTACGCCTCTGCGAGCCGGTCGGGGGAGGTCACGTTTCCGCGGGACTTCGACATCTTGGAGCCGCCGAGACGCACCCAGCCCTGGTGGAACAGGCGCGCGAAGGGCTCGCGAACCCCGACGAGATCGAGGTCGTTCATGACCTTGACGAAGAAACGCGAGTAGAGCAGGTGGCCGGTCGCGTGGTCGATCCCGCCGATGTACTGATCGACCGGCATCCAGAAGTCGGCGATCGCGCGGTCGAACGGGGCGTGGTCGTTGTGTGGATCGCAGTAGCGCAGGAAGTACCACGACGAGTCGACGAAGGTGTCCATCGTCTCCGCCTCGCGTCGCCCCTCGCCGCCGCAGCGCGGGCAGGGCACGTGCAGCCACTCCTGGTTGGAGGCGAGCGGCGGGATCCCCTTCGGCCGGTAGTCCTCCACCTCCGGCAGCAGCACCGGAAGCTCGTCCTCGGGGACGGGCACGATCCCGCACTCGCCGCAGTAGACGATCGGGATCGGGCAGCCCCAGTAGCGCTGCCGGGAGAAGCCCCAGTCGCGCAGGCGGTAGCTGACGGCGGGCCGGCCGCGGCCGCGCTTGCCCAGCCACTCGACGATCGCGCGTGCGCCCTCGGGCGCGGGGAGCCCCGAGAACTCCCCCGAGTTGACCAGACGCTCGTTCTCGGTGTGCGCGGCGAACGCGCCCTCCGACTCCTCGGTCGAGTCGTCCGCGGGCTCGACGACGGGGACGACGGGCAACCCGTAGCGCTGTGCGAACTCGAAGTCGCGCTCGTCGTGGGCGGGCACCGCCATGATCGCCCCGGTCCCGTACTCCATCAGCACGTAGTCGGCGACCCAGATCGGGATCTGCTCACCCGTCGCCGGATTGACGGCGTAGCGGCCCGTGAAGACGCCGTCCTTCTCCTTCGTCTCGCGCTCCTCGGTCGAGCGAGCGGCGGTGTGCTTGACGTATTCGCGCACGGCGTCCTCCTGCGCCGTGCGGGCCGAGAGCTGCTCGACGAGCGGATGTTCGGGGGCGAGCACCATGAACGTGGCGCCGAAGAGCGTGTCCGCCCGGGTCGTGAAGACCGGCAGGTCGAGATCGAGCTCCTCGACCCGGAACAGCACCTCCGCCCCCTCGGAGCGGCCGATCCAGTTGCGCTGGATCGTCTTGGTGCGCTCGGGCCAGTCGATCGTCGCGTGGTCGTCGATCAGCGCGTCGGCATACGCGGTGATCCGGAAGAACCACTGCTCGAGGTTGCGCGCCTCCACCTGCGTACCGCAGAGCTCGCAGCGGCCGTCGATCACCTGCTCGTTGGCGAGCACGGTCTGGTCTTTCGGGCACCAATTGACCGGCGCCGCCTTGCGGTAGGCGAGTCCGGCCTCGAAGAACTTCAGGAACCACCACTGCGTCCAGCGGTAGTACTCAGGCTCGTGGGCCGAGACCTCGCGGTCCCAGTCGATCGCCCAGCCGAGCCGACGCATCTGGGCCCGGATTGCCGCGATGTTCCGCTCGGTTATCTCCCTTGGATGCCCGCCGCCCCGGATGGCGGCGTTCTCGGCCGGCAGCCCGAACGAGTCGAACCCCATCGGCCGCAAGACCGTGAAGCCGTGCCGGCGCCGGTAGTGAGTGACCACGTCGCCGAGCGTGTAGTTGAGCACGTGGCCCATGTGGAGGTTTCCCGACGGGTACGGGAGCATCTCGAGCATGTAGAACTTCTCGCGCTCCTCGCCGCCGGACGACTCGGGATTCGATACATAGAAGGCCCGCGCGTCCTCCCAGACCCGCTGCCACTTGGGCTCGATCTGCTGTGGCTCGTATCGATCCAATTTCGCCTCCGGAAACAAAAAAGCCTCTCGATCGAGAGGCCATGGGGAAGTTCCACGGCTCGCCGCCGCGTTGCTTCCCTGGACTACAGAAGCAGCTGCTCCATTGCGACGGACTGTAGCAACGCAGTAGCGTCACGTCACGTCAATCCGAGGAGGTATGCGTGGCCGAGTACACCGTCCAGAATTTGAAGGAAGTCGAAGACCAGGCGCCCAACTTCGGACTCTCGCCGAACCTCGAGGCGCGAATGGCACGCGTGCCGCTCGAGCTCCAGGAGTTCGGAATCAGCTACCAGCGCCTCGCTCCCGGCTTCCGCCTTCCCTTCGCGCACACGCACAAGAACCAGGAGGAGGTCTACCTCGTCGTCTCCGGCAGCATGCGGGTCAAGCTCGGCGACGACATCGTCGAGTTGAAGCAATGGGACGCGGTTCGCGTCCCGAAGGAGACGATCCGCTCGTTCGAAGGAGGCTCCGAGGGCGCTGAGATGATCGCGGTCGGGGCGCCCAACACCGGCCCGGGCGACGCTGTCGTCGAAGAGAACTGGTGGGTGGACTGAGCTAGCGGCCGGCGGCCGCTGCGGCGGCGAGGCCGGGCCTGACCAGCCGCGCCGGCCGCTTCAGGCCGGCGTCGTTGATGCTCGGGTTGAGCGGCTCCGCCAGCGGGGGCGCGCCGAACGAGGCCTGCCGACGCTCGGGGGGCGGCTCGCCGTAGAGAGTCGTGCGCTGGCGCGGCGTCCGGCCGACGGTGCGAATAGCCGCCTCCATCCCCTCGGGCGGCAGCTCCTGGCCGTGGCTCGCACCGGCTGCGCGGGAGATCGACTCGTTCATCAGGGTCCCCCCGAGGTCGTTGGCGCCGGCCCGCAGCGCCGCCTGAGCGCCGGCGACGCCGAGCTTCACCCACGAGGCCTGGATGTTCGTGATCCAGGGGTGGAGGGCGAGCCTGCCGACCGCGTGCATGAGCACGGACTCGCGGAACGTGGGCCCGCGGCGAGCCCGGCCCTGCAGGTAGATCGGCGCCTCCATGTGGACGAACGGCAGTGGGACGAACTCGGTGAAGCCCCCGGAACGTTGCTGCTGTTCGCGCAGGCGCAGGAGATGGCGGGCCCAGTTCCGCGGCCCGTCGACGTGCCCGAACATGATCGTCGTCGTCGAGCGCAGTCCGACCTCGTGGGCGGTCTCGTGCACCTCCAGCCACTGGCCCGTTGTCACCTTGTCTGGGCAGATCACCGCGCGGATCTCATCGTCGAGGATCTCGGCCGCCGTGCCCGGCAGCGACGCGAGGCCCGCGGCCTTGAGTCGAGCCAGATAGTCGCCCAGGGGCAGCTCGAGCGTGGCGGCGCCCTGCCAAACCTCGAGCGCAGAGAACGCATGGACGTGCAGGTCGGGCAGGACCTCCTTGATCGCGCGGCAGATGTCGACGTAGAAGTCGCCGGTGAAGGCGGGATGGATGCCGCCCTGTAGGCAGACCTCGGTGCCGCCGCGCTCCCAGGCTTCCTCGCAGCGGCGGACGATCTCGTCGAGCGGGACGAGGTACGGCGCGCCGCGCAGGTTGGCCGCCAGCTTGCCCTTGGAGAAGGCGCAGAAGCCGCAGCGGAAGTAGCAGACGTTCGTGTAGTTGATGTTGCGCGTGACCACGTAGGTAACGGCGTCGCCGCAGACCTCGCGGCGCAAGGCGTCTGCGGCTGTGACGACCGCGCCGAAGTCGTGGCCGCGGGCCCGGAAGAGCTCCGTGATGTCGTCTTCGGCGAGCTCGACCTCTTCACGTACCTTCGCCAGCGCCTCGGCGACCGGCGGCGAGATTGACCGTGACGCTTCCGGCGCAGAGCCGTTACCCACCTGTGCGTCTTTGCCTTGTAGGCTCGCCGCGGGGAGGAGGCTGGGCGCGCCTTTAAAAGACGCAGCGGCCCGGGACGACGGGTTGTCGAGCTCGGAATCCTCCGGCGCGCCGGCCGCCCACTCGTCCTCGCGGGCGAAGCCTTCTCCGTCGACGAGCGCGAGCACGTGCGGTGCGACGGTGGCGTCGAGCCAGCGATCGGGGTCGGCGACGTAGTCGGGGTAGATGGTGAGCCGCGGCGCCAGCTCGAGGCCGCGCGAGCGCGTCCCCTCGGCCAGCCGCTCCACCTCGGGCCACGGGGCTTCGGGGTTGACGTGGTCGACCGTGACCGGCGAAACGCCGCCCCAGTCGTTGATGCCGGCGTCGAGCAGGCGCGGAAAGTCCGCGTAGCTCAGATTCGGCGGCGCCTGGATGTTCCAGCGCGCGCCGAGCACGAGCCGCGCGGCCGCACACGTCCACAGCAGCTCTTCGAGCGGCGGCTCCGGCGCGGCCGCCATCCGCGTCCCCGGCTTGGCGCGGAAGTTCTGGACGATCACCTCCTGGACGTGACCGAAGCGCTCGTGGAGCTCGCGGATCGCGAGCAGGGCCTCGAGCCGCTCGCGCCTGGTCTCGCCGATCCCGATCAGGATCCCGGTCGTGAACGGGACGCGGGCCTCGCCCGCCGCCTCGATCGTCGCCAGCCGCGCGGCAGGCAGCTTGTCCGGCGAGGCCCAGTGGGGGCCGCCGCGCTCGGCCAGCCGGGCAGCCGTCGTCTCGAGCATCAGCCCCTGCGAAGCGGAGACCTCGCGCAAAGCGAGGGTGTCGTCGAGCGAGAGCACGCCGGGGTTCACGTGCGGCAGCAGACCGGTCTCGTCGAGCACTAGCCGGGCACAGCGCGCCAGGTACTCCAGCGTCGTCGAGCACCCGAGCGCAGCGAGCTCATCGCGCGCCACGCGGTAGCGAAGCTCCGGCTTGTCCCCGAGGGTGAAGAGCGCCTCGCGGCACCCGGCAGCGGCCCCCGCGCGCGCGACTTCGAGCACCTCGTCCCCGCTCATGTACGCCCGCTCTCCGCGCCGCGGCGGCCGCGCGAACGTGCAGTAGCCGCAGACGTCGCGGCAGAGCTTCGTCAGCGGGATGAAGACCTTGGGCGAATAGGTAACGAGCCGGCCGTGGCCGAGCTCCCGCAGCCGCCGGGCCTCCCCCGCCAGCGACTCCCACGGCTCGTCGACGAGCCCGAAGGCCTCGACCGAGGCGAGTCCCTCACCCACGGCGTGAGCTTAGACCCTGTACGCCAACTCTTTGCGACCGCGAACGAACGGACGCCGCGGCAAAGCCGCGACGTCCTCCATGTCGGCGTCGCAAGCGACCGCCTCACCCACGGCGTGAGCTTACGCGCGGCAGAGCGGTCGGGAGCTACCCGACGCGGACGAGCGGACCGAAGTACACCCACTGCCCGTTGTGGTAGCGCTCGAGCCTCGCCTGTGTGATCGGGAAGCGGTTCGTGGCCGTCGTCTTGACGACGATTCCCGGGAGCACGAAGGGGTTGTTGCGCTCGTTCAGGTGGGTGACCGCGCGCATGACGCTTGCGCGGGTCGGGTTCTTCCCCGAGTGCCTGAGCGCATCGACGAGCGTGAACGCCGAGGACATGCCGTAGACGTTGTAGTAGTCGGTCAGGCCCTCGCCGCCGTTGTACTTCTTCAGGATCGTCCGAAAGAGCTTGACGGCCTTGTCGTTCACCCAGCGCGGGTTGATCGGATCCTTGAGGAAAGCGAGCGAGATCGACCCCTCCGTCTGCCGCTTGCTGCTCGCGAGCGCGGCGATCGTCATCGTGTTCGAGGCGCTTGCGACGACGTTCACGAACACGAGCGGGCGCCAGCCGAGCAGGCGGGCCGACGAGTAGGACTGGATCGCGAACTTCGGCGTTGCGAAGATCATCAGCGTGTTCACCTTCTTCGACTTCAGCCGCGCGATCTGCGACTTCACGTCCGTGTCGGTGACGTCGTAGCCCTGCTTCGAGACGATCAGCTTGTCCTTCTTGCCGAGGCCGCGCTGGAGCCCGGCGATGAGCTCCTTCCCGTAGGCGTCGTTCTGATAGAGGATTCCGATCCGCGCGCTCGGCCGCGTCTTCGCGATGTAGCGGCCGTAGATCGCCGCCTCGCCCCGGTAGCTCGGCTGGTAGCCGATCGTCCACGGGTACTTCTTGTAGTCGTTGCCCCAGGTGCTCGCGCCGCTCGCGACCAGCAGCTGCGGCACCTTCAGCTGGTTCAGGTACGAGCGGACGGCCAGATTCTGCTCGGTCCCGAGCGTGTTGTAGATCGCGAAGACCTTGTCGTTCTGGACGAGGCCGCGAACCTTCTCGATCGTCTGCGACGGGTCGTAGGCGTCGTCCTCGTACTTGTACTTGATGCTCCGGCCGAAGACGCCGCCGTGGTCGTTGACGTACTTGAAGTAGGCGTCGGCCCCCTTCGCGACCGCCGCGTAGGCGGAGGCCGGACCGCTGAGCGGCGTCGTCCCGCCGATCAGGATCTGCTTCGCGGTCACCCCGGGCGTGCTGGAGCCGCCCGCCGATGCGGCGGAGACGATCACGAGCGCACTGAGCACGCCGAAGAGGACCCTGGTCTTCCCCATAGCCCCCATTGAGACCGAGTCTACAGCCGCCTTGTTAGCGGCTCTGTCAACTTCCGGAGCAGGCCGCCAAGGCCGCCGGGGAGCAGGATCATCACCAGCACGATCGCGGCGCCGAAGAAGACCGACGGGGCTCCGGGGGCGTTCGAGAGGTTCGCGGCCCAGCCCGGCACGAACTGGATGAAGAGCGCCCCGAGCGCCATTCCGGCCAGCGAGCCGAGCCCACCGACGACCGCGCCGACGACGAGCAGGAGCGACTTGTCGAACCCGAACGTGCTCGGGCTGACGAACCAGTTCGAGACGAGCACGAAGAGCGAGCCGCCCACGCCCGCGTAGAAGCCGCTGATCCCGAAGGCGAGCGTCTTGTAGAAGCCGGTGTTGATGCCCGCGGAGGCCGCGGCGACCTCGCTATCCCGGACGGCGCGGAAGGCGCGGCCGACCCGGCCTCGCACGAGCAGCCACGCGGCGCCCGCGAGCACGAGCCCGATTCCCCAGGTCAGGTAGAACAGGAAGTCGTTCGTGGCAACCGACCGCCCGAGCACGTGGACGTGGCCGAGAGCGCCCGTCGAGCGGTTGAGCGCCTGGTCGAAGAGGTTGATCCCCTGGCTGCCGCCTGTCAGGCCCGAGAACCGCTTCAGGAGCGCCGGCATCGCGACCGCAAACGCGAACGTGGCGAGCGCGAGGTAGAGGCCGGAGAGCCGCCGCGCGGGCAGACCGAGCGCGAACCCGGCCGCCATTGCCACGAGCCCGGCGAGCGGGATCGTCCAGAGGTCGCGGAAACCGTGGTCGGCGGTCAGGATCGCGGTTGTGTAGGCGCCGACCGCCATCAGCGCGCCGTGTCCGAGCGAGATCTGGCCCGTGTAGCCCGTGACCAGGTTGAGGCCGAGGATCGCGATGAAGAAACAGGCGATGACGACCCCCGTTGCGACCCGTAGCACTCGGCTCATACGCGCCTCACCGCGGTCGTCCCGAGCAGTCCGGCCGGCCTGACGAGCAGGACGCCGAGGATCACGGCCAGCGCAGCAGCCTGGCGCAGGTCGGTGCCGACCCACGAGACGTAGGTGCCGAGCAGGTTCAGGAAGACGCCGAGCACGAGGCTCCCGATCACCGCGCCGAGCGCGCTGTCGATCCCCCCGAGCACCGCGCCCGCGAAGGCGTAGAGCAGGATCGGCTGCATGAAGTTCTGGTCGAAGCTGCCGAGCGGCGGCGCCGCCATCAGCCCCGCGACCGCGCCGAGCGCGGTGGCGAGCCCCCAGCCGAGCGCGATCGTCCAGCTGACGCGGATCCCGGTCAGGCGGCTCGACTCGGGATTCAGCGCCGCCGCCCGCATCGCCAGCCCGAGCTTCGTGAACCGGAAGAAGAGCCAGAGCACCAGCACCGTGAGCAGCGAGACGCCGATGATCCCGAAATCGGAGATCGAGAAGGCGACACCTGCGATCCGGATCGGCCGCGTCGAGAAGGCGTTCGGCATCGACTTCACCTCTGGCGACCAGATCCAGAACGCGGCACCGTTGACGACGTAGAAGAGCCCGATCGTGACGATTGCGATCGTCAGCACCGACGCCCGTTCGACCGGCCGGATCACGACCCGCTCGAGCGCGATCCCGCCTGCGAACGAGGCGAGCACCGTGACGACGAAGGCCGGCCAGTACCCGAAGCCATGCTGGGTCAGGGTCCAGGCGACGAACGTCGAGAACATCGCCAGCTCGCCCTGTGCGAAGTTGACCACGCCGGTCGCGCGGTAGATGAGGACGAACGCGACCGCGAGAATCGCGTAGATGCCGCCCGACGAGAGGCCGGCGACGACCTGCTGCGCGACTCCCGCCCAATCGACGGCGAAAACCATCAGTAGCCGAGGTAGGAGCGGCGGACCGATTCGTGCCGCTGCAGCTCCGCGCTCGCCCCCGCGACCGCGACGCGCCCAACCTCGAGGACGTAGGCGCGGGCCGAAGAGGCGAGCGCAAGGCTCGCGTTCTGCTCGACGACCAGCACCGACAGGCCCTCCTGCTCGTTCAGCTCGCCGATGACCGCGAAGAAGTCGGCCACGACCCGGGGCGCGAGCCCGAGCGAGGGCTCGTCCAGGAGCAGCAGGCGCGGCCGCTGCATCAGCGCACGGGCAAGCGCGAGCTGCTGCTGCTCGCCGCCGCTCAGGGTTCCCGCGGCCTGCCCGCGGCGCTCGGCGAGGATCGGGAAACGCTGGAGCGCACGGTCGTAGTCGGCCTTGACCCCAGCCCGGTCGCGGCGAACGTGGGCACCGAGCCGGAGGTTTTCGTCGACCGAAAGCTGCGCGAACGTCCCGCGGCCCTCGGGCACGTGTGCGATCCCGACGCGGGCGACCGCCTCGGGCCTCCGGGGAAGCCGCTCGCCCGCGAAGACAAGGTCGCCGCTCGTTTTCACCGTCGCCGAGATCGCGCGCAGCGTCGTCGTCTTGCCGGCGCCGTTGGCGCCGAGGACGGCGACGATCTCGCCCTCGTCGACGGAGAGGTCGATTCCGCGCAGCGCCTGCAGCGCCCCGTAGCGCGCGGCCACGCCGCGCAGCTCAAGCAGGGGCATGCTGTGGCTGCTCGCTACCCAGGTACGCCTCGATCACGACGGGGTCACCCTGAACCTCCGCCGGCGAGCCCTCCGCGATCTTGCGGCCGAAATCGAGCACGTACACCCGGTCGGCGACGCCCATGACCAGGTTCATGTGGTGCTCGACGAGCAGCACGGTCAGGTCGAACGAGCTGCGGATCCGGCGAATCAGCATCCCGAGCTCCTCGACCTCCTCGTGGCTCAGGCCGCCGGCCGGCTCGTCGAGCAGGAGCAGACGTGGCCCTGAGGCAAGCGCCCGCGCCAGCTCGACTCGCTTCATCGTCCCGAATGGAAGCCCCGCCGCGCGCCGTTGCGCAACCGGCGCGAGGCCGAGCTCGGCGAGCAGATCGCGCGCGGGTCGCTCGCCGCGCGCGTGGCTCCCGACGAGCACGTTCTCGAGCACGGTCATGGTCGGGAAGAGCTCGACGTTTTGAAACGTCCTCGCGATCCCCCTGCGAACGATCCGGTGCGGCGGCGTGCCGAGCAGGCTCTTACCGTCGAAGGCGATCTCGCCGGAGTCCGGCCGGTAGAGCCTGGTGATCAGATTGAAGAGCGTGGTCTTGCCGGCGCCGTTCGGCCCGATCAAGCCTGCGATCTGGCCGCTCTCGACGCCGAGCGAGACGTCGTCGACGGCGACGACGCCGCCGAAGCGCCTCGTCACGTGCTCCAGCGAGAGGAGGGCCACCGCGCCCTACCTTAAAACCGCGACGGTTTTTGCACCCGGCGGCGTCTATTCACTCGGGGGCATAACCCTGTGCGTTGTCGGCCAGTCAGGAGACCGTCACCGCCGCGGCGCCCCCCTGTTCATGTTCGGTCTCAAACGGACGGTGCCAGCAGCTCGCCGGGCTCGGTGACCGGAGCCTGGCAGGCGAAGCGCTCGCAGACGTACACCGCAGGGCGGCCGCCGACGAAGTCCTTGCCGGCGAGCAGAGGGACCTCGCCGGAGGGCCCGAAGGCGACGACCGCGTCCGGGTCGAAGCCGGCGAGCGCAGCCCTCGCAATCGCGTCCTCCGGCGAGCCGATCACGGCCAGCTCGCGCGGCGGGGCGAGGTAGAGGTCAAGCGCGCAGAGGGCATGGCCGAACGCGCTCGGCGCCCGTGGAATCGCGTCGCGGATCAGCCGGAAGACGCCGGCGGCTTGCCGCTCGAGCTCATCATCGCCCCAGATCCGGCCGAGGCGGAGTAGGACATACGCGAGCATCGAGTTCCCCGAGGGCGTCGGGTGGTCGTCGAACTCCTTCTTGCGTGCCACCAGCCGCTCGCCGTCGGCGGGCGAGAGAAAGAAGCCGCCGCGCTCCTCGTCGGCAAAGAGCTCGACGGCGAGCCGCGTGAGTCGGTTCGCCTCCTCGAGCCAGCGGAACTCGCCGCTCGCGACGTGCAGCTCGTAGAGCCCGTTGGCGACGTCGGCGTAGTCCTCGAGGTAACCGGGATTGCGGGCCCGCCCGGCCCGCCAGCTGCGGTGCAGACGGCCGTTCTGATCCGAGAGCGGCCCGACCAGGAACTCAGCCAGCTCCCGGCCGGCCTGGACGAGCTCGGGGCGATCGAGCCGGCGGCCCGCCTCCGCGAGCGCCGCCAGCGCGAGGCCGTTCCAAGCGGCGATCGCCTTGTCGTCGCGCAGCGGCTTCGGCCTCCGCTCGCGGAGCTCGAACAGCCGCCACCTGAGAGCTTCGTCGAGCTTGCCCCGCAGGATCGAGCGGCCGTGCTCGAACGGCTGCAGCAGCTCGGCGGGCACGCCTTCGTCGGCCGCCCAGGTGAAGGTCAGCCCTTCGACCCCCTCGGTGTCCGCATCCTGGGCGGATGCGAAGCCGCCCTCGGGAAGCCGCAGCTCGCGGAGCATGTACTCGAGCGTCTGCTCGGTGACCTCGCGATAGCGCTCCTCGCCGGTGACGACCCACGCGTGCAGGTAGACCGGTGCAAGCAGCGCGTTGTCGTAGAGCATCTTCTCGAAGTGCGGCACGAGCCAGCGCTCGTCGACCGAGTAGCGGTGGAAACCGCCGCCCAAGAGGTCGTACATGCCACCTGCGGCCATGCCGTCGAGCGTGCGCGTGACGATCGTGAGCGCTTCCTCGTCGCCTGTCCGCCGGTGCCGGCGCAGCAGGAACTCGAGTGCCGAGGCGGGCGGGAACTTCGGCGCGCCGCCGAAGCCACCCCACTCCGGATCGAACCCACGCGCCAGGACGCGCGCCGCCTCGCCGAGCAGCGACTCGGTCAGCGGCTCGGCAGACGGTGAGATCGCAGCAGACTCCTGCAAGGCGTCGACGAGCGCCCCGGCCTGCCGGGCCACGTCCTCGGGCCGCTCGCGGTAGGCATCCGAGACGGCGACGAGCAGCTGTCGGAACGCCGGCAGGCCGTGCCGCGGCTCGGGCGGGAAGTAGGTGCCGCCGAGGAACGGCTCGCCCAGTGGAGTGAGGAAAACCGTCATCGGCCAGCCGCCGTGTCCGGTCATCGCGACGACCGCGTCCATGTAGAGCGAGTCGAGATCCGGCCGCTCCTCGCGGTCGACCTTGACGTTGACGAAGCGCTCGTTCATCAGCGCCGCCGTCTCCTCGTCCTCGAACGACTCGTGCGCCATCACATGGCACCAGTGGCAAGCCGCGTAGCCGATCGAGAGCAGGATTGGCTTGTCCTCGGCGCGGGCCAACTCGCGCGCCTCCTCGCTCCATGGGTACCAGTCGACGGGATTCTCGGCGTGCTGGAGCAGGTAGGGCGAGGTCTCGTCCGCGAGCCGGTTCATGCGGGTCCCTCCCACGTCCAGAGCTCGACCACGTTGCCGTCCGGATCGGTCACGTACGCCGCGCGGCCGGACTCGCCGAAGTCCTCCTCATGGGGCTCATAGCCGTGCTCGCGCAGCCGCGCGACGGCGGCGTCGTAGTCGGCCTCCTCGATGTGCATCGCGTAGTGGACGTGAACACCACCGCGGCCTGCCGCGATCCCGACCTGCGGCGTCCAGAGCCCGATCCGGGTCCGTGCGCCGGCCATTACCCAGACGCGATCCTCGGAGCGCATGGCGACTGGGAGGCCGAGCACGCCCGCGTAGAAGCGCTCCGCGGCGTCTAGGTCGAGCACCTCGAGCACGAGCTCGTTGACGCCGGTGACGGGGATCCCGCTCACGGCGAGACGACCGCGGAGACACCGGCGCGGTAGACCTGCCCCTCGAGCTGGCGGCCGAGCAGGGTCTCGAGCCACTGCGACACCTCGACGAGCGCGCCGAGATCGACCCCGGTCTCCACGCCCTCGCCCTCGAGCAGGTAGACGAGATCCTCGGTTGCGATGTTCCCGGTCGCGCGCGGCGCGTAGGGGCAGCCGCCCAGGCCGCCGATCGAAGCGTCGAGCACGGTGGCGCCGGCCTCGAGCGCCACGAGTGCGTTCGCGTAGCCGGTGTTGCGCGTGTTGTGGCCGTGGAACCCAACGG
>WNGI01003923.1_pt1 | contig 13217 bp, 9 predicted proteins | sample 5400621 | NCBI WGS metagenome assembly WNGI01 (sample SAMN13153374, study PRJNA577476) | soil metagenome | isolation source: 20 cm soil or saprolite under Garry oak tree replicate 1 | place: USA:California | collected 2016-06-15
TCGGAACGTATACGGAAGGTCGGGTCTTCCTCGGCCAAACGTTGCAGGGCGATGCCCATTTTTTCTTGGTCAGCTTTGGTTTTGGGCTCGATGGCAATGCTGACTGGCGGGTCTGGGAAGTCTATGCTCTCCAGCACGATGGGATTAGCCGGGTCAGCCAGCGTCGTGCCGGTGGTGGTGTTTTTAAGGCCCACGGCGGCGGCGATGTCGCCCGCGCCTACCTCTGTTACGTCCTCGCGCTTGTCGGCGTGCATACGCACTATGCGGCCAATGCGCTCTTTGTCGCCAGTGGTGGCGTTCAGGATATAGCTACCAGCGGTCATCTTGCCGGAATAGACACGGAAGAAAATCAGCTTGCCCACAAATGGGTCGTTAGCGATTTTGAAGGCTAGCGCGGCCAGCGGTTCGCTCTCGGATGGCTTGCGCTCAATCTGGTCTCCGGTCTTGGGATGAGTGCCCCAGACTGAGCCAACGTCGATGGGGCTAGGCAGATATTCGTTAACTAGGTCAAGAACTTTCTCGACAATCACGCCACGGCCATCACCACCGGTTACAATGTAAAATTCGCCGGTCAGGACGGATTTGCGCAGCGCGGCTTTTAGCTCGTCGTTGCTGATCGACTCCTCGCCCTTGTCCAGGTAGCGCTCGAATAGCTCGTCGTCGGCCTCAACAGCGGCTTCGATGAGTAGCGTACGAGCGTTCTTGGCTTTTTCCAGCATATCGGCCGGAATCTCAGCCTCTTCCAGGGCGTGGTCGGTAAAATCTTTATAGGTATAAGCCTTCATTTCAACCAGGTCGACGATACCGTTAATGCTCTGCTCAAAACCGATTGGCAGGTGGATAGGCAGGGCGCGCTTGCTCAGGCGGGCGTGGAGGCTGTCCAGACTCTTGTAAAAGTCACCACCGGTCTGGTTGATTTTGTTAATAAAGCAAATGCGCGGCACGCCGTACTTGTTGGCTTGGCGCCAGACGGTTTCGGTCTGAGCCTCGACGCCCATTTTGCCGTCGAACACCACCACGGCGCCGTCAAGCACACGCAAACTACGCTCGACCTCGACCGTAAAGTCGATGTGGCCGGGCGTGTCGATAATGTTAATCTTGTGGTCTTTCCAGAAGCTGGTCACGGCCGCGCTGGTGATAGTAATACCGCGCTCGCGCTCTTGCTCCATCCAGTCAGTGGTAGTCTCGCCTTCGTGCACGGCGCCAATTTTGTGTTTGAGGCCGGTGCGGTACAAAATACCTTCGGTGGTAGTCGTTTTACCAGCATCGATATGCGCGATAATACCTATATTTCGGTAGCGCTCGAGTGGAATGTTTTGTGTGGCCATATATTCCTCTGTTTACTTATATTAGTTGCTTTAAAGTTGCGGCAGTTGCGGCGTGGGCAAGATCGTACACAGCCCGTAAAGCGGCTTGGCGTTGTTGTTCTTCGCTAAGTAGCGGTGGTGTAACAAATACTTCAGTGTTCTGGCGAATACCATTAGCCTCTGGCAGCGGGCTTGATATGACAACCTGTGTGTATTGTTTATTGCCCTGAATACGAGCAATGGGAGTTATACGTACTCGAGCTTTTGGTATGCCCTGTTGGTCGCCGACTAGATACTCCCAGTCAGCAAATTCGTCTGGGTCGCCAGGAAAAAGTTCAGCACCTGAGCCGTAATCCAAGATAGCAAGATCTTCAGGCGATAGCATATCTAACTCCGGGCAAAATGCGCAAAGGCGCGGTTTGCTTCGGCCATACGGTGCGTGTCTTCCTTTTTTTTGAAGGCGCCACCGGTTTGATTGTAGGCATCGACAATTTCGTGCGCCAATCGATCGGCGTAGGGCATGCCTTTGCGCCCGCGAGCAGCTTGCACAAACCACATAAAAGCCAGGTGCTGTTGGCGCTGGCCCTGTACGGGAAAGGGAATTTGGTAGTTGGAGCCACCCACGCGACGGCTTTTTACCTCAACCGAGGGATAGACGTTTCGCATGGCTCTTTCAAAGACTTCCAGCGGGTTATCGCTTTTGAGCTTTTTGGCAGCCAGCTCAATAGCCTCGTACACGGAGCGTTCGGCTGTTTGCAGTTTGCCATCGAGCATGCTTTTCTGGATTAAGCGTTGTACCAAGGCGGAATTGTACTTGTGATCAGGAAGAACTTTGCGCTGCAGAGAGGCGGTCTTTTTTCTAGGCATTACAGGCTCCTTTCAGTCGCGGGAACTAGGTACTGGGAACTAGGTACTGGGGTAAAGGATCTCATTATTTGCTCTCCTTCTTGGTACCGTACTTGGAGCGGCCTTGCTTGCGGTTTTGCACGCCTTGCAGGTCGAGCGCGCCACGCACAATGTGGTAACGCACACCTGGCAGGTCTGGCACGCGGCCACCGCGGACTAGCACCACGGCATGTTCCTGCAAGTTGTGGCCTTCACCGCCAATGTAAGCCCATACTTCGTAGCCGTTGGTCAGGCGCACACGAGCCACCTTGCGCAGAGCCGAGTTAGGTTTACGAGGGGTACGAGTAGTCACTTTTAAACACACACCGCGCATCAGCGGCGCGTTTTGGTTGTAATATTTTGATTTCAGCGCATTATGAATACGGCCAAGGTGAATAGACTTGCTGACCTTTTTGGCCGTTTTGCGCGGTTTACGGATTAACTGGTTGATCGTTGGCATGAAAGAATAGTCCTCGTGCTTCCATTTTGCTCATATATTACTAATCAAGACAACCGGCAAGCATCAGCACGTGCTGCCGACCATGCAATTAGCATGAAACTCAGCTACTATCATATCAGTTAATGCGGGTCTGTGCAAGATGAGGAGAGTGGTTTGTTGCTCTCCTGCCGATCGGAATGATTAGGGGCGGGTATAGCAATATTTGTATAATTCGTTTCCTAGAGTATTATATGTGGTGATCCGTCCCACGAACCGAGGGAGAATGTAGTGAAGCTCAGAACCTTCGGCAAGCTCCTGCCAGGAACAGTTATCGAATGTCGGAACTCGTACGGTGGCCCCACGCGACACACCGTCGTGGAAACGCAGATGGATGCCACTCCGTGCCCAGGGGTGAAAGAGCAAAAAGTTGTGGCCACCGCCAGCTACAACAGTAGACATGGCGGAACCACTACCTTTAGCGTTCGGGACGCTCCTCGCCTGAAGCGTGTGCGCACGCCTCGGCGCCGTCAGCGGAGTTGATTCACCTCACAAGAAAGGGATCTTGAGTGAAAAGGCGGCATTTTCTGAACCTGCGGCCTGGCGATCAGATCGAAATGCCCGAGCGCGGCCTACCGACCAGATTCACTATGGGCGGCCGGCTGGAGCGCACCAGAACTGGCGTAAAGTTCTGGGCTACCAGAAGGTCTGACGGCCATACGGTCTCGTTCGGCGAGAGTATGACAGGGCGCACCCGGCGTGTCCGTCGTGGACGAAGAAGGCGAGGCGATAATCCGCCCCAGTCGTGAAGAAGGATCTACAAGGTGCCGGGGCTGCCACTGCGCAGCCTCGGCACCGAAACCACATTGTTTAGCTCATAAAATAGCTCTGGCTGTATGCGCCTAGGATCAAGGCTGGGGGAATGGTCCACGGCGGCGCGGCACTCCAGCCACGCGGTCAAGCCAGCGAGCGTCGGCGAAATGCACGCGTACGCTGTTTGCGTCGCCATTGGCCGCGGCCTGCCTACCACGGCGTCGTTCATCGCGTGCACCTCTTCGGTTCAGACGAGAAAACGCTATGCCGCCCTTAGGGATTTTACCGCTAGAACGAGCAGACAGTCTGCCCTTGCTCATAGTCGAACTCCTCTCCTAGGATGAAGATATGTTAACATATTTTGCTACGCTAGCAAAAAAGAACTCCGCGCTTTGCAGAGTTCTTTTTGCTGTCGTGAAGACTAGGCTGAGGCTTGTGCTTCGGCGTCAGCGTCTCGCTCTTCTTGGCTTACGCCCGTACCGACCGGGATTTTGCGGCCGATGATAACGTTTTCCTTCAGGCCATATAGGTTGTCGACGCGGCCACTAACCGCGGCGTTGATTAGCACGCGGGTGGTGTCCTGGAACGAGGCAGCCGACAGGAACGAATCCGACCAAATAGACACTTTGGTAATACCAAGCAGCAACTGCGTAAATTCGGCGGGCTGCTTGCCCTCACCTGTCAACTGGCGATTGGTTTCGACCACTGCAGCTTTAGAAACAATGTCGCCGGTCACGAACAGGCTGTCGCCTGGGTCTTCGATTTGCACGCGGCTGAACATCTGGCGAACGATGATCTCCAGGTGCTTGTCGGCAATGTTCTGACCCTGGGCGGCGTAAATGCGCAGCACTTCGTTGATAATGTAGCGCTGGGCAGCCTCGATACCTTGCAAGCGCATCAGGTCGTGCAGGTTGATCGAACCAGTGGTCAGGCGGTCGCCGGCTTCCACTTGGTCACCGTCGGCAACGGTTAGCTGCTTGAAGCCGGGGATTTCGTAGCGGGCTGGGGCGTGTTGAGCCGAGGCAATGACAATTTGGTCCTCAGCTACTTCGACCACACCATCGAATGGCGCACTCAGCGGGCGTGCTTCCTTTTTGTCACTGGCTAGGACATCGCCAGTCACTACTTCGGTACCACTTTTAACGCGCGCAATGCGGCCATCAAGCGGTAGCTTTTTGGTTTTACCCTTTGGTGGCGTCACTTGTACGACGTAGTTTTCGCCATCTTCCCACACCTGTGCATCACCGCTGATTTCACTCAGGAAAGCTTGGCCTTTTGGAGTGCGGGCCTCGAACAACTCGTCAACACGTGGCAAACCTTGGGTGATGTCATCACCAGCTACACCGCCGGCGTGGAAGGTGTTTAGGGTCAGCTGCGTGCCAGGCTCACCGACCGACTGAGCGGCAATAACACCGACTGGTTCGTACGACGCGACAATTTTGCCAGTGGCCATATCAATACCATACGATTTACGGGCAATGCCGCGCAGGTTGGTGCAGCTGAGCACACTCATGATCTTCACATGGGCTAGTTTTTCCTCGCTTTCGATTGCGTCAGCGATCTCGCGAGTGATTAGCTCGCCGGTTTTCACGAATACTTTGTTGCCAACTTTTACGTCCTCGGCGGCGTAGCGGCCGAACAAGCGGTCAGCAAACGGAATCATGGTCTGTTCAGATTCAGAACGGTAGATAGCAAAACCAGCATCTTCGGCTTCTTCAGAAACCGTAAACACATCTTGGCTCACGTCGACCAAACGGCGGGTTAGGTAGCCGGAGTCGGCCGTCTTCAGGGCGGTGTCGATCAGACCTTTGCGCGTACCGCGGGTAGCCACGAAAGCTTCTAGCGGGCTCAGGCCCTTCTTGTAGCTGGAGCGGATTGGCAGCTCAATTTCGCGGCCGGTGGCGTCCACCATCACGCCAATCATAGCCGTTGCCAGCTTGACGTTGCTAATGTCGCCACGCGCACCAGAGTCGACCATCACGGCGACCGAGGTGTCTTCCTGTACCAAACGACTTTGCAGAATCTCGAGCACCTTTTTGTCCACATTGCGCCAGTTGGTTACGGTCAGGCTATAGCGCTCGTCTTCGGTGATCAAGCCTTGCTCGTACTGTTCAGAAATTTTGGCGGCGCGCTCTTCACCCTCATGGATGATTCCCTCGAGCCCATCTACCTCAAAGTAGTCGGTCATACCGGTCGATACGGCTGCCATAGTGGCGTAATGCAGCGACAAGTCCTTGATTGCGTCGGCTACTTCGGCGGTCTTTTCTTGGCCATATTGGTTGAAGATGGTCGAGAGCACTTTGTTCAAACGCTTTTTGCCCATTATGTCTTCCACGTATGGCAAGTCAGCGGGCAACACTTCGTTAAAGTACACGCGCCCTAAGGTAGTTTGGCGCTTGGCGCCTTTGACCGGTACGTTAATGGGTGTTTGCAGCTTGATTAGGCCCTTTTCGAAGGCAAAAATAGCTTCGGCCACACTCGATAAGTCGCGGGGTTTCGGCGTTTGGGCGCTTGGTTTGTTGTAGGTTAGGTAGTAGCTACCTAGTACGATGTCCTGGCTGATATTGAGGATTGGCGAACCATCGGCTGGTTTAAGTAGGTTGCTGGTTGCGCTCATCAGCACACGTGCCTCACGCTGAGCCTCGTCGCTCAGCGGCAAGTGCACAGCCATCTGGTCGCCATCGAAGTCGGCGTTAAAACCTTTGGCCACCAACGGGTGCAGCTGAATAGCCTTACCTTCAATCAGCTTGGGCTGGAAGGCCTGAATTGACAGGCGGTGCAGTGATGGCGCGCGGTTAAGCAGCACGTACTTTTCCTTAATCACTTCGTCGAGCGCGTCCCACACCACGCTGTCGCCGGATTCGATCAAGCGAGTCGCGCTTTTAATGTTGTGGGCAAATTCTTGCTCGAGCAACTGAGCAATCACGAACGGCTTAAATAGTTCCAAGGCCATCAGTTTAGGCAAACCGCACTGGTGAATCTTTAATTCTGGGCCGGCCACAATGACCGAACGGCCAGAATAGTCTACACGCTTACCCAATAGGTTTTGGCGGAAGCGGCCTTGTTTACCTTTGAGCATATCACTCAAGCTTTTCAAGCGGCGCCGGCCACCAGTAGCGCTGACGGCGCGGCCGCTGCGGGCGGCAGAGTTGTCGATAAGCGCGTCCACGGCTTCTTGCAGCATGCGCTGCTCGTTACGGCGGATAACTTCAGGCGCGTTGAGGTCAATCAGCTTCTTCAGGCGGTTATTGCGATTGATAACGCGGCGGTACAGGTCGTTCAGGTCGCTAGTGGCAAAACGGCCACCAGTTAGCTGCACCATGGGGCGCAGGTCGGGTGGAATTACTGGCAGAACGGTCAGTGACATACTGGTCGGCTTAATGCCGGCGCGCTGCATGCCCTCTAGTACCTTCAGGCGCTTCATGATCTTCTTTTTGCGTTGGCCCTTGGCGCTCTCGGCTTCATGGGTCAGGTCTTCGATAAGCTTGTCGAGGTCAATTTCCTCTAACAGGTTGCGCAGCGCGGTGCCGCCCATACCCACGGTAATCAGTTCGCGGTACTCGTCCGGCAAATTGCGATAGTCGGTCTCGCTCATCAAGCGGTATTTTTCCAGGCTTTCCAGCTGGGCTTTTTTACGCAGGTAATCTTCGTTGGCTTCGTCGATTTCTTTGCTTTGTTGGGTGGCCAGAAGTTTCAGGTCGGCAGCCTCGGCTTCGGCTTCTTTCTCGAAGCGTTGTTTGATGGCCAGTTTGGCGGCTTCTAGTTCGGTTTCGGCATCGGCAGCCATTTGGTCGCGCTTTTCTGCATCGACACTCTTGACTACGTAGCTGGCAAAATAGGCTACGCGCTCAAGGTTACGCACTGTCATGCCCAGCAGTAAGCCCATGGCGCTCGGCGTGCCGCGCATAAACCAAATATGTGCTACCGGCGCGGCCAAGCTAATGTGGCCCATACGCTCGCGGCGCACGATGCTTTTGGTGACCAGCTCGCCATTTTTATCAACGGCGGCTTCGCGTGAGCGAACGCCCTTGTACTTGGCGTCGTGCGGGTTGATATCCTTGACCGGACCAAAAATCCGCTCACAAAACAAACCATCACGCTCTGGCTTTTGGGTTCGGTAATTGATGGTCTCGGGCTTAGTTACTTCACCGTGCGACCAGTTCTGAATGTCTTCGGCAGATGCAACGGCCAGGCGGACGGCATCGAAATCGGCAATGCTTGCTGTTAACCCGACTTTGTTCATTATGCAGTCTCCTTTTCGTCTTCTTCGTTGTCGGCGTCGGCGGCTACGGCGACGGTCGTGTCTTCATCGTCCCCGTCAGCAGTGCGTACGGACATGCCGTCGCCTAGGTCGATGTCGCCAAATTCGTCTACCTCGTCGGCAGCGGCTACATCGAGTGGTTTGATCTCGGTTGCTTCAAGCTCGGGCATATGGGCGGCTTCGTCGGCAATGCTGCTTTCTAGTACATGCTCGGCGTCCACCATGGCTTCTTCATTTTGCACCAAGTCTACACGCAGGCCCAAGCCTTGCAGCTCTTTAACCAGCACGTTGAACGATTCGGGCACTTTTGGCCCAGTGATTGGTTCTTTCTTAATGATCGATTCGTAGGCTTTGGCGCGGCCATACACGTCGTCGGACTTGATAGTCAGCATTTCTTGCAACGTAGTTGCGGCGCCATATGCCTCGAGTGCCCACACCTCCATTTCGCCAAAGCGCTGACCACCGTTTTGGGCTTTACCACCAAGCGGCTGCTGGGTGACCATGGTGTAGGGGCCGATTGAGCGGGCGTGGATTTTGTCGGCAACCATGTGGTGCAGCTTAATCATGTACATGTTACCCACGGCGGTAAGCTCTTGGAAGGCATCGCCGGTGCGGCCGTCGTGCAGCTGAACCTTGCCGTCGGCTGGGAAGCCGGCCCTGACTAGTTCGCTGACAATTGTGTCAATTGGTACACCGTTAAATGGCGGCGTAGCAACCTTGTAACCAAGGGCACGGGCAGCCATACCAAGGTGCGTTTCGAACAGCTGACCCAGGTTCATGCGTGAGGGCACACCAAGTGGGTTTAAAATGACATCGATAGGAGTGCCGTCGGCCATGAATGGCATGTCAGCAATTGGCAGAATACGTGCCACAACACCTTTGTTACCGTGGCGGCCAGCCAACTTGTCGCCAACGGCGATTTTGCGCATTTGGGCCACGAAAATCTGGATTTGCATTAGCACACCAGCTTTCAGCTCGTGGCCGCGCTCGCGGCTGAATACTTTTACGCCAACAACCTTACCGTGCTTGCCATTGCTCATGCGCTGGCTGGTATCGCGGACATCTTTGGCTTTTTCGCCGAAGATAGCGCGCAGCAGGCGCTCTTCGCTACTTAGTTCTTGCTCGCCCTTTGGTGTGATTTTGCCCACCAAAATATCGCCGGCGTGCACTTCGGCGCCAATGCGCACAATGCCGTTTTCGTCGAGGTGACGAAGTGATTCTTCAGATACGTTTGGAATATCGCGAGTAACGATTTCGGGGCCAAGCTTGGTCTCGCGAACTTCAACCATGTAGTCGGTGATGTGGATGCTAGTTAGGTCGTCGTCTTTGACGATGCGGTCGCTGAGGATGATTGAGTCGTCCATGTTGTAACCGCCCCACGGCATGAAGGCTACAACTAGATCACGGCCGATGGCGAGTTCCCCACCTTGCATGCTCATGCCTTCGATTAGTACGTCGTCCTTCTTGACCTTGTCGCCGCGGTTGACGACAACGCGCTGATTGATGCTTTCGCCATCGTTACTGCGTTGGAAGTGCAGCGGAACATACGTTTTTACGGCGTCACTGTAGCGTACTTGTACTTCGCTGGCGTCGGCCTTTACAACTTCGCCTGGGCCTTCGGCTACTGTTAGCTGGCCAGAGTTGCGGGCGATGACTTCTTCCATACCAGTACCAACAATTGGCGCGTATGGCTTAATAAGCGGTACGGCTTGCTTCTGCATGTTCGAGCCGGTCAGGCTGCGGTCAACCCGATTTTTCTCGATGAATGGAATGAGCGCGGCGGTCGAACCAAGAATCTGTTTTTTGGCGGCATCGACGTAAGTAACCTCGCTGGCGTCGACTTCACCTGGTTTTAGGTTGATACGGGCCGATACGCGCCCGGCCACGAACGTGCCATTTTTGTCGACTTCGTTGCCGGCTTCGGCGATAACTTCGAGTGCTTCTTCGGCGGCGTCCAGATAGACAACTTCGTCGGTCACTTTACCCTTGACCACTTTGCGGTACGGCGCTTCCAAAAAGCCATATTCGTTAACTTTGGCATAGCTTGCCATGTTCAACACCAAACCAATGTTGGCGCCTTCGGGCGTTTCTACCGTACACAGGCGGCCGTAGTGAGTGGCGTGGGCGTCACGCACATCCAAGCCAGCGCGTTCGCGGCTCAGGCCACCAGGACCCATAGAGCTTAGGCGGCGTTTATGAGCCAGTTCGCTCAACGGGTTGGTTTGGTCCATGAACTGAGAGAGCTGGCTGCTGGCAAAAAATTCACGCACTGCGGCAACCACCGGACGAGCGTTGATTAGCTGGCTTGGCGTAACCGTTTCAATATCGCACATACTCATGCGGTCGCGGGCGTTGCGTTCCATGCGTAGCAGACCAATGCGGAACTGGCGCTGTACTAGCTCGCCGACCATTTTTACGCGGCGATTGCTCAGTGCGTCGATGTCATCCTGTGCTTCCTGGGTGTTGTTGAGGCGAATAACTTCTTTAATAATAGCCACTAAGTCATCGATGCGCATAACGCGATTTTCGGTGGTGTTAGTTACGTCGAGCTTTAGGCGCTGGTTGATTTTATAGCGGCCAACACGGCTGAAATCGAAGCGCTTGAAGTCGAAGAACATGCGCTGGATAAGCTCCCGGGCGTTATCCACAGTGGCCAAATCGCCGGGGCGTAGGCGGCGGTATACTTCAATTAGCGCTTCGTTGGCGCCCTTGGCCGGGTCTTTATCGAGCGTGGCGTCAATATATTTCGTCTCGCCCGTATCAACATCGGCAAATAAATCTTTAATGCTTTGGTTGGTTGGGTAGGCCAAAGCGCGCAGCAATGTGGTAACCGGAATCTTGCGGCGGCGGTCGATTTTAACATACAAAGCACCGTTGCTTGCGGTTTCAAACTCCAGCCAGGCACCACGGCCGGGAATAAGTTTGGCACCGTAATGATTACGGCTGCCACTTGGGTCGGCGGTAAAGAACACGCCGGCTGAGCGGATTAGCTGGTTCACCACCACGCGCTCAGCGCCGTTAATTACAAAAGTACCGCGGTTAGTCATCCACGGGTAATCGCCCAAATAAATTTCTTGTTCCTTAACCTCGCCAGTAACTTTATTGGTTAACTCCACCATGGCCTTGAGTGGCGCTTCAAAGCTGACGTTGTTTTCGCGGGCCTCTTGCTCGCTCATTTTTGGGTCTTCAAAATGATAATCTTTAAAACGTAGCTCCAGCTTTTGTCCGGTGTAGTCCTCGATAGGATTAATCTCGGCAAAAATTTCACCCAGTCCCGTGCCAACAAATTCACGAAATGAGTTAAGCTGATGCTCGATTAAGTTTGGCAGCTGAAGCGCGGTATCATTAGCCGTAAAATACCGACGCTGAGCAGCAGGGGCAGGTGAGTTTGCACTACTCATCAAGCACGCTCCTCGTATAATATTAGTTAGGTTTATAGGATTTGGCGCCGAAGATCCTCTAAGTGGTGTGTTTATAGCGAGGTGCCACAGCTCGCGGACACAAAAAACCCAACTTACTCAACTTCTTATATGTTATTGTGACGATTTTTGTATCCGCTGTCAATACAAAAATTGGATAAAGTTTGGAAGTGGCAAGAGTGGTGGTGCAGCGCGTGGCGTCCGTGGGGTGAGCCACGGACGCCACCGCGTTAGTCCAACAGGCCCTCCACGAACTCCCTGACCTCCTCCACCATTGTACACAGAACGATCACGATCACGACGCCCCAGATGATGATCGGCAGTGCGATCCAGGCATCTGGGAACCAATGCAGCTCCAGCTTGCCGTAGAACCACGCCACCAGCGTTCCGGCTATGGTGCCGAACAGCAGCAGGCCGAAGAACGTCACCCGCGTGGCGTGCCACTTGGGGTCACTGCGCTGGGCGTAGCCGACTGTGGCGACCAAGCTGGCCACCGAAGCCAGCGGCAGCGCGACCGCCAACGTAAGCAGCACGGCTGTGGTAAGTGGCGATGCAGCCATCGCCTTCTCCTCTCGTTTGAGTTTCTCTTGCCGAGGGAAACTATTACAGAGCTAGCGTAAAAAGTCAATGCACCTGGGCGTGCGTTTTATCTTGGAACTTATGCTTTTTCGATTACATCATCGACAATGCCGTATTTTTTGGCCTCTTCGGCGGTCATGTAAAAGTCGCGCTCCATGTCGGTATGAATCTTGTCAGGTTTTTGACCAGTGTTTTTGACCATGATTTCTTCCATGGTTTTCTTTATGCGCAGGGCTTCCTGCAGGTTAATTTCTTGGTCAGTGATTGTACCACTTACACCGCCGTGTGGCTGGTGAATCATGATTTTGCTGTGCGGCAAGGCAAAGCGTTTGCCCTTGGTGCCCGAAGCTAGCAAAATACTCGCCGCGCTGGCCGCCATACCAGTGGCGATTGTTTGGACATCTGGTTTAATGTAGTTTATGGTGTCGTAAATGGCCAGGCAGTCATACACGCTGCCGCCGGGGCTGTTGATGTAAAAAAAGATATCTTTTTTGGGGTCCTCGTACGCTAAGTGCAGCAACTGCGCGATAATCAGGTTGGCAGTGACTGGGTTAACTTCGTCGCCAAGGAACACAATGCGCTCCTTCAGCAAACGACTATAAATATCGTAAGCTCGCTCCCCCAAGCTGGTCTTTTCGATAACGGTTGGTACAAGATAATTCATGCGTGGATTGCTCATGAGTTTTAGTATATGAAATTAGCACTCGTGATGCAAGAGTGCTAATCAACTTGTTAAATTATCTTCGCGACAAAGCTGCCCTCGCCTTTCCAGCGCCTGCCACAGCAAAAAGTGGGTTGACGACTCGCGTGTAATTTTGCTTAATAATACTCGGGCTGGCTAGAGTAGCAGAGGAGCGTATCTTGCGTCTTCGAAGAGGAAAACTCAAGCATGTCTACACCGTGCTTGACCGGGCTGGTAGCCGCGATATGACAATGAAAATCGACGGCAATCCAGAGGCGGTCCTGCGAGCTGTCCACGGCATGCCTTCGGTTCGTCGTGCTTACAGGATCAAGCGGCTTACGATCGTGGAGTTCAAGGGGAAGCTAGATAACCCGATGGGAATGTTCGACCTCATCCAACGGCGCGCCAGGCATAGGCGGAGGTGATGCTTGAAGTTACCCCTCAGCACTGTCAGCTTAAGTTCGCGTGTAGTCCCGGGCTGCGCCTAAGCTCGGGACTACCGCTCTATCCATTCTTATTCAACTTCATTCAGGGCGAGACTCGTGACCTACGCTTAGGAGCTGTTGAAGTTCCCCAGGGCTTAACGCATAGGCCGCCAGCAGCGCAAAATTGCCTACTAACTCCTGACGCAGGTGACGGGGCAGGCGGTCATCGTGGCTCACTCGCTCAATAGCTGCTCGAGCGTAGTCAACCTGTTCCTCCTGCGCCGCCGCGTTGGGGTCAGACAGAAAAACACCCTGCGTGAATGCTTCGCGGTAGGCCGCCAGACTGGTTGAGCCGCAGGCAGCTAAAAATTCGTGGGCTTCTCGATAAAAAGCGCTGGCAGGCATAAGGC
>WNGI01006315.1_pt1 | contig 13214 bp, 11 predicted proteins | sample 5400621 | NCBI WGS metagenome assembly WNGI01 (sample SAMN13153374, study PRJNA577476) | soil metagenome | isolation source: 20 cm soil or saprolite under Garry oak tree replicate 1 | place: USA:California | collected 2016-06-15
CTGGTCGCCCGATGTCAACAGATCCGCGGCCGAGCGCGCGATCGCCCACAGCGGTCGTTCAAGATCATCGCCGTCGGACGGCAGCGACCAGCCGACGCCGTCGCGGTCGTAGACCAGGCGCGAGCGCGCTGCGCCTGCCGCAGCCGCGTCGCCGATGAGCGCGAGATCCGCCGGGCGCGGGGCTTCGCCGGAGGCGAGAGCCGAGAAGACCGCCCAGACCGCCTCGCGTAGGGCGATTCCGAGCTCGTAGACGGCGGCCGCGCCCATTGGCTCGCGTTGGGCTCGCACCGCGAGGCGCTTGGCCACGTCGTCCTCCAGTCCCACGGCCATCACCGCGAAACGCAGGATGTCGGCGTAGCCGCGGAGATGGTCGTGCGTGGGCCGCACGTGAGTGCCGCCGACGGTATTGGCAAAATCGAGCGCTAAGGCCCCACCGGTCAGCTCGATCTCATGGTCAGGGACAAGCGGAATGTCGCGCACTAACTACTAATCACCTCTTGACTGGTTATACAATAGCACGCCTACGTTCGGTTGAGGTCGAGACGACTAACCAGCGCGACCAGCGCAAGAGGAGGCAACGGTGGAAATCCTTGTGGCGATCGGTGCGCTCGTAGCCTTCGGCATCGCGGCCTACTTCTTCGGGTATGACAGCCGGCAAATGGGGCTTCCTGCCCCTCGGGTAGACGCGGTCCGGTTCTAACTCGCGAGCTTCCCCGTCCCGGCGTAGCGGTCGGCGATCTCCAAGACCTCGTCGATCGCACGAACACCGATTGCGAGCTCCTCCTCGGTGACCACAAGCGGCGGCGCGACGAAGAGCATGTTCCAGCGGCAGAACACGTAGACGTCACGCTGCAGGAGCGCACCCTTCAGGGCGTTCGCAAGCGCGCTCGACGGCCCGTTCCAGCGCTCGAGCATCTCCTTGGTCTTTCGGTCCTTGACGAGCTCGATCCCGGCGAAGAGCCCGCGTCCGCGAACGTCTCCGATCGACGGGTGCCGATCAGCGAGTTTGCGTAAGTCTGCGAGGAGCTTCTCCCCCATTCGCGCAGAGCGCTCGATCAGCCCGTCATCGCGATACGCCTCGATGCTCGCCGCGCCTGCGGCGCACGCCAGCGGGTGGCCGCTGTACGTGGACCCGACCCAGAGGACGTTGTCGTCGAAGTGCTGTGCGATCTTCTTCGTGACGATGGCTCCACCGAGCGGCACGTATCCGGACGTGACGCCCTTCGCGAAGGTCATGACATCGGGAACGACGCCCTCGTGATCGGCGCCGAACCAGCGGCCGGTGCGGCCGAAGCCGGTCATGACCTCGTCGAACATGAGGAGGATCCCGTAGCGATCGCACAGCGCACGCAGCCCCCGGAGGTAGCCGTCAGGCGGAACGAGCACCCCCGACGTGCCCGGGATCGGCTCGACCAGGATCGCGGCGATGTACTCCGGCCCCTCGTACCAGATGACCTCTTCCACGTGTGCGAGGGCCTTCTGAACGTCCGGGCCGAACACGGAGCGGTACGGATCGGGGTTCAGGAAGTGGACGACTCCGGTGATCCCGGGCTCCGCGGCCCATCGCCGGTTATCCCCACCGAGTGTCATGGCGCCCTGGGATTGGCCATGGAACGATCGCCACTGCGTGAGGATCTTGTGGCGTTTGGTGTACATGCGCGCGATCTTGATCGCGTGCTCGTTCGCCTCGCTGCCACCGGTCGTGAAGATCGTCTTCGAGAGGTCGCCGGGTGTGATCTCGGCGAGAAGACGCGCCAGAGTGGCCCGGCTCTCCTCGCCAAATGAAGGAGTGACGTAAGAGACCCGCGCGGCCTGCTCCTGAATGGCCCGAACGACCCTCGGATGGCCGTGCCCGAGGTTCACGTTGATCAGGCCGGACGAGAAGTCCAGGATCCGGCGCTCGCCGGCGTAAAGCCAGGAACCCTCGGCGCGCGTGATGACGACCTGCTTGATGCCACCTTGCGCGGACCACGAGACGAGGACGTGGTCGGCGGTGTCTTGGGCGACGGTGGACGGACCCGCGGGTCGCTTCGTAACGACGGCCATCGCCGCCGAGTTTAGCCCGCGAAAAAGAACGACCGCCGGGACGTCCCCCGGCGGTCGTCGACGCGGTGCATCGCCGTGCTAGTTCCCGCCTGCGGTCACCTGCACGGTCGCCTTCTTGAAGCTCGAGCCATTGATGTCCGCGCCCCCCGACTTCAGCGCGTCCGCTGCCTTCTTGGCAAGGTCGGTCCGGAACGCAGCGTCGGCCGGCTTGCTCTTCAGCACCTGGTACGTCGTCGAGATGTTCACGGTCTGGTCCCAGGCTGCCTTGTCCAAGGCGCCGATGCCGTTCGGCGATGGCCAGATGAGGGCGTTGATCTCGTTCAGCTGCCACGTCATGTGACCCTTGCCGAGGGTCGTGCCGGCCTTCAGAACGATGTCGACACATTGGCTCTGGTTGTCGCGGCAGAAGATCCAGCCTTTGAACGAGGCCTGGAGGAACTTCGCGGCGATGTCCTCGTTGCCCGACTTGGAGAGCCAGGACTGCCGCACGAAGACGTGGTCCTGGAGCATCCCTGTGCCGACCTGGTTGAAGTCGATGACGTTGAGCTCGGCCGGCGTGTAAAGCTGGCCGGTTTTCGGGTTCTTCTGCTCGAGCACCTGCGCGTACTCGTTGTAGATCATGGCCTGCGCCGCATCGACCTGGCCGTTCAGAAGAAGAGACATGTCAAACGGCTGGGCCACGATGGTGACGTCGCTCGCTTTGGTCGGATCGATCCCGACCTTGCGCATCGCGGCGTAGAGCTCGGGCTCGTTCCCGAAGCCCCACGTCCCGACTTTCTTGCCCTTCCAGTCTTCGGGCTTGGTGATGTTCTTGTCCTTGAACGAGACCTCGAGCGTGCCCGAGCGCTGGAATACCTGGGCGATATTCACGAGGTCCGCTCCCGCTTCACGTGACGCGAGCATCTTCGGCACCCAGGCGATGCCGAACTCCGCGGCGTCCGACGCGACGACCTGCTGAGGCACGATGTCAGGCCCGCCGAGCTTGATCTCGACGTCGAGGCCGACATCTTTGAAGTACCCCTTGTCCAGCGCCGCGTAGTAACCCGCAAACTGGGACTGCGCGACCCACTGGAGCTGTAGGCGGACCTTGGTCAGCGGTCCGCCGCCACCCCCGCCACCGGTGCCGCCACCGCAGGAGACGGCAAGAATGATCGCGACGATCGCGAACGACAGAGAACGACCTGCGCCTCGCATAGCAACCTCCCTCGCGCGTGACCGGGCGCGTTTACGACGAGTCGACGATGCGTGCCGATGCGTGCCACGGGATCGCGACGCGCTCGATCGCGAGGATGATAAGGAAGAACGCAATGCTCACGGCGGACGCAACGACGATCGCCGCCCAGGCGTTCGCAAATCGGAAGAACGCGGCCTCGGTGATGATGAACTGCCCTAGCACTGATCGGGCACCGCCGAAGTACTCCGCGACGATCGCGCCGATCAGCGAGAGCGTCGCGCTCACCTTCAGGGCGGTGAAGATGTACGGGAGGGCATTCGGGACACGCACCTTCGCGAAGATGGCACGTTCGCTCGCCGCATATGAGCGCATGAGCTCGAGGGATGCCTGATCCACCAGCGTGAGCCCACGGAGCGTGTTGATCATGATCGGGAAGAACACAAGGACCGCGACGACCATCATCTTCGACAGCGGGTTCAGGATCCCGAACCAGTTATTCATGATCGGCGCGAAGGCGATGATCGGCACCGAGTTCGCGGCGATCGCGAACGGGAGCAGCGCCCTGCTGGCACTGGCCCAGCGCGCGATCGCGAAAGCGACGACCAGCGCGGCGACACCGCCGATCACAAGACCGCCGACCGCTTCGACGAGGGTGTTGCGCCCGACCGTCATCAACTCGTCGAAGTGCTCGACGAAGGCCGCCGCGATCGAGCTCGGCGGGGGCAATAGGAACTGCTGGATACCGAACGCGCGTACCGCAAGCTCCCAGAGGCCGAGCACCCCGACGAATACGAGGGCGGCGGGAAGGTAGTGGCCGATGCGCTTGGTCAACTCGCGGCTACCTCGGCCGCGCCCGGCCTCACGACGTCGCGCCCCCTGAGTCGCTCGCGGACGCGCTTGATGAAACCGAAGTAGCGCTCGTCCTCGCGGGTCAGATCATTACGTGGCTGAGGGAGGTCGACCGGGATGACCTCGAGGATCCGGCCCGGCCGCGCCGACATCACGGCAACGTGGGTCGAGAGAAACACCGCTTCTGGGATGCTGTGCGTCACGAAAACGGTCGTCGTGCCCGTCTGCTTCCAAATGCGCAGAAGCTCCAGGTTGAGCCGCTCGCGGGTCATTTCGTCGAGGGCGCCGAAGGGCTCGTCCATCAAAAGGATCGCCGGCTCGAATGAAAGCGCGCGCGCGATCGCGACCCGCTGCTGCATCCCGCCGGAAAGCTGCCACGGGTAGCGCCGCTCGAAACCGGAGAGCTCGACGAGCGCGAGCATCGCTCGCGCGCGATCGGCGCGCCCGGCTCTGTCCTTCGCGCTCACCTCGAGCGGCAGCTCGACGTTCCCCTGAACGGTCCGCCAATCGAAGAGCACCGGCGCCTGAAAGACCATCCCATAGTCCCGGTCGACACGCGCGCGATGCGCCGTCTTGCCGTTCACCTCGATCGTCCCGGCGCTGGGCTGGGTCAGGTCACCGATGAGCCGGAGGAGCGTCGACTTGCCGCATCCTGAAGGCCCAATGAGCGAGACGAACGCGCCCTTCGGGATCTCCAGGTCGATGCTCTGTAACGCGGGCGTCTTGTCCGCGCCGACGCCAAAGACCTTGTCTACGCCGCGAACGCGTACGACCGAGTCGGTCATGCGTCAGATGGGGCGGTGCGTCCGCGCAAGAAGAGGACCTCGGCGGCTCGCACCAACGCGAAGAACCCGATCCCCACGATGGCGGCCACGATGATCGCCGCCCACAGCTTGGGCGGTCCTGAGACGTAGAACTGATTGAAGTTGAGGATCGCGCCGCCCAATCCGTCGCGGATTCCCGATGGAAGCTCACCGATGATCGCGCCCACGACGCTCGCGGTCGCCGCGATCTTGAAAGCGGCGAAGAGATATGGCGCGGCCGCGGGCAAGCGCACCTTCAGGAGTACATCGCGCGACGAGGAGGCATACGAGCGCATGAGCTCGAGGGCGCGTGGGTCGGGAGAGCGAAGTCCGCGCAGCCCAGCGATGGTCACGGGGAAGAAGGTCAGGTACGCAGAGATGACCGCGACGGCCAGCCATCCGCCCCGCAACCAGATCACCACGACGGGTGCGATCGCGATGATCGGCACGGTCTGCGAGGCGACCACGTACGGAACGAGCGCGCGCTCGAGCATCCGCGAATGCACGAACACGATCGCCAGGGCCAGCCCAAGCACCGCGCCGAACACGAACCCGCCGAAGGCTTCCCGAAAAGTGAAAAAACCGGCGTTGACCAGGACGATCCCGAGCGGTGGACCATTACGCTGCGCCGGTTCGACGAATGACGCCGCGATGTCCCAGAGGTGCGGCATGTTGAGATCGCTCGCGACGGTCCACTGGAAAGGAGGGGTCCAGGCCTCACTTGGATCGCCGCCCAGTAGCTTGACCACCTCCCACAGGACAGCGAGCGCGGCGATGACGACGAGAAATGACAGAACGCTGCGCGCGGCGCGGAACACGGCGAAAGTGTAGATACTGGAAAGCACATTCCATGCACCTCGGAATCAACCTCTGGCCGCAGAACACGACCTGGCAGGAGCTCCGAGAGCACGCGCTCCTTGCCGATAAGCTCGGGTTCGATTCACTCTGGGTCTGGGACCACTTCTATTCGATCAACGGCGACCTCCACCGCCCGAATCTCGAGGGTTGGCAGATTCAAGCGGCGTACGCCGCGATCACACAACGCGTACGGATCGGTTGTCTCGTGTCCGGCGTCACGCACCGCCACCCGGCAGTCCTCGCCAACATGGCGACGACCCTCGACAACATCTCGGGCGGACGCGCGGTCCTGGGGATCGGCGCGGCGTGGAACGCGCTCGAACACAACTCCTACGGCCTCGACCTCGGAACGCCCGGGGAGCGGTCGACCCGGTTCGCGGAGGCCGCGAAGATCATCCGCCAGCTGGTCGATGGGAGGCGCGTCACGTTCTCGGGGAAGTACTACGACCTCGTCAACGCCGAAGTCCTGGTCCGTCCGATCCAGCCGCGACTGCCGATCCTGATCGGTGGCGGCGGTGAGCAGCGGACGCTCCGCACCGCGGCGCGGTACGCCGATATCTGGCATGGGTTCGGGACACCGGAGCAGATCGCCCACAAGATCGAGGTCCTCCGCAAGCATTGCGCGGAGGTGGGCCGCGACCCGAATGAGATCCTTCCGTTCTGCGGGAAGTGGGTCGTGGTTCGCGAGAACGCCGCCGACGCAAAGAAGGTCCTCGGGCGCATCGCCGAGCGCCACGGCATGACCTCGCCACCCGAGCCGTTCGTCGGCGGGCCCGACGAGATCGCTGAGCGGATCGCCGCGTACTGGAGGGTCGGGATCAAGGGCTTCATCGTTGCGTTCGCCGATCCGTTCGACACCGAGAGCATCGAGCGGCTCGCCACCGAGGTGCGCCCGCGACTGCTCGAGCTCATCGCGGAGACGCCCGCGACCGTTTCCGGCTAGGCTTTTTCTCGTTCCATGAGGATCGGCGTCGTGCGAGAGACCACGCCCGGCGAGCGGCGCGTGTCGCTCGTCCCGGATACCGTTGGGCGGCTCGCGAAAAGTGGCAACGAGGTCATCGTCGAGCGCGGCGCGGGCCAGGGCTCGAGCTTCCCGGACCGCACCTACACCGACGCCGGCGCGACGATCGGCGACCCCTGGTCGGCGGACCTCGTCGCCAAAGTCGCGAAGCCTACGGACGACGAGCTCGGGCGCCTTCGCGAAGGCACGATCCTGATCGCCTTCCTCCAGCCGCTCACCAACCACGCGCTTGTCCGTGAGCTCGCGCGGCGCCGAGTGACGGCGCTCTCGATGGACGCGATCCCACGCATCACGCGCGCCCAGCCGATGGACGCGCTCAGCTCGCAGGCGACCGTCGCGGGCTACAAGGCCGTGCTCCTGGCCGCCACGGCGCTGCCGAAGTTCTTCCCGATGCTCACGACCGCGGCCGGAACCATCGCACCGGCAAAGGTGTTCGTCATCGGTGCGGGCGTCGCCGGTCTTCAGGCGATCGCGACGGCGCGGCGGCTCGGCGCGGTCGTCGAGGCGTTCGACACGCGGCCGGTCGTCAAGGAGCAGGTGCAGTCGCTCGGCGCGAAGTTCCTCGAGGTCGACCTCGGAGAGACGGGCGAGGGGACCGGCGGCTATGCCAAGGAGCTCTCCGAGGAAGCGCACCGCAAGGAGGTCGAACTCCTCGCGAAAGCGGTGAAGGACAACGACATCGTCATCACGACGGCGGCCATCCCCGGTCGGCCTGCTCCGAAGCTCATCACCGCAGACATGGTCCGGTCGATGAAGCCAGGCTCCGTGATCGTCGACCTCGCCGCCGAGACCGGAGGCAATACCGAGCTCACCAAACCGGGCGAGATCATCGACGTGGACGGAGTTCGCATCGATGGGACGACGAACCTCCCGTCGACGATGCCGTACCACGCCAGCCAGATGTATTCGCGCAACATCGCGAGCCTGCTCGCGCTCATGCTCACGAAGGAAGGCAAGCTGAATCTCGATATGAACGACGACGTCATCAAGGGCACGGTCATCACGAAGGACGGCGAAGTGGTGCACGAGCAGACGAAGAAGGCCGTCGGCGAGAAGGTGCCGGCGTGAGTGGCGAAGCCATCGTCGCCGCATACGTGTTCGTCCTCGCGGTCTTCGTCGGCTTCGAGGTGATCTCGAAGGTGCCTTCGACCCTGCACACCCCCCTCATGAGCGGCGCGAACGCCATCCACGGCATCGTCATCGTCGGCGCGATGCTCGTTGCCAGCGCCATACCCGGCCCGCTCGGCACCATCCTCGGCTTCCTCGCTGTGGTGCTCGGTACGGCGAACGTCGTGGGCGGGTTCGTGGTGACCGATCGGATGCTCGCGATGTTCAAGCAACGGCCAACGAGACAAGCCCCCTCGAAACCCCCGAGGAGCACATGACGATCGCGACGCTCATCCCTGTCGCGTACCTGATCGCGGCGGTCACCTTCATCCTCGGCCTCAAGGGCCTCTCGTCGCCGACGACGGCCGTGGTGGGCAACCGCATCGCCGCGGCAGGCATGCTGATCGCGGTCATCGCAACGTTCTTCGCCGCGGAGGTGCAGGGCGGGATCCCCGTGATCCTCGCGGGAATCGCGGTGGGCGGGATCGCAGGGTTCGTAGGAGCGCGCGTGGTCAAGATGACTGCGATGCCGCAAATGGTCGCGTTGTTCAACGGGGCCGGTGGCGGCGCCGCGGCACTGGTCGCGATCCTCGAGTTCTCCCGGCAGATCGACACTGGCGCGCTCGAATTCGGCGCGACGCTCGCGACGCTTCTCGCGCTCATCATCGGCGCGGTCTCGTTCTCGGGGAGCGCGGTCGCCTTCGGGAAGCTCCAGGGGATCATCACGCCAAAGGCGTTCCGTTACTCGGGTCAGCAGCTCGTCACCGGTGGTATCGCCGCAGCGACCGCGTTGCTATCGCTCGTCCTGCTCGCAGGTGCGATCGCGGGCTCGGTGCCGGTCGCACCGATGCTGGTGATCGCGGTCATCACGCTCCTTGCTCTGGTCTTCGGTGTCGCGCTCGTGATGCCGATCGGCGGCGCCGACATGCCGGTGGTCATCTCGCTCCTGAACGCGTACACCGGGCTTGCGGTCGCGATGGCCGGATTCACGCTCAACAACCAGCTGCTGATCGTCGCCGGCACGCTCGTCGGCGCGTCGGGCACGATCCTCACCCGGCTCATGTCAAAGGCCATGAACCGCTCGCTGGGGAACGTCCTCTTCGGCGCGTTCGGTGCGGCGCCAACCGGCGGCGCAGCCGCGGCCGCCGAAGGCGACGATGGGCGCACCATCCGCTCGATCAGCGCGGAGGACGCGGCGATCCTCCTGGGCTACGCGCAGAACGTCATCGTCGTACCTGGCTACGGGCTCGCGGTGGCTCAGGCCCAGCACAACGTCCGCGAGCTCGCCGACCTTCTTGAGTCAAAGGGCATCACCGTGCGCTACGCGATCCACCCGGTCGCGGGCAGGATGCCCGGGCATATGAACGTCCTCCTCGCAGAGGCGAACGTTCCATACGACAAGCTCTTCGACATGGAGCAGATCAACCCCGAGTTCCCCCGGGCGGACGTCGCGCTCGTGATCGGCGCGAACGACGTTACGAACCCGGCGGCTCGCTCGAACCCCGGCTCTCCGATCTATGGCATGCCGATCCTGGATGTGGACAAGGCTCAGAACGTGATCGTGATCAAACGGTCGATGAAGCCCGGGTTCGCCGGGATCGACAACGACCTTTATCTCGACCCCAAAACGGCGATGCTTTTCGGCGATGCCAAGGAGGCGGTCGGCAAGGTCGTCCAGGAGCTCAAGAAGGCCGCTTAGCCCAGTCCGGCGACGCTCGATGACGAAACCGTCATGCCAGAAGCAGGCGCTTGCTCGTACCCTGCGCGCCGAAGAGGTCTCTCGCCAAGGGGACCTTCCGCAAGACCGAAGGCGCGTCGGCGAGCGGTTCCCGCTGCGACGACCCGACGTGTCCTTCTCGGAGAATGAGAAGAGAGGGCGTCCATTGGTGGTCCGCCCTCTCTTCGTTTAGTTACGACTCTCCGTCTAGTCCGCTTTGTTGCGGCCTCCCCTGGCAAAGAAGCTCACGCACTGACCCTGATTCCTGAACGGACCGGGCGAGCTCGTGAAGTCCATCCAGCCGCCCTTCTTGCACTTTTCCTTGTCTTGGTTGTGGCCGCCGCCACCACCGCCGCCGCCCTGACCTCCGGACTCGAAGGTGAATGTGGAGGCGTTGATCATCGCGTTGTCAACGACCACGGTCTGGGTGGCGCCGAAAAACCAGCTTGAGTCGGTGACCAGCTGGATCCCGGTGACCGCGTGGGTCCCGTACTTCGCGAGAGCCGATGTCCAGGTGTCGTAGAACGTCCCGCCGGGAAGCTGGCTCGTGTCGACCACGCTCGCGGCGGTCACGAGGTTGCCGCTGCTCGTCCAGATGTTCTGTGCACATAGCGTGTAGTTCGGGAAGGGGCCGAGGTAGACCTGGATGTTCTTCCCATCGATGTTGATCTGGAAGCGCGGCGAGCCGCCCCCGCAACTCGAGGCCGTAAACATGTAGTCGGTCGAGAGATTGGTCAGCTGGTTCAGGCTCATGCCCGCCGGGATGGCGAAGTTGACCCCGCCGGACGTCTGACCCGTGCCCGTAACGTTGGAGCGAAGCTGGGCTGCGGTATTCGAGTTATTGCCAGGCGAGATGAGCGTCGCGTCGCCAAAGAGGTCGAAGGTCGTCGCCGCGACGACCGCCGGGCCGAGGCCGAACGAGACCGCCGCCAGGACGAGGGAAGCGAGTGAGATCTTGAGGAATTTCACCGGAACCACTCCTTACACCCGCGCTTTTGAGGTGGCTACGCCAAGCGGATAACGCGGCAGGCGGGCTGAGTGATGGGCGCCGGGTGGGAAATTGACTTCGCCAGACCGGTCTGGTGATCGAGCGCCCGTTATCTCCGGCGCTTGAAATTCTTTTACCGCCCATAGAGGTTCGCGTGCGTCGCACGGCATGGCCGATGCTGCCCGGCTGCATATAGAGGTTCGCGTGCGTCGCACGGCATGGCCGATGCTGCCCGGCTGCATCGCGAACAAGCGGGGGGCGGAAAGGTCGAACCCGGACCGCCTACACCTGAAACAGGGAGAACAAAGCGTGAGGCCACGTCGACGTGTCCTTTTTCTCGTCGCGACCCTCGTCATCTCGGCGACTATCGGCGGACCGCCGAGCTCCGTCAGCGCGATCGGAAACTTCAGCACAAATCAGGAACTCCCGCTGCCCCTACTTGCCCCCGTCGGCCCTGCGCCCCTGGCATTCATCGTCCGCGGGCTCGAGCCGAGCACACGGGTCGGGCCTGATGGCGCGGTGTATGTGTCGAGCATCCGCGGCGTACCCGGCGGAGTCGACCTTCACCGGTACTACGCGCCTCTCGACGGCGCACCTGGCCCAGGGGGAACCTACCCGTTCAAGTACGAAGGCCAGCCCGACAACTGCGGGCTCTTCAACGCGATGCAGGGCGGCTGCGCTAACAACCAGCTCGACCCGGCGGGCCTCGGCCTCGGCGGCGGTGACGTCGACATCGCCGTGAACTTCCCAACGTCTGGAGTCCCGAACCTCGCGCTCGTAAGCCTGACGCTTGCGCCCGGCATCACCGGCACGCACTCGACGACTCGTGGCGACAGCTTCAGTCCGCCCAACCCCGTCGTGGCGCTCATCCCGGGCGACGATCGGCAATGGATCGACGGCTTCGGCGGGCAGAACGTGTACCTCGTCTATCACGACGCCGAGACGTTCAACATCGAGGTCCAGCGGTCGAACGACGGTGGCCAAACGTACCTCGACGGCTTCGGCGAGGCGATCGACCTTCTGACGTTCCCCGCCGCGGGCGCGGTAACGCCGGCGAGTACGGCGAACACGCTTGGCACGATTCGAGTGGACCGGAGCGTCTGCCCGAGCAAGGGCAATCTCTACCAGATCTTCGTCGCGCCAGACAGTGCGGCCGAAAACCTCCTCCCCGGCAGCCCGCCGCGTTCGGCTTACGTCGGCGTCTCGACCGACGTGAAGCTGGGGCTTTCGGCCTTCACCTTCACCGACCACAAGATCGCGATGACCCCATCGAGCATCGCTCAAATCTTTCCCGCGCTCGCGGTTGACAAGTTCTCGAACCTCTACGCGGTATGGTCGGACAACTCGGGGATCTTCTACACGTTCTCAACCGACCTCGGGACGACCTGGGCGTCGCCCATCCGGGTAAACCAGGCGGGCACGGTCGGCAAGGCAAATGTCTTTCCCTGGATCGACGCTGACGCCAACGGTCACGTCGGGATCGTCTGGTTCGGCGCGAACATGGCTGGAGACTCGAACGACCGGACCGTGATGGAGCCCGGTCATCCGGCCTCGCAGGGCGAAGCCTGCGACAGCGGCACCACCTGCATGAACGGATGGGCGCAATGGAACGTCTACTACGCGGAAAGCGTCAACGGCCACGACGCCACCCCGCTGTTCGCCCAGAGCGTTATCAGCGACCACGTAATCCATCGCGGCACGATCTCGACCGGCGGCCTGGGCGGCGGCGCTGACCGAAGCCTCGCCGATTACTTCCAGATCGCCTTCGACCCGCTGCACCGCGCAAATGTGGCGTTCTCCGACGACCACAAGATCAGCACGGTCGCCGGGTCCAACAACGGACCCGACAATCCGACCAGCCGGCGCCTCATCCGCGCGAACTTCACACACGAGCTACAGCCGGCCGGCGGCATCGTCACTTCCGGCCTCTGCGCGGGCACCCAGCTTCCGCCCGAAACCGGGAGGAAGATCACCGGCGGCGGTCGCCTTGGCCCCGATGTGACCTTCGGGTTCATCGCGAAGGAGACGCCTCTCAACGGCGCGCTCAACTATCGGGACCAGACACAGGGTGTCGACGTGCACAGCTCGGGCGGCATCGACTCGGTCACCTTCGCCGGAAACTGCGCGAGCTTCACCGGTGATGCGAAGGTGAACGGGCAGCCCGGTTACCGATTCAGGGCTGACGCCTGCGACAACGCCAATCCCGGCGCGGGGATGGATAGCTTCGGGATCAGGGTGACGGGTCCCGGTAACTTCGTGTATTCCAAGGGGCCGGCGCCGATCACCGAGGGAAACATCCAAATGCACAAGTAGCGACCTGCTCCGGGCGGTGAGGCAACAGCGTCACCGCTCGGAGCGTGCGAGGCCCGGCTGGGAGACGTTTTGACAGCTCGGGCAGTACCAGCTCTTGCGGAACTCGCCGGTATGCGTTCCCCAGGCGATCGGCGTTCCGCACTCGTAGCACGGGAGCCCGGTCCTTTCCTGGACCCAGACGCGCTGGCGGCGATCGAGCACGAAGCGCGTGCGTCGCGGTCCGCCGTCACGATTGCGACGCATCAGATCGCGCGAGACCGCAAGGATCCGCCGCAACTCCGCGTCGTCGAGATCGGCAACCTTCGTCCACGGCGAGATGCGCGTGATGAACAAGACCT
>WNGI01004255.1_pt1 | contig 13211 bp, 9 predicted proteins | sample 5400621 | NCBI WGS metagenome assembly WNGI01 (sample SAMN13153374, study PRJNA577476) | soil metagenome | isolation source: 20 cm soil or saprolite under Garry oak tree replicate 1 | place: USA:California | collected 2016-06-15
GAAGCCAACCAATTGCCAATTGGCAGTTACGACCGCCCCTTCGATCGGCTGACCCGTATCGGCGTCGACGACCCAAGCCTCGATTGAATCTGACGTGTAATACGGAGAGCCGCATGCGTTGAGCGCGAGCACGGTGATCATAGCTATGAGGTATCTCGCGGCGATCAATGGGGTCACGTCACATCGATCCCAGGCGCCACACGCCGTCGCCGTTACGTCCGAAATAGATGAAGAAGATGCGGTTTTCGCCATTGATCGTCCGATTGATTGCGTACTCGCCGATACCGCCCGACAATGCGACGGATTGAAGATCAGAGAAGCTCGCGGCAATCTGCGACATGTTTGGAAGCAGAATATCGAACACTGGACCATATCTCTGCTGCGCGGAGGCGTCCAAATATTGCATTGCACGCGTCTTGTCGCCGGCCGTGAGCGCGGTCTTCATTCCATTCCACACGGCTCGGAGTGTCTGATCGAGTAAGGCTTGATTGGCCAAGACTATTGGAACGCTTTGTGTATAGATCGCGCCAGAAGTATCGGTGACTCGCACGACGGTATCGATCTTGCCGGAGCCTGAGTAAGTCGCCGTCGTTGTCCATCCACTTTCTGGATGACGACGCCGCTCCTCGGCGTTATGTCGAACGCCACGCTTAGCGGCCCCAAGCCATCGGTTGGTGAAGCTGTAATCTTGATGGGAGCCGGTCCGGTGCTCGTTACGACTGCCGATTGCGTCGTCACCTGTCCGTCCAGCGTCGTCAGCGTCGCGGCGATCGTATTCGCTCCCGTCGTGAGCTGAACGCCGTTGGCGTAGAAGTTGCCGCTGGAATCCATTGCAGCAACGATGCCGTTCACCGTAACGCCGGAGTTGGCCGGCGCTTGCGTTGTGCCCGTCACGTTGATGAAGTCGGTGTCGACGGTTGCATTATTGGCGGGCGAAACAATGGCAAAGTTCGCTCCCGATACGGTGACGTTTACCGCAGCCGACGTGGCCGCAGCACCCCGGTCGTCGGTGGCCCGCGCGGTCAAGTTGTAATTCCCTTGTGCCACGTTCGACCAAGTGTAGGTGTATGGCGCGGACGCGGCTGTGCCAATCAATGTCGTGCCTTGATAGAAGTCAATCCTCGCGACGGTACCGTCGCTGTCTGTCGCCGCGGCGGCCAGCGCAATCGTCGCGGGAGCGAAATAGCTCGCACCCATGGACGGGCTCGTCAAGATCACGCTCGGCGCGCTGTTGGCAGTGACCGCGACGCTAACCGGCGACGATGTCGTGACGGCACCGCGATTGTCGGTCGCTTTCGCGGTTAGCGTGTAGCTCCCCGCTCCGACGTTCGACCAGTTCGCGACATACGGAGCGCTGGAGGAGCTTGCAATCAGTGTTCCGCCCCGGTAGAAATCCACGCGCGTGATGCTGCCGTCGCTGTCGGATGCGTTGGCGGCCAGCGAAATCGTCGCGGGCGCGCTGAACGTGCTTCCGGTTGCGGGGCTCGTCAAGCTGACTGTCGGCGGATTGTTCGGCGCACCGACGGTTATCGTAACGGGTGCAGACGTTGTCACCGCGGATCTGTTGTCGGTGGCCCGGGCGCTTAACGTATACGACCCCGGCGCAACGTTGCTCCAAATCATGCCGTAAGGCGCAATGTTGCTGACGCCGAGCACCGAGCCGTTCTGCACGAATTCCACCATCGTGATCGAACCGTCCGAATCGCTCGCTGTCGCCGTCAATGTTATGTTTGCCGGCGCGGTGAAGCTCGCACCGTTCGCTGGCGCTGTCATCGCTACCGTCGGCGAAGCGTTCGGCCCATTGACGGTAATTGGCAGGTAAGCGGAACCCGTGTAGCCGTTCGCGTCGGTCGCCGTCGCTGTCACCGAATAACTTCCTGCTACGACGTTCGACCAAAGGAATTGGTAAGGCGGTGTCGTCGCCGTACCCAGCAATGTTCCATTGCGGAAGAAATCGACTTTGCTGACGGTGCCTGCGGGGCTCGCGGCGTCAACGACGAGATTTACGCTTGCGGGCGCGTTGAAAACCGTTGTTGCCGGTGCTGTGAACGTCAGCAACGGGTTGGCGTTTCCAGTGACGATAACACTGGCAGAATCAGATGTCTTATCGCGTCGCGCGACGACGACACGCAAAGTATTAGCGCCCACGTAAATCGGTATTGTGGCTGTATAGGCGTTGCCATCAAGCGATGCGAGCCGCGTACTGTTGCCGTTGTCGACGAGAACCGTGCTGTCGGTAGGACCGGTGAAGGAACCGCTGACCGTGACGGCGCCACCGTAAACCATCGATCCGCTGGCAGGTGTGGCAATGATTACCTTGGCTCCGGTTACGGTGACGGAAACGGCCGTCGATGTCTTGAACCCGCCCGAATTGTCGAAGGCTTGAGCAGTAAGGGAATAGGCGCCCGCGGCGACCCCGCTCCACGTGATGGCGTAGGGCGCAGCTGTGCGCGATCCGAGCAAGGTCGTTCCCTGATAGAAGTCGACGCGGATGATCGTTCCATCGGAATCCGATGCATTGGCGCCAATTGAAATCGTCGCGGGCGCGACGAATGTTGCGCCGTTGGTCGGCGTCGTGAGGCTTACCGTAGGCGCCTTGTTGGGCGGAGCTGACCAAGTCGGCGCGCCAACCGTCATCAGGGTGAGCGCGAGCATGGCGCCGACACGGATCCGCATGTTTCTCTCCGCCGAATGAAATGCAATGAGACCGACTATTGCCCGCTGACGATTTGGAAATACGTGGGCGATATCTTTCCATCCGCACTGTTCGTCGCCGTGATTCGATGTATACCGGGCGATAGCGTGACGCTCATGGCCGCAGACCCGTTACTCACGTTTGCGGTCCCGAGCGAATTGGCGCCCTCTCTAAACGTCACGACTCCCGCTGGCGAGGGATTCGAGACATTGGCGATCAGCGTGATCGGTTGCGCTGCACCGACAGGATTGAGCGACGACTGCACCGTGGTTGGGTAAATGCCCGTCGCAAGCTTGAACAGGTACGACGAACCCTTGCCGAGTACGGAACCCGGCGTCAGCGGAAACAATGGCTGGTATGGAACGCTGCCGACCGCGACGGAGCCGCCATTCGTATCGATAGCGATCTGGCTGAGGCTCGCGTCCTGCGACTTCGTGCCCAGCACGGTCGCGAATATCATGCGGTCGCCACTCGGTGCGATCTTCGCTGCCAACGGCACGTGCCAAGTATCGCCTTTCGGATCGACGCTTTCGAGCGCGTCGACGAGCGGGAACTGGGTCGAAGTCGCATAACCTCCGACGTAGGCATACCCGGCAGCGTCGACGGCTACCGACGTCGCGACATCCATTCCTTCGTCGGCGCCAAAGAAACCGAAGCACGAGTGAACAGTCGGACTTAGGCACCACGCGCCGCCAAGATAGGATGAGTAGATCAACCCATTGCCCGTGCTGTTTAGCTTGGCGATAAAGGCGTTGCTGATGATCGGGTCCTGGTATCCCTTCCTCATTTGAAAGGCCCCCGGCGTCACCGGAAAATCGGCCGATTGCGTCCAGCCGACGGCTATCGCCTGGCCTGCGGTGTCGACGGCAACGCCGAAGCCTCTTTCTTCCCCGGATCCGCCGAGATACGTCGAATACACGAGCGCTGAACCCGAAGCATTCACCTTCGCGATGAACGCGTCGGTCGGTCCGCTTAGCGATGGACGAAGCGCGTTTTTCGTCGGAAAGTCGCTCGATCGCGCGATACCGACTACGTATGCATTGCCGCCGCCGTCGACGGCGATCGCCTTGCCCTCGTCGTTGGCGCTGCCACCGAGATACGTCGAATAGCTCATCGCTGTTCCGCTCGCGTTGAGCTTTGCAACATATGGCGCAGTGTTACCGAGCTTCGTGGGCTGGAATGCACCGGGAGTCGTTGCCAGCCCGAAGGAGGTCCCCGTCATGAATGCATTACCCGCGCCGTCGACAGCAATCGCCGCAACAGGCGCGTTTACGTACGTCGAGTAGGAAAGCCCATTGCCCGCGGGATTCAACTTGGTCACGAAGTTCGTTCCGGTCGACTGAAATGCACCGGGTGTAGTGGGGAAGCCGGCGGAGGTTGTCGTTCCCGTGACGAATGCGCTCCCGTTGCCGTCGACGGCGATTCTTTGACCGACGGTCGTCGCGCGCCGGGCGCCGAGATAGGTCGTATAGATCGCCGCCGTCCCTGCGGCGTTGAGCTTGGCGACATATGCATCTGCGTCGCCCACAATCTGCGTCTGATAGCCTCCGACAACGGGAAGAAGATCCGTTTTCGATGTGAAACCGACCACATAGATGTTGTTGGCGGAATCGAGCGCGACCCCAGTCGACGTACCCCACAAGTTGGTCGAGATGGAGAGAATCGGGTCGATGACGAGCGGGTAACCGACGTCGTAGCGTCCCAAGCGGAAGCCGATGCGGTCTTTCGCAAGGAGCGCGTAGCGGATGTCGACATCGCGCCGCGTTCCGCGAATATCCTGGTAGGCAAGAGGCTTGCGGAATTCGACGTCGCCCGATGGCGTATGCAGCGCGAGCGAGCCTTCGGGTGAGAGCGTCAGCCGATCGATTCCCTGCAACTCGAGCGCGATCGTTCGAGGATCGGCCCTCGGTGCCACGACGAGGTCGTACTCGAGCTCACGTTGCGTGCCATAAAAGACGATGTCGATGCCTGGATAGATCGACTCGTATTTGACGCGCGCAAACGTCTTTGCATCGACGATGTATCGCGAAGGATCGTCGCCGATAAAATAATTGGTCGTACCAGGCAGCCGGTCTGAAGCCTGCGGTATGCCCGATTTGCGTCGCTGGACCGGCCGAATCTGAATGACAGAACCCCGATCGTGGTCCGACCGTCTCACGACAACGTTCGCGCCTTCGTCAGTGAGAAACGCGTCGAAGGCGGCGCCTCGCGCCACGAAGCGCACGCGCGGATGGCTCTGCCCGAGGTTCTGCTCGAACACGAGCGGAAGCGAGTCCAATGACGACTCTGCGACGCCGCGCGTCGAATTCATCTCCGGCGTGCGCATGCCATCACTTGCCAAGACAGGCGCCATACCGGCGACAGCGACCAACGCAGACACAAACAACATCGACTTTGCAAACCGGGTCGTCATAGTGTTTGCCTTGGCATCGCCATTTGAAGTTGTTGTAGCGCCTTACCGCGCAACCGCTGGAGTCGTTGTAGAGTCTGTTCTTTCGTCGCACAAAACCAACTGTCACAATCGTCTAGATCGAATGGATGATTGCAACTCCCACGGAAATCGTCGTTACGCTCGCCGGCGGCGATCGAACGCGCGCCATCCTCCGCAAAACACGGCCCGCATATGAAGCTCGCAAGCTGGAACGTGAATTCGCTGAACATACGGCTCGCTCGGCTGGTCGAGTGGCTTGCCGCAAACGATCCCGACATTGTTTGCCTGCAGGAAACCAAGATTGAAGACGCCAAGTTTCCGGTCGCGCCGATCGAAGCCGCGGGCTATCGGGCGTTCTATGCGGGTCAGCGGACCTACAACGGCGTTGCGATCCTTGCCCGCAAGGGTCTCGATGTCGGCGATATCGTTCCCGGCGTCGACGATTTCGTTGACGAGCAGAAGCGTCTGATCGCGGCGACGGTGGCCGGCATTCGGATCATCTGCGCGTACGTCCCAAACGGGCAGGTGGTCGACTCGGAAAAATACCGCTACAAGCTGACGTGGTGCGAAGCGGTCGGCGCGCATCTGAAGAATGCGCTTGCGAGTCATCCGCTGCTGATCGTGGCGGGCGATTTCAATGTCGCGCCCGACGATCGCGATGTTCACGATCCGGCGCTGTGGGCGGGACAGATCATGTGCTCCGACGCCGAGCGCGCGGCGTTTCGCTCGTTCCTTGCATCGGGGCTCGTCGACAGCTTCCGCTTGTTCGAGCAGGCGCCCAAAACGTTCACCTGGTGGGACTATCGTCAGCTGGCGTTTCCCAGGAATTCCGGCTTGCGCATCGATCACATTCTGCTGTCAACGCCGCTTACCGATCGCTGCTTGTCGTGCCGCATCGATCGCAACGCGCGCAAGGGACAAAAACCGTCCGATCACGCACCGATAATGGTTGAATTGCGCGACGTCTGAAGGCCGGCAACATGGTCTTCGCGTCGCCGCTGTTTCTTTTCCTGTTCTTGCCCGTCACGCTGGCCGCGTACTTTGCGTTGCCGCGCGCGTGGCGCAACGGCGTACTGCTTTTCGCCAGTATCGCTTTTTACGCTTGGGGCGAAGCTAAGTATTTGGCGCTGGTGCTGGGCTCTGTCGCATTCAACTGGTGGATGGGCCTCCATATCGCCCGCGCGAACCATTCCGTCACGCGCAAGCGCCGGCTCGCATTCGCGGTCACCGGCAATCTTGGCGCCCTCGCCACTTTCAAGTACGCGAATTTCGCCGTCGCGAACGTCAACACGATCGCACCGATCTTTGCGCTCGGTCCCGTCGCGCTCGACGCGATTCCGCTGCCGCTCGGCATTTCTTTTTTCACGTTCCACGCGATTTCATACGTCGTCGACGTGTACAAACGCAATGCCGCGGCACAGCCGAGCATCCCGACCTTCGCGCTCTACATCCTGCTCTTCCCGCAATTGATCGCGGGCCCGATCATCCGCTTTCGCGACATCGCCGAACAACTCGTCACGCACGATGCGCGGCTTGCGGATTTTGCGTACGGCGTTCGCCGCTTCATCCTCGGTCTCGGCAAGAAGGTGCTGATTGCCAACACGCTCGGCGTGACGGCGGATCGCATCTTCGCCTTGCCCTCGACAGACTTGACGACGCCCGTGGCGTGGCTAGGCCTCGTGTGCTACACGCTCCAAATCTACTTCGACTTTTCGGGTTACTCGGACATGGCCATCGGTCTGATGCGGATGTTCGGCTTCCGCATTCTCGAGAATTTCAACTATCCGTATATCTCGCGCAGCGTGCGCGAATTCTGGCGCCGGTGGCACATCTCGCTGTCCAACTGGTTTCGCGATTACCTCTACGTTCCGCTCGGCGGCAATCGACGCGGTAAGCGCCGCGCCTACGTCAACCTGGTCATTGTATTCGCGTTGTGCGGGCTGTGGCACGGTGCGAGCTGGCCGTTTGTTTTGTGGGGGCTGTGGCATGGCGCGTTCCTTGTCGCCGAGCGCGCCGGTCTAGGCCGTCCGCTGGAGCGCCACGCATGGATCGGCCACGTGTACGCGCTTGTCGCGGTGATGGGCGGATGGGTACTGTTCCGCTGCGACACGCTTGCGCACGCACTCGACTATTACGCGGCGCTTGCGGGTACGACAACCGCGGATCCACTGCGTATGCCGCTGGCAGAACACTTTGACAAACTGGTTGCAACGACGCTCGCCATCGGCATCGTGTTTGCGACCCCGTTCGCGCGCGAAATCGGCGCATGGCGCGATCGGGTCGCCACAACATCGATGCGCGGTTCGCTGGTGCTGCTGGCCGACTTATCTTGGCTCGCGTTAGTGCTGGTGGCGTCCGCCGCAAAGCTGGCTGCCGGCACCTACAATCCTTTCATCTATTTCCGTTTCTGATGAGCGCGCGCGTCGATCCGCTGACATTGCCGCCGGTGCCGCCGCCAGCGCGCGCCGCGCATCCGCTGCGCGATTTCGTGCTCGCGTTTGTGTTTGTCGTCGCTCTGCTATTGACCGGTCTTGCCGCGCTGAAAACGCCTGCGCAGCCGGCACTCGAATTCGAAAATCGAATGGTCACACCATGGCCACCGCCCAAGTGGAACGCTGCTTTCACGACAAGCTTCGAGCGCGCATTTGGCGATCGCTTCGGCGCGCGCAACACGCTGCTTCAGGCGCATCACCTTGCACTGTTCTATGGATTCGACGTCTCGCCCGCCGCCAACGTACTCCTTGGACGCGACGACTGGCTCTATTTCCTCGGCGAAGACGGCCGATCGCTCGATCGCCATTACCGCGGCATGTTGCCGATTTCCGACGCTGAAATCGCAGCCGTTGTCACCGAGTTCCGACGCCGGCAAAAATTCCTGGCGGCGCTGGGGATCGCATACGTCGTGACGATCGTCCCAGAGAAATACACGATTTATCCCGAGCATCTGCCATCCTGGATCGTCAGGACCGACAGACCCACACCGCTCGAGCGGTTGACCACCGCGATTTCCGCCGACGGGAACGTGCGCTTCGTCGACTTGCGCGCGCCGCTTCTGACGGCGAAGCTCAGCAGGCGCGTTTACTACATGACGGACTCGCACTGGAACATGCAGGGTGCAGCAGTGGCCTATCGCGCGATCATGCAGGAAATCGAGAGCGTTCTGCCGAGCGGGCGTCTGCTCATGATCGCGTCTCCGGCGCTTCCGCCTTATATCGCCGGCGTGGACATGTATTCCGGCGATCTGGCGCGATTTGTCGGATTACCGCCGCGCTATCGTGAGGCGGATTTGGCACCGCTCTCGAAGGTTCTGGCGAACCCGTCGGCGCGCTGTGGCAAGCGCATCGATGCCGGTACGGACGAAGGCTTCGAGATCTACGCTTGTGATCGCCCGTCGTTGCCGCGGGCCGTGATGTACCGCGATTCGATGGCGATTCCGCTCATTCCTTTATTGTCCGAGAATTTCAGGCGCATCGTGTATGTCAGCGCGCGGCGACTCGACCCCGCGTTGATCCTGCGGGAGAAACCGGATGTCGTGATCGAGGAGATGGTGGAGCGCTCGCTTCACGCGCCCGCCGCGCTGCCGATGGTGGAAACGCGTTGACGGTTGGCTGAGCTCGACCGACTACATTGCGGGGCCGCTCGGCCTCATTGCGCCTTGCGTGCAGCGCCTCCGCTTTCGCGTCGGCCTCGTTGCGGCGACTCGCACTCGCTGCCGATCCCCACTACGTGGGGCCCCTCGTCAGCTGCTCGTTCCGCCCTTGCGCAACTCGGCTTCGAGGCCGAGCTCCTGTATCTTGCGTGTGAGCGTATTCCGCCCCCAGCCCAGCCACGCGGCGGCTTCCATCCGGTGGCCACCGGTATGGGCGAGCGCGCGGCGAATCAGCGTCTTCTCGAATTCCTGCTCGAGGCGGTCTCCGACGTTGCGCTCGCCTCGGAGCAGCGCTTGCGCGAGCTCCCGATCGAGTGCCTGTTGCCAGCCGATCTCCACGGCACCGCCGGCGCCGCTGCGCGCAAGCTCGCGCACTTCCGGCGGCAAGTCGGCAACTTCGATGCGCTGACCAGGTCCCATCACCGTCACCCAATGGCACACGTTCTCGAGCTGGCGAACATTGCCCGGAAAAGAAAATGCCGCGAGGACCTTCAATGCGTCATCGGATAACGTCTTCGTTTCGACTGCCAGCTCGCGCGCACTCTTCTGCAAGAAGTGGCGCGCCAGCGGCGCGATGTCCTCCAAGCGCTCGCGTAGCGGCGGCAAGCGCAAGCGCACAACGTTCAACCGGTGGAGCAAATCTTCCCGAAACAGCCCCTGCCGCACGCGCTCTTCCAGATTCTGGTGCGTCGCCGCGATGATGCGTACATTCGCCTTCTGCGGCGCGTGACCGCCGACGCGGTAGTACTCGCCGTCCGACAGCACCCGCAACAGCCGCACCTGGAGATCGGACGGCATATCGCCGATCTCATCCAAGAACAGCGTGCCGCCCTCCGACTGCTCGAAGCGGCCGCGACGCAAGCTCTGCGCGCCCGTGAACGCGCCGCGTTCATGGCCGAAGAGCTCGGATTCGAGCAAGTCCTTCGGAATCGCCGCGGTGTTGATCGCGACGAACGGCCCTGGTGCGCGTGGACTGTGCCGGTGCAACGCGCGCGCCACAAGTTCCTTCCCGCTGCCGGATTCGCCCGTGATGAGCACGGTCGCGTTCGACTGCGATAGCCGGCCGATCGCCCGAAACACTTCCTGCATCGCCGGCGCCTGACCGAGAATCTCAGGCGCTTCGGTTCCGACGACACCATTAGGTGCCGTCGCATGCGTCTCCGCTGTCGCGCGCCGGATCAGCGCTAGCGCGTGATCGACATCGAAGGGCTTCGGCAGGTATTCGAACGCACCGCCCTGGAATGCTGCGACGGCGCTGTCGAGATCGGAATACGCCGTCATGATGATCACCGGCATTTGCGGATAACGCTCCTTGATCTTGCTGAGGAGCACGAGACCCGACTCGCCCGGCATGCGGATGTCGGAGACGAGCACCTGCGGCTGGCTGATCGCCAGTGCCTGCAGCACCTCGTACGCCGATGAGAACATCTTGTACGCGATGCCCTCGCGCGCCAACGCCTTTTCGAGCACCCAGCGTATCGAGCGATCGTCGTCGACGATCCACACGGCTTTCGCGCCGTCGCTTTTCGACGGCTCATAATCGTAGGCGTACATCTTTTCGTCCATTTCTTTAGGTAGATGCGGCGCGTGACGTCTCGAGCGGCAGCAGAACGGTAAACGTCGTCTGGCCCGGAACGCTTTCGCATTCGATGTTGCCGCCGTGCTGGGCAACGAGCGTCTGCGCGATCGTAAGGCCCAATCCACTGCCGCCTTCGCGGCCCGATACCAACGGATAGAAGATCCGGTCGCGGATTTCCGGCGCGACGCCCGGCCCGTTGTCCTCGACGGCGACTTTGAGCGCAAGTCGATGCCGGCGCTTCGCCAACGTGACGCCACGTGCAACGCGCGTTCGCAGCGTGATCTCGGGACCGCGCGTCGTTCCCGACAACGCCTGTGCCGCGTTCTTGACGATGTTGAGCAATGCCTGCGTCAGCTGCTCCGCATCGGCATCGAACTCCGGCAGGCTCGCGTCGAAGTCGCAACCGATCGGAATCGATGGGAACTCGGCTTGCACGACGCCTTTGATGCGAACGAGCATTTCGTGGACATTCGTGCGGCGATACGACGGCAGCCGGTGCGGCGTCAGCAAACGATTGACGAGAGATTGGAGGCGATCGGCCTCGCCTATGATCACCTGCGTGTATTCGATCAACTGCGCACGATCGAGCTCGCGCTCGAGCAATTGCGCGGCGCCACGAATGCCGCCGAGCGGATTCTTGATCTCATGGGCGAGGCTGCGGATCAGTTCGCGATTGGCCTGTTGCTGCTCGAGCAACCGTTCCTCGCGCGCGATCTTCAATTGCTGATCAATGTGGCGGAACTCGAGCGCGAGCGGGTAATCGCCGCCCTCGACCGGCGACACAGTGCAGGTCAGATGCAGCTTCGCCTTTCCTGCAACGTTGAGCTCGAGCTCCTGTTCAGTGTAGGACGCACCGGACACGACGGCCTTGTCGATCGCGGCAGCAAGCGCGGGGGCATCGCCGAAAACTTCACCGACGCGCTGTCCGATCAGCTTGGTGCGGGACATTTCGAACAAGTTCTCCGCCGCGGGATTAGCGTAGGCGATGCATCGATCGAATCGCAGCAGGAACACTGCCGTCGCGAGCAACTCGAGACCCGGATATGCGGCGGGCGCATCGGCAATGACCGGCATCGGGAAAAAGCGCAACTTCAATGCGACACCCACATCCGGGGCAGCAACTCCGGTGCGATCGCTCGACGCCGATTGCTTAGCAATATCTGCGCCGGACGTCGCGCGCGCGGTTTAGCGCATATTGCCGAGCTCCTTTTTGAGCGCCTCGATGTTGCGCTCATGCAATTGCACGGCCTGACGAAGCCTTGAGATGCGTTGCCGATATTTTTCGGCGTCGGTCTGCTCTTCGGGCAGCGGCACCGGCGCGCCGCTTCCGTACGCCACGCGCGCGTCAGCAAGAAATTTCTCTTCAGCGGACAGCTCATCGCTGAGCACTTTACGGCGGAGGTCGTCGCGTCCCTTCTGTGTTTCGGCGTCGACACGGGGAAACCCCGGCGGAGAAACCGGGCTGTCCGCACGGCGAACGGTGCGCTCGGGCGTGCTCGCACCGCTTCCGCCTCCGTTCCCCTGCAGGTTGAAAAATGCGTCGCTGCCCGAAGGCGTGACACATTTGTATAAGCCGCTGCTGATGGCGACAGGTTTGCTGTTGCATCCGGATTCGCGCGCCTTCTCGGCGAGCGTCGCGGCGGCACCATCGCACGCGACGAGTGCGCAGGCGAATGCCCAGCACCACGCGAGTGCGCGACAGCACGAAATCCCGGCAACGGCTTCGATACGTCCAATCATGCGCCCCAGTGTAACCGCCGTCCCTCTGCGGCAAAAGGGGCGGGTTGTCGGCCCGCCCCTTCTCTCTCCGCTACGGACTACGCGATGAAGCCAGCGCGCCTCTCGCTACAAGCTGTAATACATCTCGTATTCCACCGGATGCGTCGTCATCCGGAACCGCGTGACCTCTTCCATCTTGAGTGCGATATACGCGTCGATCATATCGTCGGTGAACACGCCGCCGCGAGTCAGGAACTCGCGGTCCTGGTCGAGATTCTCGAGCGCCTCGTCGAGCGACGCACACGGATGCGGCACCTTCGCCGCCTCCTCCGGCTCGAGGTCGTACAAGTTCTTGTCGATCGGATCGCCCGGGTGGATCTTGTTGTGCACGCCGTCCAAGCCCGCCATCAGCATTGCGGAAAACGCGAGATACGGATTGCAGGTCGGATCCGGGAAGCGCACTTCGATCCGGCGCGCCTTCGGGCTCGACACATAGGGCACACGGATCGCGGCTGAGCGGTTACGCGCCGAATACGCGAGGTTGATCGGCGCTTCGAAACCCGGCACGAGCCGCTTGTATGAATTCGTTCCCGGATTGGTGATCGCGTTCAACGACTTCGCGTGCTTGATCACACCGCCGATGTAATAGAGTGCAAGCTCGGACAAGCCCGCATACCCGTCGCCCGCGAACAGGTTCTTGCCGTCTTTCCAGATCGACTGATGCACATGCATGCCGGAACCATTGTCCCCGACGATCGGCTTCGGCATGAACGTCGCGGTCTTGCCGTAGGCGTGCGCGGTGTTGTGGACGCAGTACTTGAGGATCTGCAGCCAGTCGGCGCGCTGCACGAGTGGCGCAAATTTGGTCCCGATCTCGTTCTGGCCGGCGGCCGCGACTTCGTGTGGTGCACTTCCACCTCAACACCCATCTGCTCCATCGCGAGGCACATTGCCGAGCGGATATCTTGCAGGGAATCGACCGGCGGAACCGGGAAGTAGCCCCCTTTGACCGGCGGACGATGACCCATGTTGCCGCCTTCGAATTTTTCCGCAGACGACCAGGGCGCTTCTGCCGAGTAAATCTTGCAGTAGCTCCCCGACATGTCGACCGACCACTCGACGGCGTCGAAGATGAAGA
>WNGI01003926.1_pt1 | contig 13209 bp, 4 predicted proteins | sample 5400621 | NCBI WGS metagenome assembly WNGI01 (sample SAMN13153374, study PRJNA577476) | soil metagenome | isolation source: 20 cm soil or saprolite under Garry oak tree replicate 1 | place: USA:California | collected 2016-06-15
GTGCAGCAGCACGTTGAAGCTTTGTCGGCCGCCCTGGGTCACCGCGAGGTCAGGCTTTCCATCGCCGTTGAGGTCGCCGACCGCAATCCCATCCGTGGCATACCCGGTATTGTTATAGGTCGATGTGATGGGACTCCCGAAGGTCCCATCGCCCTTGCCAACCAGGGTGCAGATCGCTCGCCAGACGTTGCCACAGTCCATCAGAATGTCGGGCACGCCGTCGCCGGTTACATCGCGAGCCAGCAGGACGACGAACCCACCCAACGGTTGGAGCGGCTGGGTATTGAAGCTTCCATCGCCATTGCCGAGCATGATCATCAAGTTTCCGCCGGCACTGGCGACGAGGTCGGGCTTGCCATCGAGGTTTAGGTCGGCGGTGGCGAGTGCGTAGGGGTTGACGGCGGTCGTGGTGAGCGGGGGAGTGACGAACGTGCCATCCCCGTTTCCCCGGAGAACGCCGATGTAGGCATTCCCGGTCGTGCCATTCAGGTACGTGAAAGCGATGTCCTGCTTTCCATCGCGGTTGAAATCGGCGACGACCGGATTCCTGCCGACCACACTGAGCATGATCGGGTCGCTGAAGCTGATCGATCCCGAGGTGCTGGTGTTTCGCATAAATGACAGGCTCGCTTGATCACCGTTGTCGAGGATGAGATCGGGCAGGCTGCTGGAAGTGAATTTTCCAACCGCCATCGCGTACGCAAAGCCGATTCCGCCCGCAGCTTTGTAGGTCGGAGTCTGGAACGTCCCGTCGCCTATACCGCGCAGGAACCAGACGACGTCTGGACACGAGGTCGAATCACAGCGCTGGCCGGCAACGGCAAGGTCTTTCTTGCCGTCACCGTCAAAGTCGGCGGTGACGATTGCCCACGCTCGGCTGGTAATGGGAAGCGCTTCCAGCGTTATCGTCTGGCCTGCCGTGAACGCTCCGTCGCCGTTGCCGAGGTAGACGCTGACGACCCCGGAGCCGTTCTTGGTGCTGGGCACCGCCAGGTCGAGCTTTCCGTCGCCATTGAAGTCGCCGGTGACCACGCCGGCGACGCCGTCGCCCGCCTGGGCCACGGTGGTTGCAGCGGCTGAGCCAAAGATCTGCGTCGGCGCCAGGTAGTTGCTTCGCTCGGAAATGAAGGCACTCACGATCGCGCCGCTGTCGGTGTCCGTCCAGAACGGCTGCGCGATCCCGTCCGCGGCTCGCATCTGCATGTAGGCGCCCGTCGCGAGGCAGTCGACTGTCGGGTCGGCCTTGCGGTCGGAGACGGCGATCTCGTTTGGCAAGAAGGTCTGGCCGCCGTCGATCGACTGGGTGTAGTAGACGCGGTAGAGCTTGTTCATCGAATCGTCGCGCCGGTCATACCAGGCGACAGTGACCGCCCCATTGCTCTGATCGACCGCGACGGCCGGTCCCCACGCGTCGGTATTGGGGTTGCCGCTATCCAGCTGGACGTACGGGGACCAGTTGGCTCCCTTGTCGGTCGATCTCACGAGGTAGGCATGGCTGGAGCCGCGGTACCTGCCGGTGAAAGCTGCATAGACCGTGCCCTGGTGCGGTCCGCCGCTGCGATCCACGGCGACCGATGGCGATGGCTCGATGGGGGTTGGTCCCGAGCCACCGCAGTCGTTGCTGTAATTCGGCATGGCGTACGGGAACGTTGTGCCGAGATCCGCGACTCGCCCCGTGTTCATCCCGACGTTCAACTGGAAGAAATCTCCGCCAGAGTCTGAACGGGCAACATCGAGCATGACTGTTCTGCTTAGAGACAGGCAGTCCGCGCCACTGGGGTTGCTCGAGTAGCCGCCGCAATAGTCGGTCCATACGAGATAGACCTCACCGTTGGGTCCGATGGTCGGGTGGGCTTCATGGGCACTTCCCGTGTCGCCTACCTGCGTTTTCGTCCACGCAACGCCGTCGTCCGAGTACGCAAGAACTAACGGCTGACTGTAGGTGCCCGCGCTCGTTACGGGGTTGGTGTCGTAGGCGACGTACGCGCGGTTCTTGAACGCGCCACCGGTTGTATCGACGGCAAGCTGAGCGCTATCGGGGATGTTGGACGTCTCGACCGCTACCGGCGATGCCCAGGTGTTTCCACGATCAGGCGAGCGGGCCACGAGAAGCTGCGTCGCGACGGACGCGCCGTTGACCGCGGCGCCGAGGTAGCTCTCGTAGAGATTCGACGCCGAATCGAATTCCGCCGAGGGAAGCGCGAGAAACTCGCGCGGACCCGTGGCGGGGTAGGGGAGCCAGCTCGATGACCAATTGCCACCCGCGTCGCGACTGGTGAGGCTGGCGATTCCGCCGGTCGACTGGTCCTCGGCGCTGGCGTAGACCGTGCGGTGAAAGGTCGGATCCGTCGTGACGGCCGATGTCTCGAAGGCATCCTGGCCGGGGGGACTGACGGGGAAGTTCGGCGATACGCCCGTCCCCAGCGGTAGCGGCGCCGGCCCATTGGCCCGAGCCCGCAGGCGGGGCTGCGCCGGTCGGGTGGTCAGGCCCCGGCTTGGCATGAGTGACCGCAGCCGATATCGGTCTGGGACTGCTCGATTCGCTGTGGCCGAGGCGCTCAGCGGAGCGAAAGCGGCGGTTGCCGCGAGCAGAATGACGGCGATCAGCCGGGGTCGAATATGCGTCGGTGCCGCCCCTCCTTCCACCGAGGGAAGGATAGCCAAGCGCCCGCCTACCGGCAAGGGGCAATCCGCTAGCGCATCAGATCGGGGTCGGAGCGGAACGGGATGTACCCGCGAAACGCCGAAGCGCAATCATGGGGGTTGGCGGCGGAGGGGGAACCGGGGGTGGCGCGAACGTTCGGCCTTGGAAGTGCGTGTCTGGCTCCGCAGTGACCCCTGATCGCGACCCTGTGTATGTGAACTGATCCGCGCTGGAGGTGGCGCTGGTGCCCTGGACCGTGACCGTGATATGGACCGTCCCCGCTTTGTGCCCGGGGCTCACGGCGGTGATCTGCGTATCGGAGTCGACGTGGAAGCTAAAGGCCGGCGTTGCTCCGAATTCCACATCGATCGCTCGGGAAAAGCCGCTGCCCGTGATCACTACCGTGCTGCCGCCGTTCCCGCTCGAGGGCGCGACGTTCGTCACGACCGGCGGCACGCAGTAGTTCTCTGTCAGCGTCTGCTCGTACCCATTGCCCGTCGTGAAACCGGCCGTCCAGATCGCGCTGCCGGAAATGGCGGCGATGGCGAAGAGTCCATCACTCATGCTCGGGTTCGCCGAGGACACCTGACTCCAGGCGCTGCCGTTCCATCGCTCGATCAGCGTTTGGTCGAGCTCCTGAGCGGTTGCGGGATTCGATGCCGTAGCGCCGACCGCATAGACGTTGGTACCGGTGATATAGCCGAGCGCAAACAGATTGGCGCTCTGGCTGGCAAGCGCCGGGGTGGTTACCTCGATCCAGTTGGTGCCGGTTGAGTGCTCGATCAGGACGTTATCTGACACGCCCTGATACGACTGGCTCTGGCCGCCGACCGCCCACAGATCGCCGGCGCTACCCTGGACGTCGCTCAAGAAGTCTCCGTTGGAATGAGCTGGAACCGAAACGGAGCTCCAGAACGCCCCGTTCCAGTGGTTACTGAACGCGGTATCCGCTGATACCTGAAAGTTGCCCGTGAAATCCGCCCCGTCGCCGACCACCCACACATCGTTGCCCGTGAGCACTTTGACGCCATTTAGGCCGCTAAAGTCGAGGCCGCCGGTTGGGACCTGGGGAACTGGGGCAACAACAGCCGACCAGTTGCTTCCCGTCCAGCGGAGCACGTACGGGCGTGCGCGAGGACCGAGGTTCGTCGTCGGGACATCAATCCATATGCCGACTGCCCAGACGTCGTTTGATGCGTCTGCGCTGACGCTGGACAACTTGGTGGAGGAGTTGGGCGCCAGCGGCGTCGGGACGATCGTCCAGCCATTCCCGTTCCAATGCTCGGTCAGGGGCTGCGCCCCGGTGCTGCTGTCGCCCGTCCTCCAGTAGCCCACCGCCCAGACATCCGCCGGGCCGATGGCGGTGACCGCTATAAACAGGTTGTTCCCGGTCCCAACGTTCGGCGTGGTCACCACGCTCCAGGCACTGCCGTCCCAGTGTTCGGCCAGGGTCTGAAACACGCTGCTGCCGTTGACGTAGGTTCCGACCGACCAGACGTCGTTGGGAGCGACAGCGGCGATGCCATTGAGGTTGTTCCGGCCGGCGCCCACGTTGGGCGAGGCAACGGCGTTCCAGCTCGAGTTGCAGGGCGCTGACGATGCGAGCTGAGGCGTGGCGGTTGTCGGCGTCGCCCGCCGAGTGGTTAGGTCCGAGGCCAGCCGCATTTTGGGGCTCAGCGGCTCGGCCGGCGCTCGGCTCGGCGCCGCCACCCTGCTCGCCGCGGCTACCGGTAGCGCTAGAGCTACCCCGCTCCCAATCGTGGCGACGAGCGCGCCGGTCACGAGCGCAGCGCTCAAACGACCCCTCATGCCCTCCCTCCTTGGACGAAAGCTACTCCTCTCGTCCAGGTAATGCAAGGAAGGTGCGGTCGGTATCGGAGCGAGAGTCTGCGGGTCAGTCTGAGGCGGCCGCCGCTCGGGTCTGCGCCCGGAAGCTGGACGTCGACGCGCTCGCCGGCGGTGCGAGTGTCCGAGTGCGGAAAGGGGTGCTCGTCAATGCGGCTACGGTGACTCGCGACGGCCGGTGAGTCCAAGGGATCGAAGAACCGACTTGCGGCTTGACGGCCGCGGCAGCCGGTAGGACGGCGGCCAGGCCGACGATCACCGCCAAAACGAGTCCTGCCATCAACGCCTTTCGCTGATTTTTCAAGTTTCTTTTATCACTCCTTGTCCATCCCAACGGCTATTGAGCCGAGTTGGTTTCGGTCGGCCTCCCGGTAACGGATCTGGACGCAGGGTGTAAAGGATTGGCGCAAGGTTCCCGAGGGGGTGTCGTTACGTTCCCAGATCTTGAAGGCTGGACTTTTTCGCCTTGTCATCGTGGGTGCGGCGACGGTCACCTCGGCGCTGGCGCCGTCGGTTCAACCGGCGGCCGCGGCCAGCGTGTCGCCATGGGTCGCGGCTCATGTCCGCGACGAGCACCTGCAGCCTGGGCCGATGCATGTCGGCGCGGTGCGCTCCGCGGCGCCGATGAATCAGGAGCCGTCGCCAGCCGTTCTGCGCGCGAAGATGCAGGCCAACATGGCGGGGACCGCGGGCACCGCGGCCGTGGGAACCACGGCGAATGCCTCGATCCAATTCCTGACCCGGCCCTACACTGTCTGGCACAACATCACGTCGGTCTTCGATCATTGCAACCCCGACTACACGACCGATAACCGGGTCTGCGAGTTCGACGGCTCGGTTGGCTTGCGGTCGAACGGCGTCGATCCGTCGTTTTCGCTGGGGTACGCGCAGTCACCCGGCGGTCGCGACTACCTCTATTACGACGGCCACAATGGCTGGGACTACGCGCTCGCCTACGAGAACGTCCTCGCCTCCGCTGACGGCGTCGTGCAGCTGGCGGGATCGGATTCGATCAATCCCTGCTTCGGCCAGACCATCATCATCGATCACCAGAACGGATTCAGTACCCGCTACGCGCACCTCTCGAAGATTTACGTCGGTCCGGGCCAGAGCGTCAGTCGCGGCACGGTCATTGCGCAAAGCGGCAACACCGGATGCAGCAGCGGGCCGCATCTTCACTACGGCGTCTACGTGACCAGCTCGTGGACGGCCGTCGATCCCTGGGGCTGGTCGGGCGCGCCGGGCGCTGATCCCTGGCCGTCGGACCCGGGCAACCTCTGGCTGACCGGCTACGCGCAATTTCCGCTGCCCTACGCCCCGACCGACGTCTCGGCCATTGCGGGCAATGGATCCGCGCGGCTGCGCTGGACACCGCCGTCCTTCAGCGGCGGGACGCCGATCACGAGTTACACCGTCACCTCATCGCCGGGCGGCGTGACCGCGACCGTCGCCGGTACGCAAACCTGGGCGATCGTCACCGGGCTCAGCAACGGCACCTCGTACAGCTTCAACGTGACGGCGACGAACACCGTCGGCGCCAGCCAATCGGGCGGATCGAATGTGGTGATCCCCTCGGGCGCGCTCGGCCTGTATCGTCCGTTGCCCCCTACGCGCATTCTCGACACCCGCACCGGTAACGGGGCGCCATCGGTCGCGCCCCTGGCGTCCGGCGGCGCGCTCAACGTCGAAGTCGTCGGCCGCGGAGGCGTTCCGGCATCCAACGTCGCGGCCGTCATCCTCAATGTGACGGTGACCAATGGCACGACGCCCGGCTACCTCAACGTCTACGCGACGGGTCAAGTGCCGCCCAGGACCTCGGTGTTGAACTTCGGGGTCGGCCAGACCATCGCCAACCTGCTCGAGGTCCCGGTGGGCTATGGGGGAGAGTTGACGGCCTTGACCGACGCCGGATCCGTCGACGTGATCTATGACGTCGTCGGCTACTACACGGGCGATACCAGCAGCGGCGCCGGGGAGTTCCGCGCGCTCGCCCCCAGCCGCATCCTCGACACCCGCACCGGTAATGGTGGCTTCAGCGCGCCGGTCGGGCCGGCGCAGAGTATCGACCTCCAGGTCACGGGCCAGGGTGGCGTTCCGGCGACCGGCGTTTCCGGAGTGGTGCTCAACGTCACCGTCACCAACCCGACCGTGGGCGGCCACGTCACGATCTTCCCCACGGGAGCGGCGACGCCGCTGGCCTCCAACCTCAACTTCGGGGCGAACCAAACGCTGGCCAACCGCGCCATCATCGGCGTCGGCACCGGCGGCAAGGTGACGATCTTCAACGGCTATGGCCGCACCGACGTGATCGTCGACGTGACAGGCTGGTTCACCGATGCCTCGGCGACCGCCGACGGCAGCGGCCAGTACCACGGCCTGACCCCGGCCCGCGTGGTCGATAGCCGGTTCGGGACAGGCGGCCTGTCGCGGCCGCTGGCTCCTGGGCAACCGGTGACCGTCATGCTCGCCGGCGCCGGTGGTGTGCCCGCGATGACGGCGTCGGTCGCACCGACGGCCGTGATCAGCAATGTCACGGTCACCAACACCGGTGGCGTCGGCTACATCGTGGTCTACCCCAGTGGAAGCGCCCTGCCGCTGGCGTCAGACCTGAACTACGTGCGGCTGGACAGCCATCCCAACCACGTGGTCGCCAAGCTGGGCACCGATGGACGCGTCACGCTCTACAGCGGATGGTCGACGAGCGACATCATCGTCGACGTGCTCGGCTGGTTTAACTAACTAGCTGTACCAGCCTTCGATGTCCGCGACGACATCGACCGATCCGAACCCATTGAAGATATTCACCTTGCCGTCGGGTCCAACCTTGATCACGACCAGGTTCGGGTTATTCGAGGCCGGCGGGAAATTGAGGTCGGATGCGTTCGGCATGGAGACGCCGGTCGGCCACACCGTCAGGTAGCTGTACGCCGACGCGCCTGTCGCGGTGACGTTGAGCACCACCGCCGTCGGTGGATTCGGCGCCGTCATCGGCGGCACCCCGCCGACACCAGCAACGCTTACCGCGATCGTCTGGCTCGGTCCCAGCGGCGCTCTGGGGGCGCCGATGCCGAGGCGGGTATCGAGGATGCGCGACGGCGTCAGCGCCGTGTACTGGCTGCCGCCGGCGGTCGACGTCGTCGACGTAAACCACCCGCCGACGTCCACGATGACGTTGACCGTGCCGTACCCATTGAAGATGCTGACGCGCCCGTTCCCATCAAGCGGCGTGATGACCCGGTTGGGGATGACCTGGTTGGCGACGAAGTTCAGGTTCGATGCCAGCGGCTGTGAACCGGGTGGGGAAGGGGACACCGTGAGGTAGCCCTCTGACGTCGGATTCGCGACCGTCACATTGAGCACGACCGCTTCGACGCCGGTTGCCGGGACGGGTCCACTGCCACTGACCTGGACCTGCAGGGTCTGGCCGGGTCCGAGCGGCGCGGGCTGGCTCTGCCCCACCGCCAACGGTCCGCTTCGCGTGTCGAGCAGGCGAGTCGGAACGACCGGGTTGTAAAGCCCATCCGGGGGCGTGGGTGTCGAGGGGGCCGCGACGTACCCCTCGACGTCAGCGATGACGTTCGCCGTGCCCTGACCGTTGAAGATGCTGACCCGTCCGTTCGAGCCGATCGCCGTTTCGACAAGGTTGGGAATGGTCTGGCTCTGTGCCCAGTTGAGGTTGGAGGCCAGCGGCCGTCCCGCCCCGGTGGGATAGACGATCAGGTAGCTGGGCGCCGACGTGTTGGTGACGGTGACGTTGAGCACGACCGCCGACACGCCTGATGCCGGGACGCCGCCGCGGCCGGTGACCTGGAGGTTGATCGTCTGGCCATTGCCCACGGGCGTGTTGTAGCCGCCATTGCCGGTGCGGGTGTCGAGGATCCGGGTCGGGGGCAGCGGATGGTAGGGGCCGGCTCCCTGGCCGAACGCCTTCACCTGGTTCGACGAGGCGACAAAGATCTGGCCGTTGCTCGCGGTCGGCGTCATGAAGTGCGTGAGGCTGCCCACGCTGAGCGAGAACTTCCGCGCCCCGGTCGCGACATCGAAGCCGTCGAGGATGCCGTTGTTGATCTGCAGCGACCAGACGATGCCGCCCGAGACGATCGGTGGACCGTAGCGCGTGGTGGTGACCGACCACGGCTGGGTGAAGGTCGAACCGTTCAGCTGCAGCGCGTGCAACCCGTTGAGGCAGCCCACATAGATCCATCCATTGGCATAAGCGACGCCGCCAAACGACAGGTCGCAGACCGCGGCGGAGAACAACTCGCCCCCGATGTGGTTGCTGTTGGCCGAAAGGGTGTTCTTGTTGAGCAGGTAGCCGCGGCCCGACTTGCCGATCTGGAAGATCATGTCGCTGTTAGGGCCGACGATCGCCGGGCCCGTGGACCCCAGGTCAGTGTCGCCGGCGTTGAGGTTGGCCCAGTTGGTGGGGGCAAAGAAGTCCTGCATCTGCAGCGAGGCATTCAGCCGGAAGACGACGTTGCCGTAATCCCAGCTCGAGCCGTTGGAACCGTCGCCGGAGGTGACGTAGACGTTGCCGATGCTGTCGATGGCGGGGCCTGCCGATGCCCAGAATCCGGCGTGGCCCGATCCCGCCGTCGGCTGCGGGAACGGCGCCGGCATGGCCCCCTGGTCGTTGAACACCGTGAGCGCGCCGCTGCCGCTGGCCGGAGCGGAAACCACGAAGCCGTGGTACGGATTGCAGTCACCGTCGCGCCCGCCGAACGGGATGTAGACCTTGCCGGCGGCCGCGGAGAAGGCGAGCGCACCGCGCTGGCCCTGGGTCAACGGATTGAGGCCGGATACCGTGATGGGGAGGTCGGCGAACTTTCGCGTGCCGGTATTGAGGTCGAGCCCGACCAGGTAGTACTGCAAGGCGGGCGTGCTACCGGTCTTCACCAGGGCGACTGCATAGACGATGCCGTTCGCGATGTCGACGACGGGCGTGCCCTGCATGCCCACCGGATCCTGTGGCCCGCAATTCACGTCGCTGCTGCGCGCCGGAGCTCCGACGTTGGTCGTCCACTGCACGGCCCCGGTGCCCGCATCGAGCGAATACACGCTGTTGGCGACGGTTGCAACGATGACTCGCGAACCGACGACGAGCGGCTCAGCATTCATGTCGTCGGCGAACGCATTGTTGTCCAGATGGATCGAGCTCCACTGCGGCGCGAGTCCGCTGAAGGCTGAAGAGGCGGGGTCGTTCCCGCCGCGCGTCGTATCCCGGTGATAGGTGGGCCAGTCCGTCGATGCGGCCATCGCGATCGGCGACCCCAGGGTCAGCGTCGCGATCGCGAGTGTCAAGCCGGCGAGGACGTTTCTCGTACGGATGGCGCGCCGATTATACAAACATCTCCCTCCACCGCTTGCGGGGGAGGGTAGGGTGGGGCTTCGATCTGTAAAGTTGTGGGCGACGCGCGCGGCAACCCAGGGAACAGGAGGAGAGCGAGGATGGCATCACACAAGCGCCAACCGGTACCGCAAACGAAATCTCATCCGAAACGCAGTCGACCAGCAGCGGCCCAGACGCAGATCCGGGTTTCGAGGCAACGGGCAAGCCGCCCCGCGCCGAGCCAGACGAACTCATAAGGGAGGGCAACGATGGCAAGGAAAGTCGAACTCGAGGCCGAGGTCGCTCGGCTCAGCGCGATTGTCGAGCAGCTCAAGGGGCGGCTCGATGGCATCGACGGTAGGACCAACGGGCATGGTGGCGAGATCCAGCCCCATAGCCGGCGCGACTTCGTCAAGCTGGCGGGCGCGGCGGTTGCCGGCGCCGCGGGCGGCGTCTTGCTCGGCGGTGTACCGGCCGCGGCTGCGGACGGAGCCAACGTCATTCTCGGGAACACCTCGGGGGTGGTGCTGAACGATGCGGCCCACACCACGAGCCTGACCGCGACCGCGGCGCTTGGGACCCCGACCCCTCTCGTCAAGATCATCGGATCTGGTGCGACGCTGCCCTCAGCGCCGCCAAACGGGCCGGACCTCCAGGGGGCGCTCCAGGTCTTTTCACAACCGGGGGTCCCGGGGGCGACACCCACGCCGGCGGAAGCGATCGACGGCTGGGGCCCGGGCGGGATCGGCGTCGGCGTGCTCGGAGCCAGCGACAGCGGCTACGGCGTGCTCGGCGAGTCGGGCTCTGGTTTCGACCTTTCCGCCTTCGGCACCGGCCGCGTGTTTCAGTTCAGCATCACTGACAACCTCGGCAACCCGCAGGCGGGACCGCCGGGATTCACGCCCGCGCAGCCGGGTGCGGGCTTTCCGGGCGGTGAGTTCGTTCGTGACGCGAACAGCGTCCTCTGGGCATCGCGTGCCTCGGGTGCGGGCGTCGCAGGATGGAGGCGGCTGAACACGCTCCGAGTCGACGCTGCCGACGGTTCCAACAACTTCTTCCAGCCGGCCCGCATCATCGACACCCGCAACGGCACCGGCGGAGCCACCGGCGCGCGCGCCGCGAACTCGACGACCACCTGGGGCCCCTTCCCCGGTACCAACGGGATCCCATCGGATGCGCTCGGCATCGTCGGCAACGTCACCGTCACCGGCTTCACCGGTCAGGGCTTCCTCGCCGTTTTCCCGGCGGGGGCAGCCTTCAACCCGAACACCAGTCCCTCGACCATGAACTACAGCACCAACTGGGCCTGGGCGAACGCCTTTACCGTCGGTTTCGGCGTGGGCTCCAATGCCGGAAAAATCTCGATCTACACCGGCTTCATCGCCACGCACGTGATCGTCGACGTCGTCGCCTACATTCAGTAACCCCCACCCTGCCCTCCCCCGCAAGCGGGGGAGGGAGATAAAAAGCAAATAAGGGAGCGCCTCGGCGCTCCCTTTCTCTTAGCCAGGTTGTGTCTGGACATGTGCCTCCGAAAACGGTAAGGTGATGCCCCTTTGGAGGTAACAATCCGGGCCAGGGTTCTTTTTGCCGCGACGCTTGCGCTGGGCATCGCGGCCCTTCAGGCGCCGCTCAGCGCCTTCGCGCAGGTCTCCTTCACGACCCAGGCGGGCTGGCGCATCCTGAACGTCCCCTATCAACATCAAACCCACGGTCTCAGCTGCGAGGCCGCGGCTCTGCAGATGGCGCTCCAGTACCAGGGGATCTCCGTCAGCCAGGACAGCATCCTCAACGTCATGGCGATCGATCGCCGGCCGCCCTACTGGGACATCTTCGGCAACATGCACTGGGGCGACCCCTATACCAACTTCGTCGGCAATCCCGACGGGGCGGAGCGCAACCTGACCGGCTACGGCACCTACTACCCGACCGTGGTCCGCGCCGCCCAGCAATTCGGAGGAACGGTGGTGCAAGCCGGCGAAGGGATTCCCGCGTCGACGCTCTACCAGGCCTTGACCAACGGCCAGCCGGTTGTTGCCTGGGGCAGCTTCGATTGGAAGTTTCACCAGGTCTCGCACTATGTCGCCTTCGACGGCCGCAACGTGCAGTTCGGCAGCCCCTACGAGCACACGATCACCCTGGCCGGCGTGACCACGGACTACGTGCTCGTCAACAACCCATGGTTCGGCGTCCAGTGGATCACAAAGCCGACCTTCGAGGCGGCTTACGCCACCTTCAATCGCATGGCCGTCATCATGGGTGGCCGCGGCGGTGCGCCGCCGGCCCCCTCATCGACGTCGACCTACAGCGGCACGACGCCGGTTCCCCAGGATAGCTACCGTCCGCTGCCGCCCACTCGCATCCTCGATACGCGCTACGGCATGGGAAGCGTGAAGGCGCCACTCGGACCAAGCGGGACGCGCGACGTCCAGGTGACCGGCGCCGGCGGCGTCCCGAGCAGCGGTGTGTCGTCCGTCGTCTTGAACGTAACGGTCACGGACACGACCTCGGACAGCTTCCTGACCGTTTATCCGACCGGCGGATCGTTGCCCAATGCGTCCAACCTCAACTGGATCGCGCGCCAGACCGTCCCCAACCTGGTCACCGTGCCGGTCGGCGCCGGCGGGAGAGTCACGCTGTTCAACGGGTTCGGATCGGCCGATGCCATCGTCGACGTCGAGGGATGGTACGGGCCGTCGGCTCCGACGACGCGCGACGGTCTGTACAACGGGGTCACGCCGGCCCGCCTGCTCGATACCCGCTTCGGCACCGGCACCGGCACGCACGTCGGACCGTTGGGCCAGGGCCAAACCATCAGGGTTCAGGCGACCGGCCGCGGGAATGTGCCGGGGAGCGGCGTCTCGGCCGTGGTGCTGAACGTGACGGTGACCGAGCCCACCTCGAACGGCTACCTGACGGTCTTTCCGACCGGCAGCGCCGTTCCCAACGCGTCCAACCTGAATTTCCTGGCCGGGGCGACGATTCCCAACCGGGTCATCGTGCCCGTCGGGACAGGCGGAGGGGTCAGCATCTTCAATGGCTGGGGACAGGTGCACGTCGTCGTGGACATCGGCGGCTGGTTTACCAACGCGAGCGCCACGGTCGGCGGAAGTCGATTCGTCGCCCTTACGCCACAACGGATCCTGGATACACGCGGCGGCTTCGGCGCCTTCCCATCTGGCGGCACCGCCACCATCAAGCTGACCGATCCCGCCGCGATGGGCATCACCGCGGTGGTCATGAACGCCACCGTGACGAACACGACCGCCTGGAGCTACCTGATCGCGTGGCCCGACAACATCGGCCGCCCGCTCGCCTCGGACCTGAACTACGCCGACCACCGCACGGTGCCAAATCTTGTCGTCACCAAGTTGGGGAGCGACGGCGGGAT
>WNGI01003928.1_pt1 | contig 13206 bp, 12 predicted proteins | sample 5400621 | NCBI WGS metagenome assembly WNGI01 (sample SAMN13153374, study PRJNA577476) | soil metagenome | isolation source: 20 cm soil or saprolite under Garry oak tree replicate 1 | place: USA:California | collected 2016-06-15
TGTGCTCCGCGATATCCGCAATCATATCGACGCGCTTCTGGATATCTTCATGCAAAAGATAGGCGCCGAGCTGCGAATAGAGTATGCGTCCAGCAAGAAAACCGAGGGTGACAATCAACAAAATCGGAACGACGGCGATAAACAGATATGCAACGATCAGGCGGTTGCGTAGACTCCACAGTAGCCGGTTTCTCCACCAGCCGATCAGCCGGAACAAAAGATAAGCGCCAGCAAGAACCGCGGGATATTTCAAGAAGCTGAAAAGGCCGCCGCGCAACCCAAAGATGGCGGTTAGCAATCCCGCGGCGGCCATTGCAGTCGAAGCCAAATCGGGCCAAGAGAGACGGTCCCAAACTTCTTTTAGGCTGGATCGGAAGGGTGTCATCGTGCGTCAACGGAAACAATACTCTACCTGAATCGGCCTAAGGAAAGCAGCGTAAGCGTTTGACAGACGGAAGACAGGGCGAGCGCCATTCCAGCCCGGCCTGCTGTAAGGGAGTCTTACTGCGGTTGCGCGTTGCTCACGCGGCTGTGGTAACGGCTGTAAGTGAAATAAATCACCAGTCCAATCACCAGCCAGACGATCAAGCGAGCCCAGTTTACCCAGCCGAGTTTGTACATCATGTACCCGTTGAACAGGATGCCGAGAATCGGGACGACCGGAACCCAGGGGGTACGGAACGGCCGCGCCTGACCGGGATTCGTGCTGCGCAGGATCATAACCGCGATACAAACAATGACGAACGCCAGCAGCGTGCCAATGTTCACCATCTTGCCGATATCGTCGATCGGCGTCACGCTGCCAACGATGGCGGCAAGCAATCCCACGAGCATGGTGTTCTTGTACGGAGTGCGGAACTTTGGATGCACCGCGGCAAAGAACTTCTTTGGCAATAACCCATCATTCGCCATGGCATAGAGAACGCGCGTCTGCCCGAGCAGCATGACCAGCATTACGCTTGTAAGTCCCGCCAATGCACCGAGGGTGATGACATGGGACGCCGTCGAAAGCCCGCGGTCCAGGAAAGCCCGGGCGATGGGCGCTTCGATGTTGACGTCCTGCCAGTGAACCATTCCCGTCAGCACACCCGCTACCGCAATGTAGAGAAATGTACAAATCAACAGCGACACGATAATGCCGATGGGTAAATCGCGTTGCGGGTTTTTGGCTTCCTGAGCAGTTGTCGAAACGGCGTCAAAGCCGATATAGGCAAAAAAGATGTAGGCGGCGCCCGCTCCAACTCCTGAGAAGCCCATCGGCGCAAACGTGGACCAGTCGTGACCCCAATTCGCAAAGTTTATGTAATGGATGCCCAGGCCGATAACGAACAGGACCACAGCCACCTTGATCGTCACTATCGCCGCATTGAATCTCGCACTCTCCTTGATGCCGATGACCAGAATCGCGGTGATGACCAGTGCGATCAAAAAGGCAGGCAGGTTAAAGCCGATCTCCACTCCAAAAATCGTTGGTGCACTGAGAAGCCCGTGGGCCTGCTGAACCAATTCCGGCGTCTGCGCTTTGATGATGGCATCGACCTTATCGAGAAAAGCCTGCGTGCCTGGCTGCAAAGTGGCATCCGCCGCTTGGGCCATCTGGCGCGCGACGATTTTCGTCGCCGTGCTCAGCCCCGTCCAATGGTCATAGGCCAGCCACAACGGCATTTTGATCTTGAAAATATTGAGCAGCTCGATGAAGTGGTTGGACCAGCCCGAGGAAACCGTGCTCGCGCCCATGGCGTATTCCAGGGTGAGATCCCAGCCGATGATCCAGGCGAACAGTTCACCCAGGGTAGCGTAGGCATAGGTGTAAGCGCTGCCCGCTAGCGGGATCATCGCGGCAAACTCGGCGTAGCATAGCCCCGCAAAGGCACACCCTAGCCCCGAGAGCACAAAGGAAAGCATCAAGCCGGGCCCCGCATAGTGTGCACCCAGACCGGAAAGCACAAAGATACCCGCGCCGATGATCGCGCCGACGCCCAATGCCGTCAATTGAAAGGGGCCGAGCGTGCGCTTCAGACTGTGCCCGCCTTCCTCCCGCGTTTCGGCGAGCAACATGCTCATCGGTTTTCTTGCAAACAAGGGGTTGCCCATGCAACTCCTCCTTCGGGGGATTTCCCCGTTTATCCGTTTTCCTGGTTGCGTCCAATTTGGCTTTAAGTATTGTAGGGGGCAGCGTGCTGCGCCCCTACAAGAAAATTAGGTTATTCCCTGTTTGCGACTGGTTTGGCCCGCCGTGACCACACGAGGTAAACCGGCACGCCTAAAAGCACGATCACCAAACCCGGCCAGGCGGTCTGCGTCCTATACAGCAGCAGCACAAACATGATGGCCAGCGCCGCAACGATGTACAACGAGGGGACAAACGGATAGCCGAACGCACGATAAGGACGTTCTGCAGTAGGTCGCTTCGCGCGCAGGACAAAGATACCCGCAATCGTGAGCACATAGAAGATCAAGACGGAAAAAACTACGTAGTCGAGCAGGTCGCTGTAAAGATTGCCATATGTGACCGCGCCAGCCGCGTCCACGTGCCGTGTGCGCAGCAATATCAAGACGGCGATCCAGATCCCCTGATACACCAAGGCACTGCCAGGAACACCCCTGCTATTCAGCGTGCCGGTGGATCTAAAGAAAAGTCCGTCCTTGGCCATGGCATAGGACACTCGCGCGCCGGCCAGAATCAACCCGTTATTACAGCCAAACGTTGAAATAATAATCGCCACGGCCATAATCATCGCGCCGGTGGGACCGAAGATAGCGTTCAAGGCCGCGCTGGCCACGCGATCGTCGGGAGCGGTCTGAATTTGCACCAGCGGAAGGGTGCACAGGTACGCCAGATTCGCCAGGCAATACAGCGTGATTACGATGATGGTCCCAAAAGCCATGGAAAGTGCCACGTCGCGTTTCGGGTTCTTCACTTCTGCGGCCGTGAAGCCGATATTGTTCCAAGCGTCTGCGGAAAAAAGCGAACCGACTTGCGCCACTCCGTAAGCTACCAGCAACCCAAACGCACCGCCCGCCGCAGTGATGGTCGGCACAAAGCTTCTCAGGAAATTCGCACCTGGCTCGATGGGCTGTGCGTTGCGAATCGCCCACAAGTGGTTGAAATTCTCGGTAATGGCCCCGGCATTTCTCCCCACGAAAATACCCAAGAAAATCAATCCCAGAAGGGACAGTGTCTTCGCGCTGGTGAAGATGTTTTGGATCAGCTTCCCGAGCCGCACGCCCAGCGTATTGATGAACGTCAGGAACACGATCATCAGCACGCCGACCAACTGCTGGACCGAAAGGCTGATGGCGTACTTCGAACCGAGTGCAATGGGGTGGACGATCCATACGTTCGGAGAAATAGACGGTACCAAAACACCGACGTAGCGCGCGAAACCAACAGCCACGGCTGCAATCGTCCCCGTCTGAATCACCAGGAAGAGCGTCCAGCCGTACAGAAATCCCCAAAGCGGCGAATACGCCTCACGCAAATAGACGTATTGACCGCCCGCATGCGGGAATAGGGCTGCTAGCTCTCCATAAGAAAGCGCAGCAGAAATCGTCAACAGCCCGGTGAGAATCCAGGTGAGAAGCAAACCACCGGCGGAACCCGTTTGCCGTGAAATATCCGCAGCCACAATGAAGATGCCCGATCCGATCATTGAGCCCACGACAATCATGGTGCCATCAAACAATCCAATGGCCCGCACAAAGCCGGTTTGCTTCTTGGCATTGCTTTGCGGGATGGCGTGCGTAGTGTCGGCCATTCAGGGTTGCCTCAAACGTCAGCCGCGTGGTTCGCGGCTTCCAGAAGTTCGATATATTGCCGCGCTCGGCGCCCGGGATCAGGCGCGAGGAGGATATCGCTCGCAACCGCAACGGAATCGGCGCCGGCCTGAATGACTTGTGCGGCGCATTCCAACTTGATTCCCCCGATGGCCACAATCGGCTTGTCCGTCAGTGGCCGGATCCGGCGAATCAATTCGATTCCAACCACTGGATCCGGGCTGGCCTTCGTGGACGTGGAAAACACTGGCCCTACGGCGACCGCGTCAGCGGATGTGGCAGCGGCTTCTCTGAACTGCTCCAAGTTGTGCGTCGAAACACCCAATAGCTTGCCCGCCCCGATCACCGAGCGCGCTGCTTCTGCTCGCAAGTCTTCTTGTCCAAGGTGAACGCCACTGGCCTCCGCGGCCGACGCCACATCTGCCCGGTCATTTACTATAAACGGAATACCTTGGGGAATTAGCAAAGAAGAAAGACGCCTCGAGCATTCGAACAATTCACGCGCAGACGCCCGCTTGTTCCGGTATTGGAGCAAACGGACACCTGCATTGACAAGTTTCTGAGCGAAGCCTGTTTCGGGAACGGTAATCAATGCTGCGTCTAATATCACATACAGCCGCGGTAGAACAAGGCGCTTCACGCTCATTTTCCGTTCGTTCCGAGCAATCTTTCGATGAATTGGGTATCGATCTTCCCCGCAACAAAATCTGGATCGGCCAGAATTCTGCGGTGCAGCGGGATCGAGGTCTTGATCCCTTCGATGACGAACATCTCGAGCGCCCGCTTCATGCGGCCGATAGCTTCGGTGCGGTCGCGTCCCTTGACGATCAGCTTTGCTATCATCGAATCGTAGTACGGAGGAATGACGGCGTCGGCATAAGCAGCGGAATCCACGCGCACTCCCGTGCCCCCCGGTGCCTGGAAGGTCGTAATGCGTCCCGCGGACGGCACAAAGGTCACCGGATCCTCGGCATTAATCCGGCATTCAATGGCATGCCCAGAGTGGTGAATCTCCCCCGTGGCATCCTCCATTCGTTCCCCGGCGGCAATCCGGATTTGCGCCTTGATCAAGTCCACTCCCGTGACGAGCTCGGTCACGGGATGCTCGACCTGAATGCGCGTATTCATCTCAATGAAGTACATTGCGCCGTCTTCATCCATCAGGAACTCGACGGTCCCCGCGTTGGTGTAGCCGATTTTCTCTAGGGCCTTCACCACCTTCGCACCAAGATCCTTCCGTCGCTTGGCATCCAGCACTGGCGAAGGCGATTCCTCCACTAATTTCTGGTGCCGCCGCTGCACACTGCATTCGCGTTCGCCCAGATGGATCACTTTCCCATGCTGGTCGCCCAGCACCTGGAACTCGATGTGCCGAGGATGCTCCAGGAATTTTTCAGCGTATACGTCGGGAGTGCCAAAGGCTTGCTGCGCCTCGCTACGGGCCGTCTGGTAAGCGGCGAGAAGCTCATCCTGCTTGCGCACCACACGCATGCCGCGTCCACCTCCGCCGGCGGAGGCTTTGAGAATCAGCGGATACCCGGTGTGCGCTGCCTCCTTCGCGAGTTGCTCCTCCCCTTCAACGATGCCCTCGCTTCCCGGGATGGTGGGCAGACCGGCGGTTTTCACTTCCCGCCGCGCGCGGTCCTTTTCACCCATCATTTCGATGATTTCCGGTCGCGGGCCGATGAAGGCGATTTCCGATGCTTCGCAGACCTTGGCGAAGTTGGCGTTTTCTGAGAGGAACCCGTACCCTGGATGAATAGCATCCACGTTGGTGATTTCGGCGGCGCTGATCACCTGGGGGATGTTCAGATAACTCTCGCTGCTGCGGGGCGGCCCGATACAAACCGCCTCATCCGCAAACCGTACATGGAGTGAGTTACGGTCCGCTTCGGAATACACCGCAACTGTAGATATCCCCAATTCCTTGCAGGCGCAGATGACCCGCAGGGCGATCTCCCCGCGATTGGCAACAAGGATTTTCTGGAACATGGTCTGGCGCGCCAGCTACTTCTTCCGGCTCGGACGGATGCCAAAGAGAGGCTGCCCGTATTCGACCGGCTGTCCGTTTTCCACGAAGATCCGGGTGACTTCGCCAGATACGTCTGATTCGATCTCGTTCATCAGCTTCATCGCTTCCACGATGCAAAGAATCTTGCCCGTCTCTACGTACGTACCTACTTTCACAAAAGCCTCCGTCCCCGGGCTGGGAGACTCATAAAACGTCCCGACGATGGGGGACTTGACCAGGTGTATATCTTCGGTGGTGCGCCCCTCAGCAGGAGGCGGAGCGCCGCCGGAGGAAGTCTGGGGAACTTCGACCGAATCGGGAACGATAATCTCTGGCGCGGTCCGTACCCGTGGGGCCTCAACCACCACACCGGCCGAGGGCTTGCGCAGCCGGATCCGCAGATCACCTCTCGAGTATTCAAACTCTTCCAGATGGTGTTCCGTCATGAACTGGAGGAGCTGCTCAATCTGCTGAATTTCCGGGTTGGCCAACGACAGACTGGACTTGCTAGACTTTTTGCGTTTCATGCCTGCTCTAGATCTCGATGAGATCCCGCGGTGCGCGGGTCAGTACTTCTGTTCGGTCGGCGTGAACGGCGACATCATCCTCAATGCGAATCCCCCCGATACCTTCCGAATACACGCCAGGTTCAATTGTGATTACGTTTCCAGGCTCCAGAGGCCTCTTCTGCCCCCGCGCCACCCTGGGATCCTCGTGCACTTCCAGCCCGAGTCCATGACCCGTGCTGTGAACAAAGAGATGGTCGAAGTGGTACCCCGTCAGGACTCGCCTCGCTGCCCTATCGACATCCCCGCAGGCCGCGCCACTCTTTGCCGCCGCGATCGCTGCCGCCTGGGCCTCCAAAACCGCCTGGTACCAACTCCGGATGCGCTTGGGGGCCCGCCCCAGGTACACTGTGCGGGTAATGTCGCTGCAATAGTGGCCGAGTATAGCACCCAGGTCCAGCACGACCAACTCATTTTTCCTCAGTCGTTTGGCCGTGGGGCGCGCGTGCGGCAGGGCGGCTCGCTCCCCAAATGCAACAATCGTTTCAAAGGCTGGTCCCGACGCGCCTTTTTTTCTCATCTGATATTCGATCTCTGCTCCCACCTCGAATTCCCGAACTCCTGGTTTCAGCAAACCAATCGTCTGTTCGACCACCTCACCCGCCAGGATGGCCGCCCGTCGCATTTGCGCCAACTCTCCTCGATCCTTGCGCATTCGGAGGCTCTCCACCTTGCCCACCGCTGGGATCCAGCGCACCTCGGTACCAGCCTCTTTCTGGAGACTCTGCAACTGCCCCACGGTAACCTGGGAGGGGTCGAATCCCACGCGGCTGGATTGTGAAACCTTCAAGAACTGGCCGACGGATTCAAACAGGGCGCCCTTCTGCTCGTAAATGCTGACTCCACTCGTCTCGCCCCGGCCCTGCGCTACAAACCGGCCGTCGGTAACGAGGGTAGCACCTCTCCGCGACACGACCAGGGCCCCGGACTCCCCCGTGAAGCCGGTCAAGTAATACCAGTTGGTAGGTTTGGTGATCAACAGCGCATCGATTTTCGCAGCAGGAAGGCTGGAGATCAGGCGGCGGAGGCGTTCGAATAGTGTCTTCATAAATGGAACGAGGAGACGATCGTCTCCTCGTTCCAGCCCTAGTTGAGAGAGTATTTCCTGAATTACCCCGGGATAATCCGGGGAGTCAGGAAGAACATCAGTTCCTGGGACGTGGTCGTAATGCTGGTCCGCTTAAACAAGTGCCCGATCAGGGGCAGGCTGCCCACGAGCGGAACCTGTTGGATGTCGGTGCGCTGCGAGGAGATGATGATGCCGCCGATTACCACGGTACCGCCATCGGCCACCGTGACCTTGGTTTCCGCCGACTCGGTATTTAGAGCCGGGATTCCCGACACGCGGGGGATACCGGTGTCGATCTGCGTGTTTTCAACAAGCACGTCCATGAACACCGTGCCTTCGGCTGTGATTTGCGGAGTAACTTCCAGTTTGAGCACGGCATCGATGAACTGCACCGAAATGGTGTTGTTGATGGTGGTCTGAATCGGAATCTTAGTACCCTGCTTGACCGTCGCTTTCTCGTTGTTCTGCGTGGTGATCTTGGGTTTCGAAAGGAGCTTGCCGACGCCTTTGGCTTCCGCAGCAGTGATGAAGAAGTCGACCGCAAAGTTAGGCGAGCGGTGGCCAAGGAACAGTCCGCTCGTCGGGGCACCGGCTGCAAGGTTGGTGTTCAGTGGCAGGCTGCTGGTTCCCGAGGAGGTGTAGAAAGGGAGGAGAGAACCAGAATTCGAGACATCGCTGGTACCGACCGCGGAGTCGCCGCCCGCGAATGATCGGCCGCTCGAGGTCCTTCCCGCGAAACCCAACTGCGTCCCGATATCCAAGGCGAAAGAACGCGACGCAGAAACCACGCGGGCTTCGATTTCCACCTGCTGCGACTTGCGGTCCAGCTGGGCTCTTAGGTTATCGATCACCGGTATGACGGACGGAATGTCGCGGATGATCAATTGGTTCGAGCGGTCATCGAACAAAATATCGCCGCGCGAACTAAGGAACTTCTTCAGGGTCGGCGCCATCGCAGACGCTTTGGCATAGCTGAGCACGCGGGTCACGGTCACCGGAGCGATGGCTTCGGCTTGCGCCTTCTCCAGATCGCGCAGAGTTTCCGCTTCATTCTTCAGTGTGGAGCGTGTGGCGATGCGCAGAACATTGCCGTTAAGCTGCTTGTCGAGACTGTTATTCTGCATCACAATGTCGAGGGCCTGATCCCATGGCACTTCGTCCAGAACGATGGTGAGGCTCCCCTTCACGGCAGGATCTAACACCACGTTCAATCCGCTGATTTCGTGAATCAGGCGGAAGAAATCCTTGAGGTCCACGTCTTTAAGGTTTACGGAAATCGGCTCACCGGTATACTTTCCCGCTGCTTGAGCTGGAGCCGCTGCTGCCGGGGCCTGCGTTGCCTGGGTTGCCACCGATGTCGCCATCGCTGTGGCGGCCGTGTTTGCCTGCTGCACCGCTTGCCCAGCCGCCGCTGGTTCCGTCGTGGAGTCCGGGCGAACAGCTTCCTTCTTCCCGCTGAACGATGCCAAAGTGACTGAGGGCTGGGTCAGTTCGCCTGGCAAAGCGAAGCGAGGAGCTGAAATCTGTAAATCCTTCGCAGAACGTCCCGCAACCAGACGGGGCGGCACGGCGCTCGAACCGAATTCCGGACGCGTCTTCTCAATCTGCCGGGACGCTAACGTTGTTACCCTGGGCGCCGAGTCCACGGGAGCCGTTGATGGTGCCTCGAAGTAGATGACCACGGCGTCGGCGTCGCGAGAAACCTGGTAAGGACTCGCTGTAGTAAGGTCGACAACCACGCGCGCTACATCCGGCCGGTATTGTCCGATGCGCACTCCGCGCACGGGAGCGGATATCCCCGGGATGACGGTCTGCTGCACCGCCAGCCGGGCGCCCGCGAAATCAAGCACCAGGCGATCCGGGTTCTGCAGACGAGCGGCGTGAACGTCGAGACGTCCCTCGCCTTCCACGCGAACCGCTGCCCGTTGTGCCGCTTGGGTAATGGCAACGCTGGAGATCACCGCCGCTGCACCAGCGGGCGTCTGTGCAAGCACCGGGCTGTTCGCCAGTGCCATGCTTGCAAGGATCACATAGCCATGCCGAAGGGCCGGCCAATTCGTCTTCATTGCTGTTCTCCTGGACTGGAGTAAATTCGCTTATTCACTTGGCGTTCGACGGGCTTCCCGAATGCATCTTTTCCTTCTTCATGGAAGGAAACGCCATCCATCGAAATCTTTTCCACGCTGCCATCATACAGACGGTCGCCTTCACGCAGGAAATAGGTGCGCGCTTGCGGATTGGATACCACCGCGATCATCCCGTTCGGCGCACGCACGATGCCGTCAAGACGCAGGGTGCTGACCTGCAGACCCAACTTGCCCGGCGGTAGATTCGCCGGAACCTTGTTCAACTGCCGGCCGAGCAAGGATTCAAAAGGATCACGGCGAGCCTGTTTCACTTCGCTTTCCGCGGCCGCCGGCGCGGAGCCAGGAGTAGCCGGTTTTTCCACCGCATGGACAGCCCTTTTCGCAGCTGGCTTCTTGGCAGTGGCCCTCGCAGCATGCTTTCCGGTGGGTTTGCCGGCCGCCTTATCAGCCTGTGGTGCGGGTTTGGTCGCCGCTGGCGCCGTTGGCTTGGCCGATTGCTGCGCGGGTTTGCCGACTTCCCCCAGTGCGGACTTCACACTGTTGGGCGTTGACGGGTTCACCTGCGCTCGTAGGCCGGGCGTGGCTGCCGCGATCAAAATCCCTAGTCCGAGAGTTATCGCTGAACGCATAGTTCGCTCATTCCCGCTCAGGGTTTCCCAGCCGCGCCAGCTTGAGGCTTAGCTCCGGCTGCCGGAGCCGCACCCGTATCGGCGGGCTTGGTGAAGAATGTTGTTGCCGTGAAAATCCCAGAAACCGTCGTTCCCGGTCGCGTCGGGTACCGCGTGCCTCTTGGCTTTTCCGGATCGTCAAACGTCAAGTCGCCCACGTTGATGATTCGCGACAGGCGGCCCAGCCTCCCGAAGAAATCCAACAGATTGAAGTACGGGCCATCGGCCTGCACCTCAAATGGCATCTCGTAATGGTATTCCTTGGGAACGATGGCCTGCGACGTCAAACGTCGGATCTGCACGCTAGAGGCGCTCGCCGCTCCCTGCAACAGTCGGATAAACTCGTCGGTCTCTTTTTCTTCAGGCACGATGGTTTTCAGCGTATCCAATTGTTTGGAGAGCGCATCCATCTGCTGCTTCAATTCTCCGTAGCGTTGTTTGTAAACCTGGAGTTGCGTGACTTCCTGGTTTAACTTGGTGCGCTTCTGAACGGCACTATCCACCTCGTCCCGCTCTCGAGCAATCGGAGACCCCGGCACGTAGACGCCCACCAGAACCAGAACAACGGCAACCGCTGCAGCCACCAGGGCCTGCATGATAACGGACATGTCGCGAAACGGATTGGCCATGGCGTCTCCTTATCCTTTCTTCGCTGGCGCCTTTGCAGCCGCACCGGAAGCCGGCGCGTTGGCCGACCTTGTCTGCACTGCGGCGGGCGGAGTGATCTCAGCGGAAATCTGGAACACGAAGGACTGCACTGCCGCGTTCTTCTCGTCCTGCTTCGTTTCCTTGATTTCGACCTTCTGGAAATAGCCAGAGCGCTTCAGCGCGGTGATAAAGTTTGCGACTGCGTTGATGGACGCAGACGAGCCTTCCAGCGAAAGCGTATTGCCCTTGCGGATCATCGCTGTGAGCCAGAGGTTCTCCGTCCGCGATACGGTATTGGCGACCATGTCGAGCAGTTCCTGCCCGCCAGTGCGGTCGCGTTGCAACTGCTCGATCGTCGAGACTCTCTGCTGCAAGATTATCTTTTGTTTCTCGAAGGCCTCGACTTGCAGCTTGGTCTGCTCCAGATCCGTCTTTTGCGCCGTCAGTCTCTTGATTTCCGTGTTTTCTTTGTTGAGCTGGTTCTGCCACGTGTAATAGAAAAATCCAAGTACCAGGGCGCCGAGGACCAGTCCCGCGCCGATGAATACCACCGGCAGCGCTGCTCCCGTGTCTACCGGACGTCGAGCGGCCTTTGGTCGAATTTGTCCAAGAAGGTTTATGCGGATCATGGCTAGTCGAAGCTCCTCAGCGCCAAACCCACTGCGATGGCCATCCGCGGTGCCAGCTCGCGGATCTGCTCATCACTGTGTCGGTTGGGATCGATCAGCACGCGGCGGAACGGATTCAATTCTTCCACCGGCATAGCAAATTCTTCCCTCAGCAAGTCGACTAGGCCCGGGACGCGCGCCGTGCCACCCGCTACTACGATTCGTTGGATATTTTCGCCGCTGGCGGTAGCCCGGAAGAAGTCAAACGTTTTTTGAATTTCCAGTGTCAGAATGTCCGAAACGCTTCTCAGAATCTGCTGCTTCTGCTCGTCGGTGACGCTCGGCAGCGAGTCGCCCCTCTTCAAGCGCTCTGCGTCTTCAAAGCTAAGGTCCAGTTCCTTCTGCAGCGCGTCGGTGTACTGGTTGCCGCCCACGCTGACGTCGCGCGTGAACAACGGCACGCCCCCCCGCACAATGTTAATGTTCATGACGCTCGCGCCGATGTTCAACAGTGCCACCGTTTGCCCGGCGTCCGGTTCATAATTGATTTCGAAGCAGTTCTGCAAGCCGAAGGCATCGATATCCACCACCACTGGCGTCTTGCCCGCTTGCGCCAATACGTTGGTGTGATTCAAAATCTTGTCCTTCTTCACCGCCACCAGCAAAACGTCCATCTGCGAGTCCATCGACTCCAGCAGTTGATAGCTCAGGTTCACGTCGGCGATGTCGAAGGGAATATGCTGGCTGGCCTCTGAAGGAATGCGGTCGTAAAGCTCGTCTTCGGTCATTAACGGAAGCGGCACGCGCTTAACGATCACGGAATGTCCTGAAACCGAAGTAGCCACGTTCTTCGTCTTCACCCGCTGCGCGTCGAAAATCTTGCTAATGGCGTTCGCCACTTGCGGCGCGTCCATGATGGCGCCGTCCACCACCGTGTCCGGGGCCAGCGCTTCCATCCCGAAGCTCACGAGTTCATAGCCCGCTTTCGTCGATTTCAATTCCACGGCCTTAATCGAACTGGATCCGATGTCCAGTCCCACGAGCTGCCGGCTCTTCTTTCCCAGTCCAAACATTTCGCGGCCTCTTTCCCTGTTCCCCGCGCCAGACTACCGGCGTCTCGCGGTCGCCTGGGTCATTTTTCGTTCCATCCAGCGGTCCAGGATCGTTTTACGCAGTTTCCAACGGTTGCCAAGTTTAAAGGCGGGAATCTCGCCCTCGGTGATGTAACGGTACAGGGTATCCGGGGAGATGCCCAGATATTGCGAGGCCTGCCGCACATTCATCACTTCACGCGATTCGCTCACGAGGAATGCTACCCCGGCATCCGAACAACCCAGACATCACCACCGCTCGCCGTTCCCCGCCTGTCGTCCCGGGGATACAGCCCGTGTGTGATTTATGACACTCTACCACTCCGAGCGTCAAGGGAATCTATAGGACTGTTGTCCTATTAATATGGGTAATTTTAGGCAGTTGGGGGGTATTGCCGGGTAGTACCCTACGATGTAGTGGGTGCCCCTTCCTAGTGCCACAATTGGTTGTTGTTTCCCGCGCCTTGACCCCTGTACGCAAGGACGGTTATCGTTTGAAATCAGCCTCCCGCGCTCGTGCAAGTACCTGCTGATGATTTCCCTGTCCCGATCGGCTTTCTCCATGCCCTTCGTGCACCCCAAGGGAAGGCTGCATGTCGAGTTTGGTTTGAGTCACGTCTTATCCGGCGACAGCGATGTCCATAGGGCATCGACCCGTTTCTTCGTGGCTTGATCCATTAG
>WNGI01003935.1_pt1 | contig 13199 bp, 3 predicted proteins | sample 5400621 | NCBI WGS metagenome assembly WNGI01 (sample SAMN13153374, study PRJNA577476) | soil metagenome | isolation source: 20 cm soil or saprolite under Garry oak tree replicate 1 | place: USA:California | collected 2016-06-15
GAGCGAGTACGTGCCGACCTTGTTCGCCACGTCGCCGTTGGCCGCGACCCGGTCGGCGCCGACCAGGACGCAGTCGACCTGTCCGGCGGCGATCGCGGCCGGACCGGCGGAGTCGACGCAGAGCCGGTGCGGGACGCCGGCTGCGGCCAGTTCCCACGCGGTCAGCCGGGCGCCCTGCAGCAGCGGCCGGGTCTCCCCGACCAGCACGTCCTCGACGTGCCCTCCGGCGGCCAGTTCCCGGATCGCGCCCAGGGCGGTTCCCCAGCCGACAGTGGCCAGGCCGCCGGTGTTGCAGTGGGTCAGCAGCCGCAGCGGCCGGTCCGGGCAGCGCCGGCGGACCAGGTTGGCGGCGCGGTGCGCGGCTGCCCGGTTGACCCGCTCGTCCTCGTCCAGCATCTGGAGCGCCTCACCCAGCACGGCGTCCGCGCCACCATCCATCCGGGACAGCACCCGACGCACTCCCCAGCCGAGGTTGACCGCGGTCGGGCGAGCGGTGGCCAGCCGCTCCGCGTCCCGACGCACCGCGGCCTTGTCGAGCAGGCCGCTGCGGGTGTGGCTGCGGGCGGAGAGCGCCACCCCGAGCGCGGCGGCGACACCGATCGCTGGCGCGCCCCGGATGGACAGCCGCTCGATCGCGGCCACCAGCTCGTCCACGGTGGACAGGCGGATCAGTCGGCATTCCCCTGGCAGGGCAAGCTGATCGACGGCTACCACGGCCGAGCCGTCCCAGCCCAGCGAGCGTTCCACCGCAGCCTCTCCTCTGGTCTAGTCTCAAAGCCGGTAATGGATGACACTCGGCTGCTGTGAAGCGTGTCGCCTCGGCAGGGCAGCGGGGCGTCGGTATGCAGGGGGTGAACCGGCCACCTCGGACACGGCCAGCGCCTTTCGCCGGACCGCCAGGCGGTCCATTGCCGCTCGGATGCCGACACTTCGCGCACCGGTTGCCGGAAGGACGTGGACGGGGCTGGTCACGTTTCCGAGCGTGGCGCGGTACCCTGGAAGACAGCTGGAGCAACACTGGAGACAACGCGCCTCCCGGCCCACCGCATCGATAAGACGACGATAGCGGACGAGAAGCGGAATCCATTACGCTCCGCTGGTCACCGCATCTCATCAGGGATTGGCCGCTATGACCGACCAGCTCCTCCGGTTGAGTATCGAGGACGTGTGGGGCGCCGCGGAGCACGTCGATACAGTCGCGCTGCTCATTGACGAGCTCGTCACCGGCGGCATGCCGACACTGCCCACCGGCCCGGCAGGCGAGTTCACCGTGGTGGAGGACCGGGAGGCCGGCATGAGATCCCTGCTGCCCGTCGCGGCGCTGCGGGCCGTGCGCACCGCCGGGCTGACCGCGGTGGCGGCCCGGCGCCTGCTGCCGGCGGGGGCGGTGACCGCCGCCGCGGTGGTGGCCCGAGGTCCGGTGGCCGAACTGCAGGTCTCTGCGCTGGCGCGGGACTTGCCCGATCTCAGCCACATCGCGATCGCACGCCCGGCTCCGGGAGACCCGCTGGCGCCCCGGCTGCGGCGCCAGCTAGAGGGTGCTGGGGTGGGCGTCTTCGTCACGCACGTGGTGGCCGACGCCGTCCAGGGCGCCAACCTGGTGCTCGTCAGTCACCGCGACGAGAGTGAGCAGCCGCTCAGCCGCAGCGGGTTGTCGCCGGGTACTCTTGTGGTGTGCGCCCAGCCCGGGCCGCCGCCACTGGAATTGGTGGCCGGCGCGAGCGAGTTGTATGTCGACTACCTGGGGCTGCTGCGGGCGGCCGCCCCGGAATACCCGCTGGCGCCACCCGGAGGCGGGGGCGGCGATACCTCGATGGTGGGCTCGCGGCTTTCCAATAGTGCGCCGCGGCGCGCCGTGGCAGCGGATCTGGTGCACGTGCTCACCGGAACGCATCCCGGCCGGACCAATATGGACGACGTCATTATGGTCGTGCTGCTCAGCGCCGCCGGACTGAGCGCCGAACTGGCCCGGCGGCTACACCGCGCGGCCCGTGCCCACGGTCTCGGCCTGATTCAACCGGAATGAACCCCTGGCGCATCGAGCCGATCGAGGACGATGTATCGGTTGCGGATAATCCGGTCCAGCGACAGGAATGCCGCGGCAGCATCGGCCGAGCCCACGAGACGCAGCATGTGCCGAGCCTGGCGGATCCGGTCACACTCACTGGAACGGGGGCGTCCAGCGACTCTGGTCACGTTGGGTAATCAGGAGGGCACCATTGGAGTTACGTGACAACTAGTGTACCGTATGGTACGGACATGCATACGTAAAGTAGTCATGAGGATCGCTTTAGTTGCGGTGAACGAACCGAGGCCGCAAATGGGTGCAATCAGTCTGAGACTGCTCGGTCCCCTGCAGCTCGTGGTTGACGGTCGGTCGGTTGAGCTCGGCGGCCCGCGGCAGCGGATCGTGCTGTCCCTCCTGGCGCTCAAGACCAACCGGGTGGTTTCGGTCGACCGGCTCGTCGACGCGGTCTGGGGCACCTCCCCACCGTCCAGCGCCCGCACCCAAATCCAGGTCTGCATCTCGGCATTGCGCAAATTGTTTGCGGCGGCCGGACGCCAGGACGCGGTGCAGACCCGTCCGCCGGGTTATCTTATCCACATTCCGGACGAAAGCCTGGACAGCGAACAGTTCAACCGCCTGGTCGCCGATGCCCGTATCCACGTGCACGAGCGCCGCAATGCTGAGGCCGCCGACCTATTACGGGCCGCCCTGGCGTTATGGCGCGGGCCGGCGCTCGCGGACATTCCCAGCGAAGTGGTGCAGCGGGAGGCGACGGTGCTTGACGACCGGCGTTCGGCCGCGATCGAGGAACGAATGCGCGTCGAACTCGCACTCGGTCAGCACCGCGAGGTGATCGGCGAACTGCGCGCGATGGTGGATGAGCAGCCATTGCGTGAAGAACTGTCCGCCTTGCTCATGCTCGCATTGTACCGCTCGGGCCGGCAGGCCGAGGCGCTCGAGGTATGCCGGCGCGCCCGCACCACCCTCGTCGAGGAGGTCGGGATCGAGCCCGGCGCCGAACTGCAGCACCTCGAGCACGGGATCCTCAACCGCGATCCCGCCCTAACTGCACCGACGTTCGACCGCGAGCTGCTGCCCTCGGCCGGACATCGGCCGGCCAGCGGCCCGTCTGCCACCGCCGCCGCCACGTCCGAGTGCCAGGTGACGCCGCGGCAGCTGCCGGCCAGCATCGGTGACTTCACCGGCCGGGAGAACCCGCTGATCGCGATCAAGCAAGTGCTCGGGGAGGAGCAGGACGCCGGCGCCTCGCACGCAGTGCGCATCGCGGCCATCTCGGGTAAGGGTGGCGTCGGCAAGTCCACCCTGGCCATCCGCGCGGCACACGAGCTGAGCAACGCGTTCCCAGACGGGCACCTGTATGCCGGACTGGGCGCCACGCCGAGCCAGGTCGGTGAGGATCGTACTGCCGTGGTCCTGGCGCGATTCCTGCATGCGCTCGGCGTCAACGGCGCCGCCGTGCCGGATGACCTGGAGGAGCGGATCGAGCAGTATCGCAGCCGGGTGGCCGGCAAGCAGCTGCTGGTCGTGCTCGACGACGTCACTGACGAGGAGCAGGTGCGGCCGCTGCTGCCGGGAAGCCCGACCTGCGCCGTGATCATGACCAGTCGCACGCGGCTGACCGGCCTTTCCGGCACGTATCGCATCGACCTCGAGGTGTTCGACGTCGACAAGTCGCTCGAGCTACTCGGCAAGATCATCGGTGCGGATAGGCTAGCCGCCGAGCACGACGCCGCCGTCGAGCTGGTGAACAGCTGCGCTGGACTCCCGTTGGCGCTGCGCATTGCCGGCGCCCGGCTGGCCTCGCGCCAACACTGGCGGATCGGCACGCTCGTGCAGCGGCTGGGTAACGAGGCGCACCGGTTGGACGAGCTGAGCCATCACGGGCTGGAGCTGCGCTCCAACATCGGGCTGACCTACCGGGCCCTGGACGAGCGGGCCAAGCTGCTGTTCCGGCTGTTCGCGCTGATCCGGGCGCCGGACTTCCCGGGCTGGTCGGCGGCCGCGCTGCTCGACACCAATCTGATCGACGCCGAGAACGTTGTGGAACGGCTGGTCGACGCGCAGCTCCTGGACGCGGTCAGTTATCCCGGCGCGTACTCTTCGCGGTACCGGTTCCACGACCTCATCCGGGTCTATGCGCGCGAGCAGCTGATGGACGTCGAGCCAGAGGACGACCGGCAGCAGGCGCTGTCCCGGCTGCTCGGGGCCTGGCTCGCGCTGGCCGAGCAGGCCCATCGCATCGAGTACGGCGGCGACTACACCATCCTGCACGGCACCGCGCCGCGCTGGCACCCACCCGAGGGCCGCCTCGCCGACCTGCTGGGCAGCCCGCGCGAATGGTGGGAGACCGAGTGCCGCGGCCTGGTGGCCGCGGCGCAGCAGGCGGCCGCCGAAGGCCTGGACGAACTGTGCTGGGATCTCGCCCTCACCTTGGTGACCTCGTTCGAGGCGAAGGGATTATTCGACGACTGGCGCGAGACCTCGCAGCAGGCCTACGACCTCGCCGTACGGGCGGGCAACCGGCTGGGCCGCGCCGCGATGCTGTATTCGCTGGGCACCCTGGAGGTATACCAGAAGCGGCTGGTCGAGGCGGAGCGCGCCTTCGCCGAAGCCAGCGAGCTGTTTACCGCGGAAGGGAACCGGCACGGCTACGCGCTCGCGGTGCGCAACTGGGCACTGGTCGACCGGTTGCGTGGCGATTTCGACGCCATGCTCGACAAGTACGCGCGGTCGCTGGACCTGATGCGCTTGGTCGGTGACCGCATCGGAGAGGCGCATATCCTGTCCAGCCTCGCCAAGCACCGCATCGACGAGGGCGAATTCGACGTGGCTGAGCAACTGCTCGACCGGGCGGCGGCCATCTGCCGAGAGCAGCGCTGCGCCCGGGTCGAAGCGCAGGTGCTGTACCGGTCCGCGGAGCTGTACCTGGGCACCGACCAGATCGAGCTGGCCCGGCAGGTGCTGCACCGGGTGCTGCGCCTCGTGCGCGACCTAGGCGACCGGATCGGCGAGGCCTACACGCTGTACGGGCTGGGGGCGGTGCGGCTGCGCGAGGGCCGGCTGAGCAACGCCGAGACCACGTTGCTGCACACCCTCGGGCTGGCACGGCGGGTTGGCGAGCGGCTGGTCGAAGGCCAGGCCCTGTACGCGCTCGCCGAGCTGGAACTGGCCAAGGGGCACAGCGTGGCGGCGGGTCTGCGGTTGGCCGAGGCGACCGCGGTATTCGACGAACTCGGCTCGAAGCTGTGGCGCTCCAAGGCCGGCCTGCTGCGCTCCGAGCTGGACGTGATCTCCGGGGACACCGCTGCCGCCGTGCGACAGTTGGCCGTCGCGGACGCGCTGCTCGCTCAGGTGCAGTCCAAGGAGTCGCGGCAGTTGCGCACGCAGCTGGCCCGGCGAAGATCGGCACTGCTGGACAGCAGCCCCGTCGGGAGTGCGGAACTCCGGCAGCCGTGAGGGCGTGACGAGCCTCTGTCATTCTCCAGGTTCTCCAGGCCTCGGTCTTGAACCTCCACCGCGACCGGAGCCGCGCGACCGCCATGGGTGCGCTGATCCTGCGGGTGGGAGAGGTGCTGAACCGCTCCGCGGAGTTTGCGGAGGCCAGCGGACGACGGTGGCGGCTCGCCCACGGACCGAACGCGCCGAGCACTGTCGGCGCCGGCGTCCTGGCGGCGGCCGCCGGTGAGGAGACAGACGTCGTGGTGCCGAGGTGGACCAGTGACAGACGCCGCCCTCCCGTCGCCACCTGCTGACCGCATGATCATGCTGGTCGCCTTCGTCGCCGCGGGAGCCGGCACCTGGTACCTGCTCGGCCGGTGAGCAGGTATCCGGAAAGTATCGCAGTGAATATCTTTCGTCCCTAGGCTCCCGCCGGCTCGTCCTCCACGCCAGGAGTGTGATCTGCGGTGCGTGCTAGCCGGATCCTGTCCGTCTCGGTAGCCCTGTCCACGCTGACCCTCGGGCTCGCGCCCGGCTCGGCCGCGATGGCCGCGCAGGACGGGTCACGGCCGCCCAAACCGGCCGCCCCGGAGACGCTCAAGCCACACCCGAACTGGCGGCCGGCCGACAAGCCGCTGGCGCCGATCTCGGTGCCGTCCCACCCGAGTACGACGATGGTGGCCCAGCCCGACCCGAAGGCCCACCGGGTTCGTGAGCTGACCGGCCGTCGTACCGCGACCGGGCGGTACTACCAGCTGTCCGACGGGCGCGTGCAGGCCGAGATCTCCGGCACGCCGGTCAACTACCGCGACGCGCGCGGCAGCTACCAGCCGGTGGACGTCCGGATCACCCGGGCCGGCCGGGCGGGCTACCCGCACGGGGTGGAGAAGAACACTTTCCGCAGCTACTTCGGCGACCGCACGGACCGCATGGTGCGGTTGGAGTACGACGGCACCTCCCTCGGCGTCGGCACCGCGGGCACGACCGCGGTGGCCCCGCAGGTTGACGGGAACGAGGTCACCTACCGCGGCGCACTGCCCGGCGCGGACGTGAGCTACCAGGTCACGCCGACCGAGCTCAAGGAGCGGATCGTGCTGGCGAAGCCGCCGGCGGACCCGAGCTACACCTTCCGGCTGGACCTGGCGGGGCTGCGCCCGGTGCGACAGCCGAACGGCTCGATCGCGCTGTACCGCGCCGACGGCGAGGGCCCCGCGGTGGCCATGATCCCGAAGCCGTACATGACCGACAGCACCGCCGACCGCAGCTCGCCGTACGGCTCGGTGTGGAGCCCGAAGGTCAGCCAGGAGCTGTCCACGGACGGCAAGAGCCTCGTGGTCCGCGCGGACCGCGGCTGGCTGGCGGATCCGCACCGCAAGTACCCGGTGGTGATCGACCCGACGATCAAGATCCAGCCGACGGTCACCCAGTCGCAGGACGCGATGATCATCTCCGACGACGCGGCGTCCAACTTCGACGGCAGCTGGCGGCTGTCGGTGGGTACGACGACGACCGGCAAGGCCCGAAGCCTGGTCAGGTTCGGCCTCGGAACCATCCCGACCGGTACGACGATCAGCTCCGCCTCGCTGCAGCTGTACTTCGACCAGGACCACACCACCGGCTCGTACTCCGTGCCGCTCGAGGCGCGCCGGGCGACCGCGAACTGGGACGAGTCGACCGTCACCTGGAACTCGATCAACACCGCACTCGGTGAGCTCGGCGGCACCGCCACCAAGGGCGTCAACCAGGCGAACGTCTGGCACCCGTACGACGTGAAGAGCATCGTGCAGTCGTGGGTCTCGGGCACGCAGCCGAACTACGGCTTCATGCTCAAGGCGGCGGACGAGGCGACGCTCGGACGGGGCGGTCCGCGCTACGAGGCGGCCGAGTACGCCTACAACGGCGAGAACGAGAACACCCCGAAGCTGATCGTCACCTACGGCCGCCCGGGCGTCGTCCTGGACGCGCCGACCACCATCACCGCGACCGGTGCCGACCTGCACTGGAGCACCTACACCGACCCCAATCCCGCCGACCCGAACGACGACATCGTCGAGTACCAGGTGCACCGCAGCGTCTTCCAGACGTTCACGCCGAGCGCGTCCACGCTGGTCGCGCCGGTCTCGGTGGGCACCACCAGCTTCAGCGACACCACCGCGAACCCGACGCCGGCCGACGACCCGCAGCCGTTCGGCAACGCGTACTACTACATGGTCGCGGTGAAGACCCGGGACGGGAAGCTGACCCCGGCGGCGACCCAGCTCGTCCGGCTGCCGAAGGCCGGCCGCGTGGTCAAGGTCTTCCAGAGCGGCCAGATCGACACCTCGCTGTCCAGCGCTCAGCCGGACACGAACCTGAACTCCGTCGGCGGCTCGCCGTGGCTGCTCACCGGGAACAGCTCGTCGACGTACGGCAAGACCCGCAGCGTGGTGAAGTTCCCGAGCCTGTCGACGATCCCGGCGAGCGCCCGGATCCTCGACGCGACGTACTCGCTGTGGGGGTTCACCACGATCGGCGGCGGCGCGACGTACGAGGCGCACGCGCTGAACAAGGACTTCGACCAGACCACCGCGACCTGGAACAAGGCGAACAGCACCGCCACCTGGACCGGCGGTGGTGACTACAACGCGACCGTCGCGGACACCGTCGGGAACGTCACCAACGACCCGGCCTGGCGGGACTTCGACGTCACCTCGACGGTCACCGGCTGGGTGACGAACCCGGCGGCGAACCACGGCATCGAGGTCAAGCTCGCGAACGAGACGACACCGGCCGAGCGGACCGTGTTCCTGTCCAGCGAGGCGGCCGAGCCGCAACTGCGGCCGAAGCTGGTCGTCACCTATATCGAGAAGACCGCGGCGAGCACGTACTACGCGCCGTTCACGCCGTCGCGGATGATCCCGGGCGACCAGTACACGGTCGACGTCACACTGACGAACTCGCTGAACCGGACGCTGACCGCCGCGGACTACGTGCTCTCCTACCACTGGGCGCTCCCGGACGGCACCGACGTCACCACCAGCGGCAACCAGCTCGACACCCCGCTCACCGCGGACCTCGCGGCAGGCGCCAGCCAGACGCTGCAGGCGAACCTGAGGACGCCGATCCAGTCCGACTCCGGTAACAAGCGCACCGAGTACGTGCTGCGCTGGGAACTGCGGAACAAGACCACCGGCCAGTGGCTGTCCGCGTCCGACGGCATCCCGTCGCTGGACCAGAACGTGTCGGTCGAGGACCCGAGCTCGGACCAGCTCGGGCTGGAGAAGTTCTACCAGTACGCCGGCACGAACACCGGCGCCGGCACCACCGCGATGGTGAACCTGTACGCCGGCAACACGGTGTGGAACTACAACGCCTTCACGAACCCGAGCCGCGGCCTCGCGACCTTCACCCGGCTGACCTACAACAGCCTGGACACCTCGGCCTCGTCGATGGGCTACGGCTGGTCGCTGGCGGCGACCACGCTGACCCGGCTGAACACGCCGCTCGACCTGCACCCACGCGGGCAGGACTACCCGACGGACGTGACGCTGACCGACGGCGACGGCACCAGCCACGCCTTCACGCTGAACAAGCACGGCAGCACCGACCCCGCCCAGTGGGACTACGACCACCCGGCCGGCGTGCACCTGTACCTGCAGAAGGGCAGCGCGACCGACACGTCCCGGGCCTGGGTGATGACCCGGCCGGACCGGACTCAGACGTTCTTCGACGACGAGGGCTACCAGACCGCGATCGTCGACAAGAACGGCAACACGCTGCAGTTCACCTACGCGGAGCGGAAGTCCAACAACCAGCCGCGCAAGTTCCTGCAGTACATCACCGACCCGGCGAACCGGCAGACGCTCACGCTGACCTACTACGCCAAGGGCGACAACTACACCTACATCGATGACGCGGGCAACGAGGTCCAGGCGACCAACCTGACCAACCCGAAGATCATCGACAACGTCAGGACGATCACCGACATCTCCGGCCGGCAGCTCGCGCTGACCTACACCGACAAGGGCCTGATGGCCAAGCTGGTCGACGGCAGCGGCAAGCCGGAGGCGAAGACCTTCCGGTTCACCTACGACGCGACGAACACGAACAAGAACACCAAGCTGATCGCGGTCAAGGACCCGCGCGGGAACAGCACCGCACTGACCTACTACGACACCCCGCAGGATCCGAAGTTCAAGTGGCTCGCCAAGTCGCTGACCGACCGCAACGGCGGCGTGACGGGGTACGCGTACACCGACCCGGACGGCACCAGCGGCTCGCAGATCCAGACCGTCACCACGGATGCGGAGAACCACAACTCGACGTACCTGCTGGACGGCTACGGGCGGCCGCTGAAGCTGACCAACGCCAAGAACGAGGTCACCCTGCTGGCCTGGGACGCGGACAACAACGTCACCCGGCTGCAGGAGAACAACGGCGCGGCGACGACGTGGACCTTCGACGCGAAGACCGGCTACCCGATCACCAACACGGACCCGGAGGCGAACAAGAACGGCTGGGGCCCGACCCGGTTCACCTACTTCACCGGCCTCAACGGACACATCGCGGACCTGGCCAACAAGCAGAGTCCGGAGGGTCGCACCTGGGGCTTCGAGTACGACGCCAAGGGCAACCTGGCCTCGGTGACCGACCCGGCCGGCAGCGCGACGCCGCAGACCGGTGACTTCACCACGACGTATACCTACGACAGCACCGGCCAGCTGCTCACGTCGACCGACGCGAACACCCACACCACGACGTACTCGAACTACGACCCGGTCGGCTACCCGAAGACCACCACGGACGCGCTGAACAACGTGACCAGCACGGTCTACGACGTGCGCGGCAACGTGCTGTCGGTGACCGACGCGCTCGGCAAGACCTCGTCGTACACCTACGACGTCTTCGGCCGCTCACTGACGAAGAAGCAGCCGAAGGACCAGGCCGCCAGTATCTACATCAACACCCCGGCACCGCTGTACGACGCGAACGACAACGTCACCCAGTCGACCGCGCCGAACGGTGCCGTCACGACGTACGAGTACGACAAGGTCGACCGGATGTCCGCGTCGATCGACCCGAAGGACAACCCGACCGACCCGGAGCGGCGGACGGCGTACACCTACGACAAGGTCGGCAACCTGACCAGCTCGACCAAGCCGAAGGGCACCCTGACGCCGTCGGATCCGAACGATTTCGTGACCCGGCAGACCTACAACGAGATCTACCAGCTCACCGCGGTGACCGACGCGCTCGGCCACAAGGTCTCCTACGAGTACGACGACGTCGGCAACGTCGGCACGATGATCGACGCCCGCAAGAACGCGACCACGGACACCACCGACTACTCGTCGAAGTACGCCTTCGACCTCGACCACCGCACCACCGCGATCACCGACGCCGCCGGCAACGTCACCCGGCACGGCTACGACAAGGACGGCAAGGTCGTCACCAAGACCGACCAGGCCGGCAATGTCACCCTGCTGACGCTGGACGCCCGCGGCCTGACCACCGAGGCGAAGGTCCCGCACCGCAACGACACCGGCACGTTCGTCTACCACACCGTGCGCTACGAGTACGACCAGGTCGGCAACAAGACCAAGGAGATCACTCCGCGCGGCGTCGCCACCACCGACGACCCGGACGACTTCGCGCAGGTCACCGTGTACGACGCGGTGAACCGGGTGAAGGAGCAGATCTTCCCGTACGACAAGGACGACGCGACCTACAACAAGCAGGACAAGGTCATCAACTCCTACGACGCGGTCGGCCGGCTCGCCAAGGTCAGCAACCCGCCGTCGGACCAGCAGACGGTCCGCAACGACACCACCACGACGTACTTCGACAACGGCTGGACGAAGTCGTCGACCGATCCGTGGGACATCGTCACCACGTACGACTACAACGACCTGGGCCGGCAGACCAAGCGGACCGTGACCAGCGCCGGTGGTTCGTCCAGCCGCACCCAGACCTGGGACTACTTCCCGGACGGCAAGAAGAAGTCGCACTCCGACGACGGCGTCCCGGTTGGTAGCCAGGTCGTGCTGGTGGACAACTCCGACGCTCAGAACACCGCGGTCACCGGGACCTGGTCAACGTCATCGTCGGGTAGCGGCTTCCAGGGCTACGACTACCGCACGCACGCGGCGGGCACCGGGACGAACTCGTTCGCCTGGAAGCTGAACGTGCCGCAGTCCGGAACGTACCAGGTGTTCGTCAAGTACGCGGCCGGCACCGCCACCAGCGCGCCGTACAAGATCGACTACAACGGCGGGTCGGTGACCAAGACGGTCAACCAGACCACCCAGGCCGGGCAGTGGGTCAGCATCGGCTCGTACTCGTTTGCCGAGGGCAACAGTCACCGGATCACGCTGACCGACAACGGAGGCGGCACCGTCGTCGCCGACGCGGTCAAGCTGGTCCGTGACAACTCCGCCGACACCGACAACGAGAAGAAGACCTACGGGTACTCCTACGACCCGAACGCCAACCTGACCAAGATCACCGACTCGAGTTCTGGCGCGCAGTTCGACAACTATGACGTCACGTTCAACGGGATCGACCAGGTCGACAAGATCGAGGAGAAGCTCGGCTCGACGGTCAAGCACACCACCACGTTCACCTACGACGAGAACGCGAACCCGCTGTCGCGGCAGCGCGACTCCGAGGTCGCGACGTACGAGTACAACGTGCTCGACCTGGTGGCGAAGGTCACCAACAAGCAGAGCGCGACCGACCCGAGCCCGAAGGTCCAGACGTACACCTACACGCCGCACGGCGACAAGCTGCACGAGGTCAAGTCGAACGCGAACACGGTCGACTACGCCTACAACCTCGACTGGACGATGAACCACCAGGTCGAGAAGAAGCCCGACGGCACCATCGTGTCCGAGCACACGATGGAGTACGACGAGAACAGCAACAAGATCAAGGACACCACCAAGGAGCAGAACGCCGACAACCACTCGGCGTACCTCAACCGGGTGGCGGCCTACACCTACGACCCGCGCGACCGCTCGTCGTCGGTCAAGAAGACCGACCCGGGCACCGGCGCCGAGGTGTCGCACGAGTCCTACACCAACGACGCCAACAGCAACGTCATCTCGCAGGAGTCCGGCGGCAAGACCACGACGTTCGGCTACGACCGCAACCGGCTGCAGACCTCGACCACCAGCGGCGTCACCTCCTCCTACAACTACGACCCGTTCGGCCGGCTGGACACCGTCACCGCGCTGGACAAACAGATCGAGCGGTACGTCTACGACGGCTTCGACCGCAAGATCGAACACCGCACGATGAACGCGGGCACGACCACCACGTCGAAGTACACCTACGACCCGCTGGACCGCACCGTCACCGAGGTCGAGAAGGCCGGCACACCGGAGGCGAAGACCAAGAACATGGCCTACCTGGGCCTGACGGACAAGCTGCTCAGCGAGGAGAACGCGGCCGACCCGAAGGACAAGAAGGAGTACCAGTACTCGCCGTGGGGTGAGCGGCTGTCGCAGACCAAGTTCAACACCGACGGCACCACCGAGGACAACGACTACGGCTACAACCCGCACACCGACGTCGAGACGCTGACCGACGACAAGGGCGACACCAAGTCGACCTACGGGTACACCGCGTACGGCCAGAACGACGACAAGGAGTTCACCGGCGTCGACAAGCCGACGGCGACCGACCCGACAAAGGAGCCGTACAACGCCTACCGCTTCAAGTCGGCGCGGTGGGACCACAACTCGGGCAACTA
>WNGI01012190.1_pt1 | contig 13198 bp, 8 predicted proteins | sample 5400621 | NCBI WGS metagenome assembly WNGI01 (sample SAMN13153374, study PRJNA577476) | soil metagenome | isolation source: 20 cm soil or saprolite under Garry oak tree replicate 1 | place: USA:California | collected 2016-06-15
TCCAACTGATCGTGGCGCGACAAGCCAACGGCGGATCATTTTCGGACGCGCATTTTTTGCGGTTGCTCCTCGGCCGATTGCCCCGATAAGGCCGGGTGGCTGGGCGGTCTGCTCCGAACCCGAGCTGTGTCCTGACATCTCCCCCGTGAAGTCCGGCAGTCCCGGAGGTGCTAAAACGGCTCTATTGTTTCGGCGCCAGCGAGGCGACGATTTTTTCGAAACGGGGATCGCCGCGCAGCGGGTCCCAAAATGGCAGCAGCTTCAAGTGCCCATAACTGAGGCAGCCTGGGTAGCGAATGGCCGTGGCAAGCTCTTCGTAAGCCAGATCTTTGTCGCCAACCCAGGCAGCGATTATCGCCAGATACTTGATCAGCGCGGCGCCATTGAGTGAATCCTTTTCAACTGACAGCAGTTCCACGGCGTGCTGGCCTTCCCGCAACGCCTCTTCTTTCCGCCCGAGACCGGCATCGATTAAACCGAGGATGCACAGGGCCGGACCGAAATTCGGCTGAGCCTGGACCGCTTTTTCCTGTTCGGTCCGCGCAGCGGTGAACGCTGACCGCGCTTTGGCATCATCTTTCGTCATCCGAGCGATCAGGCCTTCCACGAACAGGCGGGTCAAAGGAACGTTGTCTGAGCTGAGATGCGGTTTGTTTTCGCCAAACGCCTTGAGAACATTTGTGGCTGCGTCAGAGTCGCGTTCGGCGAGCGTAGAGACGAGCCAGGCGTCCCCTATCGTTGGCAACAAGGCAGGATTTGTAGTCCGCACTGAATCTATCATCTGATGCAACGGCCTCGTATCGGCGTGCGAGTCAAATTCCATCCATGCGCGAGCTGCTTGTGTCTCCGTGTCGTTTGGCACAATAGCCAACACCCGCTCCAGCATCAGCTTCTCGTCGGCGTACCGCCGAAGATAATTGTAGCTCAGTGCGATCTGTTGCAGCATGAAAACATTGCGCGGATCGAGCTCAATCGCTCGCTCAAGGTTTCCTGTGGATTCATTCCAGCGCCCTTCCCGTCTCAGAATGTAACCCATCAGCTCCAAAAGCCGGGCATTGTTGGGCAGGCTCTGGCGAGCAGCCTCCAACTCGGCTAAAGCGCCGTCATACTCGAGGTATCCATAGTAAAGATTGCGAGCCCGTGCGAGATGCGCTTCACCAGCTTCGGGACGCAGGCGGAACGCTGTGTGAACGGCTGCTTCTGCCAGAGCCACCCGCGCGGGAGTGTGGTCGTAACCCGAGAAATAAAGGATGTCATGAGCATAGGCGAGCTGGCAATATGCATCGAAGAACGCTGCGTCTCCTGCTACCGCCTGATTGAGCAGATCGACCACGTTGAGCAGATCGGTTTTCTCAGTGCTTCTGATGGTGGTACCTAGCTGAAGATTCTTAGCGCGCATATAGAAATCAAAGGCGGCAAGGTTGCTCGTCGGCGCACGTTCGATTGCTTTCTTTTCATCAGGTGAAAGCTTCGCCTGCAGCTGATCAGCAATCGTTTTCGCAATCTCGCTTTGAATAGCAAAGATGTCGGACAGTTCGCGATCATAAGTCTGACCCCACACCTGGTGATCGCTCCGCGCGTTAATTAATTGCGCGCTGATTCGCATGTGCGTTCCGGAGCGCTCAACGCTGCCTTCTACTACGTGACCAACACCAAGTTGCTGGCCGATTTCGCGCAAATTGCGGGCGGCGCCGCTTTCGTATGGCATCACCGAAGTGCGGCTAACGACTTTCAGATCGGCGACTTTCGCTAGGTCATTCAGGATTTCATCCTGCATGCCATCGGCGAAATAGGAGTTTGCCTTGTTGTCGCTGAGATTTTCGAATGGAAGAACCGCAACGCTCTTGTCCGATATTGGCGTTGTCGGTGAATTTCGAAGCGAGTAAAAGGCGATCGCCCCTGCAAGCGCCAGCGCCAGTAATGCAGCTCCCGCGGCGACCGGCGATCGAATCCAGCGTAGCAATGGATCTCTGCCTGCGGATTGCTCAAGCTCGGCAGCCAATTCCAATTTGTGACGGAGCTGCTTGAGAGCCGCGAGCATCTCGTTCGCGCTTTGAAACCTCTCTTGAGCATTTTTTCGCAGGGCCGTCGTCAGGATCTGCTGAAGCTCGGGCGGAACGTGCTCCAGCGGCGGTGGCTCCTTCTCGACAATTGAAGACATGACCTCTTTCGGGGTGTCTCCGCTGAACAGCGCATGGCCGGTTGTCATCTCATAAACTACGACACCAAGGCTCCAGATGTCGGTGCGTTTATCCACGGGCGCGCCGCGCGCCTGCTCCGGCGACATGTAACTGACCGTTCCAAGGATCGAGCCAACATTGGTTTCAACTAATTTTATGGCTTCGTCTTCCGGTACCGTTGGCGGCACTTCTCGTTCGGCCAGCTTTGCAATGCCAAAATCGAGCACTTTCACGTAGCCATCCGGGCGTAGCATGATGTTCTGCGGCTTAATGTCGCGATGCACGACGCCGGCCGAGTGCGCGGCGGCGAGCGCACTGGTCACCTGGAGGGCAATCTCAATCGCCTCATGAAGTTCCATGCCTCCACAGGCAAGCCGTTCGTGCAGTGTTTCGCCTTGGATGAGTTCGCTGGCGATGTAGCGCGTAGAATCGGCGCTGCCCACCTCGTAAATCGTCATGATGTTCGGGTGATTCAGGCCAGCGATCGCACGCGCTTCCCGCTCGAATCGTCTGAGACGCTCCGCATCATCTGTGAGGTGCGCCGGTAGAACTTTCAGCGCGGCACATCGGTCGACATTCATATCGGATGCGAGATAAACCTCGCCCATTCCGCCCGCCCCGATGCGCTGCTCGATACGATAGTGCCCAATCGTTTGACCAATGAGCGAGTTAGTCTGCCTGTTCTCAATGAGGCTGGCAGCGACAGCCGCGATCGAAGTTTCGACTGAAGTATCCGCTTTTCGATGCGACGCCAGCAGTGCTTCAACTTTCGTGCGCAGCAGCGTGTCACCCGCACATCGTCGATCGAGAAAAGCGCTTACTTGGTCTGGCTCGCAATCCAGCGCCGCGTGAAAGGTTTCCTCGATCGTCTGTAGCGCCAGCGCCATATTTCGACTCGCCTGTTATGGCCTGCTCAGTTTAATTCATTCAGGCGACATTTTGCAATTCGGTATACAGCCACGCCCGGGCAAAGAGCCAGTCACGCCGCACCGTAACGATCGAGATCTTCAGCACCTCAGCGATCTCATCCTGATTAAGTCCGCCAAAATACTTAAGCTCGACGACCTGGGCTTTCCTGGAATCGAGTTGCGCCAGTCGCTCTAAGGCTTCATCAACGTCCAGTACCGTTTTCGTTTGTTCCGGCGAGATCAGCGCGGCCGTGTCTAGCTCAACCTTGCTCGCGCCACCGCCACGTTTCAGCCGCTGCTGCGCCTTGGCATGGTTAACGAGGATCTGGCGCATGGCCGTCGCCGCCACGGCAAAGAAATGAGAGCGATTGGCAAAGCTGGGCTTAGTCTGGTCCACCAGGCGCAGATAAGCTTCGTTAACGAGCGCGGTCGTTTGCAGAGTGTGATCATGCTGCTGGCCCGCCATGTAACGGTGAGCAAGGCGTCGAAGTTCTTCGTAAACGAGAGGAGTCAACTTTTCCAAGGCGGCTTCCTCTCCCTGGCGCCAATCGGCCAATAGCTGGGTCACTTGGTGCGCCTCGCCCACTTCGCCCGATAGTCGTCCCGCCTTCGCGGGATTAGCCGATGTGAGGTCCCCATTCACGGCGTGCTTTCCCAAAGAAATTTTGCAGTCGGATGATCGATTCTGAACCCTATTCGTTGTTTATCAGAGTGAAGGAACAATGACAAGCCCAATTACCAGGGAAAATGCCTGGAGAAATATGATGAAAGGAAACGATAAATGAAAACGGTAACAAAACTTATCTGCACCACTTTGATGGGACTCGCCGTTGCTTGGTTTGGGCTTTCGCTCACGGCCCGAGCGGTTACTCCAGCACCGGACGGCGGCTATCCGAACAACAACACAGCTGAGGGTTCTGCCGCTCTCTTCAGTCTCACGAGTGGGATCAACAATACGGCCTTAGGCGCTCGAGCGCTCTTTACTAATAATACCGGCAGTTACAACACAGCCACCGGTTCCCTGGCGCTTGAGAGAAATCAGAGTGGTAGCGTCAACACCGCTAACGGATATGACGCTCTCTTCAGCAACACAACCGGGAACAACAATACAGCCACGGGGTTTCGAGCGCTCTTTAGCAACACCGGCGCTACAGCCAACAATCGCTTAGCCGGCGGCGATAACACAGCTAACGGCTCTGCCGCTCTCTTCCATAATACCATCGGGAACAACAACACCGCCACTGGTTTTGAGGCGCTCTTTAGCAACACGAATGGTGCCGGCAACACCGCGACTGGTTCTCAGGCCCTCTTCAACAACACCGCAAGTAATAATACCGCCACCGGCGCTGGCGCTCTTTTTAGTAATGTAGGAGCGTCTGGCAACACCGCAGACGGTTACCTCGCGCTTCATGACAACGTAGGCCCCAATCCAGACGCGAGCCCCAAGCCAGACGGGAGCGAAAACACCGCCGTCGGTTCCCAAGCTCTCCAGCATAATGGTAAAAGTGGGAACGGCGCAGCTTTCAACACTGCCGTTGGCTCTCAAGCCCTGGCTAGCAACGACATCGGCGTTGGTAACACCGCCGTCGGTGCCGGTGCGCTCCAGAGTAATGTGAACGGTCCCGAGAATACCGCCATCGGAATGAATGCACTTGAAACAAGTACCGGTGACAACAATATCGCCCTGGGCGTTTTCGCCGGCCAAAATTTGGTTACGGGCAATTCCAATATTTACATCGGCAATTTCGGTGTAGATGGAGAGTCTGGGACGATTCGGCTTGGCACTGACCCCGCGGGGTCGAGTCTCCCTCAGACTGCCACCTTCATCGCCGGCATCTATGGTGAAAGCGTGGACGCTGCCAGTGGCGTCCCCGTTCAGATCGATTCCACAGGCAAGCTCGGCACCGTCCTTTCGTCCGCACGGTTCAAGCAGGCAATTAAACCCATGGATAAAGTGAGTGAAGCCGTGCTCGGGCTGGAACCAGTCACCTTCCAGTACAAACCGGAGCTTGATCCAAAGGGTGTTCCGCAGTTCGGCTTGGTAGCTGAGCAGGTAGAAAAAGTAGCTCCCCAGCTAGTCGTGCACGATAAAGAAGGCAAACCGTACACCGTGCGGTACGACGCGGTGAACGCGATGCTGCTTAACGAGTTCCTGAAGGAACATCGCAGGGTAGCCGAGCTCACATCAAAGCTCGACCAGCAGAACGCAAAGATGGCCGAGTTGACCTCCAAAGTAGGTGAATCGCAGGCGAAGTTAAAGTAGGTGAATCGCAGGCGAAGTTCACGCAACAGCAACAGCAAATTGAAGGGCTTACGGCGGGCCTGCAAAAAGTTAATCAGACTATCGAGCTCAAGCGACCTGCTGCGCAGATTGTGAAGAATTCAGGGGACATCCAATATGACAATTAGATTAGTTATCATCAGTAGTATCGCGTTGCTATTGTGCTGGCGGCAAAGCTTCGCGCAAACTTGTGAGAACCTTTGCGATACGCACAATAACACCGCCTACGGTAATGACGCGCTTGGGAGTCTGACTACTGGAAAGGGCAACACTGCCATTGGGTCGCTCGCGCTCTTGTTCGCCGACACAAACAGCAACAACACCGCGATTGGCGTCAGTGCGCTCTACTACAACAAGGCGGACAACAACACGGCCATCGGCTTCAACGCCATGGTCGCAAACAGGACCGGCACCGAGAACACAGCGCTGGGAATTAACGCGCTAATTAGTAACACGAGCGGCAGTCAGAATACAGCTATCGGCTTCAACGCGCTTTATAATTACAATGGCGATGTCAGTACGGCGGTCGGTTTCCAGGCGCTGATGAACAATACCACCGGGTTCGGCAACAATGCAGAGGGATACAACGCGCTCTTCAAGAACAACAGCGGAGATGGCAATACTGCCACCGGTTTCTTTGCATTGTCGTCGAATACGACCGGCAGTTCTAATACCGCCTTTGGTTATTCCGCGCTTTCGAACGCGGTCTCCGCTTCGGGTAACACCGCACTCGGCCATTTCGCACTGGTTAACGCGACGGGCAACAGCAACATCGCCGTGGGCGAGCTGGCCGGACAGAATCTTACCGGCGGTAATAACAATATTGATGTTGGCAATAAAGGGAAAGCAGGCGAGTCCGCCACCATCCGCCTCGGCACGCAAGGCACGCAGAACGCGACGTTCATCGCCGGCATCTCTGGCGTAGCTGTGACCGGCCGGCAGGTCCTGATTACTTCCAATGGCAAACTTGGTGTCCAAGCTTCCTCTGCGCGTTTCAAAGAGCAGATCAGGCCGATGGACAAGACGAGTGAAGCTATTCTCAAGCTTAAGCCAGTTACCTTCCGGTATAAAGAAAATATCGATCCGGATAAGGTCCCGCAGTTTGGCTTAATTGCTGAAGACGTCGAAAAGGTTGCGCCCGAGCTGGTCGTCCGCGATGAGGAGGGCAACGTCAGCACCGTCCGATATGAGGCGGTAAACGTGATGTTGCTTAACGAGGTTCTGAAAGAACATCGGAGGGTTCAGCTCTTGGAGGCCGAGCAAAAAGAGGCGCAGGCCAAGTTTACGCGGCAGGAAGAGCAGGTAAACGCATTAACTGCCGATCTAAAAAATGTACGCGATCAACTAAACAGCGCTCAGCCAATCCTCACTGCTGGCAAATAAACTACGATAATAAAGAGAAACCTATGAAACAACAAGCTCCATTCATCCTTCCAACTACATTGAGTAGAAACTCATCTACTCGATCCCTTTTGCGGCGACAATTTTGCGTGATTGCACTAAGTTGCTTCGGCCTTCTCTCCGCAGCGGTCGCCGTCAACCCCCCGCCCGATGGTGGCTATCCAAATGGCAATACCGCGGAAGGGACGGGCGCGCTGTTTAATTTGAATGTTGATGCCGGACTTAATAATACGGCCGTAGGCTTTGATACCCTGTATTCCAACACTAGCGGCTCCGGCAATACAGCCAACGGCTCTGACGCGCTTTACAATAACAATGGCATCGACAACAGCGGTTTCGGCTGGGAGGCACTTTACAGCAACGTAAACGGCAGTTACAACACGGCTTGTGGCGCGGGAGCGCTCTTTAGCAACAACAGCGGCAACGACAACACGGCCATCGGGCTTAATGCCCTCAACAAGAATACCACCGGCTCCACGAATATAGCTGTCGGCGAAGGGGCTCTCTTTAACAATATCAGCGGCGGTGCCAACGTTGCAGTCGGCTACGCCGCGCTTTCCAACAGCAAGACTCCGAATCACAACATCGCGATTGGCTTTGACGCACAAAGTGGCAACTCCAGCGGCGGGAGCAATGTGGCCATTGGAACTAACGCGCTCTATGGTAATAACACCGGCATTGTAAACACTGTAATTGGTGATGCCGCCGGTTTTGGGATCAAGGGCGATCGTAACATCGCGGTCGGCGCGAATGCCGGCAAGAATCTCACCACTGGGAGTTACAATTTGGATATCGGCAACGTGGGCGTGGCTGGGGAATCAGGGACGATCCGCATTGGCACTGCCGGGCACCATACGGCCGCGTTTATGGCCGGGATTTACGGAGTACCCGTCGCGAAGAGCGCGACCGTCATTATCGACGCTAATGGTCATCTCGGTACGGCTACGTCTTCGATGCGCTTCAAAGATGATGTTAAACCGATGGACAAGGCGAGCGAAGCGATTCTTAAGCTCAATCCCGTTACTTTTCGCTACAAGAAGAATATCGATCCGGACAAGACGCCACAGTTCGGCCTAATTGCAGAGGAAGTAGAAAAGGTAGCTCCCGAGCTCGTAGGTCGTGATGAGGCAGGTACGCCCTACACCGTCCGTTACGAAGCGGTGAGCGCTATGCTACTTAACGAGTTTCTGAAAGAGCATCGCAAGGTCGATGAGCAGCAAGTGGTTGTCAGCGAGTTGAAGTCGATCGTGATGCGACAACAAACGCAAATCGAAACGCTCAGTACCAGTTTACAAAGAGTGAGCGATCAAGTTCAAACAAGACAATCGACACTCGTCGCTGGCGATTAAGAAAAGACAACCAATCGAAATATGAGAAGAAACAAGACAATCAAGTTCATCCGCAAACGCGTTGTCATTCTCGTCGGCCTCTCGGTCTTCTTTGTAACCATGCCGGTGGCGCGCGCCCTTAACCCGGCGCCAGACGGCGACTATCCAAACTCCAACACCGCAGAAGGAGATCACGCGCTTGATAGTCTTACCAGCGGAAGTGATAATACAGCAGTCGGTTCACACGCGCTGATCAGCGACAACGGGGGGGCAATAACACTGCGGTCGGATCCAAAGCGCTGGCCGCTACCATCACCGGCAATTTCAATACTGCTGTTGGGTCGTTCGCGCTTTTTACCAACAAGGCGAGCTTCAATAGCGCGGTCGGTCTGCAAGCGATGTATAACAACACTAGCGGGCAGGATAATACGGCCATGGGCTCAGGTGGTCTTTTTAACAACACGACCGGCAGTGAGAATACCGCAGTCGGAGTTAACGCCCTCTTCAGCGCTACCAGTGGTGACGCCAGCACTGCGGTCGGTTTTGACGCATTGATGAACAACACCAGTGGCTTTGGCAACAATGCAGAGGGCTGGGAGGCGCTAATGAGTAACACCAGCGGCAGTGCAAACACCGCTACTGGTTCCGGAACGCTCGTCGCCAATAGCACCGGCAATTCGAACACGGCGATCGGTTATTCCGCTTTGGCGAAAAATGTAAGCGGCAACGGCAACACAGCTTTAGGTCATTTTGCTCTCGTTAACGGTACCGGCAGCAGCAACATCGCTATCGGCGACTCTGCCGGTCGAAGTCTCACCACGGGAAGTGAGAACATCGATATCGGAAATGCGGGCAAAGCAGGGGAGTCCAGTACGATCCGTATGGGCGCGCAAGGTACGCAGACGTCAACGTTTATTGCGGGGATTTCTGGGGTAGCTGTGACGGGTCGGCAGGTGCTAATAACCTCTGCTGGCAAGCTCGGCGTGGCAGTGTCTTCGGCGCGGTATAAGGAAGGCATCCGGCAGATGGACAAAGCCAGCGAAGCTATCCTGGCGCTCAGACCAGTTACTTTCCGTTACAAAGAAGAACTCGATTCGGACAAGATCGCGCAGTTTGGACTAATTGCCGAGGAGGTGGAAAAGGTAGCTCCTGAGCTCATAAGTCGTGATCAGGAAGGTAAGCCGTATACCGTTCGTTACGAAGCGGTGAACGCGATGCTACTGAATGAGTTCCTAAAAGAGCACCGCAGAGTAACCGAAGTCATGTCGCAGCTCGATATACAGACTGCAAAGCTAGCCGAACTTACCTCGAAGCAGGAGGAATCTGAAACGAGGTTCGCCGAACAGCAACGGCAGATCCAGGCTCTGAGCGCCAGCTTGGAGAAAGTGACCGACCGGGTTCACACCAGCCAGCCAACGCGCATCGCTGAAAATTAAGTAGAACTAGCAAGTAAAAGGAAAATCATCATGAAAAATCAAATTGAGTTGGTCTATCCAGTTACATCAAGGCGAAACTCAACCCATAGATCGGTCAGGCGATCAGTTGCTTTGCTGGTTACGGTGAGCGCTCTTTTGCTTCTTGCCATGACACATCCGGTCCTGGGAGCTGATGGTGGGCTCCCAGGCGGCAACACCGCGGAGGGCGATATGGCGCTGAATAGCATTGGCGGCGGGTCCGGCGCAGGCAATACCGCCATCGGCAATAGTGCCCTTTTCACTGATACCGTCGGCAACGATAACACCGCCAGCGGCACTTTTGCGTTATATCACAATCGATCCGGCAGCAAAAATACCGCGAATGGTGTGCAAGCATTATTTAATAATAACGGCACGAGTAACACTGCCGTCGGTTGGAGCGCCCTCATTAACAATACGGTTGGGATACAGAACACAGCCATTGGCGACTCCGCGCTCTTCGCTAATCAGGGAGGTAACAACAACGTCGCCGCCGGATGGAAAGCGCTTTCCAGCAACAACGGTGGCAGCAGCAACACCGCGGTGGGAATTAGTGCGCTTCTTGGCAATACTACCGGCAACGAAAATGTCGCTGTTGGTGGAAACGCCTTACGTGTCAACAAGACTGCCACGGCTAATACAGCCGTCGGCCAGGACGCGCTGGAAAACACCGTGAGCGGCGGGAATACAGCCACCGGTCATGGAGCACTGCGCAACGACACGAGCGGCGACATTAATACCGCATATGGGTTGAACGCGCTTTTGAGCAATAAGTCTGGCAATGATAACATCGCGCTCGGAGCGGATGCAGGCATTAACTTGACGGGAGATAACAATATCGATATCGGAAATGACGGCGTGGTAGGCGAGTCGGACACCATCCGCATCGGCACCCCGTTGAATCCCAGCGCACTCGGCCAGAACAGAACCTTCATCGCCGGCATTTACAATGTGAGCGAGGGCGGAACGATTAAGCCGGTTTACATTAACAGCAATGGTCAGCTAGGCACGCAACCTCCGGGCTCATCGCGACGGTTCAAGCGTGAGATCAAGCCGATGGACCAAAGTAGCGAAGCTATTTTGGGGCTAAAGCCCGTCACTTTCCAATATAAGGACGATAGCACAGGCACGCCACAGTTCGGATTAATCGCCGAGGAAGTAGCGAAGGTGAATCCGGATCTCGTCGTGCGGGATGATCATGGCGAGATTTACACGGTGCGTTACGAGGCGGTGAACGCGATGTTGCTTAATGAGTTCCTTAAAGAGCATGGGAGAGCCATTGCGGAACGTCGAAAAGTGGAGGAACAAGCTCGCACGATACAGGAACTGAAAGGACTCGTTACAACCGAGCAAAAGCAAATCGAGAAACTTACCGCCGGACTGAATAGAGTGAGCGACGAGGTTGAGTTAGTTAAACCGGTCCCGAAGGTAGTTGCTAACAATTAAAAAGCTCATTTTCGGAGGCGCACTTTTTGCGGTTGCTCCTCGGCCGGAAGCGCCGGTAAAGCTTCGCGCGTGGCAAGCATAAGGAGGCCATCCTCTTTTTGCCAATGATAGCCGAAGGCAAAACCGAGCGGCGGCGGCGGAGGATTTTGCGCATACATCGCAGCCAGATCGGCCTGACGATATTTCTCGAATTCTTCGTGATGCGGAACGTAACGGCCGTAGCAATTCACTTTCCAACCTTTCGGGAAGGCGCGCAGCGGAATCCCGGAATCGTCCTGAATGATAACGCGACTGTTTTGCACGAGAAAATTGCGCACGCCGGAGAATCCATCGCCGTGCAAGAGGAAGGAAGCAGCTTTGAGCAAACTCAACCCTGGTCCGCGCGCGGCGCACCAGCGAAGGAAAGCGCTGTTTCCACCGGATAAATCGGTTTTGAAATAATAAAGCGTTTGCGATTGCTCGCCGCCGGCGAAGGTAATCTTTACGCCTTCTGCCGGAGTGCTCACGTGTGTCACGTCGACAATGGTGTAACCGAGACGCGCCAGAAAAACGTACAGAATCGGTAATGTTCCACTGATATTCCCGCGACCGAGATCGGTACGCATTTCTTTGGTGATAAAATATTGAAATCGCAAAATCGAATTCATGGAATTACGCAGCGAGATTAGATCAGCGCGGAGCACTTCGGGTGGAACCTGGGTCAGGTCGGGGACATTCCCGAGTGGTTCGAGCCCGGCGAGAACGTAGTTGCTCGACAGCGGAAAAAAGATGCTGGCGTACAAGAAATCGGGTCCGCTAAACATGTAGAAAACGGTGTCATTGCTGCGGTGATATTGGGGCGCATTCGCCTGCATCCACTGGCGGATCGGCCAAATCTGTTGCTGTTCCTTTCTCGTCCACGCCTCGTTCATCGCCTGCGCGTGCTCCTGCCAGGCGGGATCATGGGTGAGCGGCTCGAGTGCGCCCGTTACAGGCATGCCCGCGAGAAAATGCGCGGTCTCATCAAGAGTCGGCGCATTTTGGGCAAACGCGGAAGCGCTCAGTATAAACAGCGCCATGAAAAGGCGACATTTCATTTCCAGTTAGACGGCGCTGGTCGCAGTTTTTGGTGAAATAAAATAAATAATTAATCCAAATGCAGCAGTTATTAGACCGAGCAACGAAGGTGTGCGCGTCGATTGTTCCGCAAGCAAGTGCCACAGCATCCAGCCACTGATGGCGAGAAAGATCAGCGGTGTGATCGGATATCCCCAGACCCTATACGGCCGCTCCAATCCGGGACGTCGCCAGCGCAATACAAAGACTCCTAGCACAGTGAGCGCGGAACAAAGGGTGAGGCTGAACTGCACGTAGTTCACGACCGACTGAAACGTCGCGGTCAAAAGCATAAAATTGACGATGACGAACTGGGTCAGGATCGCGCTGGCCGGGATTCCGCTGGCGGTTCGCCGTGACAATCGCTTCAATATGCCGAGATCTTCGCCCATCACCGCGGTTACGCGCGGACCGATCCACATCATCGCGCTGACAGTTGAAATTAATCCGAGGCAAATAAACGCGGCCATCACTTTACCACCCGTCGGGCCGAAAATGTGCGTGCTGGCAATGAGCGCGACCTGCTGTTTGCCGATCATTTCAACAGCGGGCGTGTTCCGGAGAAAGACTGCATTCACGCAAACGTAAAGTACGATTACGATTAGTGTCCCGAGTGCGAGCGAAAGCGGAACATTCCGGCGTGGATTACGAATTTCGCCGGTGATGTAAGTCGAGGCGTTCCAGCCCGAGTAGGCGTACATCACCCAGTAAAGACTGATTGCGAAGGGCGCGCTCGCGATTAGCGCGCCATCCCCTTTCATCGGCCAGAACGAGATCGGCTGCGTTTTGTTAATGTAAAAACCCGCACCGATGAGTAGGACGATGAGGGTGACCTTCAGAACGGTGGATCCGATTTGAAACGCGCTGCCAAGCTGCAAATCACAAAGTAAAACGACGGTCACGATCCAGACCGCGGCCATCGCAACGACTAGCGGATTTATTGCTGGATAAATTTCAGCGAAATAAGTGCCGAATGGCATCGCTGCGATCGCGACGGGCGCGGAGAAGCCAACGGTTGCAGAAATCCATCCGGCCAAAAAGCCGAGCGACGGATGGTAAATCTCGCGCAGAAAATGATATTCCCCGCCGGACCGCGGCAGCGCCG
>WNGI01019532.1_pt1 | contig 13198 bp, 14 predicted proteins | sample 5400621 | NCBI WGS metagenome assembly WNGI01 (sample SAMN13153374, study PRJNA577476) | soil metagenome | isolation source: 20 cm soil or saprolite under Garry oak tree replicate 1 | place: USA:California | collected 2016-06-15
TGGAACGGCGGCCGCATACAGTGTGCTGTTGATCTTTCTGGTGCTTCTCATGACGCTCGCAGCCAGATCGTTCGAGGAGAGACTTGCCTGACGCGCCGTTTCGTCCGCGGGTAGTAATCGTCGGTGGCGGGTTCGGCGGGATCACCGCCGCGAAGGCGCTCAAGCGCGCCAGCGCCGACGTGACGCTCATCGACAGGACGAATCACTTCATCTTTCAGCCGCTCCTCTATCAGGTGGCGACGGCGGCGCTGGCGCCGAGCGAAATCACGGCGCCAATTCGGTGGATTGTGAGGCGGCACAAGAACACCGAAGTACTGATGGCGGAGGTGCGTGAGATCGATCCTCTGCGACGCGTGGTTCGCGTCGATGACGAGTTGCGCGAAATCCCATACGACTATCTGATCGTCGCCACGGGCTCGAGGCACGCCTACTTCGGTCACGACAACTGGGAACCGTACGCACCTGGTCTCAAGGCGATCGAGGACGCCACCGAGATCCGGCGCCGATTCCTGCTCGCGTATGAGCTCGCGGAAAAATCTGACGACGAGCAGGTGCGTCAGGAGTACCTGACATTCGTCATCGTCGGCGGCGGGCCGACAGGGGTCGAGCTGGCGGGCGCGCTGCCGTTCATTGCGAAGAAAACGCTCGCTCCGGAGTTCAGAAGAATCGACGCGAGCAAAACCCGCGTCGTGTTGATCGAAGCGGGTCCGCGCATTCTTCCCACATTCCCGGAGGACCTGGCCGCGCGTGCCACACGTGATCTGAAGGATCTGGGGGTCGAAGTGCGGGTCAACTCTGCAGTCACCGGAGTCGAGGCTGACTGCGTCCACATCGGAACGGACCAAATCCGCGCCAGAAACACTTTCTGGGCGGCGGGGAATAAGGCTTCACCTGTCGGCAAATTTCTGGGAGGCCCGGTGGATCGCGCCGGTAGGATCTGGATCGCGCGGGTAGAATTCAGGTGAGTCCTGACCTGTCCGTGCCAGGCCATCCCGAGATTTTTGTAGTCGGCGATCTAGCGGCGCTGGTTCAGGACGGCCGGCAGGTTCCCGGTGTGGGCCCCGCGGCGATTCAGGAAGGAGCCTCGGCGGGCAAGAACATCGTGCGCGAGCTACGCCGCCAGCCACGGAAGAACTTCCGTTACCGGAACAAGGGCGATCTTGCGACCATAGGCCGATCTCGCGCGATCGCTGATCTGGGCTGGATCAGGTTCTCGGGACGGTTTGCGTGGTTCTTCTGGCTATTCGTTCACATCACGTATCTCATCGGATTCCGGAATCGCCTGAGTGTGCTTTTCGAGTGGGCGTATGCGTACTTCACGTATCAGCACGGAGCGCGGCTGATAACCGATGTCGACAGGAACAAACCACCGTCGGCGAACACGGTGGTGGCGCGGGGAAATTAGTACTAAGCTTGTCCGACCAAATTCTTCAATCGCGAGGATGAGTCAATGGGCAGTAATGGAGACGCAGCCAGGGAAGGAGATCCGTCGCCCGCGAAGGCGGGATTGTGGGAAGACTTCGTGGACATTTTCTACGCGCCTTCCTCGGTTTTCGCGCGGAGAAGTGACGGAAAGTTCGGGATGGCTCTGCTCTTCCTGGTAATCGTTGCTGCCGTGCTCGTTTTCGTGACGAAGAATGCGATGCAGCCGGTCATGGACGCGGAATTTGCGCGACAGAGCGCGGCGGCAATGCGGAAGAACCCGAGCCTCACATCGGAGCAGCTTGCGACGGGACAAAAGTTCTTCGAGATGCTCGGCCCTATTTTCTTTGCGGTCTTCCTCACGATAGGTGCGCTCGGCACCGGCGTGGTGCTCTGGCTGGTCGGAAAGCTTTTCGACGCCAAGGAGTCGGTCGCGGCGGCGATTATGGTTGCGACGTACGCCGAAGTTCCACGCATCGTTCAGATCCTGACGAACGCGGCGCAGGGACTGTTCATGAGTCCGGAAAAGCTTACGTCCGTCAACAGCGTGAGTTTCAGTCTCGCTCGATTCATGAATCCAGATACCGCATCGCCGGTGATAATTGCGCTCGCGAGTCGTGTGGATGTGTTCACGATCTGGGTGACGGTACTTCTGGCGATCGGCCTGCACGTGGTCGGAAAGATTCCGAAGCAGCAGGCAGCGATCGTAGCCGCGATTACGTGGGTTGTGGGTGCGTTGTTCCCGGTGTTCGGCGCGTTGAGAGCGGCCTGATTCGTTTAAGAGGAGTTATCTAATGAAATACGTCGTGATTGGCTTTTGGCTAATACTCGGATGCCAGCCAGCGGCAAGGAGCGCGACGCTGTCACAGCCCACCCGTGCACAATCGGTGTTTACTGATTCTGTTCTTTATCGGGCCAGATGCAAGGAAGCCGACAAGATCGTGAATCTGGCCGCGATTCCGCAGCGGTGCACACCGCGCGATCAGCGCGTAGAGGTACGCTAAAGGCAAAGCGCGATTTGATGAACCGCCTTTACGTACCGACTCTCGGACCGACGGATTGGCGCCGCCTGCTAGCAGGCCTTGCCAGCCTGTCCCGCTGAGCGACCCCGGAAAGATGTCGCTAAGGGCAACTTTCTGGATTATGGCCAAGCGCGTGCTGTCGCTCGCGCTTCTCGGGGCCATTGTCGGCGGTATTGCTGGCTGGCTGATGTACGGCGAATGGGGAATTATCATGGCTCCGACGTTCGCATTGATCGGAGCAATAATGGGTGTGCTAAACGCTCTCTTGTTCTCCGGGTTCATCGCGTTGCGGGATCGTACGGCGAATCGACCCCGCCTCGTTCTAACGCCCGACGACGAGATGAATGACTCTGAGTGGCAAAATGCCGAAAATTGGACCGGAACACTGATCTATCACAGCCATGTCGATACAAGGATCATTGTCCCAAAGCGGGTCTCCAGTTTCGGCTATACGATCAATCTTGGGCGCCCGATAGGCTTGGCCATTGCGATTGCGCTGATTGCGGTGCTCGTGGGAATCATTATTACGAGTGCATTTGGCCACTAAAAAGACCATCTGGGGAGCCGATCGTCTGCGAGGTGGTCGACTCGATTCGGTAGTACTAAGTTATGGTCCCTGCACTACTCCTGAGTTCGAACTAAAGGACCCCGCAATGGCACAAGCGACAGTCAGGAACCAAGAGAGAATCATCGCGAATGAAAAGAGGATCATCAAAGGCCAGGAGCGGCTCGCGACGATAATCAGGAATCAGGAAAAGATAATCCGGAACCAGCAGGCGATTATCAGGAATCAAAAGAAGATCCTGTCGAACCAGAGCAAACTTGGCGCGAAGTAGCTCGCGAACGGGCAGCCGCCTCTATTACCGCGCCTCTATTACGAGGTCCATGGCGCTCGTGTAGGATCGCCAGACCGCGATCTCGTCCTCGAGAGCGCGCTTCCCCGCCGGCGTAAGCTCGTACAATCTAGCGATCCGATTATTCGGGGTCTGTCGCCAGTATGAGATCACCCACCGCCGATTCTCGAATCGATGGAGGGCGGGATACAGTGAGCCCTGCCCGATCCGGAAGGCGCCACCCGAAATCTGGTTTATGTGATTGCTGATTCCCCAGCCATGCATCGGGGTAAGCGCCAGCGCCTTGAGAATCAGCAGATCCAACGTCCCCTGCATCACGTCCGTGACTTTGGCCAATTGTGTCCTCTCCTGTCGGAGCAAAAGGGGAGTATGGCATTCTGTTCGGTTGTTGCGCAAGGGAGAACCCGTTACTACATTGGGCCCCCAGACCGTCGGCCGCCTGCGGGCCCGGCGATTTGCAGTCAACCCGATCCGCGCCTCTTATGCATATCACACAACGTCCGCGCATCACGCTTATGAGAACACTGCAATTGCTGACTCTTGTCGCGGTAACCGCGTCATCAGCGGGCGCCCAGACGAGCGACGACGGGTTGATGATACCGAAGAGGACGTTAGCCGCCGGCGTTGTCTACGCGCACGATAGCTGGGACCAGTATTGGGAGGGAACACTCAAGCGGACCAATGGGAACATCGGAACGCTGACAACACAGAGCACAACTCTGATCGGTGCATACGGGGTGACCGAGCGACTGGGACTCATTGCGTCGCTTCCATATATCCGGACGCACGCCAGCCAGGGCGTGCTGCATGATCTAAGGGGCTTTCAGGATCTGAACCTCACCGCGAAGTTCAGGCTCCTCGGTACTGGCCCCACCCGTCACGGCGCGTTGAACGCATTCGTCGCCGCCAGGGCGGCTGTGCCCGTTGGCGACTACACGCCAGACTTTTACCCTCTCTCCATCGGCACGGCCGGCCGGCGCGCTTCCGGCCATCTCACTCTGGACTATCAGTCCAACTCGGTGTGGTTCGCCAACGCGTCCGCTGCTTACATGTGGTGCAGCAACGTCAGGCTCAATCGAAACGCGTATTACACCAACGGTCAGCTGTACCTGACCAACGAAGTGGTGATGCCGAACGTGCTCGACTACACGCTCAGCGCGGGCTTCAATCGAGGCAACTGGCGGATTCCGTTTTCGCTCGTCCAACAGCGCACGCTCGGCGGCGGCGACATTCGCAGGCAGGACGTGCCGTTCGTGTCGAATCGCATGAACTTCGTGAGGCTGGGTGGTGGAGTGATGTATGGGCTGCCGAAAAACTTTGCGGTCCAACTGGGGGCGGCTCATGTCCTGAGCGGCCGGAATGTCGGTCAGTCGACCACCTTCACATCAGGTTTAATGTATGCGCTTCATCTCTAGTCGCTCGAGCCTGAAACCGACAATGCGCCGGTCGCTTCTCGTGGCCGTTGCTTCGTGCGCAGTCGCACTTGTTGGCGGCTGTGATAAATCCATCGGACCTTTCGAGGTGCTTCCGGCGCTCGATCCATCGAGTCTCGATCCAGCGGCGGGATCATGGCACATGATCGTCCTGACCGGACCGACTCAGATCGCGGTTCCGACTCCGGCAACGGTGACGTCCGCCGCATATGTGGCGGAGCTGGACGCGATCAAGACGAGTCAGGCGAATCTTACGGCCGATCAGCGAAAGGCGATTGCCTATTGGAGTGGTGGCGGCGTGATGCGGTGGAACCAGATTGTCCGCGAGCTGGTCGCGCGTTACAATCTCCCTCCCGCGCCGAAGGATGAGGGGGGATATCCTGTCCCCGACGCCGAGAATCCGTTCGGTGATCCGGCCTTTCCGTTTGCGAACCCGGTCTATGCGGCGCGCGCCTACAGCTATGTGAGCGCCGCGCAGTACGACGCGCTCAAATCGGCGTGGTACTGGAAGTTCCAATACAACCGACTGTCGCCCGCGAAAAACGACAATTCGATCACCGCGCTGATACCACTATCGGGGCTTCCGTCGTATCCGTCGGAGGACGCTGTTATATCGGGTGTCACGGTCGAGATGTTAAAAGGGCTTTTCCCAGCTGCGGTTGAGGAAGTCACGCTGAAAGCGGCAGAGCAGCGCAACGCCGCGCTCTGGTCCGGCAAGGCCACAGCGAGCGATCTCGCGGCTGGCTTAGCTCTGGGGAAATCAGTAGCGGCCGTCTTTCTCGCCCGCGCCGCCGGCGATGGCATGCGTACCGCCGGAGGATCGGCTGTGTTGTGGAAGGCGCTCGCAGACTCCGCCACAGCGCGTGGAGAAGTAGCCTGGACGAGTCGCGACATTCCCGCGCGTCCACCGATGCTTCCGTTGTTCGGTCAGGTGCGGGCCTGGAACATGACGCCGGCGGATATCGTCGCCGAGCGTCCGCCGCCGCCGCCATCTACGGGCTCACAGCAGATGAAGGACGAAACGGCCGAAGTCAAGCGAACGGTCGACCGTCTGACGTCCGCCCAGCTGGCGATCGCGCAGAAGTGGAACGACGGCGCTGGAACGTATTCGCCACCTGGACACTGGAATGACGTCGCGCTGGAATACGTGCGGGACGCGAAGATGAGCGAGGTGCGCGCCGCACGGGTCTTCGCGCTGCTGAACATGGCTATGCACGACGCGGGCGTCGGGTGCTGGGAAGCGAAATACCACTACTTCAACCCACGTCCCTCGCAGCTGGATCCAAGCATCAAGACGGAAATCGGAATTCCAAATTTTCCGTCGTACACCTCAGGCCACTCTACCTTCTCCGCCGCGGGCGCGGTAATCCTGTCGTACCTGTTTCCAGGCGGCGCTACCAGTTTTGCCGCGATGCGCGACGAGGCCGGGATATCGAGGCTGTATGGGGGCATTCACTACCGTACTGATATCGAGGCCGGCAAGTTGCATGGTGAGCGCATTGCCGGCTACACCCTGAGCTTCGCTCAAAGCGACGGAGCTCAATAGCCGCGCGAGTTGTAGGACTTTCGTTGTTGGCCTTGGCGTGTACTCCGTCGGACGGACCGGGTGCGCGCCAAGGCGCTGGTCCTTAAGACTAGTGTCTACCACCCGATGCCGTAGTCCTCTCCGTGATTGCTCGATCCGCCCCACATAGTTCCATGCTTGCTGTCGAACAGGATCGCATTGATCGGCCCGGAGCTCCGCTGCACGTATTGCAGCGTATACCCCATCGACTGCAACGCCGTCCGAACTGAATCAGGCAAAGACGTCGCTGCCTCCACCAGCCCGGGACGCGCCTCGTGCGCGCCAAACGACGAGCGCATCTGGTAACTATTGATGTTCGGCGCCTCGACCGACTGCTGCACCGTCATTCCGAACTCAACAATGTTCAAAAAGAACTGCAACAGATTCTGATCCTGTGAATCTCCGCCCTGCACTGCAAACGCGAGGTAGGGCTTCCCGTCCTTGAGTGCGAGCGTCGGCGTCAATGTCACGCGTGGACGCTTGCCCGGCTCGATCACGTTGAACGGGCCATCGCTCGCGTCGGTTACGAAACTCTGCGCGCGCTGGCTGAGCCCGATCCCGGTATGCCCCGCGATCACTGCCGGCACCCAGCCGCCGCTCGGCGTCACGCTTACCACCCAGCCTTCTTCGTCGGCGGATTCAATCGACGTGGTACCGGCGTGGAACGACTCCATGAACGCGGAATCGGCCGATAGACGGGCCTGAGTCAAATCGTGCGAGACGGAATCACGGGACGGCGCGGGTACGGCGGGCAGGGCCCGGTCCTGCTGTCCACTCTTCGTCGAATCGCGCAGGACAAAGGCGCCGATGTTCCAGCTCGCGAGCTGCGCCACGTATGGATTCTTCTCCGCTTCTTGCTCCAATCGATCTGCGCATAGCGCGCTTTCGCGTATTCCTTGGACAGCAGCCCGCGTACGGGCTCCTCGGGAGGAAAATAGGGATCGCCGTAGTAAAAATCGCGGTCGGCGAATGCCATGCTCATCGTCTGGTAAATGAGATGCAGGTATTTGGGAGAGTTGTAGCCCATGCTCTTAACATCGGCGTTCTCCAGGATGTTGAGCGCCTGGAGCATCGCCGGGCCCTGCTGCCAGATGGGGAGCTTGTAGACTTCGATTCCCTTGTAGCTCACGTGCAGCGGCTCTTCGATGTGCACCTTCCAGTTGGCGAGATCCTGCATCGTGAACAATCCACCGTCCTCGCGGACGCCACGCACGAGCTCCTGCGCGATGTCTCCTTTATAGAAGCGATCATATGCGGCGTAGATCGCCTCTTTGCGCGTTTTCCCAGCGCGGAGCGATTGCTGCTCCGTTTCCACGAGCTTGCGCCAGGTAGCGGCGAGATCCTTCTGCACGAATATCTCGCCCGGCTCCGGTGCTTCGCGCGCGCCGCCCGGGTGCGTGAGCATTATTGTGGGCGAGTATTTCCATTTCTTGATCCAGCTCTTGTTGCGCTCGATGGTGTTGGTGAGCTGCGCTTCGATCGGATATCCGTCGGCCATCTGGATCGCGGGCGCCAGCACCTGTGCCAGCGACAGCTTTCCATACTCGGCGAGCATCGTCAGCAATCCGCCGACAGTCCCTGGCGTCACCGCGGCGAGAGGACCGTACTCGGGTGGAAACGCGTAGCCCGCTTTTCTGTAGAACTCCTTTGTCGCTCCGGTAGGCGCGACGCCGAGGGCGTCGATGCCAATGACCTTACCCGTGTGCGGATTGTAGATCAGAGCCTGTGTCTCACCGCCGCACGAGAGCGTGTCCCACATGGTGCATCCCGCGGCAAGCATCGCGGCGGCCGCGTCGACCGCATTGCCGCCCTTCTCAAAAATCTGCGCGCCGGCGGTGGCCGAGAGCGGCTTGCCTGTGATCGCGAGCCAGTGCCTGGCGTGAAGCGGCGGCTTCTCGGTGGGACCGGTGCGCGGATCGGCGTATTGCCTGGCGTCGCCGGATCGCGCTGGTCTTTGCGCTTCGAGCGGAAACGCGGCCAGCGAAATGGCGGTAACGATGGTCAGGCGTCGTAGGTAGAATTGGACGGGCATATGGTCTTGGATGATGGCCGGCAACTACCGCCGGCCTGGCAACGGGAATAGGATATGTTGAAACGCGCTCGCTCAATCGAGGTCGCATGAACAAGTACGTCAAACTCTGTACCGCGCCCGGATCGCATTGTCGCAAATGATCGTCGAGGGCGATCAGCTGCCAAAATTCTCCCTGGAAGCGGATGATGGGACCACCGTGACCCGGGATTCCCTCGCGGGGAAGAACGTCGTCCTCTATTTCTATCCCAAAGACGACACCACGGGCTGCACCAAGGAAGCGTGCGATTTTCGGGATGCGTTTCCGCGATTCGGCAAAACCGATGCGGTCGTGATTGGCGTGAGCCCGGACAGCCTCGAATCGCACCGCAAGTTCAAAGCGAAATACGATCTCCCGTTTCGACTCCTGTCAGATGAAGGTCACAAGCTCGCGGACACTTTCGGAGTGTGGAAGGAGAAATCCATGTACGGGCGCAAGTTCATGGGAATCGAGCGGACCACGGTGATCATCGACAAGAAAGGGCGAGTCGCGAAGATCTTTCCAAAGGTCAAAGTTCCCGGGCACATCCAGGCAGTGGAGGAAGCACTCCGTAAGCTGGGGTGATTCACCAACGTTTTATCTCGTCGACTTGCGCGTGCCAGAATCAGATCAGGGAGACGGAGATCAGGGAGACGTGACCGGCACCGCCGCCTTTCTTCCATCGTCGATCCCGAATCCAAGCACAATCGTCCCGAACACGAGAGCGGCCGACGTAAAGAGCGGGACAGTTTTGCCGAAGTGATCGTAGGAAAAGCCCGCCCAGAGCGGAATTATCACCCGCGACAATCCACCGAACGTCTGCTGTACTCCCATGTAGAGCCCGCGCTCCCTGCTCGAGATCACGCGCGACAACATCGACGTCACACACGGAAACGTGAACGCGGTGCCAAGTGGAATGAGCGCGACCGCGACAGCCAGGAGGAAGTAGCCGCGCGCGAGAGGGAGCGTCGCGAGCCCCGTCGCGAGCAAGGCGAGCCCGATTCGCGATAGCTGCGCCTCGCCGTATCGATCGACCATTTTTCCGAGAATGCCTGCGCGCGTCACGACCGAGATCACGCCGACGTAGGTATAGAAGATCCAGATCTGGTCCTTACCGACGGCGAATCTGTCGTGAAGAAATACCGCCAGAATCGCCATCAGCCCCGAGAACGCGCCCATCGCGATCGCATAAATCCAGATCAGCCGCGGCGCCGCCTCGCCGGGGTGGGTGATAACGCGAGCGATAACCGTTCGTGACGCTCTCGGTTTCTTGTCGCGCGCTTCCGTCATGTCGCGTGATTCGCGCAGGAATTTCCAGGCGAAGAAGATGTTCACGAGACATAGACTCGCGGCCGCGAGACCAGGTCCGCTGCGGCCAAACCTCAGTGCCACGCCTCCCAACGCCGGTCCGATTGCAACCCCGACATTCGTCGCGGCGGAGAGCCAGCCGAGCGCCCTGGCGCGATTGTCTGGCTCGACCGAGTCAGCGACGTAGGCCTGGATGACGCCGACCGTCCCTCCACCAGCACCCTGAACGATGCGCGAAAGCAGGAGCAGCCAAATCGACGTCGCGTACGCAAAAACTATGTATGCGAAGCACGCAGCGGTGAGTCCGACCAGCAGAGCGGGGCGTCTGCCGTATCGGTCAGAGAATCTTCCCCATAACGGAGCGCTGAGCAGCTGCGCCGCCGTAAACGCACTCATGAGAATCGCGACTTCGAATCCACCGCCCCCCATCTCCAGCGCGTAGAAGGGCATCAGCGGGATGATCATCAGCAATCCCACCATGTCCACGAAGTTCGTGATGATCAGCACGAACAACTTGCCGCTCGCGACCTTCGACACTCTCCCGCGCAACGCCATCTAGTCTTCCACCTTGCCCAGGGCGGCAGGAGGAACTGCTCTGCCTACTACTCCGGCGAGCGCGATGATCGTAAGGGCGTATGGAATCATCTCGATGAACTGTGATGGGATCGCGTGACTTCCCTGTAATTGTATCTGAAGCGTCTCTGCCGCCGCGAACAACAGACACGCGGCCGCGGCGCGGACAGGGTCCCAGCGCCCGAAGATCACGGCCGATATCGCGATGAAGCCACGGCCAGCCGTCATCTGATCAGTGAACTGATGCTGGTCGAGCGCGAGATATACTCCGCCCAGCGCCGCCAGGATCCCCGATATCGCCACCGCGACGTACCGCACGCGCGTCACACTCACTCCGACGCTCTCGGCTGCCTCGGGATGCTCGCCCGCTGCACGCACACGCAACCCGAAGGGCGTCTTGTAAATCACGAATGCAACGAATGGCGCGACGAGAATCCCGAGCCAGAGAAGCGGATTGTCGAATCCCGCCGCCCTGATGTTCCCGCCAAAGCCGGCGACGCGCGGCGAATTGGACGAGCTGGCGAAGAACAGCTTCAGAAAGAATCGCGTGACACCGATCGCCAGCAAGTTGATCGCGACTCCAACGACTACCTGGTCAGCTCGATACCGTATGGTAGCGACCGCGTGAATGAGCGAAAAGATCAATCCCCCCAGCATCCCGCACAGCACGCCAACCCACGGACTTCCCGAATAGTTGGTGCCGAGCACGGCGGCGAATGCCCCGCTCAGCATGAACCCCTCGAGCGTGAGGCTGACGATACCGGCGCGCTCCGCCACGACTCCACCGCTCGCGGCGAAGAGATACGGAATCGCGATCCGTATCATCTGCGTGAGAAACGAGATGGGATTCACGCGTCCTTCCGTCCGCGCGCGCCGCGGAGGATTCGTCTCACTTCGGGTACTGCCATGGCCACCGCGAGAATGACGACGCCCTGAAGAACGTCCATCATCTGCTTCGGCACGAAGGCGTGTATTGCAAGTCCGCCTTGAGAGAGCGTCGCAAAAAGGAACGCGGCGATGAGAACGCCGAACGGATGGTTTCTGCCAACCAGCGCGACCGCGATTCCCATGAAGCCGGCACCGCTCGCGAAACCGTCCTCGTAATAATGTTTGTAGCCGAGGACGTAATTGATTCCGCCAATTCCCGCGATCACGCCGGAAAGAGTCAGGGCTCGCATCCATACGCGGCCGACGCTGATGCCTCCGTATTCGGCTGCTTCGGGCTGGAGTCCAACCGCCCGGAGGTCATAGCCGCCCCGCGCGCGGAAGAGATAGAACCACACGGCGACCGCGACCAGCGCGGCCACGATCAGCGCCAGATTGGCGGCCGATCCGTGGAACCGCGGATCGATGTCGGCGAGCCTGGGCAGCACACCGGCGTGGATCTCAGGCGTGTGAAGGGTCTCAGGCACGTGCAGGTGCCCGGCGATGAACCAGTTGAGGAGCGCCAGCACGATGAAGTTGAGCATGATCGTGACGATCACTTCGTGCGCGCCGAATCTGGTCTTGAGATAAGCCGGCACCGATCCGACGACTCCCCCCGCGAGCCCGGCGGCGATCATGCAGAGGAGAAGCGCGAAGATGAGCGGCGTACCGGTGGGGAGCGCGAGCCCCGCGAGCGCGGCAGCAAATCCTCCCGCCGCGAGCTGGCTTTCTGCTCCAATGTTGAACAGTCCCGCGCGCAATCCGAACGAAACGGCCAGACCGGTGAACGCGAGAGTCGTTGCCTTGTACAGAACCTGTCCGAATCCGTAGGCATTGCCCCACGTTCCTTCGAGCAGCAGCCGATACACGGCCGCCGGCGACTGGCCGTAGCTTAGAATCAGAAGGTCGCCGCAGATAAGCGCTACGAGTAGCGCGACGAGCGGGGGAATCAGAGCTTCTTCGGCGCGCTCTCGCCACGGCGCTGCGGAAAAGGTCGGCTGCGTGCCCCCCGCCAGCGACGACGCGCTCACGCGGCGTTGCCTTTCTTGGTGCCGATCATGTACTCGCCAAGCACTTCTTCGCTCGCGTCAGCGGCGGGCATCACCGTCGCAAACTTGCCGCGATACATCACCGCAATGCGATCGGATAGCGCGAGCACTTCGTTGAGCTCCGCGCTGATGAGAAGGATCCCCTTCCCCTGCGCGCGCGCATTCAGCAGCTGCTGGTGAATGAACTCGATCGCCCCGACATCCACCCCGCGTGTCGGCTGCGATGCGAGCAGGACGGAGAATCCCCGTCCCATCTCTCGTGCGACGACGACCTTCTGCTGATTACCACCCGATAACGCGCGCGCGGCGAGAAGCGGGTTGGGCGGCCTGATGTCGAAAGACGTGATCTCCCGCATCGCGTTTTCCATGACGCGGCCGCGATCGATAATCCCGTTGCTTGAAAAATACTTCTGAACTCCAAGAATGAGATTGTTGGCGACTGTGTACTCGAGAATGAGTCCACGCCGGTGCCTGTCTTCCGGTATGTGCGAGAGGCCGGCATCGTGACGTTGCGCGACGGTGCGGCGCGTGATGTCGACGCCATCGATCAGGATGTCGCCGGCAAAAACCGACCGCAGACCGGCGAGCGCCTCGATCAGCTCGGTCTGTCCGTTTCCTTCGACGCCGGCGATGCCGAGTATCTCACCCGGCTTCACACTGAAACTGACGCCGTCGATCACGCGAGTGCCGCGGGATCCTGTGACGCTCAGGTTCCGCACTTCGAGTCCCTTATCGGACTGCGACCCGCTGGCGCGACCGCTTGGCTGCACTCGCTTCCCCGCGGAGAGCGAAACTTCGCGACCGACCATCAGGCGCGCGATGTCCGCCGGAGTGGTGTCCGACGTCTTGATGCGGGAGACGGTCTGGCCGGCTCGCATCACGGTGATCGTATCAGAGAGCTCAACGACTTCATCGAGCCGGTGCGTGATGAGAACGATCGTCGCCCCATTGTCACGCAGGCGGCGGAGCACCGTCCACAGCTCTCGAACCTCGGGCGGCGA
>WNGI01003938.1_pt1 | contig 13196 bp, 11 predicted proteins | sample 5400621 | NCBI WGS metagenome assembly WNGI01 (sample SAMN13153374, study PRJNA577476) | soil metagenome | isolation source: 20 cm soil or saprolite under Garry oak tree replicate 1 | place: USA:California | collected 2016-06-15
GGGCCGGAGGCGCGGGTGGTCTCCCCCGGTGCACCGGCCCCGCCCCGCCGCGGCGGCGGTGACAGCGACCGCGGCCTTCGCGGGCTGATCGGCGCCGGGCCGTCGCAGGTCGGCGTCGTCGGCGCAATGCGGGCCAGGGACGCGGCCAGGCCGGGACCCGAGGACATCGCGGCGGCAGAGCGCGAGTTGGTGATCGTCCGCCGGCACTACGTGCCGCCCGACGCCCGGGACGAGCCGGCTCAGCCTGGCTCGTCCTCGCCGCCGTCGGCCGCCGCCTCGCCGGGCTCGACCGACCCCGTCGCCTCGTAGTCGGCGATCATGCGCAGCCGCCGGGCATGCCGCTCGTCGCCGCTGAACGGGGTCGCCAGGAACACCTCGACCATCCTGGCCGCCTCCTCCGCCGAGTGCATCCGGGCGCCGATGCCGACCACGTTCGCGTCGTTGTGCTGCCGGGCCAGCTGCGCGACCTGCTGGTTCCAGGCGAGTGCCGCGCGGGCGCCGAACACCTTGTTCGCCGCGATCTGCTCGCCGTTGCCGGACCCGCCGATCACCACGCCGAGGCTGCCCGGGTCGGCGACCACCCGCGCCGCGGTGGCGATGCAGAACGGCGGGTAGTCGTCGTCGGCCTCGTACTCGAGCGGACCGCAGTCGACCGGCTCGTGCCCGAGCCCGGCGAGGTGCTCCAGCAGATGCGCCTTCAGCGCGTAGCCCGCGTGGTCGGAACCGAGGTAGACACGCATGATGCGCAGTGTGTCAGCAACCACGCCGCCGGGTGGCCACGGTCGGGCGGACGGAGTGATCCTCCGGTGACGCGCGGGATCGCGCTGGTCCGCCGGCCTGGACCGCGGCTGCCGGACGGTCAGGTGGCCCGGCCCCGGCCGGAGCCCGTCGACCTGGACCGGGCGCTGCACCAGCACGCCGGGTACCGGGACGCGCTCGGTGCGGCCGGCTGGCAGGTGGTCGAGGCCGCGCCGGCCGACGACCTGCCGGACGCGACCTTCGTCGAGGACACCGCCGCGCTGGACGCGCCGGTGCTGGCGGCGCCCGAGCCGGCCGGTGCCGCCCTGCTGCTGCTCGGGGAGACCCGGATCGGGCTCAGCGCGGCCGCGCCCCGCACCGGAGACCTGCTCGCTGCCCACGGCCTGGAGCCGGTGACCCTCGACATCGGCGAGTTCGAGGCCCTGGACGCCGGGCCGACCTGCCTGAGCGTCCTGCTTCCGGGGGCGGTGCGGAGCAGCGACGGTACGGTCGCCGGATGACCGGGACCGCGGCCGAGCAGTGGCAGGAGGTCGGCGACCGGGTCCTCGTCCGCCGGCACCGGTCGCTGGACCTGAACGTCGGGTTGGTGCTGGGCGAGGGCGCCTGCCTGGTGGTGGACACCCGTTCCTCGGAGGCGGAGGGCCGGGACCTGGCCGATGCGGTCCGCCGGGTCACCCCGCACCCGTGGGTCGTGGTGGACACGCACGCCCACTTCGACCACTGTTTCGGCAACGCGGTCTTCCGCCCGGCACAGGTCTGGGGGCATCGCCGGTGTGCGGAGAACCTGCAGGTGTACGGCGAGGTGCAGCGGCGCCTGATGGCCGCCGCGTACCGCGGGCAGGGCCAGCCGGAGACGGCCGAGCAGATCGAGGCGACCCGGATCGACCCGCCGGAGGAACTCGTCGACGACGTCGCCCCGGTGACCGTCGGCGGCCGTCCGGTCCACCTGCGCCATCTCGGCCGCGGGCACACCGACAACGACCTGGTGGTGGTCGTTCCGGACGCCGCCGTGCTGTTCGCCGGCGACCTGGTCGAGCAGGGCGCCCCACCGGCGTTCGGCGACGCCTTCCCGCTGGACTGGCCGGGCACGCTGGACGCGCTGCTGGAGCTGGTCGAGGGACCGGTGGTGCCCGGGCATGGCGCCGTGGTCGACCGCGAGTACGTGCTGGCGCAGCGGGCCGACATCGCCCGCACGGCCGAGCTGGCTCGGGCGGCGTACGCCGACGGTCGGTCTATCGACGCCGCGCTCGCCGACATGCCGTTCCCCGAGCCGTACGCCCGTCCCGCGGTGGAGCGGGCGTACCGCCAGCTCCGCGGCTACCCGCCGCACGACCCGCCGGAGGAGGTGCTGCGCCGCGCCGGCGTCAGCTAGGCCGAGCTGGGAGTGCAGGCCGAACGTCACGATCACGGCACCGTCGCGGTGGAACGCCTTGACAACAGCGGACGCCTGTGCCAGCTTCACGGGCACTGGTACGTACCAGTACTGACCAGTACTGACCAGTGGTCATCGAGGCGCCGGTCGAGCCGGACATCCAGGCATCCCGAGGAGGATGGCGTGAGGCATCGTCACCTGATCGCAGGGGGCATCGCGGCCGCGCTGCTGGCCCTGCCCGCGTGCGGCAAGAGCAACGACTCCTCCAACACGGCGGCCGCTGGCAAGCCGGAGGCCAAGCAGATCACGGTCTGGCTGATGAACGGCAGCGCGCCGGACGCCATCATCCAGGATGTGAACAAGCAGTTCACCGCGCAGCACCCGGGCAGCACGGCCAAGATCGAAATCCAGCAGTGGGACAGCATCCAGGAGAAGACGACCACCGCGCTGGCCGGCAACAACCCACCCGACGTGCTGGAGATCGGCAACACGCTGGTGTCGAAGTTCGCCGAGTCGGGCGGGCTGGCCGACCTGACCGACAAGAAGGCCGATCTCGGCGGTAGCACCTGGCTGAAGGGCCTCGAGGACGCCGGCACCCTGGACGGCAAGCTCTACGGCGTTCCCTACTACGCCGGCGACCGGGCCGTGATCTACCGGAAGGACCTGTTCAGCAAGGCCGGGATCAGCTCTCCGCCGCGCGACCGCGCCAGCTTCGTGGCCGCCGCGGACAAGCTGCAGAAGACGTTCGGCTCGGACAAGAAGTTCTCCGCGCTGTACTTCCCCGGCCAGTACTGGTACGCCGCGCTCCCGTTCGTCTGGGACGAGGGCGGCGACCTGGCGACGCAGGAGAACGGCCAGTGGAAGGGGACGCTGGACTCCGCCGCCGCCCAGGCCGGGCTGAGCTTCCTGAAGGACGTCGTCGGCAAGTACTCCAAGGCGCCGGTGAACGGCAACGAGAACGACAACGACCCGGCCGTGCCGCTCGGCGACGGCAAGGCCGCCATGACGATCGACCCCGGCTGGAAGGTCGGAGTGGTGCTGAAGGCGCACCCCGAGCTGAAGGGCAAGCTCGGCGTCTTCCCGATCCCCGGCAAGTCGGCGGACAAGACCGCGCCGGTCTTCCTCGGCGGCTCCAACCTGGCCATCTCGGCCGGCAGCAAGGCGCCGGACCTGGCCTACGACTGGCTGAAGATCCTGGCCGGATCGAAGATCCAGTCCGACCTGGCGGTCAAGGGCGGCGTCATCCCGAACAGCACCGCGCTACTGAACCTGCACGCCAGTGACCCGATCCTGTCGGTGTTCGACACCGCCGCGAAGAACAGCAAGTTCACCCCGAACACGCCGAAGTGGGCGAACGTGGAGAGCAGCACGATCCTGCAGGACATGCTGGTGTCCATCTTCAGCGGGAAGTCGAGCGTCGCGGAGGCGACCGCGAAGGCCAGCCAGGCGATCACCAAGACACTCAACAGCTAGGGGGTGTCCCGTGGATCTTCGTGAGCGCCGCCGAAGATCCACGGGACACACCCCCTAGGGCTGAGGCTCCGCCCCGACCCGGTCCGGCCGGCGCGCCTCCGCGGGGCGCGCCGGCCGGACGGTGGTCGGCGACTGGGAAGGGGACGCGGTGGACCGACAGACGCCGCCAGGACCCGCCGCCGAGGGCGACACCGGCGGGACGCCGCTGCCGAACGCACCCGCCGCGACGCCCGGATCGGCGGCCGGTGTCGGCACCGCCAGGTCCGGGGTCGCGGAACTGCTCGCCGGTCCGGCCGCCGGGGCCTTGGCGGGCCCGGGGGTCCCGGTGCGCGCGCGGCCACCGCGCCGGCCGGGCGGCACGCTGCCGTACGGGCTGGTGCTGCCGAGCGTGCTGGCGCTGCTGGGGCTGCTGGCGTACCCGCTGGCCACCCTGGTCATCACCTCGTTCCGGCAGCTGAACCTGCGGGAGCTGATCCGCCGGCAGACGGTGTGGGTGGGCACCGACAACTACGCCAAGATCCTCGGCGACCGCGCGTTCTGGACGATCACCGTCCGGACGCTGCTGTTCGCCGCCGCCTGCGTGCTGCTGACCATGGCCGGCGGCACCCTGGTCGCGCTGCTGATGCGCCGGCTCGGCCGGGGGATGCGGCTGCTGGTCGCGGTGGGCATGCTGCTGGCCTGGGCCACCCCGGTGGTCAGCGCCGCCACGGTGTTCAAGTGGCTCTTCGACCAGGACTACGGCGTGGTGAACTGGCTGGTCACCACGTTGACGCCGGTGGACTGGAGCCGGCATTCCTGGTTCGACACGGTCTGGCCGGCGTTCTCGGTGTTGGTGCTGTGCGTGGTGTGGCAGGCCATCCCGTTCGTGGCGCTGACGCTGTACGCCGGGCTCACCTCGATCCCGGAGGACATCTACGAGGCGGCCCGGATCGACGGCGCCGGCGCCTGGCGGCAGTTCTGGAACGTCACCGGGCCGATGCTCAAGCCGATCTTCCTCATCCTCACCTCGCTGTCGGTGATCTGGGACCTGAAGACGTTCAGCCAGAACTTCGTGATCACCCGGGGCGGGCCGTCCGGCAGCACGCTGCTGCTCAACCTGTACACCTACCAGCAGGGCTTCGGGGTCAGCCGGTTCGGCACCGCCGCGGCGGCAGCCGTGGTCATGGTCGGGATCACCCTGCTGGCGACCGCGTGGTACGTGCGGAGCATGCTGCGCGTCGGAGAGGCGGACCTGTGAACGAGCGCGAGCGCCCGCAGCGCGAACGGGGAGCGACGGGGGCCGCGCGGTCGGCGGGACGACGCCCGGGCCGGCCGGGGAGCGGGAGATGACGGTGACCCAGCCGGTGACCGCGGCGGCCACCCGGCCGGCCAGGACGACCGGAGCGACCCGGCGGCGCCGGCGTGGCACCCGGCGCCGCGGCGCCGGCCTCGCGGTCAACCTGGTCGCGCTGCTCACCTTCGTGTTCTTCGCCTTCCCGGTCTACTGGATGGCCTCGACCGCGCTGAAGCCGGCGGCGCAGATCCGCACGTTCGACGTCCGGCTGTTCCCGACCGCGCTGACCCTGGAGCACTTCCGCACCGCGTTTCGCACCGCGAACTTCTGGAACTACCTGCGCAACAGCCTGGTCGTCGCGCTGGCCACCACCGCGATCTCGGTGCTGGTCGCGCTGCTGGCGGCCACCGCGGTCGCCCGGTTCCGGTTCCGCGGCCGGCGGGCGTACCTGCTGACCATCCTTATCGTCCAGATGGTGCCGCTGGAGGCGCTGGTCATCCCGATGTACCTGGTGCTGCGCGACGCCGACCTGCTCAACCTGCTGCCGGTGCTGATCGCCACCTACATGGCCTTCGTGCTCCCGTTCACGGTGTGGACGCTGCGCGGGTTCGTGGCCGCGCTGCCGGTGGAGCTGGAGGAGGCGGCGATGGTCGACGGCACCAGCCGGTGGGGCGCGTTCTGGCGGATCACCTTCCCGCTGATGGCGCCGGGTCTGGTGGCCACCGGGGTGTACGCGTTCATGCAGGCGTGGAACGAGTTCATCCTCGCGCTGACCCTGATGGAGCAGGAGAACCAGACGCTGCCGGTCTGGCTCGGCACGTTCAAGACGGCGCAGGGCGTGGACTGGGGCGGCCTGATGGCCGGCTCGACCATCTTCGCCATCCCGGTGGTGGTCTTCTTCCTGCTGGTGCAGGGCCGGATGACCGGCGGCCTGTCCGCCGGCGCGGTCAAGGGATGAGCCCTCGCCTGCACCGGCTGGCGGACGCGGTCCTGCTGCCGGGGTTCGTCGGCACCGAGCCGCCGGACTGGGTGCGCGCCCGGGTGGCCGGCGGGCTCGGCGGGGTGGTGCTGTTCGCCCGCAACGTGCGCTCCGCCGACCAGCTGGCCGCGCTCACCGCGGCGCTGCGCGCGGAGCGGGGCGACGTACTGGTCGCGGTCGACGAGGAGGGCGGCGACGTCACCCGGCTGGACGCCGCCGCGGGCAGCTCGGTGCCCGGGCCGCTCGCCCTCGGCATGGTGGACGACGTGGCCGTGTCCCGCGCTGTCGGGCACGCGCTCGGGCGCCGGCTGGTGGCAGCCGGGATCACCGTCGACCTCGCCCCGGTCGCCGACGTCAACAGCAACCCGGACAACCCGGTGATCGGGGTCCGGTCGTTCGGCGCCGATCCCGCGCTGGTGGCGCGGCATGTGGGCGCCGCGGTCGACGGCCTGCAGGCGGCCGGCGTGGCCGCCTGCGCCAAGCACTTCCCCGGCCACGGCGACACCGCGGTCGACTCCCACCTCGGGCTGCCGACCGTGGCCGGCGAGCTGGCCGGGGCGCTGCTGCCGTTCCGGGCCGCGGTGGCGGCCGGGGTGCGGGCGGTGATGACCGGCCACCTGCTGGTGCCCGGGTACGACCCGGTGCCGGCCACGTTGAACCCGGCGCTGATCGACGGGCTGCTCCGCGGCGAGCTCGGCTTCCGCGGCGTGGTGATCAGCGACGGCATCGAGATGGGCGCGGTGGCGGGCACGGTCGGGCTGGCGGAGAGCGCGGTCCAGGCGCTGCTGGCCGGGGTGGACGCGATCTGCGTGGGCGGCGGGCTGGCCGACGAGGACACCGTGCTGCTGCTTCGGGCGGCGCTGGTCGACGCGGTCCGCACCGGGCGACTGCCCGAGCAGCGGCTGGCCGACGCCGCCGACCGGCTCGCCGGACTGGCAGGGTGGGCCGCCGAGGCCCGCGGTCGGACCGGCCGCGCGCGCTCCGGCGACGGGGACTCCGGCGACGGGGAGCCGGGCCACGGGGCTCCGGCCCACGGGGATCCGGCCCACGGGGATCCGGGCCACGGGGATCCGGGCCACGGGGAGCCGGGCCACGGGGAGCCGGGCCACGGGGAGCCGGGCCACGGGGAGCCGGGCCACGGGGATCCGGGCCACGGGGATCCGGGCCACGGGGGCGCCGGCGACGGGGACTCCGGCGACGAGCCGCCGGAGGCGGCGGCCGGGCGGGTCGGGCTGGCCGCGGCCCGCCGGGCTGTTCGGGCCTGGGGCACCGTCCGGCTTCCCGCCGAGGCCGAGCCGGTACTGGTCGAGCTGGACCCGGTGCCGAACATCGCCGTCGGCCGCACCGGGTGGGGGCTGTCGACGGTGCTCCCCGCCCGGCTGCCCGGCACGAGCGTGCTGCGGGTCGGGCCGGACGACCCCGCACCGGACCCGCCGGCCGGACGGCCGCTGGTGGTGGTCACCCGAGACGCTGCCCGGCTGCCCTGGCAGCGGGCCGTGCTGGCCGGGCTGCTGGCCGGCCGCCCGGACGCCGTCGTCGTGGAGATGGGGCTTGCCGCGGCCGCCCCGCCACCGGCGGCCGGGTACGTCGAGACGTACAGCGCCTCCCGGGCGAGCGCGGTCGCCGTCGCAGAGATGCTGCTAGGTTTCCCGGGGTGACGGACGGCCCGGTTCTGGGCGTGGACGCGGGGGGCACCGACTGCAGGGCCGTGCTGGTGCAGGACGGGGAGATCGTGGACCGGCGCCGGCTCGGTCCGCTCAATGTGCTGCTGCACGGCGATGCGGTGGACCGGCTGGCCGAGCTGATCCGGCAGACCGGGGCGGTGGCGGCGGGGCTGGGGCTGGCCGGGATCCGTACGGCCGCCGACGCCGCCCGGGTCGCCGCGGAGCTGCGGGAACGCACCGGCGTGCCGGTGGCGGTCGGCGACGACACCGAGGCGGCGCTCGCCGGTGCCTTCCGCGGCGGGCCCGGCCTGGTGGTGATCGCCGGAACCGGCTCCAGCGCGCTCGGGGTGAACGGCGAAGGCCGGACCGCCCGGGTCGGAGGCCACGGGTTCCTGCTCGGCGACGAGGGCGGCGGCTACTGGATCGGCCGGGAGGCGGTCCGGGCCGCGCTGCGGTCGGCGGACGGGACCGGGCCGCCGACGGCGCTCGCGGTCGCGGTGCGGGGGGCGTTCGGCGGCCTCACCGCGGCGGTGCAGGAGGTGCACGCCCGCCCCACCGACCGGCGGCTGCTCAGTCAGCTGGTCCCGGCGGTCACCACGCTGGCGCAGCCGCCGGAGGCGGACACCGAGGCGGCGCGGATCCTGGTCGAGGCCGGCGACCACCTGGTCCGGCTGGCCGCGGCCATCCAGGACCGGCTCGGGTCGGTGCCGGTCGCGATGGCCGGCGGGATCTTCCAGTCGGTGCCCGTGCGCCGGCGGTTCGTCGCGGCGACCGCCGCGACCGAGCCCGCCGAGCCGGCCGAGATCGGCGCCATCCGCCTGTTACCGGGCATCTGGTAGCTCCGCGGCCCTGGTTCGAGGCCCTGGATCGAGGCAGGTGCGCGCCGGGGCCGAACCAGATATCTGGCACATACGTTAGTCCAGTCACCGGCAGCGCCTCGGTCGGCGCAATTGTCCACAGGGTCCAGCCACTATCCACAAGTTGGACATTCCAGATCCGCTCTCAACCCGGAGCCGTGAAACACTCGGTGCTGTCGGCGGGTCGTGCCGCCCGTCCCAGCCCAGAGATGAGGAGCCGACCGCGTGTCCGTCCCCAACCTGACCCGCGAGGACGCGCGGGCGCGCGCCGAGCTGCTCGACGTCGTGTCCTACGACGTGGAGCTCGGCCTCACCGACGGCGGCGGGAAGCCCGGTGAGCACACGTTCCGGTCCCGCAGCACGGCCCGGTTCGGCTGCCGGCAGCCGGGCGCGGAGACCTACGTCGACGTGATCGCCGCGGGCCTGCGCGAGGTCACCCTCAACGGGGTGCCGGTCGACGCCACCGGCTACGCGCCCGAGCGCGGCATCCGGCTGACCGACTTGGCCGCCGACAACACGGTCGTGGTCGACGCCGACTGCCTCTACACCAACACCGGCGAGGGGCTGCACCGGTTCGTCGACCCGGTCGACGGCCAGGTGTATCTGTACTCGCAGTTCGAGACGGCCGACGCCAAGCGGATGTACGCCTGCTTCGACCAGCCGGACCTCAAGGCCACCTTCACCCTGCACGTGACGGCGCCGGAGAGCTGGGAGGTGGTGTCCAACGCGGCGGCCGCCGGCACCGAGGCCGGGCCCGGTGGCGCGCTCACCGTCCACTTCGACCGCACCCGGCGGCTCTCGACCTACGTCACCGCGCTGGTGGCCGGGCCCTACCACAAGGTCAGCGACCGGCACGACGGCATCGACCTGGGTGTCTACTGCCGGGCGTCGCTGGCCGAGCACCTGGACGCCGAGCGGATCCTGCTGGTCACCAAGCAGGGCTTCGACTGGTACCACCGGGCGTTCGACTTCCGCTACCCGTTCGGGAAGTACGACCAGCTGTTCGTGCCCGAGTTCAACGCCGGGGCGATGGAGAACGCGGGCTGCGTGACGTTCCTGGAGGACTACGTCTTCCGGTCCCGGGTCACCGACGCCGCGTACGAGCGGCGGGCCGAGACGATCCTGCACGAGATGGCACACATGTGGTTCGGCGACCTGGTGACGATGCGGTGGTGGAACGATCTCTGGCTGAACGAGTCGTTCGCCACCTTCGCCAGCGTGCTGTGCCAGACCCAGGCGACCCGCTGGACGAGCGCCTGGACCACGTTCGCGAACAGCGAGAAGACCTGGGCCTACAAGCAGGACCAGCTGCCCTCGACCCACCCGATCGCGGCCGACATCCCGGACCTGCAGGCGGTCGAGGTCAACTTCGACGGCATCACCTACGCGAAGGGCGCGGCGGTGCTCAAGCAGCTCGCCGCGTACGTCGGCATCGAGGCCTTCCTCGGCGCCATGCGCTGCTACTTCCGCCGCCACCAGTACGGCAACACCACGCTGACCGACCTGCTCGGCGCGCTCGCCGAGGCCTCCGGCCGGGACCTGTCGCACTGGTCGGCGCAGTGGCTGGAGACGCCCGGCATCAATACCATCCGTGCCGACGTGACCGTCGACGAGGACGGCCGCTACTCCTCGTTCGCCGTGCTGCAGTCCCCGCCGCTGGCCGGGGACGTGCTGCGCGACCACCGGCTGGCGATCGGGCTGTACAACGTGGAAGGCGACAAGCTGATCCGGGTGCACCGGGTCGAGCTGGACGTCTCCGGGTCGCGCACCGATGTTCCCGAGCTGGTCGGAGCCGCCCAGCCGGACCTGCTGATCGTGAACGACGACGACCTCACCTACTGCAAGATGCGGCTGGACGAGCACTCGCTGCGCACGGTCCTGGCCCGCATCGGCGACCTGTCCGACTCGCTGCCCCGGGCGCTGTGCTGGTCGGCAGCGTGGGACATGACCCGGGACGGCGAGCTGGCCGCGCGCGACTACCTGCAGTTGGTGCTGGCCGGCGTGCGGGGGGAGGCGGACATCGGCGTGGTGCACTCGCTGCACCGGCACGCAATCGTCGCGATCTCGGATTTCGCCGACCCGGGCTGGGCGCCGGAGGGGTGGCAGCGGCTCGCCGATGTCGCGGCCGAGGCCATGTTGGGCGCCGCGCCGGGCTCGGACCACCAGTTGGCCTGGGCCCGGACGTTCGCGCAGGCGGCCCGGTCGGGAGAGCACCTGGCGATGATCCGCAGCCTGCTCGACGGCACATCGTCGGTCGACGGACTCAAGGTCGACGCCGAGCTGCGGTGGAGCCTGCTGCACGCCCTGGTGGCGCTCGGCGCCGCCGGTGATGCCGAGATCGAGGCCGAGGTGCAGCGCGACCCGACCGCGTCCGGGCAGCGGCGGGCGGCCACCGCCCGAGCGCTCCGCCCGAGCACCGCGGCCAAGGAGGAGGCCTGGCGGCTCGCCACCGAGGACGACGACCTGCCGAACGCGATCAGCGAGGCGGTGATCCGCGGCTTCAAGCACCCGGCCCAGGCCGACCTGCTCGCGCCGTACGTCGACCGGTACTTCGCTGTGGTCGGAGACGTGTGGCAGCGGCGCACCAGCGAGGTCGCTCAGAACATGGTGGTCGGGCTGTTCCCTTCGGCGACCGCACAGTCCACAGTGGACGCTGCCGATGCCTACCTCGGCTCGCACGAGGTGCCGCCGGCGCTGCGCCGGTTGATCCTGGAGGGCCGGGACGAGGTGGGCCGTGCGCTGCGGGCCCGGGCTCGCGACGCCGCACGCGCCGCCGCCGGCGGACCGCCGCCGGGGTGACCGCGCGCGCCTGGTCGGTGCGGCCGCGGCGCGCCTACTCGCTTCGGCCGCCGCGCGCGCCTACTCGCTGCGGCCGCGGCGCGCGCTGAGGTGTCCGGCCTGGTCGGAGAGCATCCGCAGGCCGTTCACGATGCCGCCGACCAGGTCCCCGCCGGAGAACGAGGCCTGCATCGACAGCGCGGCGAGCGCGCAGGACCGGTCCGGCAGCCGGCGCGAGGACGCCTCGCCGGTCACGATGTGCAGCACCCGCTGGCCGGGCGAGACAGCCAGCAGCACCCCGTTCGGCGCCAGCGCGCCGAGGCCGGTGTGCAGCCGCTCGGCATGCTGCCGGGTCGGCTCCTCCAGGGCGCCGACGTAGACGCTGAAGTCGACGCCGGTCTCCCGGCTGGACATCGTCAGCGCCTCGTCCAGGCGGGCGAGCTGCCGGGGCGTGAACGGACCCGGGGTCCGGCCGAGCACGGCGGCGGAGCGGTCGACGGTCCGACCGTCCCCGGCGGCCGCGTCGGCAGCCGGGCCGTGCCCGCCGGCCGCGGCGGCCGGACCGGTCGAGGTGCCGCCGGCCACCCTGCTGCCGGTCGAGGCACCGGTCGGAGTGGACGATGCCCGGTCGGGCAGGTCCCGACCCGCGGTCGCGCTACCACTCGCCACTGGCCCCACCTCTCGCGGTCCGTGCCGGCGCGTCCACGACCGATGCCGGCGGCTGCCGGCGGGTCGCGGACGTCCCGGGAAGGGCGGGCCGCTCGGCGGCCGCCCCGATCGCGGCGTGAGCGGTGTCGCCGGCCACCGGCGCGGCGGTCTCCGGCCGGGCGACGTACCACACCGGGTCGTGCCCCCAGGCCCGACCGGGACGGTAGCGCGCGGCCCGGGTCAGGCTGGGTCCGTAGACCAGCAGCGCCAGCAACCCGAACCCGGCCAGCGGCAGCACGCCGAAGACGAGCAGGGTCTCCCAGACGGTCACGGCGTCACGGTAGCGAACGCCGCCTGCGGTGCGACCCCCGGCTCCCGCCCGCCACGCCGTCCGCTCACCACGCCCATGGTTCGCCTCCGGGCTCGCTCCGCTCCTCGGCGCCCCAAGGGCGCCTGCGATGCTCACTCCCCCATCGGCTCACCAAAGTTCTGGATGCCGGCCGGCCCACGGCCGGGCCTGCTCCAGCTGGGCCGACAGGGAGATGAGCGTCGCCTCCGCGGCGGGCCGGCCGACCAGCATGACCCCGATCGGCAGCCCGCCGTCGGTCCAGTGCAGCGGCACGTTGACGGCCGGCTGCCCGGTCATGTTGTACACGGCGGTGTACGGGGTGAAGCGCTTCTGCCGCTCGAAGTCGGTGGCCGGATCGGCATCGTCGGTGAACCAGCCCACCGGGCGCGGCGGCTGCGCAAGGGTGGGCGTGAGGATCACGTCGTAGTCCAGCGTCGCGATGATCCCCCGGCGGGACAGCATCTGCAGGGTGCCGAGCGCGGTGGTGTACTGCGCGCCGGTCACCGTCGCGCCCCGGTCCCGCAGCCACCGGGTCAGCGGCAGCAGCTCGTCCTGCCGCGCCGGGTCCACCGGGACCCCGTGCGTGGCCACCGCCCAGATCGTCTCGAATATCGGCACCACCTCGCGGCCGAACGGCGGGCTGACGTCCCGCACCTCGTGGCCCAGCTCGCCCAGCAACGTCGAGGCGTCCTCCCAGGCTCGCCGGCACTCCTCGTCCACCTCGGCTCCGGCGATCACCGGATCGATGAACCGACCGATGCGCAGCCGACCCGGGTCCCGGTCCGCGTGGCCGAGGAAGGTCTCCCCGGGGGCCAGCGGCGGCGCCCAGTGCGGGTCGCCCGGCATCGGCACGGCCATCGCGTCGAGCATCGCGGCGGCGTCCCGGACGGTACGGGCGAGCGGACCATTCCAGGCCAGCCCGGTGACGTCGCCGCCGAGCGGGCCGTTGCTCACCCGCCCGCGGGAGACCTTGATCCCGAACAGGCCGCAGGCGCTGCACGGGATCCGCACCGAGCCGCCGCCGTCGCTGCCCTGCGCGAACGG
>WNGI01003940.1_pt1 | contig 13196 bp, 10 predicted proteins | sample 5400621 | NCBI WGS metagenome assembly WNGI01 (sample SAMN13153374, study PRJNA577476) | soil metagenome | isolation source: 20 cm soil or saprolite under Garry oak tree replicate 1 | place: USA:California | collected 2016-06-15
ATCCGGACAAGGCGGTGTGCTTCCACTGCAGCAACCTGCCGAAACATTTCTTCAAGGAATTCCGCATGGACTTCCAGGAAATCATCGCCGGAACCGTCGGCAAAGAGAACACCTTTGGCACCGTCGTGGGGCGCGTGAAAAGCGGCCCGATGAGCTTCGCGCGATTCTCTACCAATGACCGCGCAGGAAAAATCTCCGGTTACGTCGGCGAAGGCGCTTTCACCGAGGATTCCCTGGAAACCTTCGGCGGCGCGGGCGTCGTCCGCATCCCGCAGCTGCAAAAGTTGCTGCGCTTCATTTGCGAGCGCGGCTTCGAGCATCACGTCGCTGCCAACTTCTCCACCGTCGCTTCTGCCGTCTACGAAGCGGCAACGCGCTATCTTCATTGGGACATCTACTGGCACAAGCCCTGATCGCCGGGAGGTATTCCGCTTGGGGCTTTTGACTCTTCCTCCATCTTCTTGCCATATCCTTTTTTCTTAAGATTTTGCGCATTCTTGCGCGTCCCGATTCATCGGGACCGCTGGGAACGAGGGATCTCTTACCGTTGGCGGGGTTGCGAGAAGTTACCGCTTTGCTGCGGCCGCGACCGGGCGGGACTGCATCTCGCGCGTCAGGTGGGGGACGATGCCGAGGAGACGTTCGATGAGCATGAGCTGGCCGCGGTGGTGCATTTCGTGTTCTTTCACCGAGAGAATCATCTCGAAGCGGCTCTTGGAGGTTGGGGTCATGCCCGGGGCCATCTGGACCTGCTCGGCGAGGAAATCGTCGGTGAGCCCCTGCAACCATCCGGCCCATTTCTCGCCGGAGCTACGGAGCATCTCGATAATCTGGTCCTTGGTGCGGGGTTCTTTTTCTTCCGCCGCCAGGCGCTTCATGATCGCGGGGAAATCGAATCCTACAAGCGTCCTTCTGCGTTCGGTGGCGTGAATCTGGTACTGGAAGTTGTGCGCCAGGGCGATATGGGCCAGCAACTCGCCGGGACTGCGCGTGTCGGGGGCCGGTCGAAAGGTGTATTTCTCTTCGGGAAGGTCCTGCGCTATGACGAGCGTATTTTTTCGGACGGTGCGGAAACTGTCGGCCAATTCTTTAGCGGAGTAGCAGTTCATGGGACCTCGCTCCTAAGTCGAGTGACAAGTTGCCCTTGGAGAGATCAGGAACTGAGGTTGCATTTTAGCACACCGAGGCGATTGATGTTACGGGAGCGGCAGCCGCTGCCGCCGCAGCCGCAAGAAACAGGGTCGAAGACCCCACCCGTATGAGCCAAGGGTTGGGGCATTCAGCGCGAAGCGAACTACTTGGGAACGCGAGCTTTTAATGGTGCGGCGGGCTGGGTGAGGAAACCTTTGGCTTCGGGGCTGCGAGTGCTCCAGTCTTCGGGAGGAAAGGCGATGCGCCAGAAGCGAGGGGAAGGCTCAAGGAACTCAACGGCTACTTCGGATTTACCGGCGTGGGGCTCCCCGATTTCCACGACCTCGCCCTGAAGTTCTTCGCCCGATTTGACGTTGCGGACGGTAACCAATTGGCCGCGCGTGACTTCCTCGGCCAGAAGAATCAGCGCGCCATGCGCGTTGACCACGGAGGTAAAGGTTTCTTCGGAGAATCGGTGTCCAATGGGCCGGTCACCAGTGATGACGATTCCAATGGAGAGCATGACACCATGGCTGCGCCGCGCATTTTTTTTCTGGCGGGTAGGAATGGAAGTCACAAGTCTTCTCCTTGTTTGCCTGTGCGCGGGAAAGGGCGAAATTCCACGTTTTTTGGAGAGCAATTTGCGAACCAATGCCCAACGATGAGAAAGAAATTTACCGGGCGGGCCGTACAGCCTCGGCGTTTTAGGCCTGGGATATAAGGCCCTGGCAACCCGCTGCCGCCACCCTTGCCGCGGGTGGCATGCCGGGCGATGGCGCTCCTTCCCTAAGCCAGGCCTTGCAGGGATCGCCGGAAGATGAAGCTGGCGTCCGGGACGCTTCTAGTCAACAATTCAATGTCATGAGCGGATTTACCGGAATGCGGGTGCTGGCGCTGGAGAGCCGCCGCGCCGAGGAACTCGCCAAATTGATCACCACCTATGGCGGACAGCCCATTGTTGCGCCTTCCATGCGCGAAGTGCCGCTGGAATCCAACAAGGAGGCGCTAACCTTTGCCACGAGACTTCTCGCCGGCGAGTTTGACATGGTCGTATTTTTGACCGGGGTCGGTACACGTACGCTGCTGGGCGTTGTGGAAAAGGTCCACGACCGCGGCGAGTACGTCGCAGCGCTTCAGCGCGTGATAGTCGTGGCGCGCGGGCCGAAGCCCGTCGCCGCCCTGCGCGAAATCGGTATAACTCCTGCCATCACCGCCCCCGAACCCAACACTTGGCACGAACTGCTGCGGGCGCTTGATGATGCCGGCAAGGCTTCGCCTGAGCGCGGTTTGCAAGGGGCGCGAGTCGCCGTCCAGGAATATGGCGTTTCCAATCCTGAATTGCTGGCTGGGCTTAGGGAACGAGGCGCACAAGTCACGCGCGTGCCGGTCTACCAATGGGCGCTGCCGCGCGACCTGGCTCCCCTACGGGCTGCGATATCAGCGATTGCCGAAGGAACTGTGGATGTCGCGCTCTTTACGACCGCAGTTCAGGCGGTCCATCTCTTCCAGGTTGCTGCGGAGATGAATCTGGAAGAACCGGTGAGGAATGGTCTGAATCGCGCCATAGTGGCTTCCATCGGGCCAAATACATCGGAAGAATTGGAGCGGCGGGGGATCCGGGCCGACCTCGAACCCTCGCATCCGAAGATGGGTTACTTGGTGAAGGAAACTTCTGAGCAGGCAAAGGAACTTCTTGGCCGAAAAAGGCAGGGAATTGCCTCCGCCGGTTGAGGCAAACTAGTGTGGAAGAGACTTTGTGCGAACCGGTCAGTTAGAGTTTGCGCCTGCGGCCGCTCCCATAGCCGACGCAGCGCCAGGAATCACCTCGAAATCGACCCCGGCCTGGGCGAGAGCTTCCGTCTCGTCGTCAACATGAGCGGATGGAAGCGCTTCGTTCGCTTTAAGCCGCACAACCTGATGTCCTTCCCGCGCTGCTGAGATGAGCAGGGAATGAATTTTTTCCTGGAGATTTCCCGTCTGCAAACTGAGTTTACGCACGTTGCGCACCTGCGCTGAAGCGGGAACTAATTCGAGGATTTGTGGCGAAACCAAGTCGTCGTGCAAAACAACTTCGGCGGCGCGAAGCACGTGCACCGCTTTGACGGTCAGGAGATCGGTATCACCTGGACCGGCTCCCATCAGATAGACCTTACCCTTCATGGCTAGAGCTTGCATTGGATTCTATCCCGCCACCGGCATGAGCCAGCGGCTCTTCTTGCGTCGGCAGCTCGAACAAACCGTCAGTCGCTGACACCGCACTAAAACACTAGCACCGCGACTGACGGGTGGAGGTGCGGAAGAACGAATTCTCTGAATCGATATTTTTGATAGCAGAAGACGAGAATCGACCAGGTTGCCGAGAAAGCGGGCAACTCAACCGGAGCGATTCGAATGGCGGCGATTTCGGAGAAACGCTTCGAATGCCTCCTCGCTGGCGTCCTGGTGGAGCAGGCGTTTCCGTTCCTCAGGATCCAGCTTCTTAGAGAAGAGCTTGTCGCGAGCTTCACCTAGTTGCGCGAGCCATTCTTCGTATTCCGGTCCGAACTGATCTTCGAGTTGTTTTCTGAGGCGCTGTGCAAGGGCCGGGCTCTGTCCAGCGGTGGAAATGGCGATCTGCAGCGCTCCACGTTGCACGACGGAGGGATAGTAGAAATCGCAAAGAGGGGGGACATCCACAATGTTGCAGAGCACGCCACGCTGCGTGGCTTGAGCGAAAATGCGCTCGTGGAGATCCGTGGAGGACGTGGCTGCGACAACCAAAAACATTCCTTTAAGATCGTCCGGTTGAAAAGGCCGCTGATGCCATTCGATGCTGTTCGAATGGGCCCAGGAGCGCACTTGCGGAGTCGCCTCGGGCGCCACCACGCGCACGCGACCGCCGGCCTCCAGGAGGCTGGCGATTTTGGATTCGGCGATGGTTCCCGCTCCGACGACGAGGCAGGGCCGGGCCGAAAGCTTGAGGAACAGGGGGAAGAGCTTTGCAGGTTTCATGTTTTCACTCAGCGCGCTCCTCGCTGAAGGGTGAGCATCAAGTTTAAAGCAAATCTGACCCGTCATTGTACTCATGGTCAAGGCGAGAGCGCGGGGATTTTGATTTACGAGAGACGATCGGGAGTCAACAGAGCAGTCATTTCGAGGACGCGGTGATAGTAGTCGCGCTGGGTGAGTTCGGAAGCCGCGGCATCGTCGATAATGAAAGTCACATCGGGATGGAGCTGAAGGGCGGAGGCGGAAACAGCGGACGTGATGGGGCCTTCGATGGACTTAGCGATGGCCGCAGACTTTGCCTGGCCCGTGGCGAGCAAGAGAATTTTCCGCGCCTCCAAAATCGTGCCGATGCCCATGGTGATGGCGCAGCGGGGACTCTCCTCGCCGGGCGCGAAGAATTTAGAGTTGTCGTCCATCGTTTCCTGGCTCAAAACTTTCAGGCGCGTGCGGGAGCCAATGCTGGAAGTCGGCTCGTTGAACCCGACGTGGCCATTACGCCCGATGCCCAGAAGCTGAAGGTCGATTCCTCCGGCCTTTCGAATGGCATCTTCATAGGATGCGCAATATTGATCGTAATCGCCGCGAATGGTCCCCTCCGGAATGTGGATGTTGCGCGGATCCACGTTGACATGCGCGAAGAGGTTTTCCTGCATGGAATGATGAAAGCTGCGAGGGTGTGCGGCGGGAAGTCCGAGATATTCATCAAGATTAAAAGTTACGACGCGAGAGAAATCAAGCGAGCCTTGTTTATGAAGACTCACGAGATGTTTGTAAACGCCGACCATGGTGCCGCCGGTGGCCAATCCAAGCACCAATGCAGGTTTTTTGCGCACCGCGCTGGCAATGAGCTGCGCGGCCTGGAGGCTGATTTGCTCATCGTTGCGTTTCAGGATAACCAGCATGCGGCGTCCTCACTGACCTGTGCTTTCCCATTACCTGAAGCAATTATGAGCTGACGAAAGAAATTCGTCAGCTTTACCGGAAGCGACGAATGACGAGATTGTGCCGGTCCGAACGATAGAAGCCCAGCACATACATGATCGCCTGGCCTTTCGTGGAATAGATTACCTGGCGAATGCGCAGCAGGGGATCGCGGCGGGGAATAGAGAGGATCTCCGCGATTCTGGGGTCGGCAGCGGTCGCGTCGATCTCCTCGTCGGCATAGCCGAGCTCGATTTTGTAATTACGTTCGAGAATTCCGAACAGAGATTCCCGGCCGATGGGGGCGTCCAAGAGCCCGGGGAATTCTGCGGCATTCAGATAGCAGGTCTCCAGCGCAAAGGGCTCGCCCGCGGCGTGGCGTAAGCGCTCGATCTTGATGACGCTGGTGGCGGGGGAAAGGGAGAGACGCGCGGACGCTTCGTTTTCATTGTCGAGCACTTTCGCGAAGAGCACCTTGGAGCTGGCGGTGAGGCTGCGGCTGGACATCTGCTCGGTATAGCTCATCAATTTATTGAAGTGAATTTTTGGAGTGGCGACAAAAGTTCCGATGCCGCGGCGGCGCTCGACAATTCCTTCGCGCTCGAGGGAGGCGAGAGCGTGCCGCGCGGTCATGAGGCTGACTTGATGAAGCTTGGCGAGGTCGCGTTCCGAAGCGACGGCGTCACCGGAGCGCAATTGGCCGGATTCGATGCGCTTGCGGATCCCGCTTTGGATTCTCTGGTACGCGGGCAAGCCGTTGCGGTTCTTCGCTGGCATTCTCTCTCCCGAACTGGCCTGGACCTTCTTCGTGGGCATTTGGATGGAACCTATTTCCCAAAGCAAGAACGATTTCGATTTCACTTCTCCAGCACGCCTCGAAAAAGGGCCGCGTTCGTACTAGAACCCCATGGTGTTATAGAGCGGAGTCTAGCGGGTGCTATAGTCCTCTTTTCCATATACCTATATAAAGCACGATTTAATGCTTGACAACAGAAAAATGGTGCTATATAGCTAATCAACATTCGGCCACATTGCTGGCCAGGGGTGCTGGTTTCCAGTCGAGAATTTCAGCCAAGAGGAGAAGCGGTTGGACGGCCGACGGCTTCGAATCGGAGGAATCAACATGAGAAAGATGCAGTCCTTGGGGTTGGGACTTGTTTTTATGGCGCTGGTGGCACTGCTGTGCAGCGCGAACGCAGCGTGGGGTCAGGATGTAACGGCGTCGATTACGGGTACGGTCACGGACCCAAGTGGGTCAGCCATCGTGGGAGCGACCGTTACCGCCAAGTCAGTCGAACGAGGAACCAGGTTTACAGCCGTAACTAATGATTCGGGTATTTACCGTATCTCGCAATTGCCGGTTGGCAACTACGATCTCCGTGTTGAGAAGACGGGTTTCCAGACCTCCTTGTATCCTGCTTTCACCTTGGTGCTGAACCAGACGGCCCGTATCGACGTCGAAATGAAAGTCGGCCAGGTCAGCCAGACGATCGAAGTAACGGGCGCCGCACCGGTTTTGAAGACGGAAGCGACACAAGTTGATACCGTTATCAATGCGGCAACCAACGACGCGCTCCCACTAGCCACCCGCAATTACGTGCAATTAACGCTGCTTGCTCCCGGCTCAGTAACGACAAATCCAGCTGGTTTCAATAACGGGGACAACGTTGCTAGCGGTTCTCGGCCGTTGATCAACGGGAATCGCGAGCAGGCGAATAACTTTCTGCTGGATGGTATGGACAATAACCAGGTCTCGGATAACCTGCTTGGCTACACCCCCGCGCCAGACGCCATCGAGGAATTCAATCTTATTACCAACAATGCTTCTGCGGAGTTCGGTAATTTCATGGGCGGCATCGTCAGCGCCACCATCAAATCAGGAACCAACAGCTATCACGGAGATGTCTGGGAGTTCTTCCGCAACGACATCTTGAACGCGAATAGCTGGGAAAATGACTGGGGCGGCCAGCCAAAAGCGAAATTGCGCTGGAATATGTTTGGTGGAACGTTCGGCGGGCCGATTTTCAAGAACAAACTCTTCGTGTTCATGGATTATCAGGGCCAGCGTTTCGATCATCCGGGCTCGCCGTCAACCACTACCATTTTCAACAAGGCTGAACAGGGAGGCGATTTCTCACAGTTGCTCCAACTCGCGACGCCCATCCAGCTCTACAATCCGTTTTGTGCATTGGGATCGGGACCGGGAACAAACAATGCGTGCGTGGCGGTGACCTCTGCGAGCACTCCTCGACAGCCTTTCGTAGGCAACATCATTCCAGCTAGCTACATCAGTCCGGTGGCAGCGAAATATTTCGCTTCATCACTGTATCCACAAACGATCAACAACCAACTACAGAACAATGCCGTCAACACCAGCGCTTCTGCACTGAACGCTGATCAAGGCGACATCAAAGTTGATTATGTCGTCAGCGGCAAGGACAGAATTTCGGGACGATTCACGCGTGCGTACCAGAACAATCCAAGCACCAATTCAATACTGTTGTATGGTGATGGATATGCGCGGGCGCCAATTTATAACACCGTAGGCGATTGGACACGCATGATCAGCAGTAATCTCGTGAATGACGCTCGTGTTGGCTGGAGCCATATCACTCTGGACAACGGACAGTCTTTTGCCACATCGGTCGGCACGTTCGGCCAGGACATAGGCATCCAGAATTCAAATCCTCAAAAGCTGCCCGGTCTGCTTGGCCTAAACATCGGGAATGTCGTCAACGGTCTGGGCAACCCCGATAACGCCCAGTTCTTCGACGATAAGGTGTGGCAGGTTGAAGATGGAGTAACCTACACGCACGGCCGCCATACCATCAAGACTGGTGCGCAATTCTGGCATCAACTCCTGCATACGTTCTACGCCGGGAACAGCGGTGAGTTTGGCCACATGTACTTCACCAATAACTACACTGCTTCCAGCGGGATCTGCACGGATGCGGCCAATTGTAAGGCTACGGCGCCAAGTGGCGGCGAAGGCATGGCGGACTTTTTCCTTGGTCTGCCCAGCGAATTCAACCGTGGGAATAGTTCCGGAAAGACGTGGGATCAATCCTCGAACGTCTTAGGACTGTACATTCAGGACGCGTGGCGAATGACGGATCGGCTGACGCTGAATCTTGGCGTGCGCTACGAAATCCACACGCCCTGGATTGAATCAAATGATCAGCAGGTGAACTTCGGACTGTTCAACGGAGCCGTGGAGTTTGCCAACAAGAATGGAAACAGCAGAGCACTTTACAATGGAGTGTACGGCGGGAAGGCTTTCCAGCCACGCCTCGGCTTTGCATGGACGCCGGAGAGGCTGGGCGGCCATACGGTCGTCCGTGGAGCGTTCACGATCTCTTCCTACCTGGAAGGGACAGGGACGAACCTACGTTTGCCCATGAACCCGCCATTTACTCCCGTTGAATTGGACACCCAGTACCACAACATGGCATTGCCGACCACGACGGCCTCGGACGGCATCATTGTGCCGCCGGTGACGGACCCGACCTGTGGTGACCTCTCCTGCTACAAGGGGGGACTCATCCGCGTGTGGGATCCCAACGTGCAGCCAGCCATCGACGATCAGTGGAACCTGACGATCCAGCACCAATTCTGGGGCAACACAACATTCCAGATTGGCTATGTTGGCCAGCGTGGCACCCACTTGATGGTGCCAATGCCATATGCACAGAAGCAGTCGCTTCCAAACAACGCCTGCGCGACCCCGCCCTGCACCGCGCCTAGTCTGTATTTTGCGGGGAATCCAACTCTGCAGTCGAATGTCTCCCAAGCCTCTGGGACCGCCTCCATCGGCAACATGATGTATAACGCGCTGCAAATGGTCCTTCAGAAGCAAATGAGCAGCGGGCTGCAATACCAGGTGGCCTACACCTACTCGAAGTGCATGACTAACAACAGCGGCTACTACGGATCGTGGGGTGGCCAGCAGGCGACGACAGCTTCACCGTATTGGCAGAATCTCTACGACCCGAAAGCGGAATGGGCGCCGTGCTATTACGACTCGACGCACGTGCTCAGTGCTTACGCGGTTTATGAGCTACCTTTGGGCCGCGGCAAGGCGCTCGGCAGAGACATGAACAAGGCAACGAGCGCCGTGATCGGTGGTTGGACGTTCAGTCCTATCGTGTCCTACCACACTGGTTTCCCCATGGCGATCAACGGCAATACCGATCCTACCGGGACGGGTTCGCGTGGCGCGCGCGGTGATTGCAACGCGATCGTGCACCCCCAGGGACGTGTGCCAATCTCGGGGTCTGGCGGCATCCAGTGGTTCACGAACAGCAACAACGCTTTCACTGACCCAACGACCGGCCAGTTCGGCAATTGCCCTGCGGCGCTTGGCTGGCTTCGTAACCCCGGGTATGCCAACTGGGATCTTAGCTTGCAGAAGAACTTCCAGATTACAGAGCGGTTCAAGCTGCAGTTCCGATCGGACTTCTTGAACGCGTTCAACCATGTCAACCTTAATGCGGTCTCTGATGGTTACGTCGCTGTTGGAGCAACGATGGGCCAAATAAAAGACTCGCAAAATCCGAGAAACATTCAGTTTGCATTGAAGTTCTACTACTAACAACAAGCAACGTATAATGAGGCAGGCGTACACCCCCGCCTGCCTCATTTTTATTTTCAGCATGGAGTTTCCTAGGTAGTGAGTCATCGAAAAGATTCGACGCCGCGACGACATGTTCAAACGCCCAAGTGAAATAGCCACTCTCTGCCTCGTGATTACCCTTTCTCTCACTCCCATATCCCTGAGAGCACAAGCTCTCAAGTCATCCGGTCCCCCGGCAGCGGGCAGCCGTTTAACCACGGAGAAAGTCATGGAATTGGCGCAGCAGGGACGCTGCAAAGAGACTCTCCCAACTTTGAAGCGGGCGATGACTGGACCGAGCGACGCTGACATCAAGAAAAAAGTGGGTCTGTTGGGTGTGCGCTGCGCCATGGACCTGGATGACCGCGAGGCAGCCATAAATTTTCTGCGCCAATTGCTCAATCAGTTTCCTCAGGATCCGGAGGTTCTGTTTGTTACCGTGCATGTGTATTCAGATTTATCTACTCGCGCCGCGCAGGAACTGGGCCGTGTCGCCCCGCAATCCATTCCCGCACGCAAACTCTTTGCAGAGTCCTTTGAATTGCAAGGGAAGTGGGGTGACGCCCAGCGCGAATACGAAGCCATGATCGAAAAGGAGCCCAACGCAGCCGGACTTCATTTCTTGCTCGGCAGGTTGTTGCTCTCGCGTCCCGATGCCGACGCCGGTGCCGCCCAGCGCGCGAAAGAGGAATTCCAGAGAGAGCTCGAAGTCGACCCGAAGAACGCCGGCGCCCACTTCGTCCTGGGAGAACTGGCAAGCAAAGACGAGAAGTGGGATGAAGCCATCGCTCAATTTTCCGAGACGGTGAAACTCGATCCCAATTTTGCAGAAGCCTATCTGGGCTGGGGCTTTGCCCTTGTCAGCCTTAAGCGTTACCAGGAAGCAATTGCTCCCCTGCGCGTGGCAGAGCGTTTGACCCCCGCAAATCCCGCAATCCATTACTCCTTGGCCACCGCTCTCACCCGTACGGGGCAGAAGGAAGAGGCCGACAAAGAGTTCGCCATCCACCGCGGTCTCACTGCAACTACGCCGACACCACTAGGGGGCGACAAGCCTCAACGCCGTTTTTGATTTCCTTCCGATGCAAAGCTTTCCCCGCTTTTCGCTAGGGCACAGGGTGAGTGGCGGAGGATTTCGTTGGCTCCACGGGGACAAGCTTGTTTCGGCCCGCTTTAACAAAAGGTTGGTACGCTAACACGTCGGTACCTTCCTGAACGCTGTAGAACTGGTCGGCGGGAAAATCGGTAAAGGTTTGTTTTGCGCCGCTGGGCCAAGAGATTTCCAATTTGTCAATTTTCACGCCAGAGCCAAGTCCGAAGTGAGCGCGCAGATCACTCTGAGACATGTAGCTGCCTCCACCCTCGATTTCGCGAATCTGGGTTATGCCGCCTGCGGTGAGCTTAAGCCGGGCGCCCATCGCGTCACGATTGCTCTTCGTTCCCACAAGTTTGAAGGAGACGAAGTGATTCCCGTTGCCGCCGCTGTTGTGGAGCAGGAGAGGAGGATCATTGTTGTTGGCGACCACAACGTCGACAAAACCATCATTGTCAAAGTCGGCGAAGGCCACACCACGTCCCACATGAGGCATATCGAAGCCATCGCCGGAAGTCTTGGTGACATCGGTGAATTTACTGTGACCGTTGTTGTGGAAGAGGGAGTTGATCTGCTTATAGTGAATTTCAGGAAAGACCTGCTCGATTTCCGGATAAACATGGCCATTTGCAACGAACAGATCGAGCCAGCCGTCGTTATCATAATCGAAGAAACCCCCGCCAAAGCTGAGAACGCCGCGCGTGGGCACGGTTAAGCCAACGCGGTCGCTTACCTCGTCGAACTGACCCTGGCCGTCATTTTTCCAAACATGATCTGAGCTCCCCTGGAAATCGGAAATATAAAGATCGAGCCAACCGTCGTTGTCGTAGTCGCCCAGGGAAATGCACATGGCCGCCATGGGGAGGCCCTGTCCAGTGAAAGCCATGCCGCTCAGAGAACCTTCTTCCTTGAAAGTGCCGTTATGCTCGTTGTGGTAGAGGTAAGCGTTGATACCGTCATTGGCGACGAACAGGTCGGGCCAGCCATCTTTGTCATAATCGCCCACGCCGACGGCGAGATTCTTGCCCTGCGGCTGGTACATGCCGGCTTGCTTGGTTACGTTGGTGAAGGTGCCATCGCCATTGTTGTGATAAAGCAGGCTAGGACTGCCTGGGTACACGCTGGGAGGGCAACTGCTGGTTAGGCCGCCGATTTTGCAATAGCGCTGGGCGCCTGGAGGGAACGCGACGTAGCTGCCGACGTAGAGGTCGAGCTTGCCGTCGCGGTCGTAATCGAAAAAGGTGGCGCCGGCGTGGAAATAGGCCCCGAAATCCATGCCTGCGACACCGGCTTTGTCGGTCACGTCGGTGAAGGTGCCGTCACCATTGTTGTGGTAGAGGACATTGCGTCCGTACTGCGTGACAAAAAGATCGGGATGTCCATCGTTGTCATAGTCGCCCCAAACGCAACCCAGGCCGAAGCCGGTCCCGGGGACGCCGGCTTTGTTGGTGGCGTCGGTGAAGGTGCCGTCACCGTTGTTGTGGTACAGGACGTTCTGCACCTTGATGCCGCGATCGTAAAGATCGCGGGCGTTGACGAAGTAAATGTCCTGCCAACCATCGCCATCATAGTCCGTGACACAAACGCCCGGGCCGAACTCCTCGAGATTGACAGAAACCCCTTTGTTGCCCTTGAAATGAGTGAAATTAATGCCTGAGGCGCGCGTCACATTAGTGAACTGAATGGCTTGCTGCGCCTGCGTAGTCTGCGCGGCAAGTAGGAAGGCCATCAGGCAGGCGCTAGCGAGCGGGGCGCAGCTTATTTTGGCCCAAGACACCAATACCATTCCCTGGGGGATGTTTCCCGGTGCTCATATTCTCGCATGTATTTCCTGTCGCGCCCAACTTCGGTGAGGGCAGCCATTGAAGCAGCTTCAGACGGCTGAAATAAGCCCAGTTTATCGGCTGCGGATCAATTGGGTCTCTTGTCTCTGCGCATCCGTCAAAGCGGCAAACGCGCCCGCCGCCCCGGCAACCGAGAAGCGGCAATAAAATACTCCTCGATCGAACGAAAATTGCGAAATCCGGCATAATCGTAGCGTGTACCCGATAAGATCGAGCATGACGCGAACTGGCAGGCAAATGCCGCCCATGACCCGGCGCGGTTTTCTGTCGGGGATTGCCACTGGCGCTCTTTTTCTGCCTCGATGGCCTGGTCTTTCCTTCCCTGGCGCCCCCCCCCACTATCCCTTTGAGGAAATTCCCGCGAAAACAAGCGGCATCCGCTGGGTCCATTCCAATGGAAAATCAGAGGAAAAATATCTTCCCGAAACCACCGGAGCAGGCTGCGCCTTTCTCGACTACGACAACGATGGCTGGATGGACATTTACCTGGTGAACAGCGGCAAGTGCGATTTTTTCACTCCGAACCCGCCGTTGCGCAACGCGCTGTATAGGAACAATCGCGACGGAACGTTCACCGACGTAACGGAAAAAGCCGGTGTGGCGGCGG
>WNGI01014606.1_pt1 | contig 13192 bp, 10 predicted proteins | sample 5400621 | NCBI WGS metagenome assembly WNGI01 (sample SAMN13153374, study PRJNA577476) | soil metagenome | isolation source: 20 cm soil or saprolite under Garry oak tree replicate 1 | place: USA:California | collected 2016-06-15
GAGCGCATTCGGACCTCGGAGGGACGAGACGCACGAACCGAACCCTCGACGTCGCTTGACGCTCGAGGGTTCGTGATTCCCAGCACGAGGACTCAGTGGACCTGACCGACCTGACCCGCGATCTCGAGGCAACGCGCGACGACGCGGTTGCCAGGATCGCGAGTGCCCAGGACGTCCCGACCCTCGAGGCGATCGAGCTCGACGTTCTCGGCAGGAAGGGCCGCCTGACGGCCGTCCTGCGCGGCATCGGTGGACTACCGGCGGAGGACCGGCCGCGGGTCGGTGCCGTCGCCAATGTCGTTCGCGATTCCGTCGAAAAGGCGATCGAGCAGCGCGGCCGCGCGCTCCGCGGATCCGCGCTGGAGTCGCGCCTGGCCGCCGAGACCGTCGACGTCACGACCCCCGGCCGCCCGATCCGCCGCGGCGCGCTCCACCCGATCGTCGAGACGGCGCGTGAGATCGCCTCGATCTTCGAGCAGTTCGGGTTCGTCGTGTATGAGGGCCCCGAGGTCGAGGACGACCTGACGAATTTCCAGATGCTCAACATCCCGCCTGACCATCCTGCCCGCGACCTGTGGGACACGCTGTACGTCGATATCGAGGGCCACCTGCTGCGGACCCACACGTCGCCCGGCCAGATCCGGGTCATGCACCAGGAGAAGCCGCCGATCCGGGCCCTCCTGCCCGGCCGCTGCTACCGCTACGAGGCGATCGACGCCAGCCACGCCTCGGAGTTCTTCCAGGTCGAGGGACTCATGGTCGACGAGGGGACGACGCTGGCCGACCTCAAGGGCCTCCTCGACCAGTTCGCAAAGGCGCTATACGGCGCCGACAAGCGAACGCGGTTCCGCCCCGGCTACTACCCGTTCACGGAGCCCTCGGTAGCGTTCGACGTCGAGTGCCTCGTCTGCGGCGGCTCGGGCTGCCCGGCCTGTTCGCGGACCGGCTGGATGACGATCCTCGGGGCCGGGATGGTCCACCCGGTCGTGCTTCAGTACGGCGGTCTCGACCCGGAGCGCCATCAGGGTTTCGCCTTCGGGATGGGCGTCGAGCGGATCGCCAATCTCCGTCATTCGGTCGGCGACCTGCGGCTCTACATGGAGAACGACCTGCGCTTCCTCGAGCAGTTCACGTGAGGCGGGAAACGTGAGAGTGCCCTTGTCGTGGTTGCGTGACTACGTCGACATCGAGCTGACGCCTGAGGATCTTGCGGAGCGGCTGACTCTGCTCGGGATCGAGATCAAGGGGATCGAACGCTGGGGAAGCGACTGGCGGAACGTCGTAGTCGGCGAGCTGCTGACGGTCGAGAAGCACCCCCGGGCCGACCGGCTGTCTCTGACCACGGTCACGCTGGGCGAGGGCGAGCCCCTCGAGATCGTCTGCGGGGCGACAAACATTGCTCCGGGCCAGCGGGTCCCCGTCGCCCTCCCGGGAGCGGTCCTGCCCGGCGATCGGCGGATCGAGCGGACCGAGAAGATGGGTGCCGTCAGTAACGGCATGCTCTGCTCGGGCGACGAGCTGAACCTGACCGGCGACGCCGACGGGATCCTCGTCCTGCCGCCCGACGCGCCACTCGGCATGGCCCTGACCGAGCTCTACGGCGATGTCGTGCTCGACGTCGACGTCAAACCGAACCGAGGCGACCTGCTGTCGCTCGTCGGGCTTGCTCGCGAAGTGGCCGCGGTGACCGGCGCGGCGTTGCGCTTCCCCGAGACGGAGCCGTCCGAGGCCGGCCCGCCGATCGCCGACCTCCTCGCCGTCGACGTCCGGGACCCGGCGCTCTGCAGCCGGTTCGTCGGTCGGTGGGTGTCCGGGGTGGCGATCGGCCCTGCTCCGGACCGGATCCAGATGCGGCTGCGGGCCGCGGGTCAGCGGCCGGTGAGCAACGTGGTCGACGCCAGCAACTACGTCATGCTCGAGCTGGGCAAGCCAATTCATACGTTCGACGCGGGCGGAGTGGGGAAGTCCACCGGCCGGCGCACGATCATCGTCAGGCGGGCCGAGCCGGGCGAGCGGCTCGAGACCCTCGACCACGTCGTTCGCGAGCTGGACCCGCAGACGCTGCTCATCGCCGATGAGTCGCATCCTCTGGGCATCGCCGGTGTCATGGGCGGCGCCGATTCGGAGGTCAGCCCGACCACCCGCGACGTCATCGTCGAATCCGCGATCTTCGACCCGATCAGCATCCGTCGGACGGTCCAGCGCTTCGGGCTCCGGTCCGAGGCGAGCCTCCGGTTCGAGAAGGGCCAGGAGACGCGCCTTGCCCGCCTGGGTGCCGATCGAACCGCCCGGCTCGTTGCGGAGTGGGCCGAAGGCACGGTCGCCACAGGGCGGATCGACACGGCACCCGACGAGCCGGCGCCCGCTCGCGTCGCCTTCCGGCCGACCCGGATCGATCGGCTCCTGGGAACGACGCTTGACACCGCGACCCAGGTCGACCTGCTGGCCCGGGTCGGGATCGGTGCGGAGCCGGCCCCTCAGGGTGCGAGTGTGGCTGTCTCGGCCGACCCGAAGCCACTCGAGGTCGCCTCCGAGGACGTGGAGACGACTGTCGCGATCGTCCCCACCTGGCGCCGCGACATCCTGATCGAGGCGGACGTCGCCGAGGAGGTCGCCCGCGTCCACGGCTACGAGCGGATCCCCCAGACCCTGCCGGACACGCCGATGCCACCGTACCGCCACCAACCGCTCGCGCTGCGCGACCTTGTCCGCGACACGCTCGCCGGCGCCGGGCTGACCGAGGTCGTGACCCACGCTCTCGTTTCGCCGGAGCTCGCCGAGGCGTTCCGCTGGGAAGCCGTCGCGCCCTCCGTCGAAGGTGGCGCTCCCGACGGTGGGCGCCTCGTCACCGTCCGAAACCCGCTGTCTGTCGACCATTCCGTGCTGCGGCCGGATCTGGTCGGCAGCCTCGTCGGGGTCGTGTCGACGAATCTCCGCCATGGCCGGGAGGACGTCTCGATCTTCGAGATCGACAAGGGCTACGGCTACGCCGAGGGCGAGGCGCGTGAATGGTGGCGACTGGGGATCGCCTTGACCGGCGCGGCGGAGCCTCAGGCCTGGAACCGGGTCGGCCGTCCGTACGACATCGACGACGCCAAGGGCATCGTCGAGCTCGTCTGTCGCAGGCTCGGCTTCGAGGCTCCGGCGTACGAGGTCCTGACCGGCGAACCGCTCCTCCATCCGGGTCGGTCCGCGACCGTTCGGGCGGAGAGAGCCGGAATCGTCGTCCTGGGCGGCTTCCTCGGCGAGCTGCATCCGACGATTGCAGAGGAATGGGACCTCCGCGGCGCGCGGCTCGTGATCGCTGAGCTCGACATCGCCGGGCTGTCCGGCGGCCGCCGCCCTGCGGTCGTCGCGTCGCCGCCGCCCCGCCACCCGGCCGCGGAGCGCGACCTTGCGATCGTCGTCCCCGAAGAGCGCCGGGCGGGCGAGGTCATCGCGTCGATCGAATCGCACGGCGGCGCGACGCTCGAGCGCGTGGCCCTGTTCGACGTCTACCGTGGTGCTCCGCTCGACCCGGGCGAAAAGAGCCTGGCGATCCGGCTCTGGTTCCGATTGCCCGATCGGACTCTGACGGACGCCGAGATCGACGCGTCCCTCGATGCGATCCGCAGCGGCATCGCGACGGATGTCGGGGGCAGGATCAGGACCTGAGAGGCCTTGCGACCCGCGATTCGGCGCTGCTACCCTGTGGCGCGCCCGGCTCTCGGCTGCGGCGCCCACACACGCCGCGTTGAGGAGTGTTCGTGAATATCGGGGATTTCCTCGCGTCAAATCGCTTTGACATCATCGTCGTCCTGTTCCTGTTCGGGATGTTCGTCCTCGGGTTCGTGCAGGGCACGATTCGGCGTGTCCTCGGGATCGCCTCGATGCTGTTCTCGTTCCTGCTTGCCGCCAACCTGCGTGATCCGCTCGGCAACTTCCTCGCGGCGAACTGGCGCCAGTTCGTACCCGAGTACTCCGTGATGGTCGGCTTCGGGACGGTCTTCGTCGCGGCGGTGATCGCTTTCACGCTCGTCATCCAGGGCTTCTACCACCATCAGCCGCTCTTCGAGAAGGCGACGATCGTCGATGAGGTCATCGGCGGCGTCCTCGGGGTCGTCCAGGGCCTTCTCCTCATCGGCTTCATCATCATCGTGCTCGACAGCTATTTCGAGATCAACACGATCCCGGAGAACCGCGGCGAGCTGATCCTCCTGCGACCGTTCCACGACTTCTACGACAATTCCGCCACCGCCGAGCTCATGCGTTCGCGGCTGATCCCGGGCTTCATGAACGTGTTCGGACTGTTCATCCCGGGCGACCTCCAGTCACTGTTCCTCACGCGGCCCTGAGCGACACCTCCGCGCTCTTCGCCCGGCCGACGCTCGAGGTCGCCCGGGCGCTCCTCGGTACCCACCTGGTCCGCGAGTGGGCCGACGGGTCACGGCGGCGGGGGCGTATCGTCGAGGTCGAGGCGTACATCGGGGAGGACGACCGGGCGTCACACGCCCGCTTCGGGCGAACCGCCCGGAACGAGGTCATGTACGGCCCTCCGGGGATTGCCTACGTGTACCTTGTCTACGGGATGTACGACTGCCTGAACATCGTGACCGAGCCCGTCGGCGGGCCGGCCGCGATCCTCGTCCGCGCGGTCGAGCCGATCGAGGGCGACGCGGCGATGCGGGCGGCCCGGCTCGAGCGGACACTCGAGCGCCGCAAGACGCGGATTGGGGCGACGGACGCTGCCGAAGCGGCCCGCCTGGCCCGGCTGCCGACCGCTCGCCTTGCCTCGGGCCCGGGTCTGGTTGCCGCCGCCTTCGGCATCGACCGGTCGTTCACCGGGCGCGATCTCCTCGCGCCTGATGGCCCGCTTCGGCTGGAGCTCGCGCCGCCCGGTGAGGCGCAACCGGTCGTCGTCGCCACACCGCGGCTCGGGATCGCCTTTGCCGGCTCGCCGTGGACGGAGGTTCCGTGGCGATTCGCCATTGCCGGTCATCCGTCGGTCTCCGGCCCCGGCATCCGATCAAGCGCCGCGCGCGGTCGCTGAGCGACATGGACGAGCGCTCGGTCACCCTCCTCGAGTTCCCGCAAGTCCGCGACCGGCTCGCCGAGAAGACGTCGTTTCCGCCGTCGCGCCGGCTCGCCGGCGAGCTGGAGCCGTCCGCGGACCCGGTCGTCGTCGCCCGGTCCCTCGATGAGACGGACCAGACGCGGACCCTGCTCATCGAAAGGCCCGGCGTTGGCGTTGGGGCTGCTCATGACATAGGCCCGGCGATCGAGCGGGCGGCCCGCGGTGGGCGACTCGACCCGGTCCAGTTCCTGGAGCTGGCGGACACCCTGGACGCCGCCGCCCGCCTCCAGACGAGCCTGGCGGACGACCGCCGCCCGCTCCTGCACGCCCTCGCCCGCGAGATTCAACCGCTCCCGGCTCTCCGTTCGACCCTCTCACGCAGCTTCGATCCGGTCGGGGAGCTGCTCGACACGGCATCGCCGCGGCTCGGTGGCTTGCGAGCGGCCGTCCGGGTCGCCTACGACCGTCTCCGGCGGAGGCTCGAGGCCCTCGTCGGCTCGGAGCTTGGCGGCGCCCTCCAGGACCCGATCATCACGCTCCGCAACGGCCGCTATGTCGTGCCGGTCAAGTCCGAGGCCCGCTCGAGGGTCAAGGGGATCGTCCACGATGCCTCCGGCAGCGGCCAGACGCTCTTCATCGAGCCGCTCGTCGCCGTTGAGCTCGGCAATGCCTGGCGTGAGGCGCAGGTTGCTGCCCAGGCAGAGATCGAGCGGATCCTCGACGAACTGTCGGCATTCGTCGCGGCCAACGCCGTCGAGCTGCGCGAGACGCTCGGGGCCCTCGCCCGCTTCGATTTCTGGGCGGCGAAGGCCCAGCTGGCGGCGGAGCTCGACGGCGTCCGAGCGGAGACGACCGAGCGGCCCGAGGTGACCCTGCTCGGTGCCCGCCATCCTGGCCTGAGCGGGCGAGTCGTCCCGATCGACATCCGGATCGGCGACGGCTACACGGCTCTCGTCGTCACCGGCCCGAACACGGGCGGCAAGACCGTCACGCTGCGAACCCTCGGTCTGCTCTCCCTCATGCACCAGGCAGGCCTTCATATTCCGGCCGAGACCGGCTCCCGGATGCCGATCTTCCGCGACGTCTTTGCCGACATCGGCGATGAGCAATCGATCGCCCAGTCGCTCTCGACGTTCTCCGGCCACCTCCGCTCGATCACCCGAATCGTGGAGTCGGCAGGCCCAGGGACGCTCGTGCTGCTCGACGAGCTCGGCGCCGGGACCGATCCGACCGAGGGCTCGGCGCTGGCCCAGGCGCTGCTCGACCATTTCATCAAGGCCGGCGCGCTCGTCGCGGCGACGACTCACTACGCCGAGCTGAAGGCCTATGCCCACACGACCGGGGGTGCCCGGAATGCGTCGGTCGAATTCGATCTCGAGACCCTGTCGCCGACGTACCGGCTGACGATCGGCCTGCCGGGTGGCAGCCAGGCGTTCGCGATCGCCGCCCGACTCGGCCTCGATCCGGCGATCGTTGCGGACGCCCGCTCTCGCCTCTCTGAGAATCAGCGCGCCTTCGAGGAAACGCTGGCCCGGATCAGGGTGACGGAGGACGAGACGAGCGAGGCGCTCGATCGAGCGCGGGCAGCCGAGCTGCGGGCCGCGGAGGCGCTCCGCCAGGCTGACGAGGAGCGGCGCCGGGCACGAACCGAGCGGGAAGACCTCGTCCGGGCCGCCCGTGAAGAGGGCGAGCGCCTGGTCGACGATCTGCGCGGCGAGGTCAGCGAGACCCGCCGGGCGCTGGAGCGCGAGACCGTGACCGTGCCGGTCCTCGACGCCGCGGTCGGTCGGGCAGAGGGCCGGCTGGCGGAGCTCCCGGCCGCGGTGGACGCGCCCGCCGAGCCGGCGCCGCCCCAGGTCAAGCGCGACTGGCAGCTCGGCGAGCGGGCCCGCAGCCGGAACGGTGGCTGGGAGGGCCGGATCGCGGCCCTCGAACGCGGCGGCCGGCGGGTCACGCTGGAGGCGGGCGGGATGCGTGTCACCGTCCCGGTCGAGGACCTCGAGCCCTCGTCACCGGGGTGGGGCGGACGTGCAGGCGGGGATGGAGGCGAGGACGACGGCCGGTCGACGATCGGGAGCATTGGTCTGGAGCGTGCCCAGAGCGTCGCCTCGTCGCTCGATCTGCGCGGCGCCCGGGTCGACGAGGCGCTCGAGGCGCTCCGCCACTACCTCGACGATGCTGCTCTGGCCGGTCTCGAGAAGGTCCTGATCGTTCACGGGCTCGGGACCGGGGCCCTGCGAGATGCCGTCCGGACCGAGGCCGCAAGCCACCCGCTCGCGAACGGGGCGAAGGCGGGGACGGGGCCTCGATCATCAGCCTCTAGGGCCGTTACGAGGCGAGGGGAACGTGGCGCCACCCCGCGCTGCACTGCGCGGCACCGCCATCAGCCCTACGGCTTGGGGGACTTGTCCGGGGGTCCGCCACCGCCACCGCCGCCACCGCCGCCGCCGCCACCACCCGGCGGCGGGAAGGTCGGACACGGCAGGGGGAACAGCGGATCGACGACGCACGGCGGTGGGGTCGGAGCCAGCGGCTGGCAGACCTTGGTCGGGGCGAAGACGCCACCCCACGACCGTCCATACGGGAAGAAGCCAGTGCCGTAGAAATAGGATGTCCGGGTTCCCTTCGGGCCGCCGGCAACCCCGGATCCTCGCGCCGCTCGCGCCGCCCATGCTCGATCATATCTGGCCCAGGTCGGGAAGTTCGACTCGACGTTGCTGAAGTCGAGCGCTCCGACCGTCTTCTTCGGGCCGGTGCACGAGTCCTGCCACAGGAGCCCGGTGGCGCCGTCGATGTCGACCGTCCGGCGGAGGTCGTCGGTGTCGGTCGGCTGGGTGCCCTTGATGAAGATCTCCTTGACCTTCTGCTTCGTGAATGGGCCGGGCTTCAGGCCGCTGACGGCGTCGACCGTCGCCGTGACGAGGCCGGCCGGTTGCTTCCAGGTTGCGATCGGCATTCCCTTGCTGACGTCGCGCATGATCCTCGACCAGAGCGGCGCCGACGAGCTGAGCGACAGGGTGTCGGTGTTTGGTGCATTGTTGCTGTTGCCCATCCAGACGCCCACGGCAAGGGCCGGCGCCTTGGGGTCCGCCGGCGGGGCGAGGAAGCCGTAGGCGTGGACGTCGCGGTTGTCGTTCGTCGTGCCGGTCTTGTACGCGGCCGGCCGGCGGGTCGCCCCGTTGTAGACCGCCCACTTGCCCCAGAACGGGTTGGTCTTCGGGACCGTGTTGCCGGCCAGGATGTCGGTGATGATGTAGGCGGTCTGGGGGCTGATGACGCGCTTGCCCGTGACCTGCGCGGCGGCCGGATCCGGGTAGATCGTCTTGCCGTTCGAGTCGACGACCGACAGGATCATCGTCCGCGGCATGAGCACGCCGCCGTCGGCGATCGTGCCGTACGCGCCGAGAAGGTCGATCGGATGGACCTCGAGCGTGCCGATCCCCATGGACACCACCGGCAGCGCGCCAGGGACGTACTTCACGCCGAAGTCCGCGGAGCGCTGGAAAAAGTGGTCGAGCCCGTTCATCAGGCCGGCCTTGATCGACGGGATGTTGAGCGAGAACTGGAGGGCGGAGCGGAGGCGGACGGGGCCACGCTCGAGGTGATCGGCCTGGGTCGGCGCGAACTTGCCACCGAAATTTGTCACGACATCCATGAACATCGTCGCGGCGGTCATCTTGTGGTCGTCGATGCCGATCGCGTAGTTGAGCGGCTTGATCGACGACCCGGGCTGCCGCCAACCATCGGATAGCACGTCGAACTGGGGCTGGAACTTCTTGTTGCCGGGCGTCGTGTAGGAGCCCGATCCGACGTAGGCGAGTACCTGGCCCGTCCGATAGTCGATGACGGCGGCCGCGCCGTTGTGGATGTTCTTGTTTCTGAGATCGATCAGCCACCCCTGGTCGGCGGCCGGGATCTTGAGGCTGTTGAGCCTCGATTTGGTGTTCCTGAGGTTCGGGGCGATCGCTGCGGCGTAAACCCATTTCTCGGTCGTCGTCTGCATCTTCCAGTCGAGGGTCGTCGTCACGCGATAGCCGCCCGTGGCGATCTTCTCGCAGGCGTCGGCCGTGGAGCCCGGACAGAGAATGCTGGCGAGCTGCTGGCGCACCTGCCAGACGAAGTGCGGCGCCCGCCAGTTGTTACCAGCCGGGGCGGCGAGAACGACGGGCTCGCTCTTGGCGGCCTCGTATTCGTCGATCGTGTGCCGGCTGCCGCTCAGGGTGCTCTCGGTCTTCATCCGATCGAGGATGTAGTTGCGGCGCACGACGATCTCGGAGTCCGGGGGCACGACGAGCTGGGTCTTCGGGCAGTCGGCGCCCTCGGCGACGGTCGTCGTGCACACCTGGTCGGCGTTCTTCGTCAGGTCGAACTTCGTCGGCGACTGGGGGATGGCCGCGAGGATCGCGTCCTGGGCAAGGGTCAGGTCCTTCAGGTCCTTGCCGAAGTAGGTCCGGGCGGCAGCGGCGATCCCGTACGACTGGTTCCCGTAGAAGTTCTGGTTGAGGTACGCCGTGATGATCTGCTGCTTGCCCTCGATCCCCGGGAACGCCTGGGTGAGGCGCAGCGACTGGATGATCTCGCGAATCTTGCGCTCCTCGCGGCTGCCCGCGAAGGCACTGTCCGGGAGGAGCCGCTGGCGGACGAGCTGCTGGGTGATCGTGGACCCACCGCGGGGTCGGCCGTTGAGGGTGTCGACCGTGGCCGACACGAATCCGCCGAAATCGAATCCCGGGTTCGACCAGAAATCCTTGTCCTCGATCGCCGTCGTGGCGTCGATGACCTCCGGCGGGATGTCGGCGAAGGTGATGACCTCGCGCTTCCGCTCGCCGAGACGGGCCAGCTCGTACGCGCCCGTTCGATCGACGATCGTGGTCTGCTGATCGAAGGCGAGGGCGGTCAGGAGGACCTTCGGATCGGGAAGGCCCTGGCTGTAGTAGTTATAGGCGGCGACGGCCCCGAGAAACCCGGCGAGTCCCGCGCTCAGGAAGAGAGCGAAGACGAGGAAGGGGATCGCAATGACGGTTCGTCTGACGGCAGATGAACCGCCCGGCCGCCTGGCGGTGCCAAGGCGTCGATGGCGCTGGCGCCGCGCGAGGCTGGTTTGCATATCTGGCCGCACGATAGCATAGGGGTCGTGGTGATCCCCCCTGTCAGGCCCGTCGAGACGACTCGACCGGACGCCCTGTGACGCTCACGACCGGCCTCGGCGACCTCCTTGCGGAGCTCGAGTGGCGGGGCATGCTCCACGCGACGACGCCCGGGCTGCCCGCCCGCCTGGCGACCGGCCGCCCGATCAGCGGTTACAACGGCTTCGACCCGTCTGGCCCGTCCCTGCACATCGGCCACCTGGTCCCGATCTTCGGGCTGCTCCGGCTCCAACGTCACGGCGGCCGACCGGTTGCTCTCCTCGGCGGCGGGACCGGGATGATCGGCGATCCGTCGGGCCGGTCCTTGGAGCGAAATCTCCTCGACCGCGAGACCCTGGCGACGAACGTGGCCGCGATCGGGACCCAGCTCGAGCGGTTTCTCGACTTCTCCGGCTCCACCGGGGCCACCATGGTCGACAACCTCGACTGGCTCGATGAGATCCGGCTGATCGACTGGCTGCGCGACGTCGGCAAGCACTTCACGATCCCGTACATGCTTGCCAAGGACTCGGTGCAGGTCCGCCTCGAGCGCGGGCTCTCGTTCACGGAGTTCAGCTACATGCTCCTCCAGGCGACCGATTTCGAGCACCTTTACCGGACGATGGGCGTCGAGCTCCAGATGGGTGGGGCCGACCAGTGGGGCAACATCACGGCCGGCCTCGAGCTCATCCGGCGGCGATCGGGGGATGCCGTTATCGCCGATACACAGAGCCACTCGCTGGCCGATTCGTACCTGACGACCGAAGGACCGGGCGAGACTGAGACGATCATCGCGGACAGGAGCCAGGAGCCCGCCCACGGCCTCGCCTACAAACTGCTCCTCTCGCCGAGCGGGACGAAGTTCGGCAAGAGCGAATCTGGCGAGTCCGTGTGGCTCGATCCGCGGCGGACGTCGCCCTTCGCCTTCTACCAGTACTGGTTCAACGTCGACGATCGCGACGTCGGGACGTACCTGCGCTGGTTCACGCTCATGACGCGCGACGAGATCGAGGGGCTGGAGGCGGAGCTCGCTGCCCATCCGGAGGCACGAGCCGCGCAACGCGCCCTCGCCCGCGACATCACGCTGCGGACCCACGGCGCCGACGCGCTCAAGCAGGCCGAGGAGGCGTCGGATCTCGTGTTCTCACGCGAGCCGACACGGAACGAGGGTGCCCTGGCGACGCTCCATGATTCCGGCCTCGGCTTCAAGATCGCTGAGGCCTGGCTCGCTGGGTCGCTCGCCCAGCTGCTTGTCCAGGCGGGTTTGTTCGGCTCGCTCGGCGAGGTTCGCAGGCTCATCAGCGGTGGCGGCCTGACCGTCAACTACGAGAGGGTCGTCGATCCCGCGGCCGGCGTGCCCCCGTTGCTGTTCGGGCGCTGGCTCGACGTGGCGATCGGGAAGAAGGGCCGCCACATCGGTCGGCTGGCCGGGGATTAGGCTCGTTGCTCGTGGCGGTCTCGCAGGACGGCGATGACGTCGCCTGGCGGCACGTCGCGTTCCGCCAGCAGGACGAGGGCGTGATACAGGAGATCGGCGACCTCGCCTGAGAGTGCGGCGCGGGTTTGCTCGCGGCGAGCGCCGGTGGCCTCCGCTGTCGCGTCGTCCTTCGCCGCGAGGAGCACCTCGGTGGCTTCCTCGGTCATTTTCCGACCGACGGCGTCGACACCGCCGTCGAGCAGGTGGGTCGTGTAGGAGCCCTCGGGCCGCCCGGACGCTCGAGAGGCGATCGTCGCCCAGAGGGTGTCGAGCCAGGCGAAGCCCTGGGACGCCGGTGTGATGACGCCACGGTCATCAAGGACAAGGGTCGGGTCTCGCGCGGCGCCGCGCTCGGCCGTGATGACGTCACGGTCATCAGGGACAAGGGTCTGTTCTCGCGCGGCGCCGGGCTCGGCCGTGATGACGGCTGTTTCATCGTCGAAGCAGCTGCGGGTGCCGCGATGGCACGTCGGGCCGACAGGCTCCGCCGTCACGAGGATGGCGTCGGCATCGCAATCGGTCGCCAGTGACCGGAGTCGGAGGACGTTGCCACTCGTTTCGCCCTTCCGCCAGAGGCGGTCCCGAGACCGCGAATGAAAGTGGACGTCGCCGGTATCGATCGTCGTGGCCAGCGCCTCGGCGTCCATCCAGGCGAGCATCAGGACCCGACCGTCAGCCGCGTCCTGGACGATGGCCGGGGCGAGCCCGTCCGGCCCGAACTGGACCTCGACGGCGCTGCTCGTTTGCTCGTTCACGCAGCCACCGACCCCAGCCTGACCGCTAGCCCGGCAGCCGCCATCGCGGCTTTGACCTCGGCGATCGTGTGTATCCCGCGGTGGAAGATCGAGGCGGCGAGGACCGCGTCGGCGCCGCCATCGACGACCGCCGCCACGAAATCGGCAGGCCCGGCGGCGCCACCGGAGGCGATGACGGGAACATCGACGGCGCCGCTGATGGCGCGCAGGAGGTCCGTGTCGAACCCCGCCTGGGTGCCGTCACGGTCGATCGACGTGACGAGCAGCTCGCCCGCACCGAGATCGACCGCGCCTGCGGCCCAGCCAACCGCGTCGAGGCCAGTCGAGTCGCGTCCACCGCGTACGAGCACCTCCCAGCGGCCGTCGACGGTTCGGCGTGCATCGATTGCCACGACGACAGCCTGTCGCCCGAACCGTGCGGCACACCGGGCGATGAGGGCCGGATCAGCAACAGCCGCGGTGTTGAGCGAGACCTTGTCCGCGCCGGCGCGGAGGACATCGCGCATCTCGTCGACGCTGCGGACGCCGCCCCCGACGGTCAGCGGGATGAACGCGCGGCGAGCCGTCCGCTCCACGATCTCGAGCAGCGTTCCACGGCCCTCGGGCGCGGCAGAGATGTCGAGGAAGACGAGCTCGTCGGCACCTTCGGCCGCGTATCGGGCAGCGAGCTCCGGCGGATCGCCCTCATCGACGAGGTCGACGAACCTTGTGCCCTTGACAACCCTGCCATTGGCGACGTCCAGACACGGGATCACCCGGCGCCGGAGCATCAGGCGCGGAC
>WNGI01013845.1_pt1 | contig 13190 bp, 11 predicted proteins | sample 5400621 | NCBI WGS metagenome assembly WNGI01 (sample SAMN13153374, study PRJNA577476) | soil metagenome | isolation source: 20 cm soil or saprolite under Garry oak tree replicate 1 | place: USA:California | collected 2016-06-15
TCCTCGAGTCCGGCGCCGACGTGGTGCTGTGCGGCCACGACCACCAGGAGGGGGTGGACCAGCTGGGCGGGAGGGTCGTCGTCTCAACGACGGGCACGCTCTCCACCCGCTCGCGCGGCGGCCGGCCCTCGTGCTTCAACTTCGTGACGATCGAGCCCTCGGCCGTGCAGGTGACGTTCTTCCGGTGGGAAAACGAGCGGGCGCGGTTCCGCGCCAGTGACACATTCGCGTTCGCCCGCCCGCAGGCAACCAGCGCGGCGGCACTGACAGCCGCAAGTTAAGTTCCCAGACGCCAAGTCCTCAGTGGTCACAAGAGAGCGGTGCCAGCAGTGGCATCGCTTGCACCTGCGGCTGGCAACTGGAAACCACTGTTCGCTTGGCGTCTGGGAACTTTTCTGGCGCCTGATCACTGAGGACTTATGGCCAGCCATTTTCGCGGCGTTGACTTCTACGACACCGACTCCCTGTTACAAGAGGAGGAGCGGGCCGTCCGCGACACCGTGAGGTCCTGGGTGGACGAAAAGGTCATCCCGGTGATCGGCGAGCATTACGTCGAGGGCAAGTTCCCCAAGCACCTGATCCCCGGGATGGCCGAGCTCGGCCTGTTCGGCGCCAACCTCCCCGAGGAGTACGGTTGCGCGGGGCTGAACAACGTCGCCTACGGCCTGATCATGCAGGAGTTGGAGCGCGGCGACTCGGGGCTGCGCTCGTTCGCGTCGGTGCAGGGCGCCCTGGTGATGTACCCGATCTTCGCGTTCGGGTCGGAGGAGCAGAAAAAAGAATGGCTCCCCAAGCTGGCGAGCGGCGCGGCGATCGGCTGCTTCGGTCTGACCGAGCCCGACTTCGGCTCCAACCCCGGCGGCATGATCACGACGGCGAAGGAAACGAAGGACGGCTGGGTGTTGAACGGCGCCAAGATGTGGATCACCAACGGCTCGACCGCCCAGGTCGCGATCGTGTGGGCCAAGACCGGCGCGCTCCAGGACCTGAACGGCATCCGCGGATTCATCGTGCCCACGAAGACGAAAGGCTTCACCGCCAAGGACCAGAAGGGCAAACTGTCGCTGCGCGCCAGCGATACCAGCGAGCTGGTGCTCCAGGACGTGCACGTGCCCAAAGACGCGCTGCTGCCGAAGTCGGGGGGCCTCAAGTCTCCGCTGTCGTGCCTGACCCAGGCGCGCTATGGGATCGCGTGGGGAGCGGTCGGGGCGGCGATGGCGTGCTACGACGAGGCGGTGAGCTACGCCAAGACCCGCGTCATGTTCGACAAGCCGATCGGCGGCTTCCAGCTGCAGCAAGCACGTCTCGCGGAGATGCTGACAGAGATCACCAAGGCGCAGCTCCTCTGCGTGCAGCTCGGCCGCTTGAAGGACCGCGGCACGATGACCCCGCAGCAGGTGTCACTCGCCAAGCGCAACAACGTGAGCATGGCGACCGACATCGCCCGGGAAGCGCGGCGCCTCCTCGGTGCCAACGGCATCCTCGCCGAGTATCAGGCGATGCGCCACCTCGCCAACCTCGAGTCGGTCTACACCTACGAGGGAACCCACGACATCCACACGCTCATCCTGGGGCAGGAGATCACGGGGCTGAGTGCGTTCAACTGAAGGAATCGTTGCCAGATTTGCTTTCTGGCCACCGGCAACTTGTGACCACTGTCAACTTGGCGTCTGGGACCTATTCTGACGCCTGACGCCTGAGGGCTTGCGACTGTGAAGATCGCGGTGTGCGTAAAGCGCGTCCCCGATTCCGAGACCCGCGTCAAGACCGGCGCCGACGGCAAGTCGCTCGACGAGGGCGGCGTCAAGTTCGTCCTGAACCCGTACGATGAATTCGCCGTTGAGGAGGCGCTGCGCCGCAAGGAAGCCGCCGGCGCGGGGGAAGTCGCGATCATCACGCTGGGCCCGGCCGCTGCGCAGGAGACGATCCGCACCGCCCTCGCCATGGGTGCCGACCGCGGGGTGTTGCTCCAGACTGACCGCATCCCCGCCGACGGCCTCGAGACCGCCAGGGCGCTCGCCGCCGAGCTGAAAGACGGCGGCTGGGACCTGATCCTCTTCGGCAAGATGGCGATCGACGATTACAACCATCAGGTCGGGCCGATGGTGGCCGAGCTGCTGGGGCTGCCGTGTGTGACCAGCACCGGTCACCTCGAGTTGGCGGGGAGGAAGGGGGTAGCGGAACGAGAGGTCGAAGGCGGCCTCGAGGTGGTCGAGTTCCCGTTGCCCGCCGTGCTCACCGCCGACAAGGGGCTCAACGAGCCCCGCTATCCGGCGTTGAAAGGCATCATGGCGGCGAAGAAGAAGCCGCTCGAGGTAAAGCCCGCCACCTTCGGCCCAGGCGGCATCGAGGTGCTCGCGATGCTGCCGCCGCCCGAGCGCAAGGAAGGGCGCATCGTGGGTGAGGGCGCAGCCGCGGTGCCGGAGTTGATCCGGCTGCTGCGCGAGGAGGCGAAGGTCCTGTGAGCGGGGGAGGCGTGCTCGCGGTGCTGGAGCAGCGCGACGGCGCGCTGCGCAAGGTCTCCCACGAGGTGGTGACCGGCGCGCGGCGGCTGGCCGACGCCCTCGGCGGGACGGTCGAGGCGCTGGTCCTCGGCGCCGGTGCGGTGCAGGGTACGGAAGCGCTCGGCGAATACGGGGCCGACACGGTGGTGACCGCCACGAACCCCGCGTTCGGCCGCTACGCACCGGAAGGCTTCGCGCAGGTCGTGGTCGAGCGGGTGAAGGCCGGCGGGTTCGGCGCCGTCGTGCTGGTGGCGAGCGCCACCGGCAAGGACCTGGCGCCGAGAGTGGCGGCGAAGTTGGGCGTCGCCCTGGCGGCGGACGCCACCGACGTTGCGGTCGAGGGTGGCCGGGTCGTGGTGACGCGGCCGATCTACGCGGGGAAAGCGTTACTCAAGGTGCGGCTCACGACGCAGCCGGCCGTTGTGTCACTGCGCCCCAACGTGTTCACGCCGGTGCAGCGGCCCAAGGCGGGCGCCGCGCAGACGGTGGCGGTGACCGCGCCGGCCGGCCGCGTGATCGTGAAGGCGATCAAGGCGGCGGAGGCGGGAGCGCTCGACGTCGCCGAAGCACCGATCGTGATCTCCGGGGGCCGCGGGCTCAAGGAGCCGGCGAACTTCAAGCTGCTCGAGGATCTGGCGCGCGCGTTCGGGGGCAAAGCGGCGGTGGGTGCCTCGCGCGCCGTCGTCGACGCTGGCTGGCGCCCACACGCCGATCAGGTGGGCCAGACCGGCAAGACGGTGAGCCCGTCCCTCTACATCGCCGTGGGGATCTCGGGCGCGATCCAGCACCTCGCCGGGATGCGCACCTCGAAGACGATCGTCGCCATCAACAAGGACAAGGACGCGCCGATCTTCAAAGTCGCGGATTACGGGATTGTGGGAGATCTGTTCGAGATCGTGCCGAAGCTGGCCGAAGAGATTCGGAAGCTGCATGGCTAAGCCGGGATGGGGGATGGGGGATGCGGGATGGGTCGTGCCGGCGAAGTACCAACCGCCGCTCCTCCTGGACCGCTTGGTCATCCCGGAGGGATCGCCGGGCGCGGGTGACCGCATGGAGCTGGACGTGCTGATCGTCGGAGCGGGGCCGGCGGGACTGGCGTGCGCGATCGAGCTGGCGAACCTCGGGAAGCGCGCCGGCACCGAGATCAACATCGGCGTACTCGAGAAGGCTGAGGCGCTGGGCGAACACTCGCTCTCCGGCGCCGTCGTCAACCCCCGGCCGTTCCGCGAGCTGTTCCCCGATCTCCCCGACGCCGAGCTGCCGTTCCGCGGGCCCGTCGGCAAGGAGGCCGTCTACCTCCTGACCGCTGCGCGGGCGCTGCGGCTGCCGACGCCGCCGACAATGCACAACCGCGACAACTACGTTGCCTCGATCTGCGAAATCGTCCGCTGGCTCGGCGCCAGGGCCGAGGCACTGGGCGTGAACGTGTTCACCGGATTCCCGGCGGCGCACCTCTTGACGCAGGGCCGCCGCGTCACCGGAGTGCGGACGGCGGCGTCGGGCCTCAACCGGGATGGCGCCCCGGGGTCCTCGTTCCAGGCGCCCAACGACCTGACGGCGAACGTCGTGGCGCTCGCCGAGGGGACGCGCGGGCTGCTGTCGCAGGCGTGGTGCGAGTGGGAGCGCGTCGCGTCGCCCAACCCGCAGATTTTCGCGTTGGGCGTCAAGGAGATCTGGGAGACCAAGCAGCCCTTGGACCGCGTCGTCCACACCCTCGGCTGGCCGCTCCCCAGGGACGCGTTCGGCGGCAGCTTCATGTACCCGCTCGAGCCAAATCTCGTGGCCCTGGGGTTGGTCGTGGGGCTCGACTACCGGGACGCCGACCTCGACATTCAGGCCTTGTTTCAGCGCATGAAGCTCCACTCGCTGTTCCGCCGCGTCCTCGAGGGCGGGGAGATGGTCGAGTGGGGGGCGAAGACGATCCCCGAAGGCGGCTTCTACTCGCTGCCCGCGCGTCGCTCGGGGGACGGGGTCGTGCTGCTCGGCGACGCCGCGGGATTCGTGGACGTGCCCTCGCTCAAGGGAATTCATTACGCGATGCAGTCGGGGATGTACGCGGCGCGCGCCATCTTCCAGGCGCTCACCTCCGGCGACCCGTCGGCGGCACGCCTCGCCGAGTACGACCGTCTCGTGAACAGCTCGTACATCGCGCACGACTTGCACCGCACTCGCAACATGCGTCTGGCGTTCAAGGACGGGTTTTATGTCGGGGGGGTCAAGGCGACACTGATGACGGTGACCGGCGGCCGGTTTCCGGGTGGGAAGATCACGGTAGAGAACGATGCCAGTGTGAAGAGGTCGGTAACCCCGGGCTTGCGCCCGGGGTCCGTCAATCCCGACGGCAAGCTCACGTTCAGCAAGGTGGACGCCGTGTTCAAGTCGGGGAACGCGACGCGGGACACGATCCCCACGCACCTCGTGATCGGCCAGGACGTGCCGGCGGACGTCGCCGCGTTCTACTCCCACGTGTGTCCGGCCGGCGTGTACGAGCTGGTGGACGGCGCGCTCCGGGTCAACGCTGCCAACTGCGTGGACTGCAAGGCCACGGACGTCGTGGGTCCGCGCTGGACGCCGCGGGAGGGCGGAAGCGGTCCTAAGTACAAACGCATGTGAGGTGTAGCACCAGCGCACCATTTTTGAGCGCGACCGTTGACTTCCCGCCCCGGAACTGAGCGCTGCAGGACGACCAGCCTGTCGGGTCACACGACAACCCCTTGTTCATCAAGAGCCTAGCCCCGGTGATGCCGCCCTGCGACGCGGTGCGGTTTATGCCGACATGAAACGCCGGCAGCGCCCCAGTCTCTCTAGCTTTGGGTGATACGGTGATCGGCGACCGCAAGGCCGGGGAGTACCCGGCGATCGACCTCGGGGGTGTGGCGGACGAGCGGCGCGGGCAGGGGGAGCGCCGGAAAGCAAAGAATCGGCGACGGGCGGACGAGCACGTCGCGGTCGAACGACGCATCGGGTTCGACCGGCGGGCGCTGCGCGACCGGCGCCCGGACGCGGGCCGGCGGTCGGACCCGACACAGTTGGGTCTGAGCCTGCCTGCCGGCGCGGACCAGACCGCGTTCGCGGCGCGGCTGCGGGACCTGACGCGGCTGGAGCTGCCGGCTGGGTCGAGACGTAGGGGAGGAAGTCGCCGCGCTCGACTACTTCCTGAACATCAACCCGCGCATGACGCGGCCGGCCCTGATCGAGTCCTCGACGCTCGTCGCCTTCGAGCGCGACGCGATGACCGATGCCCTCACGGGGCTGTTCAACCGCCGCTATCTCGAAGCCGGGCTGCGCCGCGAGGTGGAGCGCTGCCGGCGCTACGGGGCGAAGGCGTCGTTGCTGATGTTCGACCTCGACCATTTCAAGGAGGCGAACGACCGGTACGGACACCTGGCCGGCGACCTCGCGCTCAAGGTCCTGGGGGAGCTCATCGGCCGGCACCTGCGGGCCGTCGACATCCCCTGCCGCTACGGCGGGGATGAATTCGCCGTAGTGCTGCCGGACGCGGACCGGGGCAACGCCTGGCTCGCCGCCGAGCGGATCCGGGTGGATGTGGGGTGCCACTTCATGGAGCAGAAGATCACCGGGGCCACGCTCGGCCTGACGGTGAGCGCCGGGCTGGCCACGTACGGGGAGCAGGGCAGCACGGCCGAGGCCTTGCTCGAGGCCGCCGATCGGGCGCTGTACGCGGCGAAGCTCGCCGGCGGGGATCGCGTCACCCCCGGGTGACGGCCCCGTCTTGCCGAACCCACGGGCCGCGCTCCATACTCTACAGCCGGTATGGACCACGGCCCGGCCGTTCACCTCCTCGCCCGCAAAGGCAGCCCCCTCATCGCTCAGCTGTCGCTGTCGCTGCGCGGCTTCGTCACCGTGCGCTGGTCGGAGCGCGTGCCGGCGGTCGATCGTCTGGGAGCGGGGGATATTTTCCTCGTCGACCTGGCGGAGCTGCCGCCGCACATGACGCCGGACGACGTCGCGCCGGTGCTGGAGCACGGGGCGCTGTGGCTCGTCCCCGGAGGCGAGGCGGTGCAGCCGTTCTGGCTCGAGCTGGCGTCGCGCGCGGGGACGAAGGTCGTGCCGTGCGACGCCGAGGCCCGAGCGCAGGGCGTGCCGCATCTCGTCGATGCCTTGCAAGACACCCTGGGCCGCCAGTCGGGGCGCCAGCTCGCGCGGTTCGTCCTTGAGCAGGAACCGGTGTTCCAGCCCGTGGCGCCGCTGGTCGAGCTGGTCTGCCAGCATCCCTGGCGCATCCGCCGTCCGCGCGACCTGGCGCAGCACACGGGGATCCGGCTGGGATCCCTGAAGCGGCAGCTTGCCGAGCTCGGGTTCCACCGGGTCGAGCACTTCATCGTGTGCGTGCGGATGGTGGCGCTCGAGCAGCTGATGACACGGGAGCCGGTGGAGATCGCGGAGGCGCGCTGGCGGGTGGGGATCGGCGACACGACCAACGCGCGCCGCCAGCTGCGCCGGGCGAAGAAGAGCTCGAAGGATGCGTTCTTGAAGTTGAGGAGCTTGGTTGCTTGACATCAGACGTCTGACGTCAGATGTCTGACATCTCACTGCGTCAAACTCGTCACGTCCAAAATCACCAGCGCCGGGCTTCCGGGGTCTTTCGCCCCGAACGCGTACACGCGCCCGCCGATGTAGCCGAGCGTCGCGGTGTGGACGCCGGCGCTGATGAGGTACCTCGAGAGAAACGTCGGGTGCGCGGGGTCGGCGAGGCTATAAAAGTGAAATCCCGCGTTGGGCCCATTCTCGGCACTGAACATCAGGAGCTTCCCGTTGCTCGACACCTCGACATCGCTCACGGTGCCGATCCCCGTCGTGATGATCGAATCCACGAGCGTGGGCGCACCGGTGGCGCCGAGCTGCCAGACCTTGACGGCGTTGCCGGGGACGTTTGCGGTGCGGAAGAACCCACCCCACGTCCCGGTATAGGCGTAGCCATTCGCCACCCAGAGGTCTGAGCCGAAGCGTTCGGGCACGTTGTTGCCGCCCGCGGCGAAGCTCAGGTCGCCGTTCGCGGTATTCAACTGCCACAGGCCGGACAGCATGTCCACCGCGTACACCGACCCGTTGTAGAGCTGCACGCCCCAGGTGTAGGTGTCGCCGGGGCCGCCTATCCGTAGGGAGTCGATGAGTCGCGAGGAGAGATCCCCTGTGAGCGTTCCGGACACATCGAGCGCAATCACGCCACCGTTGTAGTACGCCGCGTACAGAATCTGATTCGTCTCGTCCATCCAGAAGTTATGGGTGCCGGTGCTGTCCGGCCCCGCCTTGTGGAAGTACGCCACCTCCACCGGATGGGCGAGATCGTGAACGTCGACGACGTGAATCAGGCCCGAGGAGCCGAACCCGATGCCGCCAAACGCCGGCCCTTCCTGTCCGATGAAGAGGTACTTCTTCTCGCCGGTACTGGGGTTCCAGAACCACCAGCCGTTGTGGACGTCGGCGCCGGCCGCGATCCCGCTGGCGTTGGTGACGAGAGTGCTGATCGGCTTTGGGCTGTTGGGGCTGCCGCCGTTGATCCCGTTTCCCACGTCGTAGATCATCACGCCGCTGTTCCAGGCGAACACGAACGCGATTCCGTCCCGCACGAAGGTGTCGTGGATGCCGTAGTTGGCCGGGATCGGCACCGTCGCGACGAGGACTGCCTCCCGCAGCGCCGTGGACGTGAACGTCAACGTCGCACCGAGCACCGGCACGCTCGCCGTCACGGAGTCGACGCCGAAGTTCGGGCCCAGCGTATGCACGGTCGTCGCGACGCCGGCGGCGCTCGTCACGCCGGTCCCCGCCGAGACCGAGCCTTGCCCCGCGGCGGCCACCCAGTTCACCGTGACGCCCGGCGCCGGATTCCCGAATTGGTCGCGGACGAGCACGACGTACGGCACGGGGAGCGGGGCCGACGGCGCCCCGTTCTGCTGGTCTCCGGCGTTCTTGGACGCCTGCGTAGGGGCGTCAGGTAGCGCCGTCGCGGTGAAGGTGACGCTGCCGCCGCCGGCGCCGGCGCGAACCGTCTGGGCTCCCGCGATCGGACCGAGCGTCCAGGTGGCGCTCGCCTGGCCGGCCGCGTCCGTGACCGTCGTCGCGCCGACGCTGCCACCGCCGCTCTGCACCGTCCACATGACCGGCACGCCGGAGGCCGGGTTGCCGCCCTCGCCCAGCACGGTCACGACGAGCGGAACGGGGAGGACGCGGGCCACCGTATCGGTTTGGGCATCGCCGCTCGTCGCCGCGACGTTATAGGGGACGAGTGGCTTGGTGGCTTCGCAGGCGAGAAGAAGGCCTGCGAACAAGGCGGCGAACGTCGTGCGGACTAGGGTCATTGTGGTTGAGGTCTCGGTGCGTGTGTCCGGCGGTTGTCCCGTGCGCTGAAGCGCCACTAAAGTACAGGCGGCTCGGCGCCAGCGCGGCGTCCTGTAAGGACGCGTTATTTGGAGCCGAGCCGGCCCTTCAGGGCACGGAATCACATCGGCATGTGCATCATCCCAGTCGTGGGCGCGTGCTCTCCCCGGTAATACCCCATACGGTGTCCGGCCATCCCCCAGTCCACGCGGACGCCCACGGTGAGGGTCGTGAACGTGGTCCGCCCGTAGAAGACCGCTGGATCGAACACGCCGCCGCCGAGCTTCGCGACCTTCGCGAACGCCACCTCGGCCGTGGGAGAGACGGTGACGCGGGCGCGTCCCCCACGCCAGGCGCGCACCTCTGCCCCCAGCGTCGAGATCGTCCAGCGCGTGATCCCCAGGATGCTGGAGTCCAGGTGCGGCCGCACCGACCGGAACGGGTCGCCGAACACGCGCTGATCTTCCGTGCGGTCCGTGCGCTCCAGACGGAAGTAGGGACGATACCGCCCGACCTCATACGCGCCTTCGACCAGCCCCGAATGCAGCACGTACGCCCCGCCGGCTTCCTCGGTCCTGGCCCATTCGGCGAGCGCGTACGCGGGCCGGCCGGCGACGACCCGCTCCCAGCGCGCCGACGCGCTCCACTTCTCCTGGTCCGTGCCCGCGCCCTGGCGGTGCTCGGGGGAGTGGACGTGGGCGCGGGAGAGCTGCGCTTCCAGCCCGGCGACGGGCCGTCCTGCGACGCGCAGCGCCCACGAGTCGCCGAAGCGGCTCCAGTTGGGCCACTGGCTGGGATACTCGGGCTCGTCGCCGTCGAACGTGCCGCCCTCGACGGTGACCGGACCGGCGGTCACGGCGGCCACCGCCACGGCGCGCTCGAGGATCTGCGCCAGATGATGGTTCGCGGGATAGAGCATCGGGGGGCGGCTCATTGGGTCGTCGGTGCCGAACGGCGCAAAGCCCTTGCCGGCGCTGAGGGACACCACGATGCTCCGGTCGAGGCCTCCCAGCACGTCCGCGCCGGTGAGCATCAGCTCGTGGACGTATGTGTGCGGATGGCGGCGGTCGTAGTAGCCCTCGCCGTAGGCGCCGGTGGCGAGCTCACCGTGGCGGATGGTCCACCCCTCGAAGTCGCCCATTGCGTGCAGCTGCAGGTGACGCCCAAGCGCGGCGGCTTCGAGCATCAACACCGGCTGGACCAGCCGCGCTTCGCTGCGGGAGACACCGCCGGGAACGGCGTTCGTGGTGGTGAGGAGGGGAATCGCTTGGCCGGAGAAGCGGAGACTGGGCCCCTGAGCGGGAAGCGGAGACGCCATGCAGACCGCGAGACACGAGATGCCAATGAGACGAGCTGACATGAGGTGCGGTGAGACCCTTTCGGCCGCCTCCTGTTCCCACGCTAGAAGCGTGGGCTCGGCCAACACATCCCTAAAGGGAACCCGGTTCGCTTTAGCGTGGTGCCGGCCGAGCCCACCCTTCAGGGTGGGTGCGCTACCACGCCCGACATCTTCAAGCCGTCGATGATGAACTGCACGGCGATGGCACACAGCACGAGGCCCATGAGCCGGGTGAGGATGCGCATACCCGTCTGCCCCAGCCGGCGCTCGATCAACGACGCGGCCGAGAGCGTGAGGAACGAGATGAGCGCGGTGAGGGCGATGGAGACGTAGAGGGCCGTCGTGGTGACCCAGCTCTTCGAGCCCAGGGCCAGCACCATCACGGTGGAAATGGCGCCCGGCCCGGCGAGCATCGGCACGCCGAGCGGCAGGATGCCGATATCCTCCTTCGCGGTGCCCTCGGCCTTCTCGGCGGGGGTCTCGCGCTGGCTGCTGCGGCGCGCCTGGACCATGTCGAGGGCATTCAAACCGATCAGCACGCCGCCGGCGATTTTGAACGCGCCGATGGTAATGCCGAAGAGCTTGAAGATGAGGCTGCCGCCGAGCGCGAACAGCGTGAGGGTGATCGCGCACGTCCACGCGCCGCGGCGCGCGAGCACGCGCCGCATCGCGGGGCTGTCCCGCTCCGTCATGGCGAGGAAGCTGGGGATGACGGCGAAGGGATCGACGATGAAGAGGACGGAGGTGAAGACCAGCAGCAGCTCCTGGTACCTCACATCGCCACCTTCACCGCCTGGTCCTTTCCCTTGCTCTTGGCTTCATACATCGCGCGGTCGGCCTTGTGCAGCACGTCGTCCGGCGTCACCGCGGAGTCCGTGCACGACACGATGCCGATGCTGGCCGTAACCGACGGATTCCCCTGGAACGCCGCGCGCAGGCTCTTGGCCAGCCGCCCCGCCGCGCCTTCGGCGACGTCGGAGGCCGTCTCCGGCATCAGCACGGCGAATTCGTCGCCGCCCATGCGGCCCACGATGTCCGCCTGGCGCACCGCGCCGCGGATCGCCTCGGCCACGAGCCGCAACACCGCGTCGCCCGTCTGATGCCCGTGGGAATCGTTGACGATCTTGAAATCGTCGAGGTCGAGATAGAGCAGGCTCAACGGCCGGCCGTAGCGCCGGTTGCGCCGCAGCTCCTGGCCGAGGCGGTCGGAGAACGCGCGCGCATTGAGCACGTGCGTCAGGGGATCCTGGATCACCAGGTCCTCGAGTTGGGCCTGGGTGCGGCGGATGCTGCGGAACGCAGCCATCGCGATGCCCGCGACCGCGGCGAACGAGCCCTGGTTCACGAGCGAGGAGAGCACCGTGGCGTCGGGCTGCTGGCCCAGCTCCACGGGGATGCGCAGCAGCATCGACGCGGCCAGGAACGCGATCCCCCACCACACGCCCTGGTACCACGTCGCGAGCAGGATCGGGAGGAGATAGAGGATCCCCAGCCGCACCGTCGAAGGGGTCAGCACGTTGGCCGCGTAGATCGCGCCGGTGAGCGCTCCGATCAGGCCGCCGGCGACCAGGCGTCTCTTGATGGGAGTCAGAACGGGGGCTCCGCGACGTGGTGGGGATCGTCGAGGAGGATCGCGTGCAGCGGCTCGCCGGATGCCACCGCCGGCCGATCCTCGGGGACGATGAGCAGGGCGTTGGCGCGCGCCATGGACGTGAGGATGCCAGACCCCTGCGGCCCTGTCAACCGGGCGCCGAGGGCGCCATCCCCGCGCGGGGCCACCACGGCCCGCAAAAAGTGACGGAGCTTCGGGCCGAGAGTGATCGGCTCCTCCGCCACGACGGGCACCGTGCGGCGGAACGGCAGCGGGTGGCCGAGCAGCCGCCGCAGCGCCGGCCGCACGAACAGCTCGAAGGTGACCATCGTGCTCACCGGATTGCCGGGCAGCCCGATCCACGGCCGGCCATCCGGGAACAGGCCGAAGCCGAGCGGGGCGCCGGGGCGCATGCGGATGCGCCACAGCTTGATGTCGCAGCCCAGCGCGTGGAGCACCTCGCGCACCAGATCGTGCTCGCCGACGCTCACGCCCGCGGTCGTGACGAGGAGATCAGCCGCCGCCGCGCGTGCCAGATGCTCGCGCAGGCTCTCGGCGCTGTCGCGGGCGATGCCGAGCTCGACGGGCACCGCGGCGGTGCGGCGGATGTTCGCCAGCAAGGTGTAGGAGTTCGAGGTCGCGATTTTGCGACCCGCAAGAATCTCGTCGCGGTGGTCGAGGTCGGCGATCTCGTCGCCCGAGGCGAGGAGTGCGACCTGGGGGGGCCGGTGCACCAGCGGCTCCCCGTGGGCGATCGAGGCGAGCACGCCGAGCTGCGCGGGCCCCAGGGCGGTGCCGGCGGGGAGCACGGCGGCGCCCTTACGGATGTCCTCGCCCTTGTGGCGCACGTTGCGCCCCTCCTGCGTCGGGGTGACAATGGACACCCGACTTCCGTTTGCCTCGGTGTCCTCCTGGCGAACGACGGTATCGGCGCCGGCGGGCAGCGGGGCGCCGGTGAAGATGCGCGTCGCTTCGCCAGGACCCACCGGTTTGGTGGGGAAGCGGCCCGCGGGCACCGTCTCGACGACGCGCAGCTCGACGCGCGAGCGGCCCGCGACGTCCGCCCCGCGCACGGCGTAGCCGTCCATCGCGGAGTTGTCCCACGGCGGCAGGTCCATGGGGCTCGCCACCGCCTCGCGCAGGGGGCGGCGCTCGGCCGGCAGCGGGCGGAGGTGCTCGAGGATGAGGCGGGCCGCCTCGGCGGGGGTGAGCATCCTCAGGGGGGTAAGATCAACGCCCGGTCCCAGGCGATGTTCGCCAGGGTCACGAGCCACGCGGTGTCGCTGAAGCGAAACACGGGGAACGGCGCCCGGAACTTGGCGTTGTCCGTCACCATCGCCACCCACTGCTCGGCGTCAGGGCGCTCGGCGCTCCAGATCGGGTCCGGCCCGCACGCCTGCCGGTACGTCTCGATCTT
>WNGI01003943.1_pt1 | contig 13189 bp, 9 predicted proteins | sample 5400621 | NCBI WGS metagenome assembly WNGI01 (sample SAMN13153374, study PRJNA577476) | soil metagenome | isolation source: 20 cm soil or saprolite under Garry oak tree replicate 1 | place: USA:California | collected 2016-06-15
TTCCATCCGCGCGGCGGCTATTTCATCATCCCATTCGATTTCCAATTGCGGACGCCCATTATGCAACGGGATTCGCTTTCCTTTATGAGGCGACCGGAGATTTCTCGCAACTGGAAAACGCGGTCCATTTTCTAACCGAACTCAAAAAATCGCGCTGCCGCCAGTTCAAAGAATATTGCTGGGGTTATCCATTCAACTGGGTCTGGCGCGGGGGCACGATTAAGCGGCAAACACCTCTGATCACAACGACGCCTTATGTGTATGAAGCATTCCTTAAGGTCTTCGAATTGCAACCACGCGACGAGTGGAAACTGATCCTCGAATCGATTGCGCGCCACGCCGCTATTGACATCAAGGATTTCAGGACGTCGGAAACTGCCAGCAGTTGCTCCTACACGCCTTTCGGTGAGGGCGGAGTCATCAACGCCGCTGCTTATCGTGCCTTTCTCCTAACCAGTGCTTCCCGCGTTTTCTCCCATGACGATTATTGGAGAATCGCCGAACGCAACCTGAATTTCGTTTTGGAGAATCAGAATAGCGACGGTTCATGGTATTACGCGGTGGATGGAGTGCGCGATTTTATCGATCATTTCCACACTTGCTTTGTGATGAAAGCCCTGGCCAAGATTCACACTTTGACTGGACACGAGGTCTGCAAGGAAGCGCTTTCGAAAGGGATTAAGTATTACGTTGAGAATCTCTTTGACGAGGACGGCCTTCCGAAACCTTTTTCCAAAGCACCGCGCCTGACCGTTTACAAGCGTGAGCTTTATGACTGCGCGGAATGCATTAACTTATGCCTGCTGCTGCGAGACCGTTTTCCCGCGCTGGAGACAACTTTGGAGAACGTCGTCGAACATATTTTGGAAGCATGGGTGAAGCGGGACGGATCATTCCGCTCACGGAAGCTACATCTGGGTTGGGACAACGTTCCGATGCATCGCTGGGGGCAATCGCAGATGTTCAGGAGCCTCGCTTTTTATCTTCGTGAGTCGATAAAAGCGCGAGCGCGCAGAGATCAGAGGTCGGAGGTCAGAGATCAGAAAGCAGATGACCGAGGGCACATGACGGAAGTCAGCGGTCTGAACTCGATGATTTCAGAATGAAAGAAGAAGGGTTGTTGATAATGCTTCCGAGCATTGCTCCGACTTCACGACATTTTTCGGTGAAGAGTGCATAATCACGTTTCGGCAAATACCCACAGTCATATGCGAAATCGAGCCAGGTTTCAGTTTCACCATTCTCGCCGTCCGAATCTGTTAATTTGCTAACGAAGTGAGCTTCATATCGGCGTTTGGCCCAAGCCTCCCGTAAGTTCGAACACACCGACCTGGACGAACGGCGTAATTGATCCGTCAAAGAATATCGCTCCTCGGCTGGGAAATGTTTACTCGCATGGAAAATCTCCATCGCGAGTTCGTAGGCTCTTTTGTAAACTGTCAAATCTTTGGCTGATTTTATTTGCATGGTGATCCTCAAATACTCGTTAGAACCGGATGTCAACGCTGCAATATGTTTGCCCGCTCTGATTTGTGATCTCCGACCTCTGAGCTCTGACTCATGACCAGAACTCTTACTTCTAATTTCTGAAATTTCTGTTAATATCTGATGTTTGACTTTCTGATCTCCCGCCGGAGCGTAGGCGCGCATGGGCCAGAGGCTGACCTCCGATCTCCGATTCTAAACTCTGATCTCTGACCTCTGACCTCTGACTTCTGAAATATGTGCGGCATTTGCGGCCAGTTTAACTTTGCCCGGAACGAGCCGGTGGAACCGGCAACGATCCGGCGAATGACCGATTCTATTTCTCATCGCGGCCCCGATGATGAGGGTTACTTCATCTCCGGTCCAGTTGGACTCGGCTTTCGGCGCCTTTCCATTATTGATTTGGCAAGCGGCCACCAGCCGATGTCTGATGTCGAGGAAACAGTCTGGGTGATTTTTAACGGCGAGATCTATAATTTCAAAGAGCTGCGCGCCGAACTCGAAGAAACGGGTCATCGTTTTCGCACAAACTCTGACACCGAAGTGATCGTTCACGGCTACAAAGAGTGGGGCACCGAAGTTTTCAATCATCTCAATGGCATGTTTGGCGTTGCCATCTGGGATGTGAAGAAACAGCGGCTTGTAGTGGCCCGCGATGCCATGGGCATCAAACTGATCTATTACCGGATCACAAACGGACAACTGACGTTCGGGTCGGAAATTCGCGCGGTTCTAGCCGCAGGAAGCTACAGCCCGGAAGTCGATCCTGTCGCGCTCAATCTCTTTCTTCGGTTTCGTTACACGCCTTCTCCTTTAACCATTTTTGATGGTATCCGCAAACTCGCGCCGGGGACAATGCTAGTTGTTGAGGATGGCATGTACCGGGAAGAGCGCTGGTACGATTACACGCCAAAGCCGTTTTCAAGTCAGAAAGATGAAGAAGACGCCACGCAAGAATTGCTGAAACTTTATCGAGCGGCGGTTCGACGGCATCTGCTGAGTGATGTTCCAGTGGGGATACTTCTTAGCGGCGGCCTTGATTCGGGCTTGCTCCTTGCGCTAATGAACGAGCAAGGCGGACCGTGGCCTGCCTATTCGGTGGGCTACGGAGAAAGCTTCGAAGACGATGAGCTAGCTGATGCGGCGGAGACTGCTTCCCTTTTAGGCGCTCGGCACGTAACTGTGAGGCTCGACCGACCCGAGTTTGAACGATCTCTGCCAGAAATTGTGAGATGCCTGGAAGAACCAATTGCAACTTCCTCCATCGTTCCGATGTATTTCGTGTCGCAACGCGCCCGTCAGGACGTTAAAGTAGCTTTGATTGGTCAGGGACCGGACGAGCTGTTTGGCGGTTACAAACGGCACTTAGGTGTGCATTACGGAAATTGGTGGCGTGGATTGCCAACCGTTTTCCGCTCCTCGGTCAGCTTCGCTGTCGATCGGTTGCCTCGCAATGAAACCTTGAAGCGAGGCGTTTCTTCACTCGGAGCGGAGGACCAGCTAAAGCGCTATCAGGATGTTTTTTCCCTGGCGCCAGCAACAACCATAGATGGACTTTTTCGTGATGATCTACTTCCTGAAAGACAAGGCCGCGAGCTCGTTGATTACTGGCGCGGACTGGTTCCGCAAATGTTACATACGGATGAACTGGGCGGCTTTCAATTTCTTGAGGTCAGATCGTCGTTGCCGGACGAGCTTCTCATGTATGCTGACAAGCTATCCATGGCGCACAGTCTCGAAGTCCGCGTACCCTATCTCGATCGCACGGTGGTGGAGCACGTCCAGCGGCTCGGTTCGCATTTCAAGATCCGCAATGGAAGTCGCAAATGGCTGCACCGCCGGGTCTGCCAACGTTACCTGCCGCCACGCATCCTCAAACGCAAGAAGCGCGGTTTTGCCGCAAATGTCGTGGATGAATGGTTTCGCTCTTCACTCAACGGTAAGCTTCCCGACCTGCTTCTGGATGAAAGTTCTCTCATGTTCGAGCTGCTTAAACCAGGTTCCGTGCGCAAACTCCTGGAAACTCACCAATCGCGGCGACAAGACAACCACAAGCTCCTGTTCAGCCTGGTCATGCTTGAGCAATGGTTGCGTGGAGTTTGCTGGGATCAAAGACACGCTTTCCAGGTAAATTCCTTGACTGTATGATCATTGATTGCGTCAAATGCACCGATTCTTGCAAGAGGACGTGAAACTTTTTGTGGGTCATACCGGACACCAACGAGAAATCATGTCTGGGTAGCCCGTCCTGGAGAGGTGGCTGAGCGGTCGAAAGCAGCGACCCCCAAAGAGTCGTTATACGGTTAAAGGCCGTATCGGAGGTTCGAATCCTTCCCCTGTCCGATACACTAAGGGAGACACGACCTATCAATCCAGGGATACAGAACTGTTGGCACGAAAATGGCGACTAATGATAAAAGAATCCTAATTGAGGGCAAAATTCCGCGGATTGCCAGGCTCGAACAGGAATGGTACGAGGACATCGAGGATCCAGAAACGTTGATTAACGAGCTGGGGAGCACCGAACCGAAGCCGGATATTCTGACCTTCTGGCAACGTTTCCCGGACACAGAACCCAAGTACTCCTACACCATGGAGCCCGATTCGATCGCGGTGCTTCCAATCAAGAGCTACTCCTTTTGGTGGGAGAAACAAATTGAACGAAAAGCCCGAAACAAGATCCGGAAAGCGCAAAAAAAAGGCCTTACTGTGAGGATGGCGAGTTTTGATGACACCTTCGTTCACGGAATGACATCGGTCTTCAATGAGACTCCCATCCGGCAAGGACGGCGCTTTTTGCACTATGGAAAGGATTTCGAAACTATAAAACGCGAGTTCAGCCGGTTTCTGTTCAGGGAAGAAATCTTTGGCGCATATCTGGGTAAAGAACTGGTGGGCTTCATTTTCCTTGCTGATGCGGGTGGATACACATTTCTGGGTCAAATTATTTCAAAAATAGCGCATCGCGATCTGGCACCAAATAATGCGCTTTTGGCTAAAGCAGTGGAACGCTGTGCCGAAAAAGGAATTCCGTATCTTGCGTATGCGCTTTGGCTGGACGACGGCCTTGGCGACTTCAAACGAAGCAATGGTTTTCAAAAATTTGATCTTCCCAGGTATTTCGTGCCTCTAACTCGTAGAGGAAAACTGGCCTTGAAGCTCGGCATTCATCGCGGTTGGAAGGAGGCTATTCCAAAGCGACTTAGAAAACCGCTGAAGAAACTGAGAAGACGCTGGTACGACTTGCGTTGGCGCCTGACCAACGAATGTACCTTGAGGTGATGGTCAAATAATGGTGAAATATAACAGCCGTGGGAAGCTCACGCTCCGGCTATATTGCGATATTGTGGACAGTCCTCCTAGAATTTCACACCAATCCGATTCTTGGGACGGGACTTGACACGTTGTGGGTGGGACTCCGTCCAATCTGGGCTTGAGAGAGGGTTTTTTTCACAAGGCAATTCATGAGCCGATTACGCATTTTGCTATTAGCGCCTGGCGCTAGTCCTGAGGAAGTCAGCATGCCTTATGTCACTTATTCTCATGCGGCAGCGCTCGCTCAGCTCCATGACGTCGCTTTGGTCGTTGGATCGCCCACTGAGGACCCTGTGCGCCGCGCAAAAGCGCCGTTTCGCACCATCGAGGTGGTCCGGATGCCATTGCTCGAGCGCATCTATACTTGGAGTTTGCGCAGGATCTTCAAATACAACTATGACACTCAGGTGTTGACCGCTTTTCTCTATCCGTTTTCTCTTGCCTTTGAATGGCATGCCTGGCGACAGTTGCGGCGCCGCATCGTTGCGGGCGAGTTCGATGTCGTTCTGCGCATCATGCCCATGACCCCGGTCATGCCCAGTCCTTTCGCTTTCTTCCTGCGCAAGGGGCCTATACCCTTCGTGATCGGGCCGCTAAATGGTGGTTTGCCCTGGCCTCCCGGTTTTCGCCAGCTCGACAACCAAAAGGAATGGGTGGCAAACCTTCGGAATCTGTATCGATATTTGCCTTTCGCTCGCTCCACCTATCGCCATGCGACAGCGATCATAGCCGCTTCGTCCCAAACGTATTCCGAGTTCGCCGCATATCGCGGTAAACTGTTTTTTGTTCCTGAGCCGGGTATCGCTCGCAGCCTGTGTTCTGATGACTCGCGCAGTCCGGGGCCCGACGCCAAACTTGAGCTGATTTTCGTTGGTGGGTTGGTTCCCCGGAAGGCTTGTGATCTTGCTTTGCGCGCGGCGGCTCCCCTTTTGCGCAGCGATTTGGCCCGCTTTACGGTGGTCGGTGATGGCCCAGAGCGGAACCGCCTTGAGCAGCTCATGAGATCCCTTGGGATCGAGAAGGCTGTTTCTTTCTGCGGGTGGGTCAGCCATGCGGAAGTCCTCAGGCGCTTGCGATCCGCTGACGTGATGCTGTTTCCATCCATTCGCGACAACGGCGCAGGCGTAATTTTCGAAGCGCTCGCCACTGGCGCCGTACCCGTTGTCGCGGACTTCGGCGGGCCTGGAGATATCGTTCATCCAGAGGTAGGGTACAAGGTGGCTCTTACGACTGAGAGCGATATGGTGTCGGAGATAGAAAAGATCTTGACGGATCTCGCGGGCAATCGGGACCATCTTAATCGCTTACGACAGCAAGGCATGTCCTACGCACGGGAACGCCTAACTTGGGACGCGAAGGCGCAGGCGGTTACTCGAGTCCTGCATTGGGTCGTGCGGCGAGGTCCGAAGCCAGACCTCCCGCCGCCAAAAAACCTGCACCCACAAAATTGTTAGCCCGGCAGAAGGAAAAGGAGTTAGATCGATGTTTGCATTATGTTAAGAAAAATGGGGTTTTGGGGCTTGGGTTCGGGACAGGAACAAGCAGCCGTTGTGCGGCGCTTTTTAAGGCAGGCTTATAGAAGCCTGCCTCCCGCTGCGCGTGGATGGGTTGCTCCTCTAAGGGATTTTTATGTCGACAGGCATATACCGGATGCGCGCAGGGGGTTGCATGCCGAGATTCAGCCCGTGGCTGCACAAATCAGCCAGGCGGCGGCTCTGCACAAGGGCGAAAGAATTTTTGTAGATTGCGGTTTTAACACCGGCGAGGCTCTGCAAAGCTTTATCGATTTTTTGCCTAAAGATTTTAAATATTACGGCTTTGAAGTTAATGAACCACTTTTTGCCCAGGCCGCGCTAGGCCTGCTTCACCGCAATCCCGAAATCGTTTCGCTGCAATTTCAAGCCGTTTCCGACAGGGACGGCGAAGCTGAATTCTTTTTTTCAGGGACCAGTCACGGTCTTGTTGTAGGAGAGGGAACCACGATCGTTCAAGGCAAGCTGCCCGACGTTACGCAATATGACCGCCCGCAAAAAGCGAGAGCCATTGATTTTTCCAATTGGGTCGGCCAAGTCGCCCGAAATCATACAAGCGGGCAGCCACCTTTTGTAGTGATAAAAATGGATATAGAAGGCGCCGAATACCTGGTTCTTGAGCATATGGCAGATATGGGGACGCTGAATAACATCAATATCCTCATCATTGAATTTCATTCGAACCAGTTCGAGGGAAATCTGCGACAGGAATATGAAATGCGTGAAGACCGTTTGCGGGGCATTCTTGCCGATAGAGGGGTTCAGGTTATTGAGTGGGGCTAGTCACGGCTTAACCATACATCGGAATGCCGGCGATTTATAAAAATTGCTGCACTGCTTCGCCAAGTTTGCTGCGGCATTTGCGGCATTTTCCGGCATTTCAGCAGCCGCTTATTTTGCGCTGCATCACAGATAAATTTGCGGCGCATATTCAAAAAATGTATATTGACCTTCCAATTCAGCCTTCCACATTAGGAGGTCGTTCATGGAGGTTCCTATGAGATCTTCAGTGAAAACGATTTGAAGGTGCTTGAGTGCCGATTTCACGATGCACCGTTCTTTCCCCCGAGATCATCAGGCGATTTTGCGAAGATAACGGCTTGGTTGGCGTTCAGAGTGTTCATGTTTGGCACAGTAGGGGGGCAGACCATCCTGTATATCCTTAGAGATGACAAGTAACTACAGGGTACCACACGGCCTGGCCGAAATAGCCAGATCCTCAGATCGCTCTTCCTGAGGGAGGCATCGTAGGGATAATTACCAGCAACCCGAACCAGAGGCGGTGAAGAAACCAACGCCACTTGCGATCCTAAAAAAAACCCGGACCGACCGACACAATGAACGGCAAATCATTTATGCGTTGACCCGACTGGAGAAAGGGCAAGGGCTTCGTGAGCCAAATGGGAGTGAGCGAGATACGGCAGAATAGGAGATCCGCTGGTCGCGAGTACCTTGCCAAAGTTAGGGCATGCTGAGTAAGATAGTGATTGAGGACAGGTGGCTGAGTGGCTTAAGGCAGCAGCTCGCAAGGGTTGCTATGCGACGCAAGTCGCATCGGAGGTTCGAATCCTTCCCCTGTCCGCCGAACATTAATATGGCGACGGAACTTACGAAGGGATGTCCCTGAAGGACACTTGCTCAGGCCGAATAAGGTTCACAATAGGTTACGCACCCATTTCCAAAAAGGCGAGCATTGCCAGTCGCTCTAAACTATCAACTGTTGACTTAACATGCCTGGAATAGTTGGAATCATTACTCCGAGACCGCCTGAAGAATGTCAGCGTCTTGTGAAATCCATGGCGAGTTCCATGGAACAGGAGTGTTTCTATGATTCGGGCACGTACTCGGTGCCCGAGATGGGCATTTACGCGGGTTGGGTGGCCCACGAAAATTCCTTCGCTGCCCGGCAGCCTTTTTTCAGTGAGCGAAGAGATGTTGTGCTTCTCTTCTCAGGCGAGTGTTTTGTGGACCCCGAAACGCGCATCGGCCTCAGGCAAAAAGGACATGACCTTGGGCAGGCAGCCGGCAGTTGGTTGGTCCATCTCTACGAGGAAGAAGGCGATCAGTTCTTTGAAAAACTCAACGGTCTCTTCAGCGGCCTGCTTATTGATAAAAGGCAGGGCATGGCGTTTCTGTTCAATGACCGCTACGGAGTTGAACGCATCTATTGGCATGAGACCGAGGGCGCCGTCTTCTTCGCCAGCGAGGCCAAAGCGCTGCTTCGAGTTCTGCCAGAGCTTAGAGCATTTGATCAGGAAGGCGTCGCTCAGTTTTTGACCTTCGGTTGCACGTTGGGGCAGCGGACTTTATTTCGAGGCGTTCAGTCGCTTCCCGGAGCATCTGTGTGGTCTTTTGAAAACGGAAAGTGTCAGAAGAGGAAATATTTTTCCCCGGAAACCTGGGAGTCTCAACCCATCCTTCCAGCCGAGGCCTTCGTGGCCGAGTTTCAAGAAACATTCCAACGAATTCTACCTCGCTATTTTGAATCGGAATCGCGGATTGGTATTTCTCTGACGGGGGGTCAGGATTCGCGGATGATTATGGCCTGCCTGCCGAATGCGGGAGAAAAGCCGGTTTGCTACACTTTTTCAGGAGAAAAGCGAGACACTCTGGATGCTCTACTGGCGGCAAGGATCGCAGCGGAATGTGGCTTAGAACACCAAATTCTGCGCATAGGTCCGGATTTTCTCTCAGACTTCGCTTCACACGTCGATCGGACGGTTTATTTAACTGACGGTTCCCTCGGAAGTTTGGGTGCTCATGAAATTTACTTGAACAATCAAGCTCGCGCTTTGTCTCCGGTGCGCCTGACAGGTGTTTTCGGCGGCGAAATCCTGAGAGGAGTGTCCATGTTTAAGCCGCTTCATCTTGCACACGGACTAGTTAATGCAGACTTGGCCGAGACCGCAACTTCTTGCACGCGCCGGTGGTCGTATGACGGTGACCATCCTGTAACCTTTGCCGCCTTCCACGAACTTCCTGAGCAGCGGTTTGGAATCTCAGCAGCGAGCCGTTCTCAGACCAGCTTCCGAACTCCCTATTTGGACAATGAAATCGTTGCTCTTGCTTATCAAGCGCCAGAGACTGTTAGAATGTCGATTGATTGCACTTTATCGCTGGTAAAGGCAAACAACCCGTCGCTGAGCAAAGTTCCAACCGATATGGGAGAAATGGGCGAAGCTAACCGGTTAGCCGTGGCGTCAAGACGCATCTTTTCCAAGACTGTTTGTAAGCTCGACTATCTTTGCAGCGAGGGATTGCCGCACGGTCTATCGAGGCTCGACTCCTTAGTGACACAAATAAGTTCAGCCTTGGGAATTGCCGGACTGCACAAATATTTGCCTTACCGAATCTGGTTTCAACGGGAGTTGGCGGCTTATGTAGATGGGATTCTCAAAGATGCGCAAGTCCGCCATAGTTCGTTGTGGGACTCCCGTTTTCTCGCGCATATGGCCTCGGATCACGCGACCGGTCACAGGAATTACGTGCGAGAGATCGATGCAGTACTGACGCTCGACGCTGTCGAACGACTTCTCTTTCGAGATCTTCCCCGCGACGCGACACTAAAACGATCAACGCCCAGCTAGCGTTACAGACGGCCGTAACAGCCGGGCGAACATTGAAGCCGTGGCAAGGCTCCTTTTCCGAGACCTACGTTGTACGCGAAAGGGATTGGATACCTTTGCCCTTCCAATTACTCGCTCAGTCGTCGTCAAATGAGGGTATGAATCTAGTTCAGCTGCTCAGAGCCATCCGAAATGGGAAATTCAATGGACCGACTAGCTAGACTAAATTTGGTAGTTTGTGAGCTGGCGCGGCAAGCGAGTGAGAAGATTATGTGCTTCTATCGGAATGGGGCGGCGGTGACCTGGAAAACGGACGCGTCGCCCTTGACTGCGGCAGACCAGGCGTCTCATGACTTTTTAGTGAACTCTCTCCAATCGCTAATGCCCGAGGCTACTGTGATTTCGGAGGAGTCGCAGGAAGCAATCAACGGCTCCATCGAAGGTGGGAGGATATTCTGGTTGGTGGATCCGCTGGATGGGACTAAGGAGTTTCTTAAAGGTACAAACGAATTTACGGTCAATGTTGCTCTCATGGAGGCCGGATTACCGGTGTTGGGCGTTGTCCGCGCACCGGCACTCAATCTTACCTATTTATGGTGGTCGAAATTTCGGATCCTGGCGGCAGGTTGATGGTGAGCGGCCAACTCCGATTTCGACTCGGCGCGCCGATTCTTCGGAATTATCTCTTGTCGCAAGTAAAGATCACGCAGGACCTTTAGTCAGCGCAATGTTAGCGCGTCTGACGCACCCTCAGCTTCAGTCGATGGGAAGCTCACTTAAGTTTTGCCTGGTGGCAGAAGGGAAAGCCGATATTTATCTGCGCGATTTGCCGACCATGGAGTGGGATACGGCTGCGGCCCAATGCATTGTTGAAGCCGCAGGCGGAGGCGTTTACTCGTTGGACGGCGAAACCTTACGTTACGGTAAACCGGGTCTGAAGAACCCCGCAATCATGACGGTTGGCGATACTCGGCTGGACTGGCGGAGATTGATCGCGCAAGTTTAGAGTGGCCGTGTGCGTCGCAGTCATTTGATGTATCCGCGCCTGAGCGCACATACCTGCATGTATCGTCTATGAACGTCTTGATCGTCAAGCTTGGCGCTACCGGAGACGTTGTCCGCACGACACCGCTTTTGCGCCGACTGAGCGGTTCGGTCACATGGATCACGGCGGCGAAGAACGGTGTGTTCCTGGACGGCCTGGCAGATAATCTGCGTCATTTCTCCTGGGAAGCGCGCGCGCGAGCCTTAGATATTCCCTACGACCTAGCCATAAACCTGGAAGACAGTCTCGAGGTTGCCCGTTTCCTGAAGAATGTCAGGCCGGCCGAAATATTCGGCGCTTACGCCGATTCGTCCAAGCGCTTGCGTTACACCGACAACTCGAAGCGTTGGTTTGATCTCAGTCTGATCAGTTCCTATGGCCGACAGGAGGCTGATGGATTAAAACTGCTCAACCGGCAGACATATCAGGAGCTGATCTTTGCCGGTCTGGGCTTGCGTTTTGCGGGTGAGCCGTACTTGCTTCCAGAACCGATCGAGACCGGACTATCAGGCGATGTTGCCATAGCAGCCGATGCCGGGCCGATCTGGCCGATGAAGAAATGGGCTTACTACGAAGAATTGAAACAGCAGCTTGAAGATCGGGGCTTGATCGTCAATGTCCTGCCCAAAAGACTATCGCTTCTCGAGCACCTGTCCGATGTCCGGAACCATCAGTGCCTGGTTGGGGGCGATAGTTTGCCCATGCATCTGGCTCTCGGAACCGCTACGCGATGCGTGACTCTTTTCACTTGTACTAGTCCGTGGGAGATCTACGATTATGGGATCCAAAAAAAGGTCGTTTCGCCCTTACTAGAGAAATTCTTTTACAAGCGCAGTTATGATGAGCGGGCAACAACTGCCATCAGCCTGGATGAAGTGGAAGTCACCGTGATGGAACAGCTCGAAGCTGCAGTGCCGGCCGTCAATCCCCTTACTGCCAAATGACACAGCTCAGAGAACAGAGGTCAGAGATCAGAGATCAGAGATCAGGCTCCGTCCAAAGCTTGCCGGCCGCGGCGGGTCCTGCGATCGCGCATGTGGCGCTCCTGACGGGCGGTGGGGACAAGCCTTACGCGCTCGGCATGGCAGCCGCACTGACCTCAGTAGGAATACACGTTGATTTTATCGGCAGCGACGACCTGAACGTGCCGGAGCTACTCAATGATCCCCTAGTGAATTTTCTTAATTTGCGAGGAGATCAACGCCCGGAAGCAAGTCGAATGGCGAAGGCGCTAAGAGTCTTCAGCTATTACGTAAGGCTTATTCGCTATGCGGTGACTGCAAGGCCGAAACTGTTCCACATCTTGTGGAATAACAAGTTCCAGTTCTTTGATCGCACGCTCTTGATGCTTTATTACAGAATGCTCAGAAAGAAAATCACGTTCACCGTCCACAATGTGAATGCTGGTAAACGGGATTTGAACGATTCATTCTTGAACCGCCTTTCGCTTAGAATTCAGTACAATTTGTGCGATCACATTTTCGTTCACACCGAAAGAATGAAAAGTGAACTCGGATCCGACTTTTGTATTGCAGAGAGCAAAGTGTGTGTTGTCCCGTTTGGAATTAACAATACCGTGCCGGACACCGCCCTTTCGATCGCAGAGGCAAAACGACAGCTGGGCATTAGCGGAGGCGATAGGACCTTGCTGTTTTTTGGAAATATTGCGCCTTACAAAGGACTGGAATACTTGATCTCTGCCTTTTCGGAACTCTCAAATAAAGATCGAAGCTACCGATTGATTATCGCGGGAAAACCCAAAGGATCGGAGGGCTACTGGAAGCAGATCCACCAGGTGATTGCGCGCAGCAGGATCCGTGATCGAGTCATTGAGAGGATTGATTACATTCCAGACGAAGAGACGGAATTATTCTTCAAAGCGGCCGACGTTCTGATCCTGCCATACACCCGCGTGTTTCAGAGCGGCGTGCTTTTCCTGGGCTATAGTTTTGGATTGCCTGCCATCGCCTCAGATGTGGGGACCTTGAAAGAGGAAATCATTGAAGGTCAAACCGGTTTTGTGTTCAAGCCACAGGATTCATTCGATCTGGCCAAGACAATCAGGCGGTATTTCACAAGTGAATTATTTAGCGGACTCGACAGCTGGCGACCACAAATTAAGGAATACGCCAACGAACGTAATTCGTGGAACAAAGTGGCCGAGATAACCACGGCGGTTTACTCAGAGCTGCTGCGCAGCACAGAGGACAGAAGTCAGAAGACAGAGGGCAGATATCGGAGGGCCG
>WNGI01003945.1_pt1 | contig 13185 bp, 7 predicted proteins | sample 5400621 | NCBI WGS metagenome assembly WNGI01 (sample SAMN13153374, study PRJNA577476) | soil metagenome | isolation source: 20 cm soil or saprolite under Garry oak tree replicate 1 | place: USA:California | collected 2016-06-15
CTTTAGCGTGCGGCCGGGTCTCACCTGCCTATGGCAGATCAACGGCAGAAGCTCGATTCCTTTCGAAAAGTGGATGCAACTTGATCTGCAATATATCGACAAGTGGTCACTGTGGCTCGACCTCGAAATTCTAATCCGGACAATTCCAGCGGTACTCAAAGGCACAGGCGCCGCCTGACGGCTTCCCTGGATCGACTCTTCCAGTTGGGACGCACAGGCCTTTGATGCTTACGATTTTCGCAATACTGAACCTGGACCGCCGCCACGAGCTTGTTCAGGGAAAGCAAAACCCGATTGTGTGGTTAGATTAGATTCACATGATTCGGAGTTCAAGAACTGCCGTTTTACAAAAGGAGTCCCCGTGTTTCGGTCCGATCGCTCTGCCCGCAGCATCCTGATCATTGTTCAAAACCTCCCCGTTCCTCTCGACCGGAGAGTGTGGCAGGAGACCAACACCCTCAGGCGTGCGGGTTTTGATGTCGCCGTGATTTGCCCCAAGTCAAAAACGTACACCAAGAGCTACGAACGCTTAGAGGGAGTCGATATCTACCGGTACCCACTTCTGATCGAAGCGGATAACAGCGTAGTGGGATACTTTCTCGAGTTCGCGTATTGCTGGTTCGCGACCCTGTGGCTGGCGCTTAAAGCTTATGGTAGACGCCCATTTCACGTGATCCACGCGTGTAATCCTCCGGATACCTACTTCGCCGTGGCCTTGCTCTTTCGTCCGCTCGGGGTCAGATTTGTTTTCGATCACCATGATCTTTGTCCAGATCTGTATGTAGCTAAGGGACATGCTAGGAGAGGCGTGGTCTACCGTATACTGTTGTTGCTGGAATGGATGACCCTTCGCACGGCAGATATGGTGATCACTGTTAATGAATCGTACCGGCAGGTCGCGAAAATCAGGGGAGGTGTGCCGGATCGAAAAATGGTGGTGATCCGCAGCGGTCCCCGCCTCGACTGGACGCAACTCGGCCGCCCGAGCGCCGAACTGAAGGAGGGCCGCAAGTACTTGGTTGTGTTTTTGGGCCAGATCGGCAGGCAGGACGGTGTCGACTACTTATTGCGCGCGGTTCGCATTTACAACCGGAGTTATGTAGGCGACACGTTATTCGTAATCATCGGCGAAGGACCAAGTCAGCGAGATATGCAACGCCTAGCCGCGGAGCTGGAACTTACTGACTGTGTTCGCTTCACCGGCCGGATCTCCGATGAACAACTTTGTTCCTACCTATCCACCGCTGACGTATGTGTTGATCCTGATCCATTGAACGAGTTCACCAATGTTTCCACTATGAACAAGATCATCGAATACATGTCACTAGGCAAACCAATTATTGCATTCGACCTGTTGGAACATCGGCGTTCTGCCCTCGAAGCCGCGCACTACATCGAACCGAACGATGTCACCAAATTTGCCACCGGCATTCGCGAACTGCTTGAGGACGAACAACGGCGGGAGCGTATGTCGAAATTCGCGAAGGACCGTTTTCAACATATACTAGCGTGGGAGGTGTCCGAAGAAAACTTGGTTCGTGCGTACAACGAATTGCTTAACAGTGGCAACTTCCTCGGTTGCCAATATGACCACCTCAAAAATGAGCATGCATAAAAGCCCGCTGCAGCACACAGAACCTCGCTCGCGAAAGGCGGTTTTGATTCTGATTTACAGGCTGCCTCCGTTTGTGAAGCCCCTTGCAGCAGAAGAATACAACCTAAATCTGCCATGGAGACCTTGATTCTTCCCCAGCGCGTTTGGAACCGCAGGTTTCACCTGACTGCTGGGGTGTGTCCACAGAGGCGTTGGCGGCCCACTTGTGGTCGGGAACAAAAGGGAGGTGTTTTGTAATGATTGACAGATTGAGCTCTATAGTTCTAGCCATGATCCTTGTCTTTTTTGCCACGACCGGAAGGGCGTTGACTCAAAGTACGCTGCTGCTAGCCACCGGGTCGCAGTCCGCCAACACATCTGGGATGGCCGTATCCAGCAGCGAAGGCAATTCTGTATCGGAGAAAACTGCGGTTGTACCTGTCATCGGAGCTGGTGATCTGCTCAAGGTGGGTGTTCTCGGAGCACCGGAGTCCGACCAGGAGGTACGTGTCGATGCGGACGGGAACGTCGCGCTGAATTTCATTGGCTCCGTGCACCTCGCCGGACTTACACCGGAGCAAGCACAAGCTATTATCACCAAGAAGTTTGTGGCAGGTGGCTTCTTCACCGACCCCCAGGTGTCTGTCTTCGCCAAGGAATATGCCACTCAGGGGGTCTCCGTGTTGGGAGAGGTGCAGAAGCCTAACGTCTATCCACTCCTCGGATCGCGCAGGCTGTTTGATGTCCTATCGCTCGCCGGCGGCACTACGCCAAAAGCGGGTCAGGTAATCACTATTACCCACCGCGATCATTCCCGCGAGCTACGTACGGTGTTGCTGTCGAACGACCCTGCCAAATCAGCGGAGGCCAATGTAGAAATTTTTCCCGGCGATACCGTAGTCGTGTCCAAGGCCGGCATCGTATATGTCGTCGGGGATGTGCATAAGCCCAGCGGTGTGGTGATGGAAAATGGTACGCAGATGACCGTTTTACAGGCTATCGCGATGGCCGAAGGAACCAATCCTACTGCCGCCTTGAACGCTGCAAGACTGATCCGCAAAACACCTACGGGGCCGCAGGAAATGCCTCTGGAGCTCAAGAAAATCCTTGCCGCAAAGTCTCCCGACATCCACCTTCAGGCTGAAGACATTATTTTTGTTCCTAATAATGCTGTGAAAACGGCGGGTAAGCGCGGTCTAGAGGCCATCATTCAAGCTGCAACTGGACTGGCCATTTACCACCCTTACTGAACCTTATGCAACCTACACCCGCCAGGCGCGAACGTTACGGCCGAACGCCAGTCCGCGCATGACGGACGAGCCAAAACGAAGTTTTTCTTGCGATCGCTGTCAATTCTAATAGCGCGACCGGGAAATCATATGGCGCATGCCTCGTGAGGGTTTAAGTGACGAGGCTGAGCCCAAATAGGAGATCCGGTGCGGAAAGGGATGTTGTGAGCAAAAATTTTGATCCATTACTGGGGACAAGCAAAGATCTCGACCTCCCGCAGCTGTGGGAGCCTAGTGTCACTCCGAGCGACCAATCGCTTTTGCAAGGCAGGCCGCTTTTCCACTCGGTTGCTGAGGAACAGGTGTTTGATTGGCTGAAAGTCATTAGAATCCTACAGAACCACTGGAGGATATCCGTGTTTTTTGCGTTCCTTATAATGTTGAGCTTCGCTTGTGTTACCTACTTGACGAAGCCTGTCTATGAGGCGCAAGCTCGCATTGAAATCGACCCACCGGGGGAAGTGTTTTCCCTGGAGGGCCTCCCCTCCGCTTCGAGTGACCGTGAGCTCTTGGAAACACAGGCCCAAGTCCTGCAAAGTGACAGCCTAGCTGTTGCTGTTATTCGAAAGCTCCACCTGGATCAGAACGAGGATTTGGTGGGCCGCATCAATCCTGAAACGAAAGAGGCGGCGACTGCTCCACTCACCGACACTCTGCAACTTACGCGGCGAGAGAGTATGGCTTTAGAAACATTTAAGAATCTTCTAAATGTAAAACGCGATACTTCCAGCCGTCTTATACTCGTTAGCTTTACGAGCCACGATCCGCAACTCGCAGCGGAAGTATCCAACACGCTGGTGCAATCGTTTGTCGATCAGAGCTTTGAGACGAGGCACGATGCTATCGTGAAATCTACGGAATGGCTTTCGCTCCAATTGGACGACATTCGCACCAAAATGGAGAAGACTAGTCAAGCTCTGGCACAATTTCAGGGATCAACAGGCATTATCGATGCAGACGATAATAGGAACACCTTCACCGAGCACATGGGCGAACTCACCCGGCAGTTAACCCAGGCAGAAGCAGAAAGAATTCAACTGCAAGCGCTCCTTAAGAGTGTACAGGCCGGCAATCCGGATTCCCTTCCCGAGGTTCGCAGCAACCCCGTAGTCCAAAAGCTGAGCCAGACATTAGCTGAACAGCGCGCACAGCTTTCTCAAGTGCTCGTCGTGTACGGCAAGAATCATCCGACGGCGAAAAAACTCCAGAGCCAGATTGATGAATTACAGAGCCAATTGAACGAGCAAAAAAGTGCAACTGTGAATTCACTCAGAGCGAGCTACGCCGCGGCAGAGGCGCGTGAACATTTGATGGCAGGTGAGATAAAGGGCACCGGCAAAGAATTAGACCAGATGGCCCGCTATAGCGCTCTCAAGAAGGAGGTACAGAACAATGTGGACCTGTACAACACATTATACGCAAAGATCAAGGAAGCGGGGATCAGCGCTGCCTCGAAGTCGGCCAATATTCAGGTCGTGGATCAAGCCCGGGTTCCCAAAACCCCCATCCGTCCGCGCCGGATTCTAAACCTGTCGGCGGGATTGGTCGCCGCTCTTTTTGGTGCAGTGGTGCTTGCGTTTCTTCTTGAACAATTCGATAACCGGCTCCGCTCTCCTGAGGACATCAAGAGATGGATCGGGAGTTCTAATATCTCTGTTATTCCTGCCATCGGTGAATGTAATCGCCAGGATGCACGTCTTGCATGGCCAAAGCGAATCGTTGGACCCCTGCCGAGCGCCAGCCTTGACAAGGAAGCTCGAAACGATATGTTCCTGCTGGACAGACCACATTCGCCAGAGGCCGAAGCGTTGCAGGGATTGTACGGCTCACTCATGCTAGCGTGCCACGAGAATCCTCCACAGGTCATGCTGATTGCTTCCGCGTTCCCTGGGGAGGGGAAAACCACGATTGCTCTAAATCTGTCGCTTGCATTGGCCAAGCACGCCAAAACCTGCCTCGTGGATGCAGACTTGCGAAAGGGTAGGATCGCTAAGGTGTTCGGCCTGTCCGCCAACGAAGGTTTGCGCGATGTCTTAACTGAAGCTAGGTCGCTGGAGAGCATTTTGCGGGAAGCTCCCAGACTGGGCAATCTATCAATCGTGTCAACAGGACGCTCAAACGATAATTCTGGGCAACTCATCTGCTCCGATAAAATGCGGCAGGTCTTGCAGGAGCTCCGACACCGCTTCCGGTTCGTGGTGATTGATTCTGCTCCGATCCTCCCTTTCGTGGACGGGCGCGCGCTCTCAACCATGGCCGATGCGGTGGTTCTCGTCGGACGAGCTGGGAGTACTACGCGTGCCGGCATGCAACGCTGTATTGATTTGCTCTCGGAAATTCAGGCGGCACCGATCCTACACGTCGTACTAAACGGGGCCGATATGAACGCAACCGACTACAAGTACTACCGGTATGGCTATGCTGACTACAGTTGGACCTCGAAATGAACCAGCATGTTTTCCTGTCCCTCCGCAATCAAGCCCCCGCAGGCCACAACCGAAAAGCATCGAACGACTTCCTCCTGATACCCTCTTGCTTCTGCAGGAGTCATATTTTCTGCTTTCCATTTCGCCTCGACTGGCAACGGGACAACTAATCCTGAACGTTAATGCGAGGGCGATCGGATGCTTGGCAGCAAGTCTCGCCTGTCGCACTGGAGCCCAAGGATAGCCGTGTTCTCCACACGGGAAGCATGGGATTCGTGGGTTCTCTTCTCAATCAGGCTCTTATGGTTAAGGAGGCTCGGACAAGAGTGAAACCGAAAGTCTTAGTTGCTGCGACGTCTCGCTGGATCACAACGGCGCGGCTGGCAATTGCTCTGGCAAATGCAGGGTGCACCGTGGAAGCTGTCTGCCCGCCCGGCCATCCGCTCGGCAATACAAGCGCCGTGCAGCAAACCCATAATTACAACGGCCTAGCCCCATTGATGTCATTCGCGGACGCAATCGCCACTAGCAAACCGGATTTCCTCCTTCCAGGTGACGACCCTGCGACCTGGCACTTGCACGAGCTATATATTCGAGAACGACGCAATGGAAAAGGGGGGTCACCGATTTGCGTGCTGATTGAGCGTTCGCTCGGTTCACCCGAAAGCTTTCCAGTCGTGTCTTCGAGGGCTAGCTTTATGACACTGGCTCAAGAAGAGTGCATCCGCGTTCCGAAAACCGAAGTGGTCACGAACATCGAGAGCCTCAGAGATTGGGTCTCCCGAATGGGATTTCCGACGGTATTGAAGGCTAACGGTACTTCAGGAGGCGTCGGCGTACGGATCGTCCACACCCTTGAACAGGCTGAACGCGCTTTTCTGGAACTCGAATCTCCTCCAGTCTTGGCACGAGCGGCTAAGCGAGCTCTGGTAGATAAAGACAAGACTTTGATTTGGCCATTTTTACTTCGTCGTCGATCCGTTGTGAATGCGCAGTCATTTATAACCGGGCGCGAAGGGACCAGCGCGATCGCTTGCTGGAGGGGAACTGTCCTGGCTGGTCTCTATTTTGAGGTGCTCAAGAAGGCGAATTCGGCTGGGATAGCAACCGTCGTGCGATTGATCGAGAACGCTCAAATGTCGGTCGCTGTCGAAAGGATGGTCCGCCGGCTGAATCTTTCGGGGGTGCACGGGTTTGACTTCCTGCTGGAGGCACATACTGGAAACGCGTACCTCATCGAAATAAATCCTCGAGCCACTCAAGTTGGACACCTGACGCTTGGGCCCGGACGTGATCTTCCCGCGGCCTTGCACGCCGTCTTGGCCGGCAAAGCTGTTGAATCAGCTCCGAAGGTCACAGACAACGACACGATCGTGCTCTTCCCGCACGAGTGGATAAGGAATCCAACGAGCCCCTATTTGCGTTCGGGCTATCACGACGTCCCCTGGGAAGAACCCGAGTTGCTTCATGCTTGCATCGGCAGATTTCGAAAGCAGAGTCCTTGGTACTATCAGCAAAACTGGGTCCAGGTTTTTTCAACCTTTCGCCTCCGTGCATCTGTGACTGCCCCACGTAACGCTCCCGCCGCACGGCTGGCTGATTTCCCTAGCGAACGCGCCCGGGGGCAATCTCACGACTCTGGATTCCCGATTCCGCCCGTAGATTCTTTGGGTTGCGCTCTCGACAGTTTCTATGATTCAGGCGGCAGGCGCGTTGCTTGCTCACCCGATGGCTTCAATACCAATATTCCGTCACCGGATGGTACTGCTGCGGCTTCAGAACATACTTCTGGGCACCTCCTCCAGGGTTGCCATATCCAGAGCCAAACCTGGGGGAACGTAGGGGAGCCACTTCGAATAATGAAATTTGGTGGGACGTCAGTGGGTGACGCGTCCTGCATTCGGAAAGTCGTCGACATCATTCGTGCCGCGTCGCGCGCGAGTAACCTCGTGGTGGTCGTTTCCGCAATGAGCGGGGTGACTAACAAATTAATCGAGGCAGCTGCGCAGTCGGAGGCGGGGGATTGGGAAGCGGTTTCGGCGATTTTCGCGCAGCTGCGCAGGCAGCACGAAACCGCGGCCAGCGCATTGATCCACTCGGCGGCGGAGCGCAACTGCATCGACCGCAAGATACGCGAGTTTTTTCAGGACGGCGAGCGCCTATGCCAGGGCACGATGCTACTGCGTGAGGTGACGCTGCGGGCGCGTGACTCGATATCGAGCCTGGGTGAGCGTCTATCCGCTCCTATTGTTGCCGCTGCACTTGTACAGTGCGGCGTGGCCAGCGAGGCGATCGAGGCCACGGAGCTTGTGCTAACGGACTCGCAACACGGCGCCGCTGACCCGCGCATGGATCTGACGCGAGAACGCTGTGGAGCGCGCCTGCGCCCACTGTTGCAGCGTGGCATTGTCCCTGTAGTGACTGGCTTCATCGGCGCCACGGCGGAAGGCGTACTCACAACTCTCGGCCGCGGCGGCTCAGATTATTCCGCGACGATCCTGGGTGCTGCTCTCGATGCGGACGAAGTCGTCATCTGGACGGACGTAGATGGCCTTCTGACAGCCGATCCACGAGTAGTGTCCGGCGCACGCACAATCCCCGAAATCGCTTATCACGAGGCGGCCGAGCTGGCATATTTCGGCGCTAGGGTCCTGCATCGGAAAACTCTTCGCGCCGTGACGCAACGCGGTATACCTGTTTGGATCCGTAATACATTCGCTCCCGAACGGCCCGGAACGAAAATCACGCGGTCGGGCCCCCCGTGCCGCGACGGAGTGAAGGCGCTCACTTCCATGAGCGACGTCGCAATGATCACGATTGCCAGCGCTAATGGGGCTCCGGATGTCTTGGGCCGCACATTAGCGACGACCAGCGCCATTGGAGCCGATGTGCTGCTGATTTCGCCTTCGCAAAACGGCATCTGCTTGGTTGTCTCATCCTCACTCGCTCAGCGCACCCTCGATGCGCTATGCCGCGAGTTCGAGGAGGACCTGCCACAAGAAAGCGTGAGCAACATCACCATCGATTCGACTGTTGCGATTGTCACTTTGGTCGGTCAGAGCATGCGCACAACAGTCGGAATTATCGCGCGTGCGTACAGCGCGCTGGGCCGGGAGAACGTCAATATCATCGCGAGCGCACAAGGCTCGTCGGAGTCCAATATCTCCTTCGTCGTGGCGGGGGAAGACCTGAAGTCAGCACTCGTCACTCTCCATCGGGAATTCCAACTAGGCACGCTGAATTCGCAAATGCTCGCAATCCCTGGTAACCGACCCGCGACCTGGTTTTGCAGCTCTGAGCCTACTGCAGACAGCGCTTGATCGGTTTTCGGTTAAGCCTTTCGTTCCTGTGAATTGCAGCCATCCGAGTGAAGATCCGCGTGTTCGTGTGTGCGAGCCCTGTGATCATTTGCAGAAGCCCCCTCGCAGCAAGTGATTAAAGGCTTGTGGCATCGCGCCCTGATTCTAGGCCAGGGAACCATTTGCGACGGCGATGTTGTAGCTGGGCAACAGAAAGAATCGGAATGAGCGCTCCATCCTTGCACGATCTCTTCTATGTTAAGAGTTCGCATGCAGACTGAAATGAAATACTCGATTTCGACTTAGCGACGGGTGCCTCGATAGCATGCTGTTATGAAAAATCTTGTTTCTTCTCAGATGGCGTCGTTGGAACAGAGGGTTATCAATACGATGCTTGCTAGGATCCGGGTGCGCCGGGGCGTGCCCTCTAATCTGCACCGTGATGTGCGCGTACATTCTTCGGTTGGGAGAGCACCGGTTAGGCTTCGGGAAGCGCTATTCTCGGATTTCAAAGACGTGACAGAGCTCAAACGTCGCTGTGGCTTACTGCCAGATTCGCTTCAAAATTGGGAGCGCTTGTGGCGGCATAACCCAGCTTTGCAGCAAGGGTCATTTGAACGGCCTATCGGTTGGGTTTTGGAAGTTGAAGGTAGGCTGGTTGGTTACCTGGGGAACATCTCCCTCTCTTATTATTATGGTGACAGGGCGCTGACTGCGGTCACAGGGGCTGGGTTCGCCGTCGAACCCGCGTACCGCGCAGTCAGCTTGAGCTTGGTCGCAGCATTTTATCGTCAGAGGTCTGTCGACCTCTACCTCACCACGACCGCGATTGAGGCGGTCGGGAAGATTGCGCGGGCATTCAAGTCTGACCCGCTCCCTCAAGCAGATTATGAGACAGTGCTCTTTTGGGTATTGCAACCGTACCACTTCACTCAAGCAGTAATGAAAAAACTAAAACTCAGTCCGACACTCTCACATGTAGGTGGCATGCTCACTTCGCTTCTACTGGGAACGGATACAATCGTCCGCAGAAGATGGCCCACCCGGGGTTCAGCCGTTTTGCCCGTCAGCGAAATAGGTGTTGACCAGATTGGGGATGATTTTCAAGGTCTCTGGATGGAGAAATTGAAAGAGACGCCCCGCCTACTTGCGGACCGCAGTCCAGCAGCGCTGCGATGGCATTTTGAAATCCCTACCGATGCAGGAACCGCTCGCGTACTCTGCTGCCGTGATCACGGAGATCTGCTCGGCTATGCAGCGATTCTTAGCGATCAAGATCAGACAACTGGTCTGAGACGATCTATGGTCGCCGACATGTTAGTAAAACAGGATGATCCCGCAATTTTGAGAGCTCTCCTGATTGCGGCTTACAATCACGCGAAGCGCGTAGGAAGCCACGTTCTTGAGGTATTAGGTTTCCCGTATAGCATCCGCCAAGTATGCTCTCAGTGGAATTCGTATCGAAGGAAGTATCCTGCATGTCCGTTTTACTACAAAGCGGCGGATCCGACGCTGCACAAAACGTTCTCAGACGGCAGCGCATGGTATGCCACCCCATTCGATGGTGACACTACCCTTATGTTTTAGTTCTGCTTCGGTGCTCTGCGGTAGTATGTCTGTTGCTGCATCGCCATACCGCGAGTAATTCTCTGATGAGCTCATCGGTTTCCGAGTCATTCACGATAATAATTGCTGAAATAATTGCTGGGCGCACAATTCGTGCCTGACGCGTACAACGATGTGGGTTTTGTATGGGTGGCAATCTCTGCTAAACTGCGAGGGTACGGGAATCCGAGGAATGAAATCTTTCGCAAAATTGCAATAATTCCCGGCGAGGTGCCCAAGGGTGCCAAGTTCACGGGGACGCACTCAGGTGTTTCTGACTTGAATATCAAGCTGGATCTGGACGTGACCGGCAGGGACTAGCGATTAACCCAGAGCTGGATAAATTGCGCTAAACGGTTTGCAGCACTGCGCCAAAAAGGCCCTTACAGTCTTGTTTTTACGCTAGCAAGCAACCTACTTCTATTGGAATGTCTGCGCGCCGATCACGCAAGAGGCGACACTAAAGTATCTCTCCCCCCGTTTAGGCAGACGATAAGTTGCTGGTTGTTCTCAGAACGTAAATCATTAGCAAAGGGCATTTTCTCAAAAGCTATGCTGAATATTGCGATTGTTGGCGCAGGTCCCTACGGACTTTCAATTGCTGCCCACTTCCGGCAGCGTGGTATCCCGTTCCGCATTTTTGGCCGTCCCATGGATAGTTGGCTGGCGCATATGCCGAAAGGCATGATGCTCAAATCTGAGGGTTTCGCGTCGGACATCTACGATCCGGATGCTGACTTCACCCTAAGACATTTTTGTGCCGAGCGGAGGATCGAGTACGCCGATACTGGTGTTCCAGTCCGCCTTGAGACTTTCTCCGCCTATGGACTTGCGTTCAGGGAGCGGATGGTACCCGAGCTCGAGGATCGGCTTGTTGTGGGCCTCGACCTTCTGCCGATTGGATTTCGCCTCCGGCTCGATGGCGGCGAAACAGTAACCGCGAGGCGGGTGGTGCTCGCGGTTGGGATTACACATTTCCCATACGTTCCAGCCCAGTTAGCGCACTTGCCCTCGGAGTTCCTGTCGCATAGCTTCCGCCATCACGAGCTTCAAGTTTTCCGAGGGCGCGGCGTGGTCGTGATCGGTGGTGGCGCTTCGGCGCTTGACTTGACTGGTTTGCTAGGCGATGCAGGAGCGGACGTACAGCTTGTAGCTCGGCAAAGCTCGTTGAAGTTCCACAGCGGGCCCATGCCTGGACGACGTTCTTTGTGGAAGCGAATTCGGCATCCTCAATCGGGGCTTGGCCCCGGCTTGCGCTCGCGCTTCTTCGCGAATTCGCCCGCGGCGTTCCATTATTTACCTGAACGCCTGCGCTTGCACCTTGTCCGAACTGCTCTCGGCCCCTCGGGAGGATGGTTCACCAGACAGAAGGTGATAGGACGAGCGCCTCTACTGCTGGGATACACTCCCGAATGGGCTGAAATCAGGAATGGCAGGGTGCATCTTCATGTTCGTGCAACGGACGGTACCGAGCGCGAAGTTGTAACCGAGCATGTAATTGCGGCGACCGGTTACAAAGTAGATTTGGAACGATTGTCTTTCCTCAGCCCAGAACTTCGCTCGAAGATTAAGGCGGTCAACCACACACCAGTGTTGTCGTCGAGTTTCGAATCGTCCATACCGGGCCTTTACTTCGTCGGGGTTGCAGCCGCCAACAGCTTTGGTCCGGTCATGCGATTCGCTTTCGGGGCTGGTTTCGCCGCCTCCATCCTCATGCGCACGATGCTGAAATCGCTACCCGAAGATTCGATCTTCATTCCAGTTCCTAGCATGCCGTCAGGAATAGAAGAGGCTCGAGCAGTCGGAGAAGAACCGGCATTGCGCTCGTAGTTTCCATGAAATCTTCTCGTTTGAAATTGGTATACGCATGAAGAGAGAGACCATTGCCATTCACGTCGGCTACGATGGCGACCCCACTACGAAGGCCGTGGCTGTCCCGATCTACCAGACAATCGCGTTCGAATTCGACAGTGCCGAACATGGAGCGGCTCTATTCAATCTGGAGGTCGAGGGGAACATCTACACGCGCATCGGCAATCCCACTAACACGGTGCTGGAGAAACGCGTTGCCGCACTGGAGGGTGGAGTGGACGCGCTTAGCGTGAGTTCGGGGATGGCCGCAATCGAATACTCGATCATCAACATTGCGGAATTGGGCAACAACATCGTTTCTCTTCCCCAGCTTTATGGCGCCACATATACGCTGTTTGCGCACGTTTTCGCCAAGCGAGGAATCACTGCACGGTTTGCCGAGAGCGATTGCCCCGCCGCAGTCGAAAAGTTAATCGACGAAAATACGCGGGCCGTTTTCTGCGAAAGCATTGGTAATCCGGCCGGAAACGTTGCCGACATTGAAGGCCTGGCGCGAGTCGCTCACAAGCACGGTGTTCCTTTGATTGTAGACAACACGATCGCCACGCCGATCTTATTGAGGCCGATTGAATACGGCGCAGACGTGGTGGTTCATTCCATGACCAAATTCATGGGAGGGCATGGCACGACGCTGGGCGGAATGATTGTGGACAGCGGAAAATTTCCGTGGCGCGACCATTCCGAGCGCTTCTATATGCTAAACCGGCCGGAACCCGCGTATCACGGTGTGGTCTATGTCGAGCATTACGGCGACGCCGCCTATGTCGCGCGGTGTCGAACCGTCGCTCAACGAAACACCGGAGCTACCCTGTCGCCGTTCAATGGTTTCCTGCTGCTGCAAGGAGTTGAGACGCTCGCTCTGCGTGTGGAACGCCATGTGGAAAATGCCCGAAAGGTGGCTGAGTATCTGCGCAGCCACAAGATGGTCGAATGGGTCAATTATGCTGGATTTCCAGACAACCCCTTATATCCGATGGCCCAAAGATATTTGGGTTGCCGGCGCTGCTCATTGTTGACGTTTGGAGTGAAAGGCGGTTTCGAGGCGGGCACCAAGTGCTTCAATGCTCTGCGCTTGTTCAAACGGATGGTCAATATGGGTG
>WNGI01005587.1_pt1 | contig 13185 bp, 6 predicted proteins | sample 5400621 | NCBI WGS metagenome assembly WNGI01 (sample SAMN13153374, study PRJNA577476) | soil metagenome | isolation source: 20 cm soil or saprolite under Garry oak tree replicate 1 | place: USA:California | collected 2016-06-15
CCGGACGGCACGCGGCTCATTTTCAGCCGCGGCGGCGTCCTGCAGGTCATCGGGGCTGATGGGAGCGGGTTCGCGTCGCTCGGAAACGACGATGCGGCATCGCTGCCGGACTGGTCTCCGGACGGCGCGCGTGTCGCGTACGGGACGGCGGCCGGTATTCGGATCCGGAACGTCGATGGCTCGGGTCTCGTTTCGGTCACCTCGGGACGGGACGATCACCCACGCTGGGGGCCGGACAACGGACAACTCGTTTTCTCCCGGATCGTGGACGGCAAGTCCCAGCTATTTGTGGTACACGCAGATGGCACGGGGGAGACGAAGCTCACCGCCGGAACGGCTCAGGAGTCGGATCCGAGTTGGAGTCCGCTGCCCTAGTGCGTTTTGCTTTAAACGATGTCGCGAAGGATCGTTTGGAGATCGAGTTCGAGAGGGTGCGTCGTGCCTGGAGGGTGCCATCGCACCTTCCGGTGCTCAGCGGTCGAGCAGGTACAGTTGCTCAACGGGATCTTGCAGTATCGGTTCGGCGATGATGCGGAATTGATGGGCGCTTAGGCCAGTGCCGGCAATGTAGTTGGGCCGTTCAAGCCCAAGGATCAGGTGACACCGGGCGCCGGCGGTAGTCAGACGCCGAAGGCGGCGTGATGATGGTGCCGATTTCGGAGGGAAGCGTGTGAGGCCCGGTAGACTGATCACCTATCGCGCCTTTCTTAAGCTCCGGCGCATAGCCCTTCCTTCGGTTTCGCAAACAGTTAGTTCGCTGCCCTCATCGAGTCCTCATATCATCATGGGCCATCTTATTCCGGCGGGTACCGGCCAGGTTGAGCTCGCGGTAATGGACATTCACCTACACAGCACCTAGATCGATTCCGGGGATGCGAGAGCGTTTCCGCGGTCGCAGCATTCACGCTTGCATTTTCCTGCTTTCCTTTTGGTCTAAGATCGATGTGTGCTCGGTGGTGGACTATTGATCTTTACCTTAGCCGGTGGCCGAACTAGGAAAATCAAGCAGGTGCCTTGAGGTGGCTCGATGGACTGGACGCTCCCCAGCGAGAACAACATGTCGTACTCGCGTAGCCATTGAGTCACGAAGCGAAAGGGCACCCTCCGCTGCGAACCTTGCCAGGTCAATAAGACAACTGCTTCATCCGCTGTTGCGGAGCACTCCTCCCGCGCCTCGCGTTCCAAACCGGTTACCTGGAGTGTGGCACCGCGTGCGTGCTCGCGAGTCTCCTCGTCGTCCAACGGCAAGCATGTTACCGTGAGAGTTTCTCCATCAGGCTTCCCCGAGCACCGAACCGGCTTTTTCATCATTGCCAGCAAACGCGATGCTCCGTCCAGGGAGCGGGGCACTCGGGAAGGCAGGATAGCGTACGCGCGGGTGGACATTGCGCCCTCGGTAGTTGCTCCTAGCACTAGCAAGGCCACTTCGGCGGCCTGTTGAGAGGCCTCGGCCGAATTCGGCTGTTGCCCTTCGCGCCTGGCGCGCCGGTGATCCGAAGTTCCTGAGAGCGTGCATAAGAAAACTGCCGCAATGGCAAGACGCGCTACCATCATCGTTCCAAGTTCACCTTGCGAAGGGGGGGAACAGGGCGTACGGGAAGTAAGTGAACTCCGTCTGCTCTACGTCCCGGGATACGATACCTCTCACCGAAATCGTTGGCTGACCTGCCAGCGCGATCCACCCATAGTATACAGCTTCGTCGGCAAAGGGATCGCTCTGCGTCATCAGTTCAAAGCTCCCTTGTACCGTCCGCTCTCGCACACTCCCGCGATCTATGAGGCCGCGCTCTGTTGCGAAGATGGTCTCGCGGACGGGACGAAATGTAGTGGTTACGGACCTTTGGAATCCACCCTCCAGGTCCAGGAACTCATTTGTCGAAATGAATATGTACGTATCAATTAGAGCCGCAAATGCTTCGCTTGTTGAAAGAATCCCCATTCCACCGTCACTGAATATTAAGCCTGCGGATCCGTCCAACTCTGAAAGTGCATCCGCCGCCTCAAGTGCGCCCTCCAATCCCGCATCGTAGCCCTGCTGTTTCAAATACTTGTCCGCGGCCTCGGCGACAGCCTCGTAGACCGACTTAAGGCCAGACGGGTCGCTATTGTTGATTGGATCATTGTTTGCGTAAGTGTATCGGTTGGCGCCAAAGGCTGCGACGGGATCTTCCGAAAGAAACCGACCCGTACCACCTTCGTACCAGCGATTCCGCATGTAGTAGAGGTTGAGCTCCGGAATGAGCTGCAGAGCACCTTTCCAGCGAGCCCGGTCATAGCCATTAAACGGCAGGTTATCGTTTCCACCGAGCAGGTTACCCCAAACGTCGAAAGAATAAGTACGCGTAACGTTTTGACTGGCATCAGTCAATGCGATGACGTTCCCAATGGCATCGGTGTGCGCATAGTACATCGTCGAGCCAATGATGAGCGCGTGGAGCCGGTCCATGCCGGGGTAGTAGGAGTATTCGGCGCGTTTCACGGTGCCGTTGCCGTCGAGCTCTGCAAGCAGATTGCTACCGTCCCACAGGAAATGGCTCTGTGGTGTCCCGTTCAAGTCCTTTCGTACGAGGCGGCCTGCACCATCATACTTGAGCGCAATCGTGGATCCACCGGTCGTGATGGTTGCGAGAAGCCCTTCAGCATGCCACGTAAACGTGGCTGTACCGCGAAGACAGCTTCCACCGGCACGTGATGTGACATTGCCGTCAGCATCCGTTGTATAGCTGCAGCCGTCAAATTGGGTAATACGATTGCCGGTTGTGTCGAGGCCACCGTGATCGGTGCGATTGCCGGCAGCGTCGTACGCAAATGTGTCCGCGCTCGTGGTTACCCACACGGTGTTGGTGTGACAGGGTCCGTCGGTACCGTAGTCAGGGTCCAAGCACCATCCGGTATTAGTCTGATAATGTCCTGAAGCGCGCGTTTTGATGCGCCCCAAGAGATCGTAGGTGTAGCGCTCGCCTGTTACCGTGTCAGCATAGATCTGTTCGGTAACTTGCCCGGCACTATTGAATCCAATATTCCGTTGGGTCACGCCGTCATAGAACCCAGTCGAGGAAGTGCGCATCAAATCGTGGAAGGTGGTATATGCCCGGCTCTCGACATCCCCACCAGGGAAGCTGATGCTGTTCACCTGTAAGTTGTTGTCCACGCCTAAGGTCGTAGGGGTGCCATTCAGCCGAATCGTGCCCAGAATACCCTTAGCATCGTAGAGGTATCTGCGGCCAAGGAAAGTGATACCGGCACCTGAGACATCCGTACTGTCCAACTGCCCCGCCAGCGTATAGCGATACCGTCTCCAAAAGGTTTGCCCGGCCATCACCGTTCGAATCGAATCGACTCCGAAGGCGCTCAGATAGGTTGTCTCACTAGAAACGCTGCTTGTGGCCGACTGAATGCGTCCGTGGTTCTGGTATGTCCAACTCATCGACAAGCCACCGACCCGACTTGTGGGTCGATGGAGGGAATCATAAGCGAAATCGATGTACTGATGCCGCCGATTCACTTTCCGGAGCATGTCTCCATCGACACTGTAGTAAAGCGAATCAGCTGCGCCCACGGGATCGGTATTGCTGGATGGCCAACCGAGAGCATTGAACGCGATTCGATACGTCTGTCCTTTGGAGTCGGTAACGCTCGTTAGTAATCCCGGGTCATATCCGAACTTTACCGCAACAGTATCCACACCGTTACGCACGGAGTCGCGTCGATTTATGATGTTGTAAAAGATGGTATCCGTGGCAGCGCCGGATTGAGCGATCGTGACAGGTCGACCGTAAGAGTCGTAGGTATAACGTGCAAACCGCCCGGCAGCGTACAACGCCTCACTCAGATTGCCGTTCGTTCCGGCGCGCGTGTTCTTGACGGTGCGCACGAAGTTAGCATCCTTTGTCGAATCGATCTGCCCACGGCTGTTGTAGTAGACGTGCTGCAGCACCCAGCCTACACGTACTGAGTCGATTCTGCCGCTCGGCCCAAGGAAGTACCGGACCGTGGGCCGCGCAGTGCCCCACGTGCTGTCGGGTTGACCGAAGGCTCCGTAGTGAATGTTTGTCGCCGATAGACCAGCTGGCCGGACGTAGGCGGGGAGTCCGCTCCCGCTATACAATGTCGTGTCGCCTTCTGTCGGCCCATAGCCTGGCCGTTTTACTACGGTAGGTTGGCCACGGCTCGTGTAGGAAATTGATAGCGTGTCGCCGAGAGGTCCCAAGGTGAGGACAGGCTGTCCGAACACGTTCACCGAGAATCGAGTGACGGCTCCTCCCGGTGCTGTGGTTCGTGCGAAAATGCTATCAGGTGGCATCGGAACAAAGGCCAAGTTTGCGGTTGCGCTGTATGGTACTCCGACCTTCTGCCAGGCGTTGTAGGTCGTCACGGGTGAGACCGTACCTTGCCCGTAAACTGGAACAGCCGGAGCGGTCAGCGTAGAAAAGGTTCCGGACTGACTGTCGTAACCGATGGTGCTCGTCGAGCCACGACGATCCGTGAGGGTAGAGAGACGGAGACTCGCATCGTAAGCATAGGAGCTGCTGATATTGTCTGGGTCCGTTATAGCCGTAAGGCGCTTACTCGCGTCCACGGTGACTACTGTGACGCGCCCCTGCGGATCCTGGATTGAAGTCAGTCCATTGGTGCCGTACGCCATTGTGATGGCGAGATTCAAGGGATCGATGAGTTTGGACACGCGGTTACTGCCATCGTAAACGACTGAGTCACGATTGCCGAACCGATCTAGCACGCGGGTCATCAGTCCCGCGCTCGTAAACACAATCTTCGTCGAGTCCGGGAACACGCGAGCCCATCCGTTGGTACCGCTGAGGGTACTGGGGATTAGGGTCGAGAACTCCCCGCTAGGGGATGCAAACGTACTCGTCCCGGTTTTCGCAAAGTAGACTGCGCTCCCGTCTCCCTCGACGACGAGTGCCGAGCCATCGGATTGGAGATAAAGCCGCTGCACGCCGCCGAATGACCAGCCACGAGCGACTGGAGAGCTTACCTGGTTTACTGAGATGAACCTTGTCACGTAGTCGTTTGTGACAGAACTGCCTGAGAACACGGCCGTCACCAGCGCTTCCATCCGGTAGACATTGGTGGCGTAGCTCGAGGCGTCGAATTGGCCCCCTAAACGAACGGGCGCTGTTCCTGTGTAATTGAACAGCAACGTGTCCTCGCCGTTAAGGAACCGCACTTCGGTGCCGTTGAGCAGGACACGAAGTTTGTATTGCGTTGGGAAGGAACCAAAAGTCATGTCCGGGCTGACATTCACCAGAACAAAGGTGCGTGGGTTTCCTCGATCGCTATTGTAGACCAGCGTAGCTTGGCGTGGCGCGTCCAGCGAGATGTAGGGGACGGTCGACTGCGCCGTCACAGCAGCAAAGCACGAGTTCGCGCAGCGCCGATAATTCGGTTCTAGGAACGGCACCGCAGCGGTTACCACCGGAGCTCCAGCGGCGATTGTTGCGGTAACAAAATAGTAATCGGCACCCGCTGCATGGCCCAAGCGACCAGTTGCATATACGGTAAGTTGGCCCGTACCCGGATTATCGACGTTGTACGTTGCCGTGACAGTGGTGCTTCCATTGGCTGGCAGTCCGCTGCCCGTCCTATCGAGCGTCACTCCAGAGATCGACCCCGTGGCATCGAACCTGAAGTCGTACGTATCTGGACAATCCCCGTTTTGTACCGTGAATTGCGCGGTATGGCCCGTGGTCCCTTCGGTCCAACTCGGATCGGCATCATTCTTCGTGACGGTGACGCTGTACACGGAGGACTCCGGACAAATGACGGGGCTGACAAGAGTTGTGGCTTTCTTAACAGGAGCTTCGGCCGGATGCAGAGCTGCTAGGGAAGCGAAGACCAGCAGAAGAGCTGTCTGGATTGGCTGGCGACGGGTGCCCACGGCGAGTTTCCAAGTTGAGAGTTACCCTCCTCAAGGCACGCGCCGTGCCGGATCGGCGTGTTCGGTTGTGGTTGCTGCTGAATGACTTACGGTTTTGACTGGATTTGATTTTCCGGAATTACGCTGGAATTACGGTGGAATTTCGGACTTCCGGATCTCCGCATGGCCCGGAGAGAAATGCCGGCGTCCCTGAGACGGTCGTATAGCGTCGAGATCGCAATACCGATTAGGGATCCGACACGTCCGCTGAGGCGATGGATGTATTCGGCGAAGAACGTTTTCCCGGTCCCACTCTCACCATGGGGAATGACCGGCGTCGCCGCGGGCGCAAAGGCATGCGCGCGGGAAATAGCCTCGATCATCGGAGGAGCCAGGGCGATGGGTTCGTTCGACGACGGCCGGGAACGGCGGTCCGGCCGCAGATGAGGAGTGGTCACAAGTCGAATGCTGCGTCGACACAAAATCCCTAGAGGGTTAATCCCCGCGCTTGGTCCGTCTGGTCTAGCTCCTCAGTAGTGCCTCCTCCCTGGGTGATCAGCTAGGCACAAGTGCAGAACGGAACGACGCCCGAGATTGCTCTCGGGCGCCGTTTGTTCTTCAGACCGTCCGGCCGCGACCGTAAGGGAGTCCTTTAGGGTCAGGCCGTTCGACCGTCCGTTACGGTATCGGATTCCCTGCGCAGCTCTTCGGAATCCCGCCAGGATTGCCCGCCCGGTTACGCGAGTCACATTCCTGACTCGGCAGCGGGATCATCGTGGCTGGGGTGAAGCCCGCCAACGTGTCCTGCGGGAATTTACCGATGTCAGCGAGCCGGCCGAAGCGCCGGTGATCGATCCAGCGGTGCGCTTCCTGATACAACGACAGCGTCCGCTGCAGCAGCAGCTCGCTCACGAATTCTGAATCGACCGCCGGTGTCGCGAATCTGGTGGCCGGCGTGGCACCGCCCGAAGCCGTCCGCACGGCCGCGAGATCGGTGTTGGCGCCCGCGGTATTACCGGTGAACCACTCCGCCTCGGCTCGCAGCAATACGAGCTCCTCGTTCCGGATGATCGCAATGGGTGTCGTGGTCGTCGCGAAGGTGCACGGACGGTGCGTCGAGCTGACTCCTGCCTCCGACCGCGCGTCGTCGGGTGTGGTTCCACACGTCACTGGCGACAGCTTACGCGTGTAGCGGGCGTCGCTCGCAACTCCCGGGATCGCGTCGATACCCGGGTGTACATAAAGATCACTGCCCAGCGACCCTGTGTTCGCCGCATTATTGGAGAAATCACCGGCGGCGGTCGAATAGATCGAGTACACGCCGACGCCGAGGTTTCCGGGAGCTGCCGTCGGTGCGGCGATCCAGGTACCGGTCAGCGCGGTCAGCGCAGCGGTGTAGCAGGTCGCCCCACAGCCGGCCGTGGCGTGCTCCACCTCGGCCCGAGCCTTGATCGCGCGATTGAACTGCCTGAACCCGGCCGGGGTCGCCGCACTGGGCGAGATCCCGGACGAGAATCCGGCGTATACCGGGAAATGGAACACGGCCAGCGTGTCGGCCGCGAGTTCTGCGTCGGCCTCATCCAGCTTGGCCTCGATCCATTTGTAGACGGAGTCCTCGCTGACCAGCGGGAAGACCTCGGTGGGGTCGTCGCTGATATCGACCACGGCCCCGATCGGCCCGCGCGCCTCGATCGCGTGCAGCAGCTCCAGGGCGATAAACGTCTTGAGCACGCCCCGTGCCCCCGCCTTCTCTTCCGCGCGCAGCGTGAGTGGCTTTCCCGGCTTGGGACTTGTCGGAATGCTATCGATGAACTTGATGGCCTGGTAGGCATTCCGGTAATTCCCGTACCGCCCCGCCCACTGCGTGCCCGCGTCGAACGCGTTGTTCTGCCTCCAGTCGCGCAGCGGCCCGGTGATGAACCGCCCATCCGTGATGAACATGTAGTACGTCTCACGGCCGAAACTGCCGAGCGCCCGAATTTGATCCGTACGGTTCACGCGGTACGTGGCCAGCACGCCGTTGATGAACCGGCCGCTGGCGATGCGCGGATTCGCTTTGGCACCTGCCGAGGTGGGATTGTTGGGATTCGTCAGATCAAGATTGCAACCAGCCAGCGTGACGGCGCCCGCCATCACGAGGCTCGCGAGAATGCGTCGCATAGTCGGTATCCTCTCGAAGACCGTGGGTTGAGATCCGCTAGTGTCGGGTCGCATGGTTACCACCCCACGTCTACGGACAGGTAGAACTGGCGGTTCGACGGGAACGGGGCCAGATCGATGAACCGGTTCAGATTCGTCGCGCCGAAGTTGTTGAACTCCGGATCGAAGCTCCAGTAGTCAGTGAGCTTGAACAGGTTACGCGCCTGCAGCGTGATGCGCATCGAGTGCGCGTGAAGCTGCTGCAGCAAGCGATCGGGAGCCTCAAAGCTCAGCGATACGTCACGCAGCGTCAGATTGGTGCCGTTCTCGATATACGCGCGCACGTCCGAACCGCCGTACCACGAATTGTAGCGGAAGGAGCCCGCGGTGTAGGGGAGGACGTCTACGCCATTTGGCGCGACATAGTTAGCCGGAATGTTGCTGATGTCCCAGCCCGCGCCAAAGTTCTTGCTGGTAATGGGATCATTGTAGTCGCGCGATGTCCCGCCCTCATCCCATAGCGTGCGGGTCATGTCGGCAACCTGGCCGCCCTTGCGCCAGTCGAGGGTCAACGCGAGGGTGACGCGCTTCCAGCGGAACGAGCTCGAGAATCCCATCGTGAAATCGGGGTTGAAATTCCCGGCGACGGTGTCACGGACACCGGCGATGATGCCTGGGTTGGTGACCCACGTGCCTACGGGGAGCACATTCCCGGCTGCATCGACCGGCACGTTACCCCAGATCCACGTCGTCTGGCCGCCCGGGCTGATGAAGTTGCGTCCGAACGCCGCACCGAACGAGCCCGGTGCGGGGAAGCGCGCGACGGTGCTCGGGAGATTCTCAATGGTCTGCTTGTTCTTGGTGAACGTGGCCCGGAGATTGAGGTCCATGTCACGGCTTTGCATAACGACCGCACTGAGCGCGGCTTCCACACCGGTCGTCCGCAGCTCGCCGCCATTGATGATGTTGTTGGTCAGGCCGCCCGAGGGGACAATGGCCGGTTGGAGCAAGAGGTCCGTGATTTTCCTGTTGTAATAGGTGCCCTCGAATTGCATGCGTCGGTTGAGGAACGTGACGTCGGTGCCGCCCTCGATCTCGTTGAGCGTCTCCGGCGTCACGAGGGTGTCCCCTAATACCGCCGCCTGCACGACCGTGGGATTGCCACCGATCGTCGTACCGGTGTTCAGCACGACATTGCGGTCGGCATAGCGTGGCCGATTCCCCGTGCGGCCGAGACCGCCGCGAATCTTCACCTCGTTCAACGCAGTGCCGAGGTCGGTGAACCGGTAAGACCCCGAAATGCGCGGATAGACATTGCGCTTGGAGCGGTTCCCATTAGCGCTCGAGCGGTCGGCGCGCACACCGGCTACGATCGCGAGCTTCTGATCGAGCGCGAGAACCTGCTCGTTCGCGAACAGCGCATCGTCGCGGAAGTTGTTGAGCACGTCGGATCCGTCCAGAACAGTGCCACTGTTCGAGGTCTCGACGCCTGGGATGATCCCGCGGGCCCGCGTGCGAATCACGCGATTATACTGGGTTTCGAAGTCGTACCCCGCGGTCGTCGTGAACGAAATCGCGCTGGTAGGCTGGTATGCCCACGTTCCGTCCAACCGCAGGTTGTAATTGAAGATGTTGCCTTCCGTCCGCACCGACCGTCCCGATTGGCCGTCCGACGCCCGCGGGTTTTCATACTGCAGGAACGGCGGTGAGAAGACATCGCCTGATACCTGGGCGCGATCGAATCCGCCGGTCGCCTGGATCGACACCTGATGTTGCGCAGCGCTCAGAGCGGACCAGGTGGCGCTCAGGTTCCCGATCTGCCGGAACGTCAGCTCATTGAGTCGCAGATAGTGGAATGTCTCGAACGGATTGGATACGGTGCTTCCCCCGCCATTGAAGGGGTTCCGCACATACAGCCCCGTCGCATCCAGCGAGTCGAGATTGATGACCCCCGGCGTATAGGCGAAGCAGTAGATGGGCGAGGTACACGTGTTGTCGTTGTTCGAGAGCCCGCGGTTCTCGCTGTTGCGCGTGATGTTCAGACCGACGTTGAACTTCACCTTCCCGTCGACCAGCGACTGATCGATGTTGGTCCGGAGCGCGTACAGGCGAGCACCGGTATTGAGGGCGGTACCGACTTCGTTCCGCCCCGTCATGTTGACGAAGTACTGCGTGTTTTGGGTTCCGCCACTGATGTTGCCGGTCACCTCGTACGACGGAGCGCCGTTGTTGTAAAACTCTTTCTCATAGTCGTGCGTGAAGGGAATCGTCCCGCTCGGATACAGCGCGTTCAGTATCGTAGTGTCCTGCCGCGAACTCCCGTTTCCGTACGGCAGCGAGAGCACCTGGCCAACGTCCGTGAACTGACGGGTCCCGAGCAACCGGTATGCGGTGCTTCGACCCACGCGACTCGTCAGATTGAAGGCCGGGGCGCCACCCGCTCCTGATCCCCGCTTCGTTTTGATCACGACGACACCGTTGGTCGCGCGCGAGCCATACATGGCGGTCGCGGCGGCGGACTTGATGATCTCGACAGACTCGATCTCCTGCGGGTTCAAGTCCGCAAGGCGGTTGACGAGAGCATCCTGATTGCTGCCGATACCGGCGCCGGTTGTGCGACCAGCGGCACCAGTCACGGAGTTTGCCCCGTCGGAAATCGCGTCGTTCGAGATGATGACGCCGTCGAGGACGAAGAGCGGCTGGCCCGCGCCAAGAATCGACGTAATCCCGCGGATCTGGATCTGTCCGCCACCGCCTGGAGCGCCGCTGTTCATCGAGATCATCGCACCAGGAACCTTGCCTTGCAGCGCTTGCTCCAGGGCTTGGGCGGGCGCCCGGTTGATTTCGTCACTCGTCACCTGCACCGGGGCGGTCGTCGCATTGCGGCGCTCGAGCGTCGTCGATTGTCCTGTCACGACGACCGCGTCGAGCTTGAACGGATCTTCCTCGAGCGTCACGGTGACGTTCGACTCGTTGGCGCCAACGGTAACAACCTTCCGCTGGAACCCGATGGCGCGCACCATGATGCGCGTGTCCCCGGCGCCGACGGTGATTTTGAACGAACCGTCCGCTCCCGTCTGGCTGACGTTCGGGCCGCCGACTTCGACGACCGTTGCGCCGACCACCGGCATGTCGCCTAAGGCGCGCGTGACTCGGCCCGTAACGTCCCGGCCTGTCGCTTGCGCACTGGCCACCGCCGGCATCAGCCCGAGAACCAGGAGCGCTGATGCGAACGTGGATGTTCTGCTCATGTTGCCTGCCTTTCTTGGATGGATGCTGCGTCGGTCCATCATGCTGCGAAAATATGCCTGCCGTTTCGACACCCCACAACCACTCCTGTTTCACCCTCGCGTCGCTGGTACTGCGGTGGCGCGCTCAACAGGTTCGAGTACACCTCGATACCCAGGATCTCCGCGGGTACGACCGGCACCGTCGGTGTCTGCGTCGGCGGGAGCCGGAAGGACACGCCGTCGATGAAATACAACGGTGGACAGTAGTTGCCCAGCGTCGGATTCCAGATCTGACCCTCGGCCCGCTGCAGCTCGATCAGCAGGCCCGAGCCGTTAGGGCGGAGCTGGACCCCGGGGACCATGCGAAACGCTTCCTCGAATCGGACCGCACCACTTTTCTGGATATCGGTCGTATCGAGGAAGTGTCCCAGCGCTGTCTGGCGACGTTGGTTGAACCCTACCTGCGAGAGGTATGGCGTGTAGCGCGCTTCCACCGTCACCGGATCGAGAACGGTGACGCTGTCGCCCAGAAAAATGTCCACCTGCTGCCCGGCGCCCGGTCGCACCATGGCCTGAGCACGGCCGATCGTATATCCGACGGCACGTGCCTCGATGATTCGGGAGCCGGCCGTCACGCTGTTCAGGGAGAAGCGACCGAACTCATCGGCTTGTACGGATGCGTCAGTCCCCACCGCGATAACGGTAGCACCGGGGACGAGGGAGCCGTTTCCGTTCCGCACGACTCCTCTGACAGCGCCGGTAAGTCGTGCCGGCGCCAGTTCCAAGTCAACGCGCGCGAACGCACGACTGGCGAGATCGATCATCAGCATGCCCGCGGATCCTTGTTCCGTCCGCCCGCGGATGACTAATGCGACATCGGTCGGAACATTGCACAGCAGCACGTGACCGGAGGCATCGGAATTGGCTTCCACAGTACGGGGGGCCCCGCGGACCGAACCCTCCCCGATGTCGTAGGTCGTCCAATGCGCACTAATTGCCGCGGCGAGAATCGGCATTCCGTCGGCTGCATTGTGGACCACAACAAGAACACCTCCGGTCCGGCGCAGCGGATCACGCGGACACAGGAGATGATGGGCCTGTGCGGGACTTGGCGTCGCGAGCGCAACGGTCGTACTCTCGCCCGCGACGACGTCGACGCCGACCGCCGGAAGAGAAATGCCGGCGGAGTCGAGCATGGGATGATAGAACGTGAGGAGGTAGTGACCCGGGGCCAGGGCGCTCAGCGCGAAACGTCCCACGCCGTCGCTCTTCGCCATGCGATTCGTGCTCTCGATCCAGACTTCGGCGCCCTCGAGGGGTGCCGACGTGATCAGGCTGTCATAGACCACGCCGCGTAGCACGCCGGAAGGGGCGGGGCCCTGGGCGAGAACTGGCGCGGCCAATGCCAACACGAGGCCGCCGGTAAGGATGAGACGCATCGTTCTGATCAATCCTACCGTTCGGCACCGGGCCCGCAAGTTGTGGATCGTCAGACTTCAGGGGGTTGACCTAACTCAAACAATGCGTTTAGTTTCGCGGGCTTCGGAGCAGGTTTTTCAGGATTCATTTGCGAGGGGTATTTGCCGACCATCAACCAGCTCGTCCGGCACGGCCGCCGCGACGTGGAGAAGAAAGAAAAGGCGCCGCACCTGCGTGGCAACCCGCAAAAGCGGGGTGTGTGCACGCGCGTGTACACGACGACGCCCAAGAAGCCGAACTCCGCGCTGCGCAAAGTGGCCCGCGTCCGTCTGACGAATGGTTTCGAAGTCACGGCATACATCCCCGGTGAAGGGCATAATTTACAGGAACACTCCATCGTCATGATTCGGGGTGGCCGCGTGAAAGATTTGCCGGGCGTCCGCTATCACATCATCCGCGGCACGCTGGACGCCGCGGGCGTGAACGAGCGCAAGCAGTCGCGCTCCAAGTACGGCGCCA
>WNGI01003946.1_pt1 | contig 13184 bp, 10 predicted proteins | sample 5400621 | NCBI WGS metagenome assembly WNGI01 (sample SAMN13153374, study PRJNA577476) | soil metagenome | isolation source: 20 cm soil or saprolite under Garry oak tree replicate 1 | place: USA:California | collected 2016-06-15
TGCAGGCAGCGGCTGCCGCCGCGGGTGCCAGGCTGCAAGCCGTCCGCGCGTCGGTGCGCGAGTCACAGGCCGCACGCGCCGCCGCCGAGGCCACCGCGTCCGTCCTCGATCAACTGGTCCTGGTGTCGCCCGCGGACGGCATCGTCTTGACTCGTTTCGCAGAGCGCGGCGAGGTGATTGCCGCCGGCGTTCCGGTGGTGTCGGTCGGCCTGGTGCGCACTCCGTGGGTCCGGGCGTACGTGGGCGAGCGGTTTGTGACGCGGCTCAGGACCGGGCAGGACGTGCGCATTCGCGTCGATGGATCTGACTCGGCGTTCGCGGGGAGAATTACTGAAATCGCGCCGCGGGCGGAGTTCACGCCGCGCGCGGCGCTGACCGAACGCGAGCGTGCCGACCTCGTCTTCGGCATCAAGATCACGACCGACGGCGCCCGCTGGGGGGGCGGGGGAGGGCGGCTCAAGGCGGGAATGCCGGTGCAAGTGGAGATCCCGTTGCTCCCGTGATCGATTCAGCCATCACGGTTGAGACCCGCCACCTCACCCGGCGCTTCGGTCCCATCGTAGCGGTCCGCGACCTCAATCTCACCATCGCACAGGGGGAAGTCTTCGGCTTGCTGGGGCCCAACGGCTCAGGCAAGACGACGACGATCCGCATGTTGTGCGGGCTGCTCGCGCCATCCGAGGGAACCGCGATCGTCGCCGGCGTGGACGTGCGGGAGTCGCCCGATCTGATCAAGGAGCGCATCGGCTACATGTCGCAGCGCTTCGGGTTGTACGAGGAGCTCACCGTCGCCGAGAACATGGATTTCTTCGCGGGGATTTACGGGCTCGAAGGACCGAGCCGCCGCGGGCGCATCGCCGAGGTCGTGAGCTTTCTGGGACTGAATCGCCGGCTGAACCAGCTCGCCGGGACGTTATCGGGCGGCTGGAAACAGCGTCTCGGCCTCGCCTGCGCGCTCATGCATCGGCCGCCGGTGCTTTTCCTTGACGAACCGACGGCAGGGGTAGACCCGGCGGCACGACGGGGATTCTGGAGCACCATCCGCACGCTCGCCAGCCAGGGGACGACCGTCATCGTCACCACACACTACATGGACGAAGCGGGCCGCTGCCATCGCGTTGGTCTGATGAGCCAGGGCCACCTGATCGCGCTGGGGACGCCGGACGAGGTAGCCACGCAGGTCGGCGGAAAGAGTCTCGAAGACGCCTTCATCATTCTGCAGGAGCGCGACGAGCAGGAGCAGGACGCGTGAAGCGCTTCGGTCCGATGTTCCGCAAAGAGTTCATTCAGATGCGGCGCGACCGGCTCACGCTGGGGATCATGGTCGGAATTCCCGTCATCCAGCTGCTCCTGTTCGGCTTCGCGATTCAGACCGACGTGCGTCACATCCCCACCGTGGTCCTCGATGAATCGCGCACGCCGACGAGCCGGGATGTCATCGCGGCGTTCCAGAACACCGGCAACTTCCGGATCGTGACCCACGTGGATGGGCGCGCTACGCTCGACGCCTGGATCGCGCGTGGGGACGCCCAGGCGGGCATCGTGATCCCTCAGGACTTCCCCCGCGATCTGGCTCGCGGCACGACGGCGACGATCCAGGTCATCGTCGACGCATCCGATCCGCTGTCATCGCAGGCCGCGCTCGCCGCGGCCGCCGGCGTCGCGCAGGTGCGCAACCTCGCAATCCTGTCGGCGGCCGCACATCGCAACGCGCTGCCGTTGGAGACGCGCGTCCGGCCGCGCTACAACCCCGGCCTCCGCAGCCCGAACTACATCGTGCCGGGGCTCGTCGGCGTGATCCTCACGATCACGCTGGTGCTGGTGACGGCGATGGCGATCGTGCGCGAGCGCGAACGCGGCACCCTGGAACAGCTCATCGTCACGCCGATCACCAAGACGGAGCTCATGCTCGGCAAGATCGCGCCGTACGTCGGCGTGGGTCTCGTGCAAATGACGACGGTGCTCCTGCTCGGCAGATTTGTGTTCGATGTGCCGCTGACCGGCAATGTGGTCCTGCTCTACGGGGTCGCATTCGTCTTCATCGTGGCGAGTCTCGCGCTCGGGTTGTTCGTCTCGACGCTCGTCCGCACGCAGCAGCAGGCGATGCAGGCCAGCTTCTTCTTCGTCCTGCCCAATATCCTGTTGTCGGGATTCATGTTTCCGCGGCAGGCGATGCCCGCCTTCTTTCAGTGGCTTGGTGCGTTCCTGCCCCTCACGCACTTCCTGAAGGTCTTGCGCGGGATTCTGCTGAAGGGTGTGGGCGTGACCGAGCTATGGCAGGAGATGGCGATCTTGCTGCTGTTCGCCACCGTGCTAATTGCGCTATCGGTCCGCCGCTTTCAAAAGACCCTCGACTAAACCGGCTTACGGTTCTCCCACCACTCCAATCCGATCCGGCGCACCGGATTTCGCCTTCTGTAGCGCTCCTTCGGCGAGCGTAAAGAGATCTTCCGGGCGTAGTGCTTCGCTGTGCGGGTAGCCGACGACGCCGGCTGAGATGCCCGGTGCGTTGGCGGGGCCCAGGTCGCCGAAGGTATGGCGCGCGAACACCTGCCGCAGCCGCTCCACGAAGTGGCGGCCGCCCGCGCCATCCGTCTCCGGCAGCACGCACGCGAATTCGTCACCGCCGTAGCGCGCCACGAAGTCGGGGGCGCGCAGCTCGCGTTGCAGGATGGCACCGATTTCGCCGAGCACGCGATCGCCGGCGGTGTGGCCCAGCCGGTCGTTGATCTCGCGCAGGCGATCGATGTCGATCAGCACGAGCGAAAAGTGCAGTGAGTAGCGGCGTGCGCGCTCGAACTCATCGCGCATGCGGCGATCGAGCGCGTCGAGGGACGCGCAGCCGGTCGTCTCGTCGGTGGTACCGGCGCTGATCTGGCGCCGATAGATGGCCGAGCGGCGCTCTTCGTTTTCGAGCACGCGGGCGGCCGCCTGCGCGATCGTGTTGGCAAAGGCCACGTCCGCGGCCCGTAACTGGGGGTCGCCTTTTTCGGTCCGCAGGAAGAAAACCGCAGCGGCCCGGCCCTGCACGAACACCGGCAACGCCACAGCCGCCTGCACATTCACCTCGATCTGCTGCTTGCTCCAATGCTGCCGGATCGAGGCGAAGAGCGGATCCTCGTGCACGTTGTGGATGACCACAGGGCGCTCGCTCCGAATCGCCTCCTGGATCTCGGGATAGCGCCCGAGGTCCACGCGCAGATCGCGGATCGCTGGGTTCTCGTAGACCGCGACCACGCGACCCTTATCGTCTCCCGGCGCGGTGAGCACGAGCGAGCAGTGCGACAGGCCGAATGCCTGGCCCACGCGCCGTACCAGGGTCTGGAAAATCTCGTCCGCACGCGCAGCTGCCGAGACTTCCTGGAAGATGTCAAACAACAGATCACGGGCGCGCAGCGCCTCCTGGGCTTCCCGCGCCTCGGTGCGCGCGCGGATGTGCACGTCCAGGCGCGCCCGCAGCTCGGAGAGGTGGATCGGGGCCACGAGCACGTCCCGCGCGCCGGCGAGCAGCGCTTCGGTTGCCGTCTCGGCCGGTCGGTGGGTCAGCAAGACGAAGATCGGCGCTCCACCATGGGTCGATTCGGTCGCCAGGGCGCGGATTTCAGCCGCGAGATCCGCGACGCCGGGATCGGGCGCATAGAGAATGAAATCGGGAGGAGTGGCCGACGCCGCTTCGGTTACCTGAAAGCCACCACGCACCAGCATCCGCTCCAAACCTTCGGGCCGACGGCTGGGACTGCCGAGCAGCAGAATGCGATGACGCAACAGGTCCGGCAAACGTCTTCTACCGCGCTAGGGGCGGGGGCAAGCTATAGTTCAGCGCATGCCCCGGCAAGCACGTCCCGCACCGCACACCCGTGGACCTCGCACGCGCATGGTGGCACGGCAACTCGCGGGGCGCGGGATCCGGGATCCACGGGTGCTCGCGGCAATGCGCTGGGCGCCACGCGAATGGTTTCTGCCGCCGCATCTCGCCGGCGACGCGTATAACGACGGCCCCCTGCCGATTGGGAGCGGGCAGACGATTTCGCAGCCGTACGTCGTCGCACTGATGACTGAGCGCCTCGAGCCGAAACGCACGGACCGGATTCTCGAGATCGGCACCGGCTCCGGGTACCAGACCGCCATTCTCGCGTATCTCAGCTCGAGCGGCAGAGTTTTCACGGTCGAGCGCCTCCCCGACCTCCTCGTCGAAGCCGAAGAGCGGTTTCGGCGGCTCGGACTCAGCAACATCGAAACCCGGTTGGGAGACGGCGCGGCGGGCTGGCCGGAGGCAGCGCCCTTCGACCGGGTTATCGTGGCCGCGGCGGCACCCCGCATTCCCGAGCAACTGACCGCCGAGCTGGCACCAGGGGGGCGGCTGGTCATTCCCGTCGGTGACCTCTCGTCGCAAGAGCTGGTCATTCTGGAACGGCCCGCGAGCGGCGCACGGTTGGTACAGCATCAAGCCGGCGGTGTGCGCTTCGTGCCGCTGATCTCGCGGTTCGCGTTCACCGAAGAAGCGTGATGCTCGGCGCGCACGTCTCGAGTCAGGGCGGTGTAGCGATGGCACCGGCGCGGGGCGGATCCCTGCGCGCCACGGCGATCCAGCTCTTTACCAAGACGCCGAACCAGTGGCGCGAGCGCGTGCTCGGCGCGGAACAGGTCGAGCGATTCCGGCAGGAGGTCGTGCGTCACAAGCTCGAGGCGGTGGTGTCGCACGACAGCTATCTCATCAACCTCGCCTCGCCCGACCCGGTGCTACGGGCGCGCAGCATCGAGAGTTTCCGACAGGAGCTGGAGCGTTCGCGAGCGCTGGGGTTGCGCGCAGTCGTCTCGCATCCGGGCAACTACATGGATGAGCGCGCGGCCGGGCTCGAGCGCAACGCCACGGGTTACGCGGAGTGTCTGCGGTCGGTTCCGGGCGATGTGGAGGTGTGGATCGAAGGCACAGCGGGATCGGGCACAGCGCTGGGCGCGAGGTTCGAGGAGCTGCGCGATTTGCGCAACGCGCTGCCTGACGGAATCCGGACGCGCGTCGGTTTCTGCCTCGATACCGCGCATCTGCACGCGGTCGGATACGATCTGGCGCGGATCGAAGCGGTGTGGGAGGAGTTCGACCGCGTGATCGGGCTCGATCTGCTTAAGTGCTTGCATCTCAATGACTCCCGCGCGGCGCGCGGATCGCGCGTAGATCGGCACGAATGGATCGCCGAGGGGCAAATCGGGCCGGAGCCGTTCCGGCGCATCATGCGGGACGCGCGATTGGCTGGGGTCGTTAAGATTATCGAAACGCCAAAGCGGGATGACCCGCTGCGGCACGATCGCCGGATGCTGCGGCGGTTGCGCGCGTACGCGCGCGGCAACACGCGAGCCGCTGTCGGCGTATGAAGGAGACCATGCTGAAACGCATCTCGCTCATGCTGCTGCTCGCCATTCAGGCCCTTGGCGGTGGCGCGATCACGTTGGCGCACGCGCGCGACGCGGTCGTGGCGCCGCCCGGGTTTGAGGCGCGGCATGACGCGCGGTGCGCGATTCTTCACGACGAGCTGCGCTGCGCGCTCTGCCATTACGCGAGCGCCCGCGTCGTCCGGCAACAGGCCTTTACCCTCAACACGCCCCAGGTCGCCGTCCGCGTTGCGCCCGTGCAACCGGTGGTCGTCTTCGCGGCCGTCGTTCCACTCACCGCCCCCGCGCGAGCGCCGCCTCCGTTCCTCTCCTGAATCACCAGTACGCGCTCCGCACGTTGCGGAGCCCACGTTTCGCACATACAGGAGAGGTCATCCAACATGATACGCACGGTGTGCGCGGTGCTGCTTGCGGCGACGTGTTTCACGGCGCCCGGAGTCAGCCAGCAACCGACGCAACGACAGATGGATTCTTTGGCGGCGCAGGTCCGACAGCTGCGCGCCAGGCTGGACAGTGTTCTCGCCGCACTCGGACGTCGCCCGGCCCCGCCACCTCCCGCAGCGGCGGTCGGTGACGAGCTTGCCGCATTGCGGGCCGCTGCGAGCCAGGCCGCGGGCGGCGGCCTCAGCGACACCACGCGGGCCGCCGACACGCTGACGCAAGCCATGGGTCGGGAGCGGAACCAGGCCCAGTTGAATCCGGAGATTGGTGCCACCGGAGACGTCCGCGGATATGCCACCGGTCGCGGTGTGCAACGTGACAACTTCGACCCGAGAGAGTTCGAGATCGGCTTTCAATCGGCACTCGATCCGTACTCGCACACAAAGATCTTCGTCAGTCTCGAGGGTGGCCATGTAAGCGTCGAGGAAGGATACGCGTACTGGACAGGCCTCCCGGGGCATCTGCGACTCGACTTCGGCAAATACCGCCAGCAATTCGGCGAGCTCAATCGCTGGCACCTGCATGCGGTGCCCGAAACCGAGTACCCACTCGCGATCACGACTTTCCTGGGGGAAGATGGGCTCGCGGGGACGGGGATTTCTCTCTACCGTGCGTTTGGTGGATTAGGGACGCACGAGCTCACCGCCCAGATTACGCGGAGTGCGAGCGACTCGGAGCTGTTCGGGAACAGCGGCAGACCGACCTATCTGCTTCACCTGCTCAACTTCTGGCAGCTCAATCATTCGACGTATATGCAGATCGGCGGCACGGCGCTCTATGGCACCGATCCGGGCACGGCGTTGCGCACGAAGGTCGGCGGGCTCGAGTTCCGGCTGACGTGGCGCCCGCCGCTGCGCGCGATGTACCACGAGCTCACCGTCCGCGGCGAGCTGTTGGCGCTGAACAAAGAGGTCGCGGGCACCGGGCCGACCCGGCTAGGCGACTATGTCAGCTTCACGTACAAATTGAACCAGCGCTTCATTCTCGGCGCTCGCTATGACTATGTCGAGTCGCCCGATTCTGGCGTGATCCGGCAGGTCGTTCCCTCGCTCACGATGTGGCAGAGCGAGTGGGTGTTCCTACGCGCGCAATACCAGTGGCGGCAGGTCGTAAACAGACCCGCCGAGCATCAGATCGCCCTGCAGGCGGTCTGGGCCATTGGACCCCATAAACACGAGACCTACTGACATGCTAGCGATCATTGCTCTGTTACTTGGCGCCGTCAGCCCGTCGCCTTCACGACCAAACGCACCGGCGGCGCCGGTCAAGGTGGTCACCTCGCTCACGACGTACGCCGCGATCGCAATGGAGATCGTGGGCGATCGCGGCAAAGTCAGCTCGATCGCCGTGGGTGACGAGAATCCACACTACGTGCAGCCCAAGCCGAGCTTCGTGCCGACCCTGGCGCAGGCCGACTTGTTCGTGACGACGGGACTGGACCTCGAGCTGTGGGTGCCGGCGCTGCTCGACAAGGCGAACAATGCGAAGATCACCGAGGGTGGGCCCGGATATGTCGCGGCCTACCAGGGCCTGCCGCTGCTCGACGTTCCCGTCAACCTGTCGCGCTCCCAGGGCGACATCCACGTCTACGGCAACCCGCACATCTGGACGGACCCGCTGAATGCCGTTCTCATCGCGCGCAACATTCTGCGAGGGTTGAAGCGCGTCGCGCCCGAGAATGCGGACTATTTCACGGCTCGCGAAAAAGATTTCGAGGACCGGATGTATCGCGCATTGTTCGGCGACGAGCTGGTGAAGCTGATCGGCGGTGAGACGCTGGCCGATCTCGATCGTCAGGGCAAGCTGTTCAACTTCCTCGGTCAACAGCAGTATCAGGGCGCTCCGCTCATCGGCCGGTTGGGTGGCTGGCTGAAGCAGGGGATGCCGGTCCGCGGCAAGCTGGTGGCGTGCTACCACAAGGAGTGGGACTACTTCTCGCGCGAGTTCCAGGTCACCTGCTTCGATTATATCGAGCCGAAACCCGGTATTCCGCCGACGCCGCGCCACGTGCAGGAGATCATCACCGCGATGCGGGACCAGCACATTCAGGTGCTCTTGTCGACGAATTACTACGATCGCAGTCAGGTGATGGACGTGGCCCAGCGGACGGGTGCCAAAGCGGTCATCGTGCCGTCCAACACCGGAGGTCAGGCCGGCGTGAATACCTACTTCGACCTCATGAATCTCTGGGTCACGGAGCTCACCCAAGCCTTCGGCGCGAAGGAGGTTCCGTGAGCGGCTTGGAGTTGATGCTGCCGCCATTCGTCGCCTGCATGATTCTCGTGGCCATGTTGTCGTACCTCGGCCTGCACGTCATCGCGCGCGAGGTCATCTTCGTAGACCTCTCGCTCGCGCAGATGGCGGCGCTGGGGAGTTTGTCCGCGCTGCTCTTCCACGTATCCCCCGACTCCGCGAAGACGTACGTGTTCGCGTTGCTGATGACGGCGGTTGGCGCGTTTCTGTTCGCGCTCACGCGGTCGTCGGTGCACGGCGGCAGCGGGGCGGGCCGGGTGCCGCAGGAGGCCTTCATCGGCATCGTGTACGTGGTCGCGTCCGCCGCCGCGGTCCTGGTGGCGAACAAAGTGCCGGGCGGAGGCGAAGCGGTAGAGAAAACACTGGTGGGCAGTCTGCTGTGGGTCACGTGGCCGACGATCCGAAAGCTCGCGATCGCGTACGCTGCGTTGGGCGTGTTTCATTACGTCCTGCGGCGCCGCTTCCTCACAATCTCCTTCCATCCGCAGGAGGCCGAGGCGCAGGGTTGGAAGATTCGCTGGTGGGACTTCGTCTTTTACCTGTCGTTCGGCGTCGTGATTACGCTCGCGGTACCGATTGCCGGCGTGCTGATGGTGTTCAGCTTCCTGGTTGTGCCGGCGGTGATCGCGAATCTCTTCACCGCGGACAAGCGCCGGCTGACGATTATCGCGTGGAGCTCAGGGGCCCTGGCATCGGTCCTCGGCCTGTGGCTGTCCTACACCAAGGATTTGCCCACCGGCCCGCTGGTCGTCTGCATGTACGGCCTACTGCTCGTTGCGGCGGCAGTGCTCCGCAGGCTCGGTATAGGCAACAAACCGCTACCGAATCCGCAGAACCACTAGGCGCGGAATGACCGCCGGCGAAACGGCGGTCGTTCCATTCCCGCTGAAATGGAGCGTGAACGCCGCTCCCCCCGCTGGCTGGACCGCTCGCAGGTACGCGCCGGAGCCCGACTTCAGCGTGCCCGTGAGGTTCACGGCGTTTCCCGCCGAGAGTGCCGGAACGAGCGGGTACACCAGCGGGAAGTCCTGGGCGTCCTGACTGTGCAGCGAGCTGAACGTGCGGCGGAAGTGCCAGGTCGTGTATTGCAACTCGCTCGGCGCCGCGAATCCGGGCAGATCGGAGACCCAGTTCGCGAGCGCCCAGTTGCTGACCGTCTGGCCGAACGGCTGGCCGGTTTGCGCCGCGACGTTCGAGGCTCCTGTCAATGACGTTTGGACGAGCTTGCCCGGCAACGCCGCTCCGAATTGATCCACGATATAGCGGGTGAAGAGCCAGCTCCCGCCGACCATCGGCAACGACCCGTTATCGACGGGGATCAGCAACGGTGTATTTCCGGTTGCGAGCAGGTATTGATAGGAATCGTACGCGTCCCCGAACGCGTAATTGCTGAACATCGCCGTGTCTGCCTGAGCGAGGTAACTCCGACCCGCGAGCTCCTCCGCGTATTTGGAGAGACCCTCGTCCAGCCATCCCTCCTCGGAGTTATTTGCACCCCTCACCAGCACGTGCTCGACGAAATTGATCATGTGCTGGAATTCGTGAGTGAATGTGACCGGCGTGATGAAGTTGACCTCTGAATTCTTGTGCGCACAACTCAGCGTGCCTGCCGAATCGGCCACGATGGAGTAGAAGATCTCGCCGTTGTTGTAGGTCGTGGAGAATCCGGGAGCGAGGTCGCCGGGGAAGAAAAAGCCCGCGATGTAGCCGGCTCCAGGAGTGTTGCACTGCGCCGCCGTGACAAGCTTGTTCACCTGGTTGGTCATCAGGACGATGACGACGGAGTTGGAATCGATGTCCGACACGTGACCGAACGTGGTCGTGTCGAGCGGGTAGAGCCGCGAATCGAACACGTTCTTGAGCGAATCAAGATCGGTGGCGCTGAGCCCAGGAGAAGGAGCCAGCGAATCGATGTAGATGGCGATGTGCACACCTACCGCCCGCGCAACGGCACGAACATTGACCGTCGTCAAACAGTTCGAGTCTGCACAGACTTTGAACGCTCGTTTGCTGCCAACCACCGGTGGGCCGGCGGCCGGTGACGGCTGTGGCACTCCGGCGCCGACCGCGGGCGCCGATCGATCGGCTGGCGGATAGCGACGATTGGTGGCGAGGTCCCGCAGGAAGTGATCGAAGGCCGCGGCTGTCGCACCCCGGCTGCGCGGACCGGACGGCGTGAAAGCGCTGGACATCGCGATCGACGGCACGGGCTCCGTCGACTGCAGCATGAAGGGCGCCGATGCTCCCGGCGTGCCGCCGGTCGACCACGGCAGTACCAAGTACTCGGCGGTGTCGGCTGCGGTATTCGCCGCGAACGTCACACAACCGCCATCGCTCGCGGGGTCGATGGACGTGTAAGCACCAACGGCCAGGGCCAGCGGCGTGCCGTGCGCCCCGCAGGACGGCAGGCGAGGCCCCGCCGAATCGCCACTACATGCGACCGTCAGGACCAGGCCTCCCACGCTTGCAAGAATTCCGAGCAATGAAACCCGAGTGTTCACAGCCACTTTAGAACTCCGTCGTTATTGGTCTAGACCGACCTTGATACACCAACCGCGTCGCGAGCTTCCGTCTCCTTGTGCAACAGGACAGATCCAGACCTGGCGAGCACGCCCCGATCCAACTCAGGTGCCGATACTGACCCGGAGTTGCAGGCTCCGCGGCCGCCCGACCGACGCGCCGCTGAAGAATGCGCCTTTCAGCAGATACTTGCGATCAAAGACGTTGTCGACATACAGCTGCGGGCGAACGACCGTGCTGCCGACCGCGAACGAATAGCCAGCACTCGCGTTGACGATGAAGTTCGGGTCCACGTGGGTGTTCTTGTTGAAATCGAACAGGCCCCGTCCATACGTCGAATCGGGATCGTTGCCATTGGTGAGACCGGATCCGTAGATCCCCGTCGCCGACAGGTAGAATCCGCGACTCGAGTACACTGCGCTGGCCACGGCGGACAGGCGCTGATCGTGGTCGAGGTCGAAATACCCCGGCGATGAATCCGCCGGGAAAAAGCCTCCCGTGATCGGATGGGTCCCATATGCGTGATTGATCGCGAGGTTCACATAACCGGAGAACGGACCCGACGGCCGGATTTCCAGTACGCCCTCGAGGCCGGTGATCTTCACCTGCGCGATGTTGACCGAGGTCACGATGGCCGTTCCGGACACCGTGGCGTCGTCGATGCCGGGGGTGCTGTTCTTCCGATACGCCGAAATCTTGCTGACAACACCGAACGGAAAGCGGTGCACAAAGCCGAGCTCGAAAAAGTCATCCCGCTCGGGCAGTGTCGGTGCGGCCACCACGCCGCCCTGGGACGTGCTTGTAATGGCGCGGAGATCCTCGACGTTGGTAGGCAAGAACAGCCGTGCGTAGTAGACCCAGAACGTATTGGCCGGGCTGGGGAAGAAACTCAGCTTGGCGCGAGGGCTGAGCTGGTTCTGGTTGCCGGCAAAGGGAGCGTTGTGATTGTCGAAGCGCGCTCCAGCCCGTAACTCCCATCGATCGGATGGAGCAATCGCGGTCTGCGCGTACACACCCACGTCGCTCCCGTTGAGGTTGGAATTCGACTTCGGTCCGGACGTACCCGTGTTGGTTTGCGACGAGAAGTCTTCGTGACCGCTCGTAAACTGCGCGAGCACACCTGTCTTGAACTCGAGGCCATGGTGCGCCCGGACGGTGTAGTCGATCTTGGCGCCCGTCGTCCGGAAGCTCCGATCCTCGGTGATAATGTACCGGTTCGTATCTCCGGGGAACGCGAATGTCGCCGAGTCGGTAAGCCCTGGCGTGTACGCAAGACTGCCATCGCGGAAGAACGTACCGATGAAGAGCTCCGACGCCTTGCCGAGCTCCAGGTTCTCCGTGCCCAGCTGATGGCGCCATCCGATGTTCACAAATCCGTTAACGTCCTGCTGGTGATCGTCGATGACCCCTTCCACGGAATCGAACGGAATCGCAAAGCGCGTACGCGAGCGGTTGACCTCGATGTTGACCACGTCCTGGTCGGTCGCGGTGTACTGTAGCTTGGCAAAGCCGAACAGATCGGTCCCGTCGTTATGAAAGTTCTGCGCGACGTTGTGCAGCGTGTCGAACACAACCGGTTCGCGCCGCATATCGGTGCCCTGCCTCGATCCGGAAGCGAAGAATCCCCACTTCCCGGAATTGGCGCTGAGCATCACCGATTGGCCGTTCGTCGACTGCGTTTTGGTCGGGAATCCGGTCCTGAACGCGCCTCCAAACCCGGCGACGTCGAAGTGGAAGCCGCCGGTGGGAATACGCGTGGTGATGTTCACGACCGCGGCGTTCTTGTTGCCGTACTCGGCGTCCCATCCCCCCGTCTGAAAATCGATCTGATTCACGACCTGAGGATCGAAGAGCTCGTTCAAGCTCCCCGAGATGCCGGCGGGCACAGGGACGCCATCCACGTAGTACGTGTACTCCGCATGCTGTCCACGGATATGGACCTCGCCGGTTGGGGCGCGGGCCGCGCCCACGATGGACTGCTGCAACAGTTGAGACGTCGTACTGTTGGGGGCGCCGTGGTAATCGTTCTGCTTGAAGATCTGGTTTCCCGTGCGGGTGTCGACGGCGAGCGGCACTGCTGTCGCCACCTCGACCGCAGAGAGACTGATCGGCAGAGGCGCGAGCTTGAAGTCCGCGCGACTGAACCCTTCAGTCGTCCCAACTGACAGATCCTGGGTCTGGGCGCGATATCCCAGATACCGCACCTCGACACGATACGCTCCGGCCGGAAGGTTGTGGATCACGTAGCGACCGAACGCGTCCGTCACGGCCGTCGCGATGACATTGCCTTCCTGAAGGATCCGGACCTCTCCGCCCACCAAGGGGGTTCCGACTGCGCTGTCGGCGACCGTACCACCGATGTCGCCTCCGATGCCCGCGTGGAACAATGACGCGAGCAATGAAAGGAAATGCATGACGCTCTCCTGTTCAGGCGCGCACACGTCCCCAGCGGGAGTCGTGACACGCATGCCTAGTTGTGGGATCGCGGTCGCCGCGGAAGCGCGGCGCCGTTACTCAGGAGAGCGTGGGAGGAGCGCGCGAACCAGGAAGAGTGAGATCAGCGGCGGTCGACGAGTGCTGAA
>WNGI01008064.1_pt1 | contig 13181 bp, 18 predicted proteins | sample 5400621 | NCBI WGS metagenome assembly WNGI01 (sample SAMN13153374, study PRJNA577476) | soil metagenome | isolation source: 20 cm soil or saprolite under Garry oak tree replicate 1 | place: USA:California | collected 2016-06-15
TGGACGACGATCGGATGAAATCTTTATCGCAAACAGAAACAAACTTTTAGGTTCAATCACGGCGATGTCGATGAGGGATGCGGCGAAAAGGCTGGATGGTAGCTGGAACGCCCCCTGTGGGTATAGAGCGCAGCGGAAAGACGGGATCCATTCTCTTTGCCTTGGACTCGGAATAATATATATAACACCACCGGGCGCCTGCTGTTCCCATTCCTCGGACATTCCCTTCTCTCTATCTTGCTGTCTGCCAAATGGCTCTTCACGACTCTTCTACCTCTACACACTTCTATCCTGATGTCTCGGCCCCCTCACAACCTTCCTCGGCGCATCACGATGTGTGTCCATCGTCTCGCTGCGGAAAATGCACACCACTAATGCATTTTTTCTCTCAGAAGTGCAACGCCAGCCCACCAGCCTTGTACCCATCCAGATCACCGTTGGCACATCGTCAAAACGGCCTGAATACTGCAGGCGGGTTTCTCGGGTTTCGTCACAGGGGGCACGATTGACTTACTTCTTATTAGATGGCAGCAATGATGCCATGCAATTGGCGTATGAAATTATGCAACATAAGACCACCATGTGAGTTTACCAGTCATGTATTACGTCATTGACTCGTCATTGATTTGTTGTCAAATAGTCAACGTATCGCAAACGCATTCGCCGTCTGAAGACTCTGAACGACCTCTATTATGCTCGTCATGCATGTTGTAGCACTACATACATCTTTCGTTCCCTCTACATGTAATACATAATCCGTATGTTATCTTATGTATAGATAGAATTAATCTTACCGCGTGCGGAATCGCTTCCGATAAGATGGGAAAGCACGTTCAGTATTTTTCCCTCAGTCTCCACCGCAACTCGTCAGATGACCATCAATAAGAAAGTCTCCACCTGCACGTCCACTACCTATCCGAGTTTAGTGCCTTGCGTCCGTTCATCTAGAACATTCTGTCAACGTGCTACGTGGAACACGACCAGCAAGACAGTTGCGCAGCCAATCCGATGGCAAAATCGATGCGTCGTGTGTGTGATTGATGGATAATGTGATCAATAACTATGCTGTGGACCGTGGACCGTGGTGTCAGGAGGACATGATTGGCATATACAGGTACCTTTCGGCTGTCCATCTTTTCTGTCATGATGGCCTTCAAAATTAGCATCACCAGGGAAATTCACAGTGTTACCCACTCTAGAAGGAACATTAGGTAAAGTAGCACTGGCTGAACGCGGACAGCGTCGCGTCAGGCCCGGAGACGAGGGCTAGCCGGGACGAGACGAGATGGTTACGAACACGATGTGAGAGACAGCGGGTTTCAAGCAATGGCGTCGGAGTGGGAGTAAGGACGGGTAAGGTTCAGGCAATAATAGGTCAACAAGCAAAAACGTTATTTAAAAAAAAAAAAAGACGTCTTCGAGGCGTAGTTAGGCGAAAATGGGCGTAATGCGGTTCCAGGAGATCGCGGATAATGGGGTACCCGAACGTCTATGTGGATTGTCAAACCAGCAAGAACAAAATGATACTATACGCAGCGTGAGTGACTCCAAGGAACAATGTTGTCTTACCCATGGCGCTTTTTCTTAATACAAATAAAGGAGTACTTAAAAGGTTCGGCACGCACAAGTCGGTTAGGACCAAAGCCGCCGGTATCCTCAAATAGAATCCATTGACAGAAGAAGGGGAAGATGGGTTCGAATTTCGATCGATGCAGCGTGAGAGGCTTAGGCACATACCCGACCAACCCCGGCGCCGTCCAGGGTGACAGGAGGCTGGGTAAAAGACCGCTGCAGCCGGTAACCGGTGGAAGGCCGTGCAGTGGACGTAAGAGAGGGGCTGACTGCCTCTGACTGCATGCAACTTGGGGTTATTGTGACAGAGAATTTTGCATTGTTGGGACATCTGAAACGTCATTTTGACAATGCCCTTGCGACGCTCAGCCTCGCTCAGCGGCCATCTGATATCGGCTGCAATTGCGCTAGTGATAGAATTATTATAAGTTCTATTCAAAATCTAGGCCTCGGACATGACACTACACCTGCGGTCCCTGGGGCCTTACTGAAACGACTTGATGATGACACCGTAAGCGTGACCCCCTGTGATTGCGGGGACATAATTCACACGGGTTTCGGTCGTCGTCACTGACATTGTACAAGGCAAACTGTTTGATTGTAATGTTCCAGGTACGCATGACGCACTGCGCATCAAATGAACCTACTTCAACTTATTCGCATTACTGTAAACAATAATCGAAACTACATCCAGTACGTATTATGACTCGGAAGTCCCTCCGTATAGAGTAATATTAGGTCAATTCTCTATCAACCGCTCCCAGTGAGTCCACCAGTTGCACCAGTGGCTGCAATGCGTGTGACGGCGTCGGATTGCGTCGAGCAGGTGACTGAGGTTCCTGGTTTGTTCACCAGAGGAAGTGCAAAACATTCCGTGCCTGCACCGCATGGCGTGCTAACGAAGCTGGTGCCCACGCATTGCGCAAATTGGCCTTTAATGCAAGCATTCTCGCCGGCTGTGCACGTGGACTCGGGAGTGAGGCCAGCAAATTTGGCGTTTAGCTTCTGAGCATCTTGGCCGTTTTGTAGGTGGAAAGAGCCGTTAGAGGAACCGTTGGAGGTATCGGAGGTGTCGGAGGTATTGGAGGAAGCGTCAAATCGAACTGGAGAGGGTGAAGTAACTATGAGGGATCCGGGAGTGGTTTTGCCCGTGCTGGGTGGGCCTGGGTTCTGAGTTATGTCAACTAACTGCTGACCATCAGGTATAGGACCTTGGGGATGGGCAGGGCAGGAACCAGGAGGATTGAGTGCGGTGTGTTTGAAGGGCAGAGTGTTCGCGCCACCAGCTTTCTCACCGTTAGAGAACGTCGACAAATTTGATCCTTGGAATTGACACTGGAAATAGCCCAACAGCTCGGAATTCTTGGGTGCAGTGTCGCAGTAGGGCATCCCCACGGAGTTAGGCTGTCAACAAATATTAGAAATTATAGTTGAGAAATTATAATAAAACTGACCGAATTCCTCGGCTGTTGCATGAATATTTGAGTCAATGAAATCATCTTGGCATTGCTCTTCAGCTGGTGGGCCAAATCAATCATCTTATCGGCTTGATCCTGTTGGTCACAGGGACCGGCGGCAGCGAGGAGAGTATCGAAGCTGGCAATCTTGAGGGGGTTGCACTGCTGTCCTCCTCCAGCAGCGTCCTGGATGAAATCTCAATTATGTGGTTGATTAATCGATGCCCTGAAGATACATACACAGGCTTGCTCCCAGAGCGTCAATGAATCCGCTATAGTTTGTTGAATCCGCTTCCTGAGGGGTATGGGCGCACCGCTCGCGGTGGCAGCAATCATGCTCAAAAGGACAATGGGGGCGAATTTGACCATGATAGCGACAGTACCTGACTGAAAATAAGGCAAGGAAGGAGCACCGGGCTGCAAAAGGATAGGGAGCGAGTAGGAAGCGGGATCCGGCGACTGGCGCTGGTGATGGATAGAGAGAAGGAGAGGACGGGAAGTGGCCAGATTATATAGGCCATAGGCCAGCTATCATCCAAGATAAGGTTCTGCCATGGAATAATTAGCATAAGGTTTCGTGACATGAATAAGGATGGAACAAGGGGCCGCATTGCCACTGCCTATCACTCTCACGCTGCATCCACATCACCGCTTGAGCTTCCACGCACGTTTTCTAATTGTCCGTTCAGGTCGTTTGCATACACATACACCGAAGAATCGATGCTCCTTCTCGACAAGGGCGGTGCCAAGAGCGTTTTGCTGGTCTGCCAAGTAGAAAAGCCGTCTTGCCAAGCCTTCAAGCTTCAAGGCGTACAGAAGAACTAGCCCCACGGTTACCGGTATGACCGCTGTTGTGGCGTGGGAACGGAGCCTAAACGGATTCTTCTACTTCACAATAGGTTACAATCTCTAGACTATACAAAAGACAGACATGTGAATGTATTCATTCCAGCGCGGTGACAACCAGCGCACGCTTCTGGGCTATGTGCCACTCGGCTACGATTCATGTAATACAAGGGTATTCCCCTGTCATGGCAAGGCACCGCTATAGTTGCTAGATCCGCTTCTTGAAGAAAATGGGCCTACCGCTCGCAGCGGAGGTCAATGAGTAAAGGAAAAGAACGTGACCATGATAGCGGCCGAGTCTCGATAAAAGTCCCTGATTGAAAGAAGGCTAGGTGCAAGTCAATAGAGAGCGTGGGCAAGGAGCGGAACCAGGCGGCTAGCGCTGGCGGTCAATGGGAGTAGGAAAAATGAAGATAGCCTGCTTATAGTTATCCAGGCTTGGAAAAAATGTCGCACAAGGCATGGGGTTCCAGGTGGCGGAGGATAATGAGTTGGCAGCTGCCAAGAGTTAAATGACGCCTTGCTTAGCATCGGCATTCGACTGATGTTGTGCTTCTAACCGAAACCACTGAGGAATAAGCTTCCACAGGCGCTCTCTCTCCCGCGCAGCCCATGCTTCCAGCGATCTTGCACAGGCGATGCATTCTGAAAACTCGGCGCTCTTCAGCTGCCCTAGCTCTTCGGCAACGTAAAGTGGATCATAGCATCCCCTTTCCCGATCGAACAGGTAATGCTGAGTTGCTAGCTCAACTAGTTCAGAGAAGTCCTTGCGGCATGTCGTTGCTGAGATACATATTAACGGTTTCCGATGCTGCGACGCTACGTGATGTTGTATCTGGCGCATGTGCTGACTATTACTCATCGCTTGAATGAGTGACGTGATCGCTTGTTGAATGGCCTCCTTGCCTAAGCAGAGGCGCTGTAAATCTTCCATCGAGAGTGATTGACTGAGATCTGCCAGGTAGAAGGGGTCATTTTCAGGCGCCTCAAAAATTTGTGTATATGGACGACGGGACAGGTCGTAGAATGCAGCCGGGAGGAGCGACGGCACATTAATCTCTCTCGCCAGGTTGATAACAAGCTATCATATGATTGATGATATGAACATCTTAAAAAGATAACGATCATCATCTACTCACGACTGGATGTGGATAGAAATGGGATCCGGTTTCCATTTCGTGTATTCGAGCATGGTCTTCACGCGCGTCCCAGCCTTTGAGGCTGGCAGGCCAAGCAATACTCAAGTGTGCGAGTGCCTTAGCTTTGAGGGAATCGATTATATATTTGTTTGACAGGCGGAGTATGCCTGATACTTTGCGGAAATCATCTTTCCCGTTGTCGCCAAAATCTCTTCACTGCATTGTCAGAACATGGGGCAGCCCGTAACATTACAACGTACGGTCCATCATACAAGGCCGTTAGCAAGTTCCCAGCGTCCTCGGCGGAGTCATACAAGTGGATGATTGAAGTCACATCCACGTCGACACCGAATTCTCGCAGACCTCCGTACCTCAACTGCGCAGCATCAGTTGATTGTCCGCGAGGTACGGAAAACATATCTCGGAAATAAACGGAACGACGAGCCAACTGGGACATGTGGACGCGGAAGAGAGTATCTTGTGCTCTACAGATGATACTGCCATCGTCGAACCAGAGGTCGTTGTGTCGTGTTAGAAGCGCACCAGTCTCGGTGTCCACGATGAGGGAATCACCGTGCATGAAATATTATTATAATTATAAATAATTATTATAATAGATAATAGAAAGATAATAATAGCGTCGGTCAACTCCGACAAATTTTTTGAAGCATCCTCTGACACTTCTTCCATTCGCATTTTCATCTCTCCGTTCTTGGGTCGAACAAATGGATGTAAGTCCTCACTATCCTGGCCTGTACTCGTATCTCGCTAATCCGCCTTATCTAGCCAAGTTTCGCGCAGGGATTGCATAATCTTCTCGTGCAGTCCATCTCAAATGACACCAATCTCGTCAAGACCGTAGGTGCACTTTGTGTCCTTCCAAACATTGTTAATCACGCGCCTTTTTTCCATCAAGGCAACGGCCCAACTCAATCAAGAATATTACAAAAATCCAGCATGTATATCTGCTCTAGCCAGCATCATCGCCAACTCTCCTGAACAGCCGGTATGCATCTACCCTACTGACCTTCCATCGGACGATCGCATCTCACAAATTTAATCCAGGTACGCCAATTGGCCGCCGTCGAGATGAGAAAACGCGTCAGTCAAAATAGCGGCAAGTTATGGACGCTGCTTCCCCAAAATGAAAGGGAAGAAATCAAGGCAAAATTGCCTGAGTTTGTCTTGGCGGAGCCGAAGTGAGCTTGTTTGATTAGTTCGATTTATTCTCTTACCTTAATTTTTGCCAGTGATCTAGTGCGCCACGCCGCGGCTCGGGTTATCGCATCCATTGCCTCCAACGAGTTTAGTCATGCTACCTGGCCACAGCTCTTGCCTTACTTGATCCAAACGTGCATGTCTGGCGATGTAAAGCATCGCGAAGTTGGAATTTACATAATCTTCACCGTCTTGGAAGCTATCGCAGAGGGTTTCGAGGATCATATGGCGGAATTCTTCAAGATTTTTCAGCGTCTATTAGCTGATCCCGAGAGCTTAGAAATCCGGATCACAACTGTCAGAGCGCTAGGGGTCCTTGCTCAGTACATCGATGTTGAAGATAAGAAAGAACTCGTAAGTTGCATTTTTTGACTCCTCTGCCGCTGCCTCATGTTAGATAGAGAACATTCCAAGCTTTGCTTCCTGCCATATTCCAGGTCATCGGTCAAGCTGTTGAGTCTGGAAATGAGAATGGAGCAAGACAACTCTTTGATGTTCTTGAAACACTTCTTATCTTGGTATGACTACGGTTCTTTATCCCTGCATTTTGCACTTATACTTCATGTCAGGAAATACCCATCCTCGGAAAACACATACCAGAACTTGCAACTTTCCTTCTCCAGTGCGGCGGGAATCGTGACTTTGATCAGGAAATGCGGATACTTGCCCTGAATGCACTTAACTGGGCGGTTCAATAGTGGGTGGGCCTTCTGGTTAACGTGTCCAAGCTCACACTTTACCAGTAAAAAGTCCAAAATCCAGCACCATAACTTGGCTGCCACTATCTTGGATGGTCTCATGCCCATCACTACCGAAGCGGAACCTCTGGACGTCGACGATGACGCACCTTCTCGTGTATGTGCGCGTTTTACCCTTCGTCAACAAACGTTTATTTCGATGTCTAGTCTGCACTAAGAATCATCGATGGCCTTTCTACCTCTCTTCCCCCTTCCCAAGTATTCCCTGCTCTCCGCAACCTAATACTTCAATACTATTCGTCTCCTGATCCCGTAAATCGCCGGGGTGCCATGCTCGCTCTTGGTGTCGCTGTAGAAGGTTGCAGTGAATTCATGACACCAATGATGAATCAAGTTTGGCCCTTGATCGAGGCTGGTCTCCAAGATGCGGATGCAGGTGTCAGAAAGGCGACTTGCACTGCCGTTGGCTGTCTTTGTGAATGGTTGGAAGACGAGTGTGTTTCTAAACATGCTGTTCTCTTCCCTGTAAGTGCTTTATTTGGTGCATTCGATAATGATTTGTATCGAGTCTTATCAGGCTATCATGACGCTTATTAACGACGATGTAACTCAACGCTCAGCATGCACAGCTCTCGATGCCATCCTTGAGATTTCAGGGGAAGTCATAGACCAATACCTACAACTCATCATGGAACGCCTGGCAGGGCTTCTGGAGACAGCGCCAATCCCCGTCAAGTCTGTTGTCACGGGCGCTATCGGCAGCGCTGCTCATGCATCAAAGGATCGCTTCCTTCCTTACTTCCAGCCAACCATGGATCGTCTGCAACATTTCCTCGTTCTTACAGGGGAAGGTGAAGAAACCGAATTGCGTGGAATCACCATGGATGCCATCGGGACATTTGCCGAAGCTGTCGGGAAAGATGTCTTCCGACCTTATTTCCCTGATATGATGAAGCAGGCATTCCAAGGTATTGAGCTAGGTAGCGCCCGTTTAAGAGAGTGCAGTTTCCTGTTCTTCGGTGTGATGGCTCGTGTCTTTGGTGAAGAGTTTGCTGGATACTTGCCAAGCGTAGTGCCACCCCTTTTGAACAGTTGCAAACAATCAGAACATGGTGATGAGGCTTTCTCTTGTGCGTATAGCCTTTATATCATTGGATAGGGTTGGTCCCTCTGATGCTTGACGATAGTATCGGTTTCGGAAGCGGCAACTGCGTTTTCTTCTGGTTCTTCCCCAGTTGCCAATGGTGATGAAATAGATGAGAACGGCAACGCTTCCATCGAACTTGAGGACGTTGATCTTGACAAGATGTTAGACGTTAACAGTGCCATCGCTGTTGAGAAAGAAATTGCGGCAGATACTCTTGGCACTCTATTCGCTGCTACTCAAGGCCACTTCCTGCCTTACGTCGAACTTAGCACTCTCGAACTTGTGTCTCTCCTCTCCCACTACTATGAGGGCATAAGGAAAAGTGCGACGGATTCGTTACTGGAGATCGTCAGGACGTTCTATGATCTGAGCGAGCATACACCTTGGGAGCCTAGTAGCGTTATGGTAAGGTATTCGACTGATAGACTTTCTGGTCACTAATGTGTCTACAGCAACCTCTGGATCCCAATGTCAAGGAATTGATTGGCCATTCGCTCGTGCCGCTTTTGGACATGTACGAAGCTGAGGATAATAAGTAAGTTAAGTTCTGCAACATGTGTACAAGATGAGAAACTACTCAGCTCACTTCGATGTCTACGACAAATGAGACTTAACAATTGTTCCTCCTGATATTTGACAACTCGTCTAGTACCCCGACATGTGCTGATTGTTTTAATACAGGACAGTGGTGGCCGCTTTACTGGTCGGTCTTGCAGAGACTATTAACAAGATTGGTCCGACATTCATTGATAGCCGTATGTATTTGTACTTCTGTGTCTGTCGTTGATATAACTCGTTCTCTAACTGACTAGATGTCGAACATCTTTGCAACATTGCTGTACAAATTTTGAGCCAGAAGGCCCCTTGCCAGCAGGATCCTGATCAAGACGAGGCAGAGGAAGCCCCAGACGACCAGGCTGAATACGACTCTGTCCTCATCTCGTCGGCCGGTGATCTCGTCGCTTCACTTGCCAACGCAATGGGTGCAGAGTTTGCACCTGCCTTCAACACTTTTTGTCCTCTTATTACCAAGTACTATGTAAGTTCCGCCAGCGCCCAAGTCGTTATCGCAGCTCTGACAGGTTTACAGAAAAAGAGCCGTTCTCTTGGTGACCGTTCAGCCGCGATTGGTGCACTTGCTGAAATCATCGCCGGTATGAAGAGTGGCATCACCCCACATACCGAACTACTCCTTGAACTCTTCTTCCGTGCTCTAAATGATGCCGAGGCAGAGGTTCAAAGCAATGCTGCATTTGCTATGGGCCTGCTTGTCGAGTGCTCCGAGCTCGATCTCACGTCTCACTACCTCCACATTCTGTCCGCCCTGCAACCTCTCTTTAATGTTACACCTGACTCACCCGCCGCTCGCCTCAATGCCAAAGACAATGCTGCCGGCGCTGTATCACGACTTATCTACAAGAATGGTAGCGCTATCCCCGTTGACCAAGTCATGCCTGTCTTCATCAATGCTCTCCCCTTGACCAACGACTTTTTGGAAAATACACCTGTGTTCCGTGCCCTCTTCCACATGTTCCGCACGGACACCACACCATTACGCCCATACACAGAAAAAATTCTTTATATTTTCTTACACGTGTTGGATCGCAATAATGCCGATCAAATCACCGACTCTATCCGGGAGGAACTTATCCAACTGATCGTCGCGCTGAATGCAGAGAGCCCACAGGCAATAAAAGAGGTTGGCTTGGCAGCGTATCTGCCATAGGTGGAGTTTTGTTCTATGATTTTCTTGCTCGTGTATCGATTATCTGTAGCTGATTATCCACCCATCTTTTTTACCTATTGCACTCTTGTTCTACACTCACCCCTTACGCTATGATCACGAAACCCTTAGAATCACTCTTATCTGCGATGTCAAATCTTTGATTTGCCTTACGAGTTTGTAAAATGCTGCTAGAGATGTCAAACTTACAGCGATGTTTTCTGTATCCGGAATAAGCAGGCTACAAGTGCAGGTAAAGATTACAATGGCGCAAAATTGATATAATAGCAAGCTATGAGTTTCCGCTTGTAAGTCCAGCAGGGAAGCTCGAAAAATCTACTTGGTCTTGATAAGTTTGACCATCGACTGTATATGATATTCGCAGCCTTAGGCGGACCGTGCTCTGTGCAAGAAAACATTAAACGTATTTGCTGCACAATTTATGGTGAAACTTACGCCAGCGGGAGCGATGACGCGCATCTGCTGTGTCTCGACGGCCCCTGGAGTAACATTTGAACTCGACATGGGCAACATCTGCAACTGTTGCGCCTGTAAGGTAAAATACGATGAGATTTTCAAGAAATAATCTTAAATATCACCCCTGCCTTGGGCACTGCTGCTTGGAAATTGATACCGGATACAGGTGATCCGCCAGTCACTTGGAATCGGGCCTGGATCATGACGACCCCGGGTTTCGCAGGTGAAGTTTGGGGTGTCAACGTCACTTTGAGTCCATTCTGATCATAGGCAGTGTAAGCGGTAAGCCGTGAAGCCGGAGCGGCTTGAGATGGAGGTGGATGTGGCGGCGATGACTGAGTCTGGGAAAAGGAAAAGGCAGATGGTGTGGATGCAGTCACAGGAGTCGGTGCTGGTGCTGCAGAAGTGGACGCTGATGATCCAAATAGCCCAAGTATGTCATCCACAGCCGAACGCGGCGCTGGTGCAGCAGAGGAGGTAGAAGGAGGTGCAGCAGTGCTCGGTGTACTTGATCCAAAAATTTCAGCGAGAAGGTCTTGATTCGTTTGTGTGTTAGTAGTTGGACCGTTCGCAGGCATTTGCAATGGAGACGCTTCGTCTACTAGCAAGTCACTCTTTACAACGAAGTCAGAACAGTTTTCCTTCCAATGATTGTTACTTACTGCGTTGGTAGATCCAACCGGCTTCTTCTCACTGACTGATGTTGGTATTAGCGGAGGACAAGGATTTAGAAAACAATCCAACGAACCAACGTCCATGACCGTGGCTTTCAGTTCCGGTGGAGGCATTCGTTCTAACACACCTTCCCGCACCGAACCAAGGTTAAACAAACCTGCAAACTCGACGGCTCGCTGCTGGAGCTCCAGTTCTGGACTTGTCGTATACTTAGTTAGCGTTTCATGTATACGATCTTGTTCTGTCTGAGACGTGGTAGGTCGTGAAGACATTTTAGTGATAGAAGCAAGCGTGTATTGTCGGGTGAGAGAATTGGCATAGGGCGAATCGAGTGTTGACAGGATGAGATCGATCAGTTCCTTGTCGGTTATCCGTATGGGATTGTCATCGTCAACAACCCCGCCCTCCAGGATAATCTCACTATATTCACCCAATACCCACGTGGCGGCTATAGTCAGAGACTCCTGTGATATATCTGCTTTGAGGGCTAGGAAAAGTTTTGAGGCTGTATAATGTTGTAGCTCCGGAGTGTGAGCCACCAGGCGAATGAACGCAGATAGTATTTCTTCGCGTACGAAGTTGCCAGCCTAGGAATGATATATTCAGAATCCTCAGAAGCGAAAAAATCCACATACCAGTTTCAACACTCGCAGGACCGTGTCAATATGCCACCGTTTGTTGGGCGCATAGCGTTCAGCAGCAAGACATATCTGAGTCGTCATCCCTTGTTTGAATTCGTCGTCTGCAATTTCCAAAAAGGCTAGCAATTCCCTGACGAGAATGCGAACGTTCTGCTCATTTATGAGAGCGTATGATAATTCTAATGCCCGTCGTCTGATGGATATATCACCATCTCGGAGACAATCAAGTATGGTGTTACGATGACGCTGAACGGCATTGGTATCCATGGACACTACTTTATTGAGTGTGTTTAAGGCAACATAACTGGGAAAGGGGATAAGTTTTAGTAATGCTTTATATGCATCGCGCGTACCGGATATTATTATCGCGGTTGCTCAAAAACTTGCCCAAGATGTTAATAGCCATTACCCGAAGACCAGAGTCTGCTTCGATTTCAAGAACAGTAAGAACAGTTTCATACAAAATGGAATTTCCAACATTCTTCGTTGAATCGGTGTTCGTGGCGACCTACCCATAATCGTCAAGAGCCACGCTGATTAGAAGGCGATAGAACTTTACCTGAGCCAGGATATCATTCATAATTTCGCTAGCATTCACATCACCTTTACCGAGCATACGGAGAAGGCGCAGAACTTTCACTTGAAGAAATGGATCTGTAATGCCAGATACGTCGTGTTCCGGGCTATAGCCTGTAGTAACCAATGATTTTAAGTTCCGTACAAGGATGGGAACGGCCTTTACAAGAATTATGAAAAAATGGATAGATTAGGTAAAACAGCTCACGTCGCGGAACTCGTTTAGCAATGCCTCATTTATATGACATAACTCAGAAACAAGAGTGATGGCCGCCAGGAGGACACCATGATTTCGGTCGGTTAACAGGCTTTTTGCTTTGGAGACAAAGTGATCAACAAGATCGGGGACTTTTTTGACTACGCGAAGCGCACAGAGGGCAGCCTGTAATTACAATTTGAACCTTGCATGACGAACTGCAATGATAACTTCTATACCTTTTTCCGAATATACGTATTACTTGAGCCAAGCAGTTTTTCGATTTCGTTTGCGAGATCGCGTGACATTTCTTCGGATGCAATATTTGCAAATGTGCACAGTGCTAATCCGACTGTGTACATATTGGAATGGTTCATGTCACTAGAGGGGATGCCTTGAATGCTGCTCTAACATAGGTGGTCATGGGCAGCGTACTTCTTCAATGAATTAGTGACTAATGTCAACACTTCCTGGTTTTCGTCAAGCAGCAGCATGATTCCTAGGTATCCTAGGCGTTTATCAATAAACCGCGGACTTGCAACGAGCTTGAGGCATTCTATCTGGCCAAAGTGGGCAGGGGAGCCGAGCATATGGATATATAAGAGTTTTGCGATATTATTGTACCGCTGGAACGAGTCTTCTTCACGGAACGAAGCACGTATCGCGGCTGACTCTTGCTGGATAAGGGCGCGTTCATCTGCGACGGTCTGTATAAAGCGATGAGGTCAGTCTATATTGATTTAGAGGCCAACTGGGATATAATGACCTTGCACGCTCGAATGCCCTTGATGAGCGCTATCGGGAACAGGTAAGCGC
>WNGI01003947.1_pt1 | contig 13180 bp, 11 predicted proteins | sample 5400621 | NCBI WGS metagenome assembly WNGI01 (sample SAMN13153374, study PRJNA577476) | soil metagenome | isolation source: 20 cm soil or saprolite under Garry oak tree replicate 1 | place: USA:California | collected 2016-06-15
CCTACTTGACGACGATCGTTCCCGTCATGTTCGTGTGGACGTCGCATCGGAAGAAGTAGGTGCCCGCCGCGAGGGCCGGCACGACCTGGTCGGTCTTCGACGAGCTCACGACGTCGCCGATCGAGATCTTCTCGGACGCATTGGCGTCCTTGTAGATCGCGACGTTGTGTGGCGCGCTGTCCTGGTTGTCGAAGTGGATCGTCACGTTCTTGTTGGCGGCGATCTGGACTGTCGACGGCGAGAAGGCCATGTCCTTGGCGACGATCGTGGGCCCGCTTGGGTCCACCGGACCCGCGGGCAGCGGCTGAGCCGCGGCGGAGGAGCAGGCCGCGCTGATGGCGGCTGTGGCCAGCAGGCCGAGGGTGAGCAGAAGGCGCTTCATGATCGGGCGGTCTCCGTAAATGCAAGACGAGGTCGGGGTGGGTCGGGGTCCGGTCGAAGGCGAGGGGCGGGACCCGCCGAGGCGGGTCCCGCGTTGAACGAGAAGCTAGGCGCCGGCCGAACCGGTCGCCGAGCGGCGGCCGAGCCTGGACGAGAGCAGCGCGAGCTCGCTCTTGACGACGGTGATCGGGTTGCCGTCCATCCGGGCGAAGTCGATGGCAACGAGGGCGATCAGGGCGACTTCGATCGCCTTGGCGATGTAGGCGGTCATGAAGTACGGACCCTGGACGGCCCAGGCGATGATCGTGGTCGCCGCGTAGCCGATGAGACCGAGGCGGACGAACCAGCGGAAGCGGACGGCGATGCCAAGCGGGATCACCATCGCGACGGCCGCGGTCAGGTAGCCGAGGGCGTTCACGGTGAACAGCAGGCCGCCGAGCGTCGAATGGATGTAGCCGGTGCTTAGGGCGAGGGCAACGATGGCCAGTCGCAGGGCGACGTCCACCGGGCCGAGCGTGCGATCTGCGCTTCGAAGACTCATGTCGTAGAAACCTCGTTGGCTGATGGGTCGGGTCGCGCCGGGCGATCGCTCGGCGTCTGGAGGCATCGTCGATTGCAGGCGGCTGTGGGTCCGTCGGCGAGCGTCCACGACAACCGATGGTCGATAGCACCCGGTCGCCGGGCGCGTTCGTCGATGCGCCGGCGCGACAGATGACGTAGCCCGCTGGCATCGATCGTCGATGTCGGCTGCGCCGGGGGCGGCTATCCTCCGATCGTGGCCACGACCCGTCCGCCCCGTCCGGCCGGGCCCGTTCCGGGCTCGCCGGACCTCCTGATCGAACGCGCACCCGACGGTGCGCCGACCCGAACGCCCGCGCTCGCCGCAGCCGAGAGCGTGGACGCGATCCTCGCGCGCGCCGTAGGCGAAACCGCGCGCCTGCTGCAGACCGACGGCGCCATGTCGTACCTCCTGGACGAGGCGACCGGCGTCCTGCGCTTCGCCCACGACGCCGGCATCACCGACGATCGCCGCCGGTCGTGGGTTCGCTCGCTGCAGGTCGATCTCGGCGTCGGCATGTTCGGGCGGGCCGTTGCCGACGGGGTCGTCGTCTCGACCGGCGACTACCCGGAAGACACGTCGTTCCGCCACTTCCCGGACGCGGATCGCCTGATCGCGGAGATGGACATCCACTCCTTCGTCGTCGCCCCGATGATCAGCGGCGGCCGGACATTCGGCGCGATGGGCACGTTCTCGAGCCGGATCGACGCCTTCGGCGAGGGCGAGACCGCACTCGTTCGGGCCCTCGCCGATCACGCCGCGGCGGCCATGGCCAACGCGGATCTCATCGAGGAGCTCGCCCGGTCGCGGGTCGAGCTCGAGCGCCTGGCGGAGGCGGAGCGCGCCCTTCGCGAGATCGGCGGGCGGATCATCGCCCTTCGCTATCCGGCCGAGGTTCTTCAGCGGTCGGTTGACGAGGCTGCCCGCCTGTTGCACGCGGACGGCGCCAGGATCGACCTCCTCAACGAGGCCGACGGCGCCCTCTATTGGGCATACGACGCGACGACGGGCCGGCAGCCGGGTTTCGGACCGATCTCGGGCAGTGGCGAGGCGCAGGCGGGCGAGGGCATCTCCGGACGAGCCGTTCGCGAGCTGCGGCCGGTCTTCACCGGCGACTACCTCGCGGACGACCGCTTCGAGCACGCGAGCGCCCCCGACGAGCATGCCCGCAGGCACGAGATCCGGTCGGCCGTTGCCGTGCCCCTCATCGGCGACCGGGGGCCGCTCGGGACGCTGACGGTCTATACGAGCGAGGTCGATGCGTTCGATGAGGACGACGCCCGACTCATCGAGGCGCTCGCCGGCCAGGCCGCGATCGCCATGACCAACGCCAGATTGATCGAGGAGCTGGCGCGCTCCCGCGCGGAGTTCCGCCGGCGGGCGGATGCGGAGAAGGCCCTCCGCGAGATTGCCGCCCGCATCACCGCGATCCACGAACCGTCGGACCTGCTCCAGGATGTCGTCGACGAGGCAGCCAGATTGCTCGGCGCGCAACGCGCCAGGATCGACCTGGTCGTGCCGGCCGCCGGTCGCGTCGGTTTCACGCACGCGCCCGGCGCCGGCGAGATGATCGGCGGGGCGGCGGTTGACCAGGCTGGGACGCCCTACCGGTACGGCGCCGCCGGCAAGGCGTTCGCAACCGGCCAGACGATCGTCAGCACGGACTACCAGGCCGATGACGGTTTCGAGCACGACCCCGAGCTGGACGAGGCCGTCCGGCGCGACGGGATCCGGTCCCTGATCGTCACGCCGCTGAATGGGGAGGACGGGCTTCTCGGCGTCCTCCAGGTCGGTTGGACGGAGCCCGGTGCCTTCGATCCCGACGAGGTCGCCCTCGTCGAGGCCTTCGCCCACCAGGCCGCGATCGCGATCCAGAACGCGCGCCTCATCGAGGCCCTCGCGAAGTCCCGCGAGGAGACCCGTCGCCGGGCCGATGCCGAGCAGGCACTCCGCGAGATCGCGGCGAACATCTCCGCCATTCGCGACCCGGACACCATCCTCCAGCAGACCGTCGACCAGGCTCACCGTCTGCTCGACTCGGACAGCGCGAGGATCGACATGCTCGAGGGTGACATGCTGGTCTGGGCCTACGCATCGGGTGCGGATGCGGTCCGGACCCAGGCCGCCGGCTTCGACCGATCGTTCCGGGTCGGTGAGGGTGCGGCCGGGCTGGCGGTCCAGCTCGGTGAGGCGTTCCGGACCGGCGACTACATGGCCGACACCAGATTCCCTCACATCCCCGTGTCGGATGCACTGGTGGTCGAGACCGGTTATCGATCCGTCCTGTCGACCCCCCTCCGTGGCGAGTCGGGTCCTCTGGGCGCGATCTCGGTCAGCAGCCGCCGGCCCGACGCCTATGACGACAACCACGCCGCGCTTCTCCAGGGACTTGCCGACCAGGCCGCGATCGCGATCCAGAATGCCCGTCTCATCGACGAGCTGAGGCGCTCTCAGGCGGCCCTCGAAACCCGCGCCGAGACGGAGCGTTCGTTGCGCGACATCACGGCGCGCATCACATCGCTCCGCGATCCGAGCGAAATCCTTGCCCGGGTGGTCGACGAGTCACGCCGGCTGCTTGGCTCCGATGGCGCGCACCTGACGACCATGGCGGAGGACGGCACCTACCTCGTGCCGGTCATCGTCGCCGGCGGGATGGACGCCGAGACCGAAGCCTGGCTGAAGGGGATGACCTTCCCGCTCGGGAGCGGGATCAACGGTCTGGCCGCACAGGAGGTCCGTCCGGCCTGGACGTACGACTATGAGATCGACCCCCGGATTCCTCACGAGCCCGATGACATCCTCGCGGCCGAGCGACTGGGCCTCCGTGGGATGGCAGCCGCCCCGCTCCGGGCCCCTGCCGGCGAGGTCATCGGGACGCTCGCTATCTCGTATCGAAATCCGCGAGAGATCGCGCCCGACGAGCTCGACCTGCTCCAGGGGCTCGCCGACCAGGCGGCGATCGCCCTGACGAACTCGAAACTGTACGAGCTGCTCGGCGATTCGGAGAGCCGCTACCGCCACCTGGTCCAGAACTCGCCGGACCTCGTCTGGTCGATCGACGCCGACGCCCGCTTCACCTTCGTCTCGGACACCTGCGAACGCCTGACAGGCTGGCGACCCGAGGACCTGCTCGGCAGGCACTTCGGAGCTCTCGTCCACGAATCGTCACGCGAGGTCGCCGAAATCGACTGGACGGCGGGGATGACCGCCGAATTCCAGGAGGTCCGGGGCCGGCTCAACCTTCTCCACCGCGACGGCCGGCCGATCCCGGCAGAGTTCAGCGCGTTCGGCACGCTCGACGGCGAGGGCCGGTTCGCGGGCGCCAATGGCTCCGTCCGCGACATGAGCGAGCGCGAGCGGCTCGAGCGCGAGCTGCGTGAGTCCGAGGAGCGGTACCGCTTCCTCGTGGAGAACTCCCCCGACGTCGTCTTCGCCACGGACGACGCCGGCAACTTCACCTACCTGTCCGACACCATCGAGCGAATGACGGGGCACCCGCCGGCCGAGCTCGTCGGTGGCCACTTCTCGCGGATCGTCCACGACGGCTCCCTGCCCCTCACGCTCGAGCGCTGGGATGCCCTCGTCGCCGAGCCGCATCGCGAGCAGGTCGTTCGGATCGACCTCGTCCACCTCGACGGGCGGAAGGTCCCCGTCGAGGTCAGCTCCATCGGGACGACGGTCGACGGTCGGTTCGCCGGCATCCACGGCTCGACCCGCGACGTCAGCGTCCGCGAACGGCTCGAGCGCGACCTCCTTCGCCAGGCCGGCGAGCTCGCCTCGAGCCAGGAGCGGGCCCACCTGGCCCGCGAGCTCCACGATTCAGTGACCCAGGCCCTGTTCAGCATGACCCTCGTGACCCGGACGACGGAGCTACTCGTCGATCGCGACCCGGCGGCGGCCAGGGAGAAGCTGGGTTCGCTGCGTGACCTCCAGCGCGAGGCGCTGGCCGAGATGCGGGCGCTCATCTTCGAGCTCCGGCCGGGAAACATCGAGCAGGACGGGCTGCTTCCGGCGCTCAAGACGCACAGTGCCGCGCTCCAGGGCCGGATCGGTCTTCCGATCGTCGTCACGAGCGACCTGGTCGATCGCCTGCCGCTCGCCGTCGAGGAGGTCCTCTACCGGATCAGCCAGGAGGCGCTCCACAACGTCGTCAAGCATGCAGCGGCGCGCCAGGTGACGCTCTCGATCGAGCGGGCCGGTGGCGGGATCCGGCTGCGGATCGTGGACGACGGCAAGGGCTTCGACACGGGCAAGGTCCCGGATGGCCACCTCGGCCTCGCGGGGATGCGGGCACGGGCCGAGAAGATCGGCGCCTCGTACACGGTCGGCTCGCGACCTGGCCATGGGACGACCATCGAGGTCGTCGTGCCGGACATGGCGATCGCCGCGGCCCGCGCCGCCGAGACCTCGCCCGCGACTGCATCATCGGCGGAATGACGTAGGTCATCCCTGCGCTTCGGCGTAGTGCCATGCCGCCTCGGGACGGTGTCGATCAGCGTGTCGGCTGGCCGACACTTCGGCCATGACCGACCCCGCCACTTCACCTACGGCCCCGCTCAGGGTCCTCGTCGTCGACCCGGATGATCGGATTCGCGAAACTCTGGCCGGTCTCCTGTGCATCGACGGGCAGTGCACCGTGGTCGGCACCGCAGCCGGAGCCGACGACGCGATCGCCGTCGCCGTCGCGATCCGACCGGATGTCGTGCTCCTCGATCCCCGTATCCCCGCGATGAACGGGGGCCGCGCGATCATCGGTTGCCTCCGCGACGCCGCGCCCGGGGTGCGCGTCCTCGTTCTCAACTGGTCGGACGCGGCCGGGGGCGGCCAGCCTGCCGGGGACGCCGACGCCTACATCAAGAAGACCTTTCGGCCGCACGAGCTCATCGATGCGGTTGTCGCTGCTGCCCGGACGCCCATAGCCTGAACAGCTGGAGGATCCTGCCTTGCTAGACTCGACCGCAGCCACCGTCAATCGCCGCACCCCGGTCCGGCCGAGCCCCGGAGGAGGCACCGTGGAGGAGAGCACCCGGATCCGGGTCCTGATCGTCGACGACCATGCTGTCGTCCGGATGGGTCTTCGGGTCTTCTTCGATCTCCAGGACGACATCGAGGTCGTCGGCGAGGCGGCCGACGGCAGCGAGGGCGTCGCCATGGCCCGCCGGCTCGCGCCGGATGTCGTCCTCATGGACCTCCTGATGCCGAACATGGACGGCATCACCGCGATCGGCCGAATCAAGGCCGAGCGCCCCGAGACGGAGATCGTCACGATGACGAGCTTCATCGAGGAGGACAAGGTCACCGCCGCCCTCGAGGCCGGTGCCTCCGGCTACGTCCTCAAGGACGCGGAGGCCGAAGAGGTCGCGGCAGCGGTCCGGGCCGCCTTCGCCGGCGACGTCCATCTCGATCCTGCGGTCGCTCGGCTACTGGCGCAGCGGATGCGCGCGAAGAAGGCCGGCGAGGACGAGCCCGTCGAACCGCTGACCGATCGGGAGAAGGACGTCCTCGGGCTGCTGGGCCAGGGGATGAGCAACAAGGAGATCGGCAGCGCGCTCTTCATCACAGAACGAACCGCGAGGACCTACGTCTCGAACATCCTTGGCAAGCTCGGTCTTGCCTCGCGAACCCAGGCCGCGCTCTGGGCGGTCGAGCACAAGCTCGGCGCACCCGGCCGGGACTGATCGATGCCACCAGCCGAGCGTCGAGGTGGGGTGATCCTCGGGATCGTCCTGATCGCGCTCGGTGGGTTCTTCCTCGCCGAGCGAGTCGTCGGGTTCGATCTCGGCCACTACGGCTGGCCGTTCTTCGTCATCGTTCCGGGCGTACTGCTGTTCGCCGGCGCCCTGGCCACGGCCGATGTCCAGGCGGGCACGGGATTGGCGACCGCCGGCGGGATCACGACGATGGTCGGCCTCGTCCTCCTGGTCCAGAACCTCACCGGGCTGTGGGCGACGTGGGCCTACGCCTGGGCCCTCGTCGGGCCGGGCGGAAGCGGCGTCGGACTCTTCCTCTACGGACTGTTTCGCGGCCAGTCCGACCTGGTTTCGGCGGGTGCCCGCACCATCGGCGTCGCGCTGGCGCTGTTTGCCGGCTTCGGGCTCTTCTTCGAGGGCGTCATCGGGCTATCCGGCGAGCCGTTCCTGCTGAATTCACAGCTGGCCTCGGTCGCGCTGATTGTCGCCGGCGTCATCCTCGTCGCACTGAGCCTGATCCGCGGCCGCCGCCCGGCCTAGCCAGAGCAGCGATCCCCGCGACACGCAGCCCGCGTGCAACGTCAGTCGACTGCCACGATCACGAACTGGGCGTCACCACGCGGCGTGCGAACGAGCACCGTCTCGCCGGCCATCTTGCCGACGAGGGCTTTGCCGACAGGTGACATGTTCGAGATCCGCCCGGCCGATGGATCCGCCTCTGGTGGCCCGACCAGCTCATAGATGGTGACGTCGTCGGGGGTCTCGGGATCGGCAATCGACACCTTCGAGCCGAGACCGACCTTGCCGCCGTCCTCACCCGTCGGCGCCTCGATGACCGTGGCGTCGCGCAGCAGCGCCTCGATGGTCTTGATCCGACCCTCCAGGAACGACTGTTCTTCCCGCGCCGAGCTGTAGTCGGCGTTCTCCTTGAGGTCGCCGAGCTCCTTGGCGGACTTGATCCGCGCGATCACCTCCGGCCGCTTCTTGCCCGTCAGCTCGGCATGCTCCTCGCGCAGGCGTGACATGCCGTCGGCCGAGAGGAACACCGGCTCGCCGCGCGGTGGACCGGGCGGCACCGGCTTGCGGCCTCGGGCCGCGGTCACGGTCGCGCGCTCGGGCGGCGTCGCCCGCACCGTTGCGGCTCGTCCGGCCGCGGGACCTCGGCGAACGGTTCCGCCGGCGGCCCGCGTCGGCAACCCTGAGGCACCATCGGCGTCGCCTGCAGGCAGCTCCGTGACCGAGCCCACGGGCGCCTGGGCCGGGCGGTCGTCTGGGACCAGGTACCCGGTCAGACCATGGGCCTTCTTCTCCCCGCCGACCGATCGCAGGTTGGCGAACGGCAGGATCACCGTCGGATCGTGGAGGCGGTCTCGTTGAACCTCCGGGACAGCGGCTGCGAAGGCGCTGATCAGGGCGTCCTCGTATTCCTCGGTCGCCGTCGTGCCGGCCCACCACACGCGAGCCCGATCGAGCCCTGACAGCGTCTTCAGCCAGCCGCCACCGGGATAGGGCCGGCGATCGCCGAGGATCGTCCGCTCGATGGCACTGACCCGCGCCGCGACGGACTGCTCGCTCGTCCCGATGTACAGAACGGTCGCGGACGGGATCCAGAAGGCGGCAAGCCGGGCCGCCAGTTCCTTCGACGTCGGCTGATGGCCGTCGATCCGGATGGTCGGAACGTGCTCCAGCCACTTGCCGACCTTGTTGATATCGACCGGGGCGCTCGCCGGCGGCGACGGCAGCTCGACGATGAAGACCCCGGGCCCCGGCGCCCGGATCGGGCGACCCCAGACGGCCGGCCCGTCGGCGAGCAGCCCGACCGATCGCAGCAGGCCGGCGGCGTCGAGTGGTGCTTCGACGCTCATCGGCCCTGCCGGCGGCGGGGCATGATCTCGAGAAACTGGACCATCCGTCCTCCGCTCAGACCTGCGCCATCGAGCTGCCACTGGGCAATCCGGTCGGCGCGGTATCGTGGCCATCATGGCGCCTCCCGCCGATCCTCGCCCCGGACGACGTCCGCGCCGCCGCATCCTGGCGATCCTTCTCGGTGCGCTGATCGTCGGATCGGGTGGTTTCGCGGCGCTCTCGTACGGCAGATCGGCCGGTTGGTCGTGGCCGGGCGCGGGAATTGCCGCGATCGCGAGCCCGGTGGCGGCGACGGCCTCGGCGCAACCCGGCTCCATGTCCTTGAGCTCGCCGACAAGAGCGCCGGCGACCGTGCCGCCCTCACCTACGGCCGATGCCCCCTCGCAACCCGCATTCCCGCCGCCCCACTCACTGTCGCTCTCGGAGCTGCGGGCCGCAGCCGTCCGTATCCAGCTCCAGGCGAGCCTGGAGCGCGATCGACGGCGCCTCGGCATCCCGGGCGTATCGGTCACGATCCTCTTCGGCGATGGCTCGTCGTGGACCGGCACGAGCGGTTTCGCGGACGTTACCGCCCGCGCGCCTGTCACGACGGACACTGCATTCGCTCTCGGAAGCGTCAGCAAGACATACACCGCTGCGCTCATCGTCGCCCTCGCCGGCGACGGCAAGATCGACCTGGCGGCACCAGCCGCCACATACCTGCCGACCGCGAAGATCGATCGCCACATTACCGTCAGGATGCTGCTCGATCACACGAGCGGCCTCGACGATTTCTTCATCCATCCACCGATCGACAAGGCGCTCCTGGCGCACCCCCAGGCGACGTGGACGCCCGCCCGATCGCTGCATTACGTCGGCAAGCGCTATTTCGCGCCGGGCACGGGCTGGCATTACTCCAACACGAACTACCTCTACCTCGGGCTGATCGCCGAGCGGATCACCGGAAAGCCGCTCGCGGCGGCCCTTCGCGAGCGCTTCTTCACGCCGCTCGGCCTACGAGCAACCTGGTACCAGGCCGTGGATGCGCCGCGGCCAAGCCTGGCCCACGGCTATCGGTTCAATGGCGCCAACCCCGGCGCCAAACCCATCGACCTGGCCGACGGCAGCGGCGTCGCCCCGTTCCGCTCGGTCGTCACGGCCGCCGGCGGAGCCGGTTCGATCGCCGCGACCTCCGCCGACGTCGCCAACTGGGCGCGCCTGCTCTACGACGGGACCGCGATCGGGGCCGCGCAGACCGCGGCAATGGTCGACGACATCTCGACCTCCGCGGGCTATCGGCCACGGGTGCCGTACGGGCTCGGGGTCCAGGTGTTCAAGATCGACGGCCGCCTGACGTTCGGGCACTCGGGTCGCCTGCTCGGCTTCCGCGCCGCCGTCCGCCACATCCCCGACTCGGGTACGACGATCGCCGTGCTGACGAATCAGAGTCGGGCCGATCCGGCTGTGCTCGTCGAGCATCTCCTGGCAATCGTCTTCGCGCCGTCGCCCCTGTGCCACATGTGCAGCCGTCCGTCGTGATCGAGGTCCGCCCGTTCGACCCGACGACGGACGCCGACGATGTCGCCCAGGCGATCGTCGACAGCTCCATCTGGCACGTCGGACTCGAACCCGAGCGCTACCGGGTGCTCGAAGCGGCCGACGTCGCGGCCGACTACCGGCACGGTCGCCAGCACCGGCCCGCCGCCCGGCCCGACGAGTTCGCCACGCTCGTCGCCGAGGTCGACGGGCGCCTCGTCGGCGTTGCGGATCTTCGCGTCGTCTACCCGGGCGGCGCCCACCAGGGGCTCCGCTATGGCGAGATTGGCGAGCTGGCCGTCGCCGCCCATGCTCGTGGACGCGGTGTCGGCTCGGCCCTCGTCACGGCCGCCGAGGCGTGGGCCCGCGAGCGCGGCTGCACATACGCTGTCCTCGACTACAACGCGCGGAACGTCGACGCCGGCCGGTTTTACCGCGACCGGCTGGGCTACCGATCGGCTGGCGAGATCGTGCTCAAGAAGCTCTGATCCGCGGCCCGTAACCCATCCGTCGCCGCTCAGGCAGCGGGCCAGGGGTCCATCCCATCTCGTTACCCAGGTGAGAGCCGCCGCGCCCTCCCGGACGTACGCCCGTGCCGCCGCCTGGTCGACACTCCGTGCGGTTCCAAATCAACAGGGCGGAGGATCCGGCAATGCCACAGCCAGAATGGTCAGACAAGCGTGAACGCCAGTACGAGCACATCCGCGACGGCCTCCTCGAGCGCGGCGCCGGCGAGGACAAGGCCGAGGAGATCGCCGCCCGGACCGTCAACAAGGAACGAGCGCGCGCCGGCGAGGCGAAAACGGCAAGCCGGACATCGCTCGACGACATCTCGTCCGGCCGTCGCGGCGGCCTTCGGTCACATCGCGGCTCCGGCGGCCGGACCTACGATCAGCTCTACGGCGAGGCGCGCGACAAGGGCATCGCCGGACGCTCGTCGATGACGAAAGCAGAGCTCCTGCGTGCCGTGGAGCGCCACGAACGCAGCTGACCGGTCGGCCGGTCGACATCACGAAACATGACGGTCTGGATTGGAACCTCGGGCTGGCAATACCGCCATTGGCGCGGGCCGTTCTACCCGCCGGAGGAGCCGGTCCGGCGATGGCTCGAGCTGTATGCGGCGCTGTTCGCGACCGTCGAATCCAACAGTGCCTTCTATCGGCTGCCTGCCCGGCGAACCTTCGAGGGTTGGGCCGACCGAACGCCGGACGACTTCACCATGGCCGTCAAGGTGAGTCGCTATCTGACCCACATCAAGCGGCTTGCCGCGCCTGCCGAACCAGTCGACCGATTCGTGCGGCGAATTGCCGGCCTCGACGGCAAGCTGGGCCCGGTCCTCCTCCAGCTGCCACCCGGGCTGTCCATCGACCGCCGGCGACTGGAGGCGACCCTCCGGCGCTTTCCGCCATGGGTTCGGGTCGCCGTCGAGTTCCGCCATCCGAGCTGGTTCGTCGACGAGATCCAGCGAGTCCTTGTCGATCACCGTGCGGCACTATGCCTGGCCGACCGGCGCGGTGTCCGGACGCCGCTGTGGCGCACGACCGACTGGACATACCTGCGATTCCACGAGGGTCGGGCCGTCCCTCGGCCCGCGTACGGTCGGGCGGCGCTCGAGGCCTGGGCGCACCGCCTCGCCGATCGCTGGTCGGCCGACGAGGAGTGCTTCGTCTACTTCAACAACGACTGGCGCAGCTGCGCGCCACGGGACGCCGCCAGGTTCGCCCACCAGGTCGAGCGGGTTGGCCTCCGGCCCAGCCGCGTACCATCGGTGCGGTCGATTCGGCCCGTCACCCGCTGAGGGCGGGCCAACGCGCGGCGGCGTCGAGGGACGATTGCCGCCCCAGGTTCGGTACCGACGGGCTGTTGCGGGTGACGGTCGGCGGTCGACACTGGCGACACGCTGGAAGGCAGAGCTCATGCCCATGAGAGTCGAGGCCTATACCGCCACGGGGATCGCGACCGGCACCGTCACTGCGGCCGGTCACGTTCGGGGACACGTCGAGGGATTGACGGATCTGATCGTCGAGGGCAGCGAGTGGCTGCCGCTCGACGGCTCACCCGGGCGCCAGGCCGGCAACGTGAAGCTGCCGGTCGACGATCTGCTGCTGCTCGTGTCCGACGAGCTCGATGACGTACCCGGCCATGCTCAATGGCACACCATCGACCTTGACGCCGGTCCATATCGGATCGAGGGCGAGCTGTCGACGATGCCAGGGTTCGACCCCGGACGAGCACTCGCTCGCCCAAGTGGCCAGTTCGTCCTGCTTCGTGACGTCCGGATCACGCTCCTGAGCGAACCCACCGGCGGCGAGGTGCGGTGCGCCCACGCCCTGGTCAACCGCTACACGGTCGACCGGATCGCCGCCGACATCATGCTTGGCTTCTTCTTCCCGGGCGCCGTGATGAGCATGACCCTCGGCGGCGCGACGACGAGCGGCGCCGCTATCCCCACAGCGACCGCGACGCCCACGCCCGGTGGGGCCGCCGCACCGGCCGCGGCATCTTCCGCGGCGGCTTCGACCGGGACGCCGGCCGAGCCCGCGTCGCCGGCGGAGAGTGCCCGGACCTAGCGAGCGGCGCCGGTCCGGTGGTGGACTGGCTTGCGATGGATGCTCCGCGATCCACTCCGTGGCGCACCGGACGTCATGTCGCCGCCGCGCAGGGGGCGCGGCTCGACGTTGCGATCGGGGACGAAGCCCTCCTCGACGGTCCAGGGGATCGCAACTTTGAGCATCCGCTGGATCCCTCGGAGCAGGTCTGTCTCGTCGATGCAGACGAGGCTGATCGCGTCACCTGTCGCACCGGCGCGACCCGTCCGGCCGATCCGGTGGATGTAATCCTGCGGGTTCCACGGCAGCTCGAAGTTGATGACGTGGGGCAGGTCCTCGATGTCGAGGCCGCGGGCCGCGACATCGGTCGCGACGAGGACGCGGATGTCGCCCGATTTGAATCCCTCGAGAGCCCGCGTCCGCTCGGGCTGCGATCGATCGCTGTGGATCGCGACGGCATCGATCCCGGCTCGATCCAGCCACGACGCGAGGCGTGAGGCGGCAAGCTTTGTCCGGGTGAAGACGAGAACCTGGCGCAAATCTTCCTTTCGGATGATGTGGGCCAGGAGTGCCTCCTTTCGATCCCGATCGACCGGATAGACGAGCTGGCGGATACCCTC
>WNGI01004806.1_pt1 | contig 13177 bp, 6 predicted proteins | sample 5400621 | NCBI WGS metagenome assembly WNGI01 (sample SAMN13153374, study PRJNA577476) | soil metagenome | isolation source: 20 cm soil or saprolite under Garry oak tree replicate 1 | place: USA:California | collected 2016-06-15
GGTGTTCCAGACCGAGGCTTCTACTATCTGGTCGGATTGCGGATCAGAAATGGAGACTCATACGCACGGCATGCATTTTGGGCAGACGACGTAGCTGATGAAGAGGAAATCTGGGCTTCGCTCGTCAACATCTTGGCTGCAACGCGAAATCCGCGCCTAATACATTACGGAAGCTTCGAGACGACATTTTTCAGGCGTATGAAACAGCGTTATCCGGAGGTTACCAAGGGCTTTCCGTCGCTGGATGGACTATTAGCACAGTCAGTGAACCCTCTGCAGGTTATTACGGCTCATGTTTACTTCCCAACCTATTCTAACAGCCTGAAGGAAATAGCGAGCCACTTGGGTTTTCGATGGTCGGAGAGCACGCCGTCCGGATTGCGCTCCCTCATGCTGAGGTCGAAATGGGAGCAGACGCAGGATCCAAGACTGAAGGAACGATTGATCACCTATAACGCCGAAGACTGCGCGGCTCTTGAAGTTGTTTTTGATTCTGTCTGGCGGCTAAGCGAGCGGCAGGACAACAAAGACATGCTGAGTGATGAAGGCGTGATCCATGCCGAGTCAATCAGAGTCAACGATAATTCGCTTCGCTTTGGGAGAATCGAGTTCTTGCTGCCGGAACTGGATTACATCAATAAAGCGGCATATTGGGACTATCAGCGCAGCAGAGTCTACGTGAAGTCAAATCGACGCCTAAGGCGGCTCGCTCGTTTACAACACGGTCCCAGAAAGTCTGCAAGAAAACTCCGTCCAAACAAGATCATCAAGTGCGAGCCACCCAGGCCATCCACATGCCCGAGATGTAAAGCCGGGAAGATCTACAAGTACGGGAAACTCAGTAAGACGGTATACGACCTTAAGCTCGGTCCAACCGGTGTCAAAAGATGGATCGTGAAATATTATTACCCAAGATTCCTCTGTTGGCATTGCAAGACCGTTTTTCTGTCGCATCAGGCGCATTGGTCACGAAGCAAGTACGGTGTGGGTTTTCTTGCCTATCTGCTCTATAACATCGTTGACCTGATGCTCTCCCAATCTACCGTTGCACGGATATTCAGTCGATTTCTCGGATTCGATCTGGGCCGCGGCGCGATCAACAACCTGAAGGCCCGCGCCGCTCAGGTTTATAAGGATACCTACGAGCGTATCCTTGCCAACATCGTACGGGGAAAACTTGTCCACGCAGACGAAACGAAGGTCAGCCTCCAGGGCCAAAGCGCCTTCGTTTGGATTTTTACGAACCTTGAAGAAGTTGCGTACGTTTACAGCGATGAACGGTCGAATGAAACGCCCAAGACCGTGTTGTCAGATTTTAACGGAGTGTTGGTCTCTGACTTCTATGCTGGCTACGATTCGATCAACTGCCGGCAACAGAAATGCTTGGTTCACTTGATGAGGGATTTTAACGAGGACCTTCTCAAACAACCATTCAATGAAGAACTGAGGACCCTGATTCAGGACTTTGCAGCAGTGCTCCGGCCAATGGTTCAAACAGTGGATCGATTTGGGCTGAAAGCCCGTTTTCTGCGAAAACACTTACGTTCCGTTGATCATTTCTACCGCGAACTGGCCGAACGTGATTTTCGATCCGAGGCCGCGCTCAAGTACAAAAAACGATTCCAGAGGAACCACGAAAGACTATTTACGTTTCTCGAATTCGACGGCGTCCCGTGGAACAACAACAACGCAGAGCATGCAGTGAAGGCTCTGGCCGATTTGCGCAACGTTATCGGGGGTACAAGTTCTGCGAGGGGAATTCGAGATTACTTGGTTCTCTTGAGCATCTGCCAAACCTGCAAATACAAAGGCGTCGATTTTCTGGAGTTCGTCCGTTCAGGCGAAAGAGACATCGACTGCACCCGCAAGCTATCCAGGCCGTTTTTAACCGCGGAGTCTTGACTCAGCCGTGGGTCCAACCGATCAATTAGAGCGCTCAGCACCTTCCAAAACGGCTTTCAAGGGCGGTGCCCCAATGGGAAAGAAAGAAACGTTGTGGCTGCCTCTTCATCTGTCGATAAAAGGCCCGGATTCGGCAAATAGTATCCGATCCTTTCGATTTCGCCTTTGCAGTAATGCTTTTCTTTGAGGAAGCCGAGGAAGTGCACGCTGGTTTGAACAAGGCGGGCCGACCTCCGTGCGTTCCTTGTATCGAATACACCAGCGACAGGATGTCCATTCCAATAGTGCCGGCACTCCTCGCGCACGGCCGCCGCACCGTAAGCAATCTCTCGGAAGTCGTGGTGGTCTGCCATCCCGATACCATATCCGCGCATGTCAACGAGGATCGCGTGAAAGGCTCCGGGTGAAGGGATTGGGAACTTCTCCGCTTTATCTGCAATGTGCTCCATCGCCCTCACTACTTCGCCCTCCTCGCTCTGCTTCGGATCGGCGGATAGCGAGCTGAGAATGACAGAGGAGAGCAGTCCGTCACGCAAAGTGGCGTCCTTAATCGCATCACTTTCCCGTAGACTCACAACCTCAATCAGCCATTCGGGGGAGCCGTGAACGTGGAAGTCAACTGACTTCGTCCCAGAGCCAGCCGCGAACTCATATTGCGGCTCAACGCCGTTTTGTTGAAAGGCGTAGGCGATTCGGATCTCGAGGAGCAGTGGCATCGGAGCAGACGGAATTCCACCATTCTGCTCGATCTTGCGCAGCAGAGGCGCTGCCCATTGCTCTCCTTGCAGAGCTTGAAAAGCTTCGTGGTTATATTCGGTTTCCGCTCGCTTGAGGGTGTCGGCCCACATCTCAAAATCCTTCAAAAGCCCACCGCAAGCCTGATGAGGCTTCAACTCACAAGTGTACAGGGATATCGAAAGGAGACGAAGCCAAGACCAAAGAATCTGGGTCCACACTTGGGTCACATTGCTGCGAATCCAGTGCGGCGAGAAAAAACACGATGGCGGACCACTCTGTCACACTTTGCTAAACAGGATGTCGCGGGTCTGAACTCCTCTGGCAAGGCATCAGGCCCGCACAGTCTCAGCAACCGTATAGCCGAGTGCGGAGTACCCCACAAGCCGCTTCTTGTACATGCGAGCCAGCATAGGCACCATCACATCCGCATAGTCGTAGACGTGGACCTCACTCTTGTTGTCGTGGAGACGATGCAGGCGGCCCACGTACTGTTGCAAAGTACCTTTCCACGAAATCGGCATTGCAAGAAGAAGCGTATCAAGACGGGGATCGTCAAATCCCTCGCCGAGGTAACTTCCGGTCGCTAGGATCACGCGCGGTTCTTCGCAAGGAACGGCTGCTAGTGATTCAGCCAGTCTCTTCCTTTGCTTCGTGCCCATCCCACCCTTCAAAATGAAAATGTGCGGACAAATTCCACCCAAGCGCCCAGCCAAATAATCGAGATGTCCCGTCCGACTTGTGAGAACAAGTGGTGAGCGCCCGCTGGACAAAGCCTGCTGAAGGTCTCGGACGATCAGGTCGTTCCTCTCTTGGCTAACGATGAGAGCAGCATAAATATCTTGAATGGCCGTCTCACTTTCAGACCGATTCCAAACGAAATCAGTAATCCTTGGGAAAACCTTATGTTGAAGTGGGGAAGACTCGGCAGCCTTCTTCGCGCTGAGATGAAAACGAATCGGGCCGCATTGCATGTAGATAATGGGTTGATGCCCATCTTTTCGAGTCGGTGTTGCCGTCAATCCCAGAACGTATTTTGCTTTGACTTCACGAAGGATTCGTTCAAACGTCACTGCAGACAAATGATGACATTCATCAACAATCACGTGTCCATAGTCCGCGACGAAATCTTCGACTGTCCCTTTATGCTGCAAGCTTTGAATTACAGCAACATCAATCAAACCGGTTCTCTTAGCTTTCCCTCCCCCGTACTGGCCGATGTGCCCAATCGGCAAAGCTAGAAACGCAGCTAATCGCTCGCGCCATTGGTCCATCAATTGACGCCGATGCACGAGGATCAGGGCGTTAACCGATCGTTTGGCGATGAGGCAAGCCCCCACCACTGTTTTTCCGAACGCCGTTGGTGCACAGAGTATGCCTTGGTCATAAGCAAGCACTCGCTCGGTGGCGTCTCGTTGTTCGGGCCGCAATTCGCAGTGGAAAGAAACATCAATTTGCCGTCCTTCGGTTCGTTCATCATGAACTTCCACATCGATGTGATGTGACTTGAATACACGGACTACCTCTTCCATGCACCCTCTTGGAAGGCCAAGGTGCTCGGGGAAGACTTCACTGCAGGATATGACCCGGGGCTTACCGTAAGTCGAGAGCCGCATCGATTGAGCTTTGTAAAATTCAGGATTTTGAAAAGCAGCGATGCGAATCAGGCGATCCACCATCCCGGGCGGCAAGCCCTCTTTCTCGATATAGATAAGATTGCTCACCACCACACGAACAGTCGCCGGCAGCGGACCGGTGATTTGTCTTTCCTTCCTCTGCCGGGAAGGTCGCCAGTGCCATGGAGCTTCGCCCTCGTCTTCATCGGGTAAATGAAGGTGCACTCCGATGGGATTTCCCTCGGGGGGCTATTTCGTAAATCATTCGGGCGAGTCGATCGGTGGAGATTCTCTGAACGGACTCTAAAAACCTCCACTGATCAGGATGAGGCTGAAACAGTTCATCCAAGAACACGCTATTGCCTTGTTCTCTGGGACGCTTTTGTAATGGCAATGCAATCAAATTTCCAAAGCCGCCTTTGGGTAAGGTGTCCTGGTTGGGGAAAAGACGGTCGTATGAATCAAGGCCGATTTCATGCCTATTTTCCATAGTGCGTGTCAACAAGGCACATCCTAGCCTTCTCGCATCGGCGGCGGATACCGGATGGTCAAAAAATATCCATACATGCGCGCCATTTCCTGATCGCGAGCGCTCGACGGCCAATGGAACCTGAAATCGCCTGCATGTTGCTGCAAACGCTGCCGCATCAATTACCCAGGACTTCTTGTCGAAATCCACTGCAAGAAACCAGCAAGTGTCGTCAAGCAGAAGTGGATAAATGCCGACAGTCTGCTTTCCAGTTAGATGATTGCGGATCGCGTCATGCGTCAGTGGCTGGAGCATTCTGGTCTTGCGGGCAACCTTCTTTCGCTCTTCCGGTCTCGCGACATGGACGGCACGCCAGTCCATAATGCTGGCAGGTGAATAGCCAGATTTGCCACTCTTTCCTTCCCACCGAATGGCGAAAACATCTTCGCGCCCACGAAACAGATCTCGAAAGAGTGAGATTTTTTCCTCTGGTGTGGAAACTCCGCTTTTCGTAGTGGACGAAAACTTTGGGGTGGGTACGGCTTGCGGAACGGGCTCGTGGGGGTGCGATTGATTAATCCCGAGCATCGCGCGGAGATGTGCATTCTCTTCACGGAGCCGTTGGCATTCATCTTGCACTGTTTTCAGGCGCTCTTGGAGATTGTCCTGATCAGGAATGCGGCTGTTCATTGCTATAAGCTCCGCGGAAGATCTTATCCGAGGAACGAAGCGATCAAACGGCCGATTTTGCGACCCCAATAGTTGAGTCCGATTTGAGTCCGATTGCTGCCGAATACTGGCCGATATCAATATGTCTGACGCAGAACAAAGCTAAACGGGCCAATAAGATAGTGTTTCTACTGCTTATTCGGGACCAGGAGGTCGATGGTTCAAATCCATTCGTCCCGACCATTTTTTTTCGTTATCAGTCATGATCGTCGACGCATCCTTCACTCAATCTCACAAAGTATCCGACAAGCTTGTGAATCGTCCGAACGTCCAGCAGTTGCGAGAAGCATTTCCATTTAGATCGGCTCCAAGGTTCGTCATCTTTGATCGTGATGCCAAGTATGGACTGGAAGTCCCAGCAGCGGTTCGATCCCTGAGGGTGAATCCTGTCCGCACCTCGCTGCGACTCCATTCTGCCAAGGACTTTCGTGTGCGACTGGCAGGGCTGCACCACCGGTACGATCTGGCTGCCTAATCCGAACCAACGTGTAGCGTCGCGAAACTGTCTGAGTTCCTCCATCCTTATATACACAGGTACACCGCGCGGGTGGTCGTCCGGGAGAGAATCTTGGCGCTCGTGGGTGAAGGGAGAACCTGGATGGGACAGTCGTCGCGACAGGGAATCGCACTATTTTCGGTGCGCATAGAATTTTGGCGAAGCACAACAGGGAGTTGTTGCCGGAGCGCGTGATTGTCCAATACAAGATTCCAGCGGCTACGGAAGAGGTGAATCAGTGCTCCGATGCAGAGGAGAAGCAGGCTGAACATGGCACGGAGTCATGCCAGATCAGTCGGCCAGAGTTTTGGCGAGGGACCCGTCATTCCTACCTTACGGACGGATCGGGGCAACGATGGTCATGGTTCGCCGCTGTAGGCTGCTCGGCCACGTTAGTTTTGGCGGAGAGGTGGCATGGGGTACGGAATGCTATACGTTTTGGCACCGACGCCAACGCCACCCTGACATGTATTGGGCGGCGTGGTGCAGATCGAGTGCGTCCCCTGACATTCGGCGGCCCAGAACATGTAGCCCAGCATCCCTGGCGTCGTGCCAGCGCCGGCCGGCGCGACCGTTTGGACAAAAGTTCCGGTTGTGTCCTCGAGCGAGCCGCTGAACGTGGTGCACTCTGGAGCGGGATTGCGACCGGTGACGATGTACAGGCTTCCCGTCATTTTCGCGGGCGCGAGAGGCGGAACCGGCGGCGTGATGCGGGGGTAGCCACTGATGTGCTGCTGCCAATTAGACTCCGCAGCGGCGGCACTACTGGGCTGTTTGTTCGGCACCATGGCGTTGGCGTAGTCCAGGATCGGGCTGGAGGCATTAAGCCAATCCGCCGTTGCTTTGGCAGCGATTTGCACAAGGTACTGATCACCGGCAGCGAGATCGATGGTTAAACGAGCCGCTGGATTCGCGCCGGTGGCATCGAAAGGTTCGATCGCCCGGTAGGCGTTGATGAATTGTTGCAACGCCGCGAGATTGGGGCTGGTGTTGTTCTCGTAGTCGATTTCAATGCCCACTCCCAGCCGCTGGGCAAGCTGGGCTGCGTAGGTTCCGAGCTGTGTTGGGTTGGCGTTCAGTGCCTGATCCCAGTCACTGGTGTAGGTGATCCCGCCGATGGAGAGCATCACGCGGATATTGTGGCTCGTGAAATAACTCACGATCGAAGAATTCATGCCGAAGGGCACGCCATTCAAGGTTTGCGAATCATTGGTCTGGTTGAGAAGCTTTAAGGGATTCACGAAACTCAGAATGACGAGGTTCACGGAAGGTGAGCCATCGCCTCGATCAATGAGCCAGTGGTTGTTGTAGTCGAAGTTGGTCATGTCGCGCACCGTACCCCAGGTGCAGAAATCGTTGCCGCAGTGCCAGGCGCCGTAGACTTGAAGTTGGGTGGCGCGGGCCGGATGGCTAGCGAGGAGCAAGAAGAGTCCGAGGATGGCCAGGGTAAAGGCTCTGTTTCGCATGGGCGTCTCCTTCGGAAGCGGGCTGTTTTCCTGCCATAAGCCCGGATTTCCTCTCTGGTTTACCGACTCCGTGGCAACCTCTAGCTCGTGCAGTCTCTCACGCTCAATCTACGTAGAAGCTGCCTTACGAGGCAAGCTTTTTCCCGGACGCTTATCTAGGTGCACTCTGGTTAATCGCGCGCCGACCTTTTCCGATTTCAATTCGGATTGACGTTGAACCCGTCCACCTCCACTTTCGAACCGGCGGGCAGCGTCCCCGGATTAAATGTTGCCGTCTCCGTGCGGCTCTCTCCGGGAAGCAGGGAAATATAGTTATCGCTCCAGAACACCGGCAGCACTTCATTGCCGGCGTTAGTTACTCGGAAGCGGATCAAGAATGCTAGCGTGGAGCTCGCGTTCGTCAGCGTTGTCGTCACCGAGTCACTTCCTATCGTGTCCGTGTGCGTGACGGTCATCATGGGCAGCGTCGTGAGCGCCGTCAGGTTGGCGTAACCTCTCGTCGGGCAGTAATACCACTTGCAGTGTCCGCCCATGGTGTCCGGCGTGGTGGAGTACCAGTAAAAGTTGTCACTGATCACCTTGCCAGTGGAGTCTTGCAATTTCAGCTTCACGAAAAACGTTGTGGTCAAGCCCGAAATCGCCGGAATCGTGAAGGCCACAGTACTGCTCGCTGGTCCCGCGGTTAGGGTCACCGCATTGTGATATTTGTTCGTCATGTCGAAATTCAGAATGTCCGCGGTAGCTACGAGCCCGGCAAAACCCTGATAGTAGTCGTTGGTCACCATCACATTGTTCTGAAATCCGTAGTCCCACAAGATGTGAAGCGGCTCACCGCTTTTTTTCACTCCGTAGTAAGTCGCCGAAGGCCGCAGATACCAGTCGAACGTTTGCCAGTGAAGGGAAAACCAGCCGCTGGTCAGCATCCAGCTTACAAATCCCGTTGAAGCCGTTCCATCTGTCTTGGTTTTGTTCGTCTCGTACGCTTCAAACTGCGCGCGCCACGATTCGTAATTCTGCGCCTGCGATTTCTTCACGTAGTCCGCGGCGTTCATCGCCGTGCCGTAACGCCCACTCACAGCGGCCGTCACCACGTTCAGATTGTCGAAGGGCGGTCCGCCCATGTGGTTTGTCCATGTGCTGTCAATGGGCCAATGGACCGGATTCTCGTTCAGTCCGGTGATCATGCTCTCCATTACCGGCACGTTCGGGCCGACGCTTCCCTCATCGAGAAACCCGTACGCCCCGCCCTGATTCGTATCGGAATAGAAATAAATCGGAGGCTCCCACTCGTAGGGCCCGCCTTCTCTCATTCCATTCAGGCCTGTGACCGTGGACGTATTGTAGTTGGCATCCGTCACCACAGGATTAGGCCAGAGATCCGCGTTCTCGATGTTGACTTCTGTTTGTTCCACAGCCGCTGGCGGCACCAGGTCGCTCGAATTCAGCCACAGAAAGGCGCTCGGATGATTCCTCAGCGCCTTCATCTGCGTATGCAGCGAACTGTTGGCCACTGCCTGATTCTCGGCGCTCCAACTGTTCCATTGCTCCCACTGACTGCAGCAAACCCATCCCGCCATCAGCAGAATTCCGCTCTTGTCTGCTAGATCGTAGAAATTCTGGTCCTCCATCTTCCCTTCAAAGCGGAGCATGTTCATGCCCATGTCCAGAGTGAGTTGAATCATATTGTTGATTCGTGTGGGATCACGCTTCACCAGCATGTCCGGAGCCCAGCCCGCTCCCTTCAGCAGGATGGGTTGATTGTTGATTTTGAACCAGCGCCATCGCTGGCCGGCTGGCGTGACCGGACCCAGTCCAGTATCCAGTTTGCGGATTCCAAAACTGAAATTATTGGTGTCGGACGTCGCCGCTCCCGCCGTGAATTGCACGCTGCATTGATAAAGGTTTTGCGGCCCCAGTCTTGCCGGCCACCACAGGGCCGGGTTGCTGATGTTCAATTGCGGGTACGCGCTCGGCGTGAATGTAAATACCTGGCTGGCTGTACCCGCCGGCAGCGTCACGGCTTGGGAAAAGGTAATGTTCCCCGGAGTAATCGTCCCACTCAGCGTGCCCGCGACGCTGGACGCCGTTGGATTGGATAGCTCGGCCGTCACAGTCAGCGCCGCCGTGCTCAGGTCCGCGCTTACGCTCGTCTGCACTTGCGGAAATCTCACCTTCACCGGGCCACTGTTCGTGATCCACGCGTCCCGCCATACTCCTTCGTTCCGGTCGGCCGGCAACGGATACCAATCCACAAAAACAATTCCCAGATCGCTGCTAGCTGGTCCCATGATATCCAGTGCCACCGCATTGGATCCGCCGATCACCGCCACGCTCGTGATGTCGTACTCGAATGCCGTATACGCACCCACCATCTGCGTGCTATTGGCGATCTGCGTCCCGTTCACCCAGAGGTTGGCTCGGTAGTTGATGCCGTCGAAATGCGCGTAGATGCGCTGTCCTGCCAAGGAGGCTGGAATGGTGAACTGGTTCAGGAACCACCAAGGCGTGCTGTACGGACTGCCTGTAGGCCACGCCACGTTTGCGAAGTTTTGCCCGGCAGGCGGCCATCCGGGGATCTGCTGCGCATTCGTCCCTATATAAGGCGAGGGATAAATGACGTTTTCCACCTGCGCTCCTACCGGAGTGGCGGGAATCGATGTCCTCAACCACCCGGTGGGTGCAAATCCTGGAGTGGAAATCTGCGCTCCTGTCGCGCTGGTGTTCGCCGCCGACTGCACGTACCAGTTGTCGTGGAGTGAAACTGCCACTTTTTCGAGAGAACCCTGTGCGAAGCCGGACGGCGTGAAAAATCCAGCGCCAATCGCAAGGATCGCCAGCATACTGCCGTTCCGGAATTTCACGAGATTTCCTCCTGATGCCTAGCGCCGCGAGGAGTAATACCGGGGTCTGGACCTTCGACCTTGCAGATTCTAAGCACGACAATTGCGCCCAATCAAACCGATTTACCTGCGGTGCCAAGCGTTCCGCCACTATTAAACCGGTTCAATCACGCAGATTGTGATTCCGTCTCTCCGAGGGTCAATCAGGCAAACTATGTAGCTCGCCTGGGGTTTTCTACTGAGTCCGATTGCAGGGCGATGATGGGCGTGCGAACGGAGTAGATTATTTTGCTGCGATGGGCAATTGATATTTGACGTCACACCAAGTGATGGCTGCCGTACGCCGAAGGCTGCTGGAACAATGTTGGAGCAACACAAGGATGGCTCGAGCTCACAAGCGCAACCGGAGCAATGACTTAGATTAGATTGCCTCAGAAGGCAGAAAGGTCAGGTTCAGTCTCAGCAGGAATGAGCGGCGGGAAGATCACTCGGGTGTCACACAGGGAACCACTTAGCGGCCAGGCAGGATGAAATCGGGCCGGACTCGATTGTCGTTCTTTGGGGTTAGAGGAGCTGGCTGAGCAGAGTTCTGGCCGGAACGGGAACCGGGCGCGGGACGCGAAAGCAATCGGCTTCCTGATACGCCAGGTTCATCACCACCTGGAAAGCATGCTCCGCCTTCGTTTGTCCCTGAAAGTAGGCGAGCGAGGGCGAAAGGCTGGTTTCTTTAATCTTGACTTCCACCAGGAACCAGGGCTTGCGGTCACGAACCACCAGGAAGTCCACCTCCCGCTTTTGTTTGTCGCGCAGGTAACGCAACTCGAAATCGCCAAATCCCAGGTCCGTCCACCCTTCTACGGCCTTGAGCAGATGGCAGGCGACCATAGTCTCCGCCCGCGCGCCGTCGTCGGCCAGTCCGCTCCAGTCCCGCTGAAACCATTTGGGTTCCTTACGCAGGGCTTTTGCGACATTGGTAAACCATGGCCGAACCATGAATCCGTAGTGCAGACGGGCCAGCAGATCGACCCACCGCTTGATTGTGTCCACCGAGACTTGAATTTCTCGCCCTAGGCTGGAGTAGACCAATTGCTGTGCGCTCCGTTCAACCAGCAATTGCATTAGCGTTTCCATCGTTCCCAGATCGTTTACGTGCGCGACCTCGCGCAGGTCTTCCCGTGATAACTGCTCCTGGCGCAAGGAGCGCCAGCGGCGCGTGAACCGGCTGTCGCGGCGGAGAAACGGTTCAGGGAACCCGCCGTGCTCCCACAGCGCGTCCCAGTCAGCGGATGCGATCTCCGCAGGCGGTCGAATTTCCTTTTCGGGCAGCTGTGTACGCATGCTTTCGCCGACGCTCCACGGATGCATGCGGTAGAGCAAATAGCGCCCCATCAAGCTGTCACCCCCGCGACGGAAAACGTCGAGCCGGGAGCTCCCGGTTACGATCAGACGGACGCGCTCGCCGTAGGTGTCGAAAAAGCCCTTCAGCAGAGTCTTCCATTTGCTGTACTTGTGCAATTCGTCCAGCACGGCGACGGGAATCTGCGTTCCAAGGCGGTCCAGCTGCAGAGCTTCGGCCAGTGCGGCTGGACCGCGCAGCAGCTTCCTGCGATCATCAGCGTTGTCCCAGTTGAGATAAGCATCGCTGATCGACCGGCACGTCGTAGTCTTGCCTACCTGTCGCGGTCCGGAGACCAACGCGATCTGGCGATGCCTGCGCAGATGGTCGGCCAGGATCTCAGTATACAGGCGGGGTCGCTCCTGCATGTGGACCATTATCACATACATCGTAAAATGGTACAGACTATTTTACGATGATCGTGAAAATAAGCTCGTGAGGAGTTATAGGGGAGAGGCGGTAAATGCCCAAGCATTGGAACTCAGCGTGGTGCTGCTACCTCTACGTTCCGGCCCCGCCGAAATGAGGAGGTTTGGTGCAGAAAAGTTCGAAAATCGTCTGCTAGGGCCGACCAATTCTTTTAGAACCAGCAATTTACAGGTTCACGAATAGTCATAGAGCGCCTGGTGCGGGGCCAGGAGGTCAATGGTTGAAATCCATTCGCTCCGAGCACTCTTCCCCAATCAAATCAATGCGTTACTGGTTATGAGCCAGCGCGACAGCCTGGGACCTGTGGTCACCACAGGAACGGCGACAGCGACCGGGCAAGCGGCACAAGCAACCGTAATCAGCGGACAACTAAAATCTTCGGACTGGCACCTCTATGTGGTGGATGCTCCTTCCGGCGAGACGCTATGGAGGACGAAAACGACCGGCAAGGAAAGATGTGGCGAATGTGGAGTTCGATTGCAAAGTCACTGCTGTCCGATATTCAAACGAGATTGAAATAGCTGGCGCGGAGCACGTCGGTCCTATTCGTGCTGTTGCCTCGTAGCGGAATCGAAGAACTTAATGAACTCTTTTGCAAGTGCGCGCGCAACCCACGCGTTACTCCGCCCGTTCATCGCCTAACTTCCGCCTTTCGTTTTTGACCACAGTTCAATGCCTGACACACGGTCGGTCAGCAGTGCTGTAGCCTGTTTGCCTGCACCAGCCATGTTGAGTTCTCCCGTTTGGACAACCTTCAGGATTTATTTCTGGCTCAGTAGATAGAGGTCGGATTGGCCGCTGGGGCGAGCGTAGACGACGGTGGAGAGGTCCTTGCTGAAGTCGTAGGCGTTGCCGACGTAGCCTTGGCGGAAGGTGAAGGGAAAGTTTCATGGCGGGTTGTTGGGCGGGTCCGGAGAGCTAGCCGTCATGCCAGGGTTGGCGGTAGCTCCAGGCTCTTGTAAACGCCCCGTCCTGTGGCGTAGCCTGTTGCCCTATTTCAGGCGAAGCCGGAGATTGCGTCGCCTGGGCTGCGCAGCAGCAAGACGGATTCAGGTTTTGACAGTGTAGCACTTGAGGGAGCGAACCGACCGTATGGATC
>WNGI01006279.1_pt1 | contig 13177 bp, 8 predicted proteins | sample 5400621 | NCBI WGS metagenome assembly WNGI01 (sample SAMN13153374, study PRJNA577476) | soil metagenome | isolation source: 20 cm soil or saprolite under Garry oak tree replicate 1 | place: USA:California | collected 2016-06-15
CGCGCTGTCGGCTGCGATCCCCGCCAGGCGGTCGCCGGACCGCGGCGGCGTGGCCTTGGCCAGGAGATCGCGCAAATTTTCGAAGGCATAGCTGGTTGCATCGATGGTGTGGCGGTAGACCATGGCGGCTCCCGACCGGCAGCGCGTTTGCGCGCGGTGGCTCCCGCCAAGACTATCAGCTGAAGGGATTCCACGCAGCCCGGACGGGGTGCGAGGAATATTCCTGTAAACATCTGATGTTATTCGTGAATTCTTGGCTCAATACTGCCACCCGCTGTCATTCCCGAGCGCCGGGCTGCGATCGCGCAGACCTCGCGGGAGGTCCTAAATAAGGTGAACGATTAATGATTTTTACAGGAACATTCTGCATAATTTTTTGACGGCCGACGGTTGTGACCGGCCTCCTAGGAGGCGCTGTTCATGCCTGAAAAAGCGAAATTCGATAAACCCTCTTCCGGCAACGCTGTTGGGTCCCGGCTTTCGCTGGCAGCCAAGCTGTACTCGATCTTCGCACTGTTCGCTGTTCTGACCGCGGCGATCACCATCCTCTCCGACTACAACACCCGTCGAAACGCGGAACTCACCGAAGCCATCGAGACTGCGAGCCGCTCCGCACTCAATGTCGAGCGGGTCAATTCGCTGGTCTATGCCGTCGTGATGGAATCCCGGGGCATCTATATGTCGACGGAACCCGCCGTCGTGAAGAAGTATGGCGAGGGGCTTATCAAGTTCAACGATCAAATCCTTGCCGTAGTAAAGGACTGGGAGTCCATCGTCCGGGCAGATGACGCCGAGCAGTTCGCCGTTTTCAAGAAACGCATCGAACAGTTCGTCGACTTCCGCAAGGAGCTGGTTCGCCGCGGAATCGAGATTGGCGGCGCCGCAGGCCGTGAGTGGGGCGACAACGATGCCAATCGCAGCGTGCGTTCCGCCCTCAACAAGGATCTTGAAGCGCTTTCCAGGGTCTATGCCGAACGCAGCAAGCAGATCGCCCGGCAAACCGAGCTCAACCGCGCAATGGCATTTGTCCTGACCGGTCTCGGCGGGCTGGCGCTGGTCCTGGTCTGCATCGGCGTCCTGATCATCTCCCGTTCGGTGGCGCGGCCGCTTTCGGCGATTACCGCAACCATCAAGCGCGTCGCCGATGGCGCCGAAAGCGTCGAGGTTCCGCACACCAATCGGGGCGACGAGATCGGTGCGCTGGCGTGCGCGATCCAGGTCTTCCAGGAGGCGATGGACCGTAACCGCAACCTCAATGCGCAGGTCTTGCGGGACTCCAGGGCGCGCGAGGAACGGGCCCAGCAGCTTGAGACCTCCGTAGAGGCGTTCCGAGGCGCGATCGGAGATGTGCTGCGCGCGGTCAACGATAACGCGTCGGCGATGCGTGATACCGCGGAGTCGATCACTAAATCAGCATCGGATGCAAATGGACGCGCTGTCGCCGCTGCCGGCGCTACCGAGCAGGCCTCCAGCAATGTTTACGCCGTCGCCAGCGCCGCCGAAGAGCTGTCGACTTCGGTCGAGGAGATCGGCCGACAGGTCCGCCAGTCGGCAGGCGTCGTCGAACAGGCCGGCCTTCGGACCGAAAGGTCGATCGCCGAAATCGAGAGTCTTGCGGCCGCGACCCAGCGCATCGACGGCGTGCTCAATCTGATCCAGACGATCGCCGAGCAAACCAATCTGCTGGCGCTGAATGCGACGATCGAGGCCGCTCGCGCCGGCTACGCCGGTCGCGGCTTCGCGGTGGTTGCTCACGAGGTCAAGGCTCTGGCCGAGCAGACCGCCAAGGCGACCTCCGAGATAGGTCAGAATGTCAGCCAGATCCAGGCATCGACGCGGAATGCCGTCGATGCCGTACGCGAAATTGGCAACGCCGTGCGTGACATCAATGAGGTCACGTCGAACATCGCCGGCGCCGTCGGGCAACAAGACGCCGCGACGCGCGAGATTTCCGCGAACGCGCAATTGGCGGCTCAGGGCAACGAGACTTTGGTCTCCAATATTGGTTCGCTGAGCAACGCCATCGGCGAGACCAGCAACGCGGCGACGTCAGTGCTGTCGGCCTCGACCGAACTGACTTCCACGGCGGAAATTCTGTCGCACGAGGTCGAACAATTCTTCGACAATTTGCGCGCCGATCCGCTGGATCGTCACAACGATCGCGCACCGCGGACCGGTACCGCAGGCAAGTGAGGCAAGGGCCTTCCCCAGGCGAACGGCTGCTTCAACGCCGCTTCAAGGCCAGGGCGCTTTCGGGCTAGCCTCTTGAACGAGTATTTAAGGGCGATTGCGGTAGCCACCAGCAAAACCTGCGCGGCCACCGCCAGCTTTTGCAGTTGCGTCCGTAGCAATTTCAGAAACAATGTGTTTCGATTGTTTCTATTTATACCCATCAAAACGAGCTCCATGATGGTGGGAGGTAGGAATTGCCCGAAGTCCTACTCAACGCCAATCAATGGAGTGTCCCATGACCAACGACTATGCCGCTGCCTTCGGCCGCCTGATGATAGCAACCGTGTTTGTTCTGAGCGGTCTTGGCAAAATCGCGGCGCCCGCGGTGACCCAAGCCTATATCGCTTCGACCGGCTTGCCACTGCCGATCGCCGGTTATCTCATCGCCATCGCGGTAGAGGTCGGTGGCGAACCAGATGATCCACTTCCTCAAGAACATCGTCATAGCAGGCGGTCTGTTCCAGGTCGCAGCCTTCGGTGCGGGATCGTTAAGCATCGACGCGCTGCGCCTCAAGGGGCAACGTCGCGCGCTGAGCCCCGCTTGAACTTGCGACAGCGCCGGAGCCGCGCCATTACTAAGACGCCGGCTGTGGTCCAAAGCGAAGCTCTCTTTCCAAGCGCTTGATAAGGATTCCCTTTTTCGTCATGGCCGGGCTGATCCCGGCCATCCACGTCTTTCTTGTCTAAGTGCGGGTAAGACGCGGATGCCCGGCACAAGGCCGGGCATGACGAGTTTCAAGTTGAATGCCGGTTCTATTGGTTGCATTTTGAGTCAGACCCTCACGTCATTCCACCAGCACCACATCGACGGCCACCGTGAGCTTTTGCTTGCGCGAGCCCACGATGATGCCATCGACGGGCGAGACGTCGGAAAAATCCCGGCCCACGGCAAGCACGATGTGGTCGTTCTCAACCAGAACATCATTGGTCGGGTCGAACCCGACCCAGCCGATCTCCTCGCCACACCATAACGAAACCCATGCGTGGGTCGCGTCCGCGCCTTGCAGGCGCTGTTTGCCCGGCGGCGGGACGGTGCGCAGATAGCCGCTGACATAGGCCGCCGGCAGTCCGAGCCCGCGCAGTCCTGCGATCATCACATGCGCAAAATCCTGGCAAACGCCGTGGCGCTTTTCGAACACTTCGTTGAGTGGCGTCGAGATCACGGTCGCTTTCGGGTCGTACTTGAAATCGCTGCGGATCCGATGCATCAGGCCGACCGCGCCGGCAAGAATTCCGCTTGCCGGCGGAAAGCTCAACGCCGCATATCCGGTAACCGGCTGCTGCACCGGCACCAGTGGGCTTGCAAACACGTAGCCGATCGGCGACGTGGGGCCGAGAGCGTTGGCCTCGAAGGCCAGATCACGAACGTCTTCCCACGTGGGACCCCGCATCGCGCGGTCAGGAGCGTGGCGGTAAACCGAGACCCGCGATCGTGAATCGATCCGAAGGGTACGATGGGGGACCTCGATCAGGACGCTCTCGGTATGCGTACCGAAAAAGTCGTGCCGTATCGTGCGCTCCGCAGGCCGCGGCCGGATATCGACGCTGTGCGAGACCAATCGTTGTCCGTCGCCGCTCCTCGGCTCCAGCCGCAGCGAGCATCGCGCAAAACCGATCGGACTTTCGTAATTGTAGGTGGTGACGTGACGAATGTCGTAGATCACGCGAGGCCCGTCAGCTTTTCGGGCCGGCTCGCATTGGGTCCGTGCGGAAAGTAATGCAATCCGATGGCCTCAGCGAGATTGAGCAGGTCCTGCTCCAGCGCGAACAGCGTCTTGGTGTCGAGGCTTGCCGCCTCCGACGTCGTCAGCGTCGCCTGCAGGGCCACGGCGAGACGCTGCGGACGCTCGATCAGTCCGCCCTCCTTCAAGGTCGGCAGGCTAGCGATGTGATCGTTCAACGCAAACACCTGAAAGGCGACCGACCTTGGATTGTAGGGATCGAGCACCACGAGATCGCGAACTGGCGCCAGTAGCGGCCCGACCAGATAGCGCGAGCGGTAGGTGATCTGGCAATCCACCAGCGTCAGCAGGATGTCGAGGTCCTCGCCGCCGGCCTCATCATAGGCAAACTGACGCGCGAAACGCACGGTGTTGACGGCGCGTTCGGCGCGGCGGCCCATTTCGAGAAAACGCCAGCCGGCGGCGCGGTTCATGTTTTCCTGGGCCAGGCCTGCGAAGCTCGCGAGCTCCTGCAGCGTCAGTTCGGCGGCGCTGACGACGCCGTCGTCATCTTCAACCTCTTCGGCAAGCCGCTCCGTCATCTCGGTGATGACTTGCCAGGCATCCGGCGAAAGCCGTTCACGCAGCGACGTCGCGGTGCGCTGCGCCGCCCGCAGCAGCGACAACGCCGAGCCGAACTTGTCCCCGGCCTGCAACGCTTCGGCGACAATCTTCGCAGACTGTGTCCGCGACGCCTGCGAGCTCGCGCCCCATGTCACCAGAAGCCTATGAATTCGTTCCACCGAATGAGGCACGGTGGACGGCCCCTTGCCGGCATCGCGCTGCGACGTTCCAAGCGCCCGCACCAACCGCAACGTCGCTTCGGCGCGCTCGAGATAGCGTCCGAGCCAGAACAGATTGTCCGCTGCCCGGCTCGGAACCACGCCGGCGATGCGTCTGATCCGTACCGTATCCATCGGCGGCAGCAGGCTGGCCGTCGAAACCGTCTTGTCGGAGACCACCCAGACATCGGCCGCCCGCGCGCCATCCCCCATCGACACCGCGCGGGCATCGAGCTGGTCGGCGATCCGGCAGAAGCCGCCGGGCATGATGGTCCAGCCGTCGGGAGTTGCGGCCGCGAAAACCCGCAGCACGAACGGGCGCGGCGTGATCCGTCCCTGGTCCCACACCGGTGTCGTCGACAGCCGCACCAGCTCCTGGCCGACATAATCGATGCCGCGATCGTTGATCGCTGCCTTGAGCCGTTCGCGCTCGCTTCTCGACAACTCGCCGGCGAGCACCGGCCCATTACCCGGAAAGCCGGGGACGCCTCTGCGATAAGCGCCCTCGATCGCAAATTCGTCGAGCCGCGACAATACTTCCTCGCGCGCGGTCTTCTGGCCGCACCACCATGTCGCGATGTGCGGCATCTTCAGATCCTCGCCGAAAAACCGCCGGCTCAGGCTGGGCAGAAAGCCCAACAGCGCCCGCGCCTCCATCACGCCTGAGCCCGGCATATTGGCCACGACGACGCCGTTCTTGCGAAGCACATCGATCAGGCCGGGCACGCCGAGCTGCGAGGAAGCATCCAGCTCCAGCGGATCGAGCGAATTGGAATCGACCCGGCGCAGCAACACGTCGAGCCGCTTCAGGCCGGCGACGGTGCGGATATGGATGCGGTCGCCACTGACGGCGAGATCGTCGCCCTCGACCAGGAGAAATCCGAGATAGCGCGCCAGCGTGGCGTGCTCGAAATAAGTTTCGCTGAACTGGCCGGGCGTCAGCAATCCGATGCGCGGCTCGTCGCGGTCGGCGCTGGCGCGCAGACTGTCGCGGAACGCCTCGAAGAACGGCGCGACCCGCTCCACATTCATCGATTTGTAGAGCGCAGTGAAAGCGCGCGACAGCACCAGCCGGTTTTCCAGCGCGTAGCCGGCGCCGGACGGAGCTTGGGTGCGGTCGCCCAGCACCCACCAGCGCCCGTCGGGCCCGCGGCCAACATCGGCGGCATACAGCGCAAGATAGCGGCCACCGGGTGGTTTGATGCCGCAAACCGGGCGCAGATATTCGGTGCTGCCGGCAATCGCTGCCGCGGGTATCGCACCCTCGGCAATCAATCGGCCCTCGCCATAGAGGTCGCCGAGAACCAACTCCAGCAATTCCGCGCGTTGCACGATGCCGGCGGTCAATTGCTGCCAGTCGGTCTCGTCGATCAGGAGCGGCAGATGGCTCAGCGGCCAAAGCCGGTCAGCGGTTTCGCCGGGGGCGCGGTAGGTTACGCCGGCTTCCCGCAAATGCCGGTCGGCGGATCCGAAACGCCGCTCGATTTCCGCAGGCGCCAGCGTCGCGAAGGCATCGAAGAAACGGCTCCAGACCGCACGCGGCGCGCCGTCGGGCGCGATGAACTCATCGGGGATTCCCGGCAGCCGAACATAGTCGCGCATCCACTGCGCCACGCGCCGATTGGCTGGGCGGGCCTTGGCGCCCTGACTGCCGACCCGATCGCTTGCTCGAGTGCTTTCTTGGCCGTCGTGCCCCGCCATCCCGACTCTCCTGCCCAAAGCCCATCCCTCAATGGAGCAGCGGCCTCCTCAAGTCGAGGGTCAAAGGAAATTCAATTGTGCGTTCCTCGCGCGGCGGGTCGATCTTGCCGGGGCTATGGCCATGATCCTGAAACCGGGCAAGCCGCCGCGCCTCGGCCTCATAGGAATTGACCGGTTTGCTATCATAAGTGCGTCCGCCGGGGTGGGCGACGTGATAGACGCAGCCGCCCAGCGAGCGGCCGTTCCAGGTATCGATCAGATCAAACGTCAGCGGCGCATGAACCGGTGTCGTAGGGTGCAGCCCGGAGGCCGGCTGCCAGGCCTTGAAGCGGACGGCCGCGACCGCTTCTCCCGAACGGCCGGTTTCCGTCATCGGCATCCGCCGGCCGTTGCAGGTGACGACGTGGCGACCTTCGACAAAGCCAGAGGCCTTGACCTGCAACCGCTCCACCGATGAATCGACATAGCGCACGGTGCCGCCGGCCGAGCCCTCTTCGCCGAGAACGTGCCACGGCTCCAGCGCCTGCCGCACTTCCAGCGCGACGCCGCCATGGTGCACCCGGCCGAACACTGGAAACCGGAATTCAAGCTGCGCGGCATACCAATCCGGCGAAAAATCGTAACCGGATTGTTTTAGCTCCGTGAGCACGCCCAGAAAGTCTTCCCAGAGGAAATGCGGCAGCATGAAGCGGTCGTGCAACGTCGTGCCCCAGCGCACGAATTTGCCTTGCTGCGGCTCGCGCCAGAGCTTTGCGATCAACGCCCGGATCAGCAATTGCTGCGCGAGAGACATGCGGGGGTCCGGCGGCATTTCCAATGCACGGAATTCGACCAACCCAAGCCGGCCGGTCGGGCCATCGGGAGAATAGAGCTTGTCGATGCAGATCTCGGCGCGATGGGTATTGCCGGTGATATCGACCAGGATGTGCCGGAATAGCCGATCCACCAGCCACAGCGGCGCCTTGATTCCCGGCGGCGGCACGTGGGCCAGCGCGATCTCAAGTTCATGGAGGCCGTCGTGGCGCGCTTCGTCGATACGCGGCGCCTGGCTGGTCGGACCGATGAACATGCCGGAGAACAAATAAGACAGCGACGGATGCCGCTGCCAGTACAGCACCAGGCTCTTCAGCAAGTCCGGACGGCGCAGGAACGGTGAATCCGCAGGCATAGAACCGCCGACCACCACATGATTGCCGCCGCCGGTGCCGGTGTGGCGGCCGTCGACAAGATATTTGTTGGCACCGAGGCGACACTGCGCGGCGTCCTCGTAAAGGCCCAAGGTGATATCGACAGCGTCGCGCCAGCTTGCCGCCGGCTGGATATTGACCTCGATCACGCCGGGATCGGGCGTCACCTTGATGACCTCGACACGCGGGTCGAACGGCGGCGGATAGCCCTCGACATGCACCTGCATCTGCAATTCCTCGGCGGTCGCCTCGACCGCCGTGATCAATTCCAGATAGTCTTCGAGCTTCTCCACCGGCGGCATGAATGCGCACAAAATGCCGTCGCGGATCTCGATCGACATCGCGGTGCGCACGCCGCCGCCCTTGAGCTGCTGCTCCTGCACCTCCTGATGCGGCGCGGTTTCGGACGGCGCCGTCCCGTCGTACACCGGCAATGTGTCGCGCGGCTCCAGCGGGTCCTGCTCCACGATATAGGGATATTCCTGCGCCGGAATGTGCGGCAACGAGGCGATCGGCAGTCGCAGCCCCAACGGGGAATCGCCCGGCGTGAGAAACAGATTGCCGCGCCGCAATTTCCAGCGCTCGCTGCGCCAGCGTCCGGCGTCGGCGTTCCAGCGCTGGATCGGCAAGACGAAACCCTTGGGGACGTTGAGGCCCTGGTCGAATACCCGCGCCATCCGCGAGCGCTCTTCCGGATCGGACAATCTGGAATCGCTCGGATCGACATTCGGCGGCAACGCCGCTTCCTTCTGCAGCCAATGGCCCGGGTCTTCGAACGCGGGCATGATGAACTCGGAATCGACGCCGAGTTTTTTTGCGGCACCTTCCGCAAAGCGTTCGGCGTCTTCAATCCTGGCCTTGCGCCGGGTCTCGATCGTCGCGATCAGATCGGAATTCTTCCAGATCGGCACGCCGTCCTTGCGCCAATAAAGACCGAACGCCCAGCGCGGCAGGCTTTCGCCTGGATACCATTTGCCCTGCCCGTAATGCAGCAGGCCGCCGGGCGCGAACCGTGTCCGCAAGCGTCGAATAAGATCGTCGGCAAGGCCGCGCTTGGTCGGTCCAACCGCGGCGATGTTCCATTCCGGCGATTCCAGATCGTCGACCGAAACGAAGGTCGGTTCGCCGCCCATCGTCAGTCGTACGTCGCCCGCCTTCAAATCGGCATCGACCTGCTCGCCTAACCTGTCGAGAAGCGCCCAGGAATCGTCGGAGAACGGTTTTGTAATTCGCGGCGCTTCGCGGATCCGCCTGACGTTCATCTCGAAGCCGAATTCGACGTTGGCAAACCCGGCGCTGCCACTGATCGGCGCCGCCGTGCGATAATGCGGAGTGGCAGCGACGGGAATGTGCCCCTCGCCGGTCAGCATGCCCGAGGTGACGTCGAACCCGATCCAGCCCGCACCGGGCAGATAGACTTCGGCCCAGGCGTGCAAATCGGTAAAATCGTTCTCGATCTCGCGCGGTCCTTCCACGGGATCGATATCGGGGCGCAATTGAATGAGGTAGCCCGAGACGAAGCGGGCGGCTAGCCCGAGATGGCGCAGGATTTGAATCAACAGCCACGCCGAGTCACGGCACGATCCGGCACCCGCGGCCAACGTCTGCTCGGGCGTCTGGACGCCCGGCTCCATGCGGATGATGTAGCGAATTTTCTTCTGCAGTTGCGCGTTGAGCTCGACCAGGAAATTCACCGTGCTGGTGGCCTCGCGGGGAATATCGGCGAGATATTTCAAAAACAGCGGCCCGGGCTCGATGGTCGCAAGATAGGGCGCGAGTTCGGTCTTGAGATCGTTGGTATAGGCGAAGGGAAAACCGTCGGCGTAGGGCTCGACAAAGAAATCGAACGGATTGATCACGGTCATCTGCGCCGTGAAATCGACCTCGATCCTGAGCTCGGTGGCCTTTTCCGGGAAGACAAAGCGCGCCAGCCAGTTGCCCTGCGGGTCCTGCTGCCAGTTCACGAAATGGTTCGATGGGGTAACCTTGAGCGAATAGCTCAGGATCGGGGTGCGCGTGTGCGGTGCCGGGCGCAGGCGAATGGTTTGAGGGCCGAGATCGATCGGACGATCATACTTGTAGTGCGTGACGTGATGTAGCGCGACGAAGATCGACACGGGCAAGCCACTCCAGCAGCTTTTTTAAGCAGAACACTGGTTCCGGCTGACATCAAGCACTAACAACGGGCAAGGGTTGCCCAGGAACTATCCGCATGTCGTCCCGGCGAATTCAGGAATGAGCGCGGTTTGTCGCCCTCAACGGCTAGCGGCCGATCGCACCTGATACCTGCGAAGCGAGCGACTCAGCGAGCATATGGTAGCCCTCCGGGGTTAAATGCTGGCCGTCGGGCTGGTGTGGCAATCCGCGCAGCATGCCGTTTCCGAGCATGATCACCGGGATGCCTCGGGCGCTCAGGCGACTTTGAATATCCGCCGTGCGATCAGCCCGGCCCTTACGCCGATCATTGCCGCCGGGCTGCAAAATAACGGCACTCGTCCCGTTCGGCACGGCCCGGTCCAAGCGTCCCAACATCCCTTCCGTAGTATCGCCGTTAATGCCGGCGTTCACCACATGGACGTTCGACCCTTTCGCCCGCAATATCGCTTCGAGTTGCGCGGGATAAGCCTGATTACGCGCCACTCCCTTGCCATAAGTATTGCTCGCACCAAGGGCCACGATTGTTGCGGCGTCAGCCGATACAATGCCGATATTCAACATTGCAAGTAATGCCAAGCACCCAAGAGTCACGAACCGAATCGCGCGCGATCTCATGTTTCCTCCCTTAAAGGCCACTTCGCAGGGCTGACATCGTCCGCCGTAAATGGCCTCACCCGTTGAAGGCAAAACAATCGATGATCTCGCCACATATCACATTGTCGCGCCAAGCACCCAGGGCGCGAATTCCGCGCCGCCGAAATCGAAGCTCTCGCTCTTGGTCGGCTGTCCGGAGGCTGTCTTCAGCATCAGGTCGAAAATGCGCTGGCCGCATTGCTGCACGGTTTCCTCGCCGTCGAGGATGGTGCCGCAATTGACGTCCATGTCGTCTTCCATGCGCTTGTACATCGCCGAGTTGGTCGCAAGCTTGATCGAGGGTGCGGGCTTGCAGCCGAACACGCTGCCGCGGCCGGTGGTGAAGCAGACGAGATTGGCGCCCCCGGCCACCTGCCCGGTCGCCGCCACCGGGTCGTAGCCCGGCGTATCCATGAAGACAAAACCCTTCTTGGTGACGGCTTCGGCGTAGTTCACCACATCCACCAGATTGGTGCTGCCGGCCTTGGCCATCGCGCCGAGCGACTTTTCCAGGATCGTGGTGAGCCCGCCGGCCTTGTTGCCGGGGCTTGGATTGGCGTTCATCTCGGCGCCCTCGCGCTCGGTGTATTCTTCCCACCAGCGCATCAGCGCCACCAGTTTTTCGCCGACCTCGCGGCTGACCGCACGGCGTGTCAACAGATGCTCTGCGCCATAGGTCTCAGGCGTCTCCGACAGGATCACGGTGCCGCCGTGCCGGACCAGCAGATCGCTCGCGGCACCCAGCGCCGGATTGGCGGAAACGCCTGAATAACCGTCGGAACCGCCGCATTGCAGCGCCACCGTCAACTCGCTCGCCGACACCGGTTCGCGCTTCACATTGTTTGCCTCAGCGAGCGCCTCGCGCACAAAGGCTACGCCGGCTTCGACGGTCTTGCGGGTGCCGCCGATTTCCTGAATTTCCAGTTCGCGCAGGCGGCCTGCGAGCTTCTGCTCTTTCATCAGGCCGCCGATCTGGTTGACCTCGCAGCCCAGGCCGAGCACGATCACGGCAGAAAAATTGGCATGCCGCGCGTAGCCGCCAAGCGTCCGGCGCAGCACCGTGAGCGGTTCGTCCTGCGTCATGCCGCAGCCGGTCTTGTGGGTCAGCGCGACCACGCCATCGACATTGGGGAAATCGGCCAGTGGGTTGTCGTGCGTGAACGGATTCTTCTTGAAGACATCCGCGACCATGCCGGCGACATGCGCGCTGCAATTCACCGAGGTGAGGATGCCGATATAGTTGCGCGTCGCCACCCGCCCATCGGGGCGGCGGATGCCGTCAAAGGTCGCGGGCAGATCGAAGTTTGGCGTCGCCGTGACGTCGACGCCGAACGCGTAGTCCTTGGCGAAATCGCCCATGCCGCAGTTCTGGGTATGGACATGCTGGCCCGGCGCAATCGGCGCGGTCGCGAAGCCGATGATCTGGCCGTAGCGGCGGATCGGCTCGCCGATCGCGATCGAGCGGATCGCAACCTTGTGGCCCGCCGGAATCCGTTCCACCGTGGTGACGCCGTCGGCCACGACCATGCCGGGCGGCAGGCTCGAGCGCGCGATCAGCACGCCATCATCGGGATGCAGTCGAATGACGGGTGCTGGGGTCATATCGGTGTCTCCTTTTCTCGCTTTCACCTCTCCCCGTTCTTTACGGGGAGAGGTCGGACTGCGAAGCAGTCCGGGTGAGGGGCAAGGCACAATGTCAAACGCGACCACAGAACTCGCGGAAAGAAGCCCCTCACCCCGACCCTCTCCCCGCGAAAAGCGGGGCGAGGGAGAAGGAAGTCACGCCTTGCCGCCGGAATCCTTGCGGGTCTGCGCGACCTGCATCTTGGCGTAGGTCATCATCAATCCGCTTTCGTTCGACAGCGTCACGAGTTTGAAGCCCATATCGATCGCGCGCACCGCGCCCTCGGCGCCACTGCAGTGAATGCCGGGATAGAGACCGCGCTTGCCGCACTCCTTCACGATCTTCTCATAGATCTTCAGGATCTCCGGCTCGTTGCGGTCAAGCTTGGGCACCAGCCCATAGGACAAGCCGAGGTCGGAGGGACCGATATAAACGCCGTTGATGCCCTCGACGTCGAGGATCGATTCCATGTTCTCGACCGCCGTCTTGGTTTCCATCATCGGGAGCAACACAATCTCGTCGTTTGCGGTGGCCTGATAGGTGCCGGCCGAACCGTACATGCCGGAACGGATCGGTCCGTTCGAGCGCGTGCCGCGCGGCGGATATTTGGAGTAGGCGACGAGCTTTTGGGCCTCCTCCTTGGTGTTGACCATCGGACAGATCACACCGTAGGCGCCGCCGTCGAGCACCTTGCCGATGATGCCCGGCTCGTTCCAGGGCACGCGGACCATCGGCGTTACGGGATGGCCGTTCATCGCCTGGAAGCATTGCACCATCGACAGGTAGTCCTGCACGCCGTGCTGCATATCGACGGTGACGCTGTCGAAGCCGCATTGCGCGATCACCTCGGCGGAAAATCCCGAAGGAATCGCAAGCCAGGCGTTCACCACGGCCTTGCCCGAGGCCCATACTTTTTTGACATTGTTTGTTGCCACTGTGTTTCCTTCCTTCTGTCCAGACCAGCCGTCATTGCCTCGCTACGCTCGCCGCACTGACGGCAAAAATCATGCAGTTGCCCGCTGTATGCTCGCCTCGCTCACGCCGACTTCGCGGGCGGTATTCACTATCGCCGCCCAGGTATCGTCAGGCAAGGGCACACCGTTTTTGGTGCGCTCGGCGCGCATTTTTGCTTCCGGCTCG
>WNGI01005748.1_pt1 | contig 13175 bp, 14 predicted proteins | sample 5400621 | NCBI WGS metagenome assembly WNGI01 (sample SAMN13153374, study PRJNA577476) | soil metagenome | isolation source: 20 cm soil or saprolite under Garry oak tree replicate 1 | place: USA:California | collected 2016-06-15
CGCCACGCGCTCGTCATCGACCGGAGCGATTGCACCCTCTACGAGCTGTTCGCGGCCCGCTGGAACGGCGGGGACCCGAAGGCCGGCAGCGGTGCGATCTTCCACCTAACCGGTCCGAAGGCGAAGCGGCTGCGACCGGCGGGATGGACGAGCGCGGATGCGGCCGGACTTCCGATCTTCGCCGGGTTGTTGCGCTACGACGAGGTGAAGGCCGGCTCCGTTGATCATGCGATTCGGATGACGGTCGGATGCACGCACGACACCTACCTGTGGCCCGCACGACACGCGGCGGGCACGACCGATCGCCGATGTCCGCCGATGGGTGCCCGGTTCCGACTCCGTGCCTCGTTCGATATCGGTCGGTTCGGCCCGAAGGTGCGGGTCGTGCTCCGGGCGATGAAACGGTACGGGTTGATCGTCGCCGATAACGGCAGCGATTGGTACTTCCAGGGAGCCGTCGATCCCCGGTGGACCTACCGCTTCGTCGACCAGCTGAAGCGGATCCCGGCGAGCGCCTTCGTCGCCGTCGACGAGCACGCCTGCAGGGTCGGGAGAGCGTCGGCAGCGTTCGCGTACGGGCCCGGCTGTCCGGCGCCTTGATCAGGTCCGCAGACCGAGGAAGTTCTCGACGATCCGCGGTCCCTCGGGCGTCAGGATCGATTCCGGATGGAACTGAACGCCGTACCGGGGGAGTTCGCGATGTTGGGCGCCCATGACCAGCCCGTCTTCGGTCCACGCGGTGAGCTCGAGCACCTCGGGCAGGGTCCGGTCGACGACCAGGGAGTGATAGCGCCCCGCTTCGAACGGCACCGGGACGCCCGCGAGGATGCCTCGTCCCTCGTGGAACACGAGGGATGCCTTCCCGTGGACGGGCTCGGTACGGCCGATGGTTCCTCCCGATCCCATCCCCAGCGCCTGATGGCCGAGACACACCCCGAGAACGGGTATCTCGTCGGGCAGTTGGGCAAGCAGCTCGGTGAAGACCCCCGCATCGCGCGGATGCCCGGGTCCTGGAGAGAGCACGACCGCCTCAGGGCGCAGCGCGAGCAGCTCCGTGGTCGGTCGCTCGTCGGACTTCACGACCCGTGTCTCTCGACCCAGGCTCTCGATCAGCTGAACGAGGTTGAAGGTGAAACTGTCGTAGTGATCCACCACGAGGATCATGCGGCGGACGGTATCATGCGGCCTGGTCGAACCTGGCCCGAGCGCCCCGAGTGGATGCGACGAGAGGATGCGGCAACATGACCGGAACGCGACAGGGCATGGTGCTCTCGATCGTTGTGCCGGTGTGGGGCAAACGCCACGACCTCCCCCGCCTGCTTCCCGCGTTGCAACGGGCGCTCGACGGCGTCGAGCCTCGTTCGGAGATCCTCGTCTGCACGACGGACCCATCGCTGCATCGCATCGTGGAGGCGGCAGGGGCCGTGTTCGTCGAGTCCAAGCGGGCCGGGTACGGCGACATCCTCCAGACCGGGATCGAGGCGGCGCAGGGTGATCGCGTCATCACGATGGACGCGGACTTCGCGTACGCGGCGGACTTCGTGCCCATCATCTGGGCGCATCGCGACGACGCCGAAGTGGTGATCGGATCGAGGTACGTCCGCGGCGCCGTCGCGGAGATGGGCTTCAGCCGTCGGACCGCGAGTCGGCTGCTCAACTGGGTCTATCGCTTCGGGCTTTCCGTTCCGTTCCGCGACCTCTCGAGCGGGTTCCGTCTCTACCGTCGACGGGTGCTCCTCGACATCAAGCCGCTCGAGGCGCACGGGCTCGACATCCTTCCCGAGATCATCGTGAAAGCGCAATGCCAGGGCTGGCGGGTGATCGAGGTCCCCTTCTGGTACCGCGGCGCGGAGCCATGGAACCGTGTGCGCATGGTGCAGTTCGGGCTCGCGTACCTCGAAACGCTCGGGCGACTCCTGAGCCTCAGGAACTCCGTCCGCGCGGCGGATTACGACAATCGTGCCTTCGACTCATGGATCCCGCTCCAGCGCAGCTGGCAGCGCCGGAGGTTCGAGGTCGTCCACTCGTTCATGGGACCGCAGGCGAGTCGTTCGACCCTCGACATCGGCTGTGGCTCCAGCCGGATCGTGCAGACCTTGCCGGGCGTGGTGGGCATGGATCTCGGGATGCACAAGCTCCGTTGGCTCCGCGCTCCCGGCCGCCACCTGGTCCAGGGCTCGCTGACGCGCCTCCCCTTCGCCGACGGCGCCTTCGACACCGTCATCTGCTCCGAGGTGATCGAGCACATCCCGCGTGACCAGGTCCATCTGGAAGAGCTCGTCCGCGTCGTCGCCCCCGGGGGTCTGTTGATCCTGGGAACGCCCGACTACAGCCGCAGGCGTTGGCTGTTCCTGGAATGGCTCTACGGCAAGGTCTTCCCCAACGGGTACGTCAAGGAGCACATCAATCGATACACCCGGGCCGGGCTCCAAGGGGACCTGGAGGCGCTGGGTCTCAGCATCCAGAACCTCCGCTACGTCGGCGGGTCCGAGATGATCTTCTCGGCGCGCGTCCCGGGGGCGGCCTCACACGCCGTCGCCGCGGGTTGAACCGGGCGCCACGGCCGGGATCAGCGCCGACGCCTTCGCCTTCGTTTCGCGAAGCTCGGTCTCCGGGTCGGAGTCGGCCACGACGCCCGCACCGGTTTGAACGGACGCGGACCCGTCCGTGACCACGACGGTCCTGATCGTGATGCAGAAGTCGAGATCTCCGGCGAAGGTCAGGTATCCGACGGCCCCCGCGTAGGCGCCGCGGGCGTCCGGCTCGTGTTCGGCGATCAGTTCCATCGCCCGGCGTTTCGGCGCCCCGGTCACGGTTCCGGCCGGGAACGTGACCGCGAGCGCGTCGAAGGGCTCCATGTCCTGTCGGAGGTCGCCCTCGACCGTCGAGACGATGTGCATCACACGGGAGAACCGCTCCACCTGCATCAGCTCGGTCGGGCGAACGGTGCCGGGCTCGCAGACACGCCCGAGGTCGTTGCGTGCCAGGTCGACCAGCATGGCGTGCTCGGCGCGCTCCTTGGGGTCGGCGAGCAGCTCGTGCTCGAGGAGGCGATCGCTGACGTCGGACCGCCCGCGAGGGCGAGTGCCGGCGATCGGTCTCGCGGTGACACGCCGTCCCTCCACGCGGACGAGCGGCTCGGGGGAGGATCCGGCGAGCTCCATCCCCAGCATGCGGAGGTAGAACATGTACGGCGCGGGGTTCGAGACCCGGAGGCGGCGATAGATCGGCAGCCCACCGTCGGCCGCGTCGAAGGCGACACGGCGCGAGGGAACCGCCTGGAAGATGTCTCCTGCGAGGATGTGCTCCTTGAAGCTCGACACGATCCGGCGGTACCGGTCGTCCTGCATGTTGGCCTCGCCGTCGCTGTCGCCTGCACCGGCGGCGCCCATCAGCGGGAGCCCCGAGGCGCGCGCGAGCTTGCCGGCCAGCTCCCCGAGCGCCTCGATCGCGTCGTCGTACCCGCCGGCCGGGACGTGAGCGACGAGCACGAGTCGCTGTCGCCAGTGGTCGAAGACGACGGCTCGATCGATCAGGAGGAATCCGATCGGCGGGCACGGAGCTTCCCTCGGATGCGGCACCGGGTGCCCGTCGAGGAGCGTCGCCGCCTCGTAGGACGCGTACCCCATGAGCCCTCCCGTGATGGGGGGTAAACCGTCGAGCCGGGGCGCGCGCAGCCGGTGCACCGCAGCGCGAAGGGCCTCGCGAGGCGTCAGCCGCCGCGAGGGCTCACCCGTGGGGAGCTCCCGCGCGACGTCGCGCAGATGCAGCCCGCCGTCGTCGACGACGATGATCGCCGCGGGATCGCCTGCCACGAAGGAGTACCGACCCCACCGCTCGGAACGCTCGACCGACTCGAGCAGGATCCCCGGCCCGTCCTCTGCCACGGCGGGGAACGCCGACACGGGGGTGGCCACGTCGGCGAGCAGCTCGGCCCACACCGGCACGAGCGGCCAGTCCGCCGCGAGCCGGTCGAAAGCCTCCCGATCGGGTCGTACCACCAACGGGTGGTCCATGCTGCCTCCCGGAAGACGCGGAACCCCGGACCGCGCATCGGTCCGGGGCGCGCGATGGTCGCACGGACGCGCCGGGCGCGTCAACGCGCGCGCCAGCACGGACGCGCCGAACGTGTCAACGCACCGGCGTGATCCATCGAACGAGGCGACGGCTATACTCGTGTTCGTACGAGGAGTCGTTGCACGAGCCGGAGGTGGGCGCGCGCCCACCTTTCGCTTGTAGGGGGATGATCGGGTGGATGCGGGATGGATGGTGCGCCCCGTCGTGGAAGAGGCTGGGCTGGACCTGGTCGACGTGTCGTATCACGGTGCTCGAGGTCGTCGGGTCCTGCGCATCACCGTCGATCGCGAAGGCGGCGTCGACCTGGAGACCATCGCCACGATCTCGGAGAAGCTCACGCGTCGCCTGGATCTGGAGGACTTCGGTGAAGGGGCGTACCAGCTCGAGGTGAGCTCACCCGGCCTGGAACGAGCCCTTCGGGGGGCTGCACAGTTCGCGCGGTGCGTCGGTTCGCGGGTGGAGGTCAGGACCATCGAGCCCGTCGAGGGCTCGTCGGTGCACGTCGGGACACTGGTGGCGGCCGACGAACGGGGGATCGACGTCGAGGTCGACGGGACGGTGCGACGCCTCGAGCAGCGGCAGATCGCAACGGCGCGTACGGTCGTGGATTGGGCCGCCGAGCTGAAGGGAACGCACGCTTGAACGCCGAGATGATCGCGGCGCTCCGGGAGCTGGAGCGGGAGAAGGGTATCGCCTTCGACACGATCCTCCAGGGACTGGAGGAGGCGATGGCCGCTGCGTACAAGTCGGCATGGAAGCAGGAGCATCCGGACGCGGACGACGACTTCGTCGGGTTCCGCGCCGAGATCGACCCGGAGACCGGTGAGATGCGGATGTTCCAGCAGCAGCTCGAAGAGGTCGAGGCCGAGGACGGGGAGACCCTGGTGATGAAGGTCCTTTCCGAGGAAGAGGTGACGGTCACCGACGACTTCAAGGGCCGGATCGGCGCGCAGACCGCCAAGCAGGTGATCTTCCAGAAGCTGCGTGACGCCGAGCGTGAGATGACCTACGAGGAGTTCGCCGGGCGCGAGGGCGACGTCGTCACCGGCATCGTCCAGCAGTCCGAGCGACGCTACACGCTGCTCGATCTGGGGAAGGTGGAGGCGCTCGTCCCACAGGCCGAGCAGGTTCCGTCCGAGCCGTATCGAAGCGGCGAGCGGCTCAAGGCATACATCACGGAGGTCCGCCGGGGAGCGAAGGGACCACAGATCGTCGTCAGTCGCACCCACCCGGGACTCCTGAAGAAGCTGTTCGAGCTGGAGGTCCCCGAGATCGCGGACGGGGTCGTCGAGATCAAGGCGGTCGCCCGCGAGCCAGGCCATCGGTCGAAGATCGCGGTGTGGTCGAACGAACCCGCCGTCGATCCGGTGGGCGCATGCGTCGGTCCGAAAGGCTCGAGGGTGCGCAACGTCGTGACGGAGCTCCGGGGCGAGAAGATCGACGTGGTGCCCTGGTCGGAGAACCCGAGCGAGTTCGTCGCGAACGCGCTCCAGCCGGCGAAGGTGCGGGAGGTTCGGGTGGATCCCGACACGCAGACCGCACAAGTGATCGTGCCCGACTACCAGCTCTCCCTCGCGATCGGGAAAGAGGGTCAGAACGCTCGCCTGGCGGCCCGCCTGACCGGATGGCGGATCGATATCAAGTCGGAGACCCAGGCCACGGCCGTCCCGGAGGCTCCCGCGGGGGCCTAGGGGTGCCTCGGCATCACGAGCCGCAGCGCTCGTGCGCCGGCTGCGGCGGAAGGACGGGGCGATCGGCGCTCCTTCGCATCGCGCGAGGTCCGGACGGAGCCGTCGTCGCCGACCGATCCGGCCTGCTGCCGGGTCGCGGGGAGTACGTCCACCTCGCGTCGGCGTGCGTCGAACGCGCGATCCGCCGAGGGTGGTTCGCTCGGGCGCGTCGCTCGGGTGGAGGTCCGGAGGAAGCACGTAAGCTACGAGAGGCTGTCGAAGGAGTGCAAGGGAACGGATGAGGGTTCACGAACTGGCCAAAGAGCTCGGCGTCACCAGCAAGGAACTGCTGGAGACGCTGGAACAGATGGGGGTGAGCGGCAAGTCCGCGTCGTCCAGCGTGCCCGAGGACATCGTTCCTCGCCTGCGCGCGTCCGGGGGCAAGGCAACGGCGGCGCCACCCAAGCCCCGTGAGGTCTTGGAGCCGCCGCCGCAGCCGCGGCGCGCGAAGCCCAAGCGTGCTGCGACGCCGGCCAAGCCGGCTACATCGGCACCGGCGGTCACCCCGGCGCCGGCTGCCGCCGAAGCGCCCGCCCCGGCTCGCGCGCCGGCGCGCAAGCGCGCGCCCGAGAAACCCCCGGAGCCGGTCGCACCGTCGGGCCCTGTGCTGCAGGTCGTGCACGGAGCCACTCCCCAGGTCATCGCCGAGAAGCTGGACCGGTCCCCGGCCGAGATCGTGAAGATCCTCTTCATGGCGGGCGAGATGGCCACGGCGACGACGTCGTTGACCGATGACTCGATCCGGGTGATCGCAGAAGAGCTCGGCTACACGGCGGACATCGTCGGGATCGAGGACGAGCTCAAGATCGAGGAACAGGCGGACGAGGCGGCGGACCAGGGAGCGCTGGTTCCGCGGGCTCCGGTGGTGACCATCATGGGGCACGTCGACCACGGGAAGACGAAGCTCCTGGACGCGATCCGGTCCACCGACGTGGTGGCGGGCGAGTTCGGGGGGATCACCCAACACATCGGTGCGTACCAGGCGCACGCGGGCGACCGCGAGATCACCTTCATCGACACGCCGGGCCATGAGGCCTTCACGGCGATGCGCGCTCGCGGCGCAGGGGTGACCGACATCGTCGTGCTGGTGGTCGCCGCGGACGACGGAGTGATGCCACAGACCGTAGAAGCACTCGACCACGCGAAGGCCGCGAACGTCCCGATCATCGTCGCCGTCAACAAGGTCGACAAGGAGGAGGCGGACCCCAACCGCGTCCGGACGCAGATGGTCGAGCGTGGGGTCGTCCCCTCCGAGTGGGGCGGAGACTACGAGTTCGTCGACGTGTCCGCGAAGACGAACAACAACCTCGACGCGTTGCTCGAGACGATCCTCGTGGTCGCCGACCTCGAGGAGTTGAAGGGTGATCCCACCGGCCGGGCCCGCGGGACCGTGCTCGAAGCGCACCTCGACAAGGGTCGGGGACCGGTCGCGACCGTACTGGTGCAGAAGGGCACGCTCGAGGTCGGCGATGCGTTGATCGCAGGCACCGCGTATTGCCGGATCCGCGCGATGCAGGATGAGAACGGTCGTTCCGTGGAGATCGCGGGCCCGTCGAAGCCGGTGCAGATCCTCGGCTGGAGCCACGTGCCGAGCGCCGGGGACGACTTCCGCGAGGTCGACGACGAGCGTGAGGCTCGCCACATCGCGGAAGAGCGCGAGGCCAAGACGCGCCAGGCAGAGCTCGTCACGGCGAGACGCAAGACACTCGAGGACCTGATGCGCGAGACGGGGCGGGCCGAGGTGATCGACCTCAACCTGATCGTGAAGGCCGACGTGCAGGGGTCCGTTCAGGCGCTCGAGGACTCGCTGCTCAAGCTTCCGCAGGAAGAGGTCAGGGTCAACATCGTTCGAGCAGGCGCCGGCGGCATCACGGAGAACGACGTCACGCTCGCGATGGCGTCCGACGCGATCATCGTCGGGTTCAACGTGCGCCCGTCGGCAGGAGCGCGCGAGCTCGCCGAGGCCGAGGGCGTCGACATCAGGACGTACAAGGTGATCTACGACGCCATCGACGACATCAAGCTGGCGCTGTCCGGTCTGTTGAAGCCGGAACAACGCGAACGCATCCTCGGAGAGGCCGAGGTCCGTCAGACGTTCCGGGTGCCGAAGCTCGGGGTCGTTGCTGGCTCCTACGTGCGCAGCGGGGTGATCCGTCGCCACGCCTCCGTGCGGTTGGTGCGCGACGGTGTGATCGTGTACGACGGCAAGATCGGGTCCCTGCGTCGCTTCAAGGATGATGCGGCGGAGGTCCGCGAGGGGTTCGAGTGCGGCATCGGTCTGGAGAACTATCAGGACGTCAAGGAGGGCGACATCATCGAGGCCTACGAGGTCGAAGAGTTCGCCCGATCCATCTGAGGCGGCCGTGCTGGTCGCACTCGAGCGCTTCGATCTGCGGATCCCCGGCTGTCGATCGCTGAAGCAGAAGCGTCACGTCCTGACGACGCTCACAGCCGCCATCCGGCAGCGGTTCCCCGTGAGCGTGGCCGAGGTCGATCACCAGGACCTCTGGCAACGAGCGGCGATCGCGGTGGCCGCCGTCGGCTCGGACCAGCATCATCTCCGTCGGGTGATGCACGAGGTCGAGAAGCTCGTCGAACGGTGGGAGGGAACCGACGTGCTGGACGCCGAACTGCAGCTCGTGTGGCCCGAAGATTGAGGGACGCCGGGTACGCTGGTCCCATGCCGCAAGGACCCCGAACGGAACGCGTCGGCGAGGGGTTCCGTGAGATCCTCGCCGAGGCGATCCACAAGCTGAAGGACCCGAGGATCGGCTTCGTCACGATCACCGGTGTCAAGGTGTCCCACGATCTGCGGGTGGCGTGGGTCTATTTCACGGTCCTCGGCGACGACGCGGCGAAGGCGGGCTCGCGGGCGGCGCTGCGGTCCGCGACCCCACACCTGCGGCACGAGCTGGGACGCCAGATCCGACTCAAGACCGTCCCAGAGCTCCGCTTCGAAGAAGACGACACGCTCGAGACCGGTGAGCGGATCGATCGCATCATCGACCGGCTGCATCACGAGGAAGGGGCTTCGCATGACTCCTGAGGAGCTCTCGCGTGCCGCCCAGGTGCTGCGTGATGCCGACCACGTTGCGATGGCGTGCCATGTGAACCCCGACGCAGACGCTCTCGGGTCGATGCTCGGGCTCGCGCACCACCTCGTCGCACGCGGTACCGAGGTCACCTGCTCGTTCCCCAACAATCCGCCCCACCTGCCCCGGTGGGCCGACATGCTTCCCGGTCTCGAGCTGTTGGTGCCGCCCAACCGCTTCCCGCGGTCGCCCGCCCTGATGGTGACGTGCGACTGCGCGTCGTTCGATCGCTTGGGGATGCTCGAGCCCGCCGCGGACGCGGCGAAGGAGCTGATCTGGATCGACCATCACCGGTCGAATGACGGCAGCGGAACGATCCGACTGGTCGATCCCGATGCATCCTCGACGTGCGAACTGGTGGCGAGGCTGATCGACGAGATCGGCGGAGAGCTGACGCGTGAGTCGGCGCTCTGTCTGTACGCCGGTCTCGTGACGGATACCGGCCGGTTCCAGTACGAGGCCGTGACGTCACAGACCCTGCGGCTCGCCGCACGCCTCCGCGAGCACGATTTCGATCACGCGCGGCTGTCCCAGGTGCTCTACGAGGACAACGGTGCGGCGTACCTCCGGTTGGTGGGTCGCGCGTTGAGCAGGCTCCAAGAGGTGCCGGAGGCGGGATTGGTGTGGACCTACCTCACCCAGGGCGACCTCGCGGCGGCCGGGGTGGGGCCGGGTGACACCGACGACCTGATCGACGTGCTCCGGACCGCCCGGGAAGCCGATGTCGCGGCCCTGCTCAAGCAGCAGCGAGACGGCCGGTTCAAGGTGAGCGTGCGCTCACGCGGAGGGCACGACCTGGCGGTGGCCGCCGCCGCCTTCGGCGGCGGCGGCCACCGCCTCGCCGCGGGCTTCACCAGCGAACACGGGCCCGCCGGGACGATCGAGCGTCTGGTGCAGGTCCTTCGAGGGCTCCCGGTCTCGTCGTGAGCTCGCGGGCGATCGACGGGCTGCTCCTGATCGACAAGCCGGCGGGGATCACCTCGCACGATGCCGTCGCGATCGTCCGACGAGCCGCGGGAGGATCGAAGGTCGGGCACGCGGGGACGCTCGACCCCATGGCGACCGGGCTCCTCGTCCTGGGGCTCGGTCGGGCGACGCGGCTGCTCCGGTTCCTGGGTGACCTCCCGAAGACCTACGAGGGGACCTTCCGCCTCGGGGTCGAGACGTCCACCCTCGACGCGGAGGGCGACGTGACCCGGGAGTCCCGGGTCGCGGTGACCGACGCCGAGATCGCTCGGGCGATGGCGGCGACGCTCGGCGAGTCGTCGCAACGGCCGCCGGCGTTCAGCGCCGTGAAGGTCGGCGGACGCAAGCTGTACGATGCGGCGCGACGGGGCGAGATGCTCCGGGCGGAGCCCCGCACGATCCGCGTCGACCGTTTCGACCAGATCGCGCGCACCGGCGTGGACGTCGACTTCGTGGCCGTGGTGAGCGGCGGCACATACGTCCGGGTCCTCGCGGCCGACGTCGGGTCGGCGCTCGGGTGCGGCTCGCACCTCACGCGTCTGCGACGGACAGCGATCGGTTCGTTCGCCGTCGGAGACGCGGAGCCACCGGGCGAGGTCGCAGATCTCCTCCCCGTCGAACGGGCCGTCGCGCACCTTCCTCGCCTGGAGCTGGAGCCGGAGGAAGCCCGGGTCGCCCGGCACGGGAGCGTGCTTGGTCCGGCCGGGATCGAGGGACCGTACGCGGTGTTCGATCCGGACGGAGCCTTGGTCGCCATCTATCACGACGACGGGCCGAAGGCGCGTCCGGAGATGGTGCTCGCAAGCCTGGAGTAGGCTCAGCATCCATGTCGGAACCCAGGCCCCGCACGCGCCTGACCTGGAAGCGGGTCGTGGGCTACGTGATCTCGGTCGCGATCGTGGTCGCGATCTTCGCGTGGGCGATCCCGAAGTACGCCGACTACCACGATGTGCTCTCGGCGATCAGGACGCTGACGCCGCTCGAGCTCTGGACGCTCGTCGCTGCGACGATCTTCAACCTCGTGACCTACTGGTGGGCGAACCAGGCGGCCCTGCCGGGCATGGGCATCGGGAAGGCCGCGGTCCTGACGCAGACGACGACGTCGGTCGCGAACACGCTCCCGGCGGGTGGTGCGATCGCGATCGGGCTGACGTACTCGATCCTGGATTCGTGGGGGTTCACCGGCACGAACGTGGCCCTCTACGTGGGCGTGACCGGCATCTGGAACATCTTCACGAAGCTCGGGCTACCGATGCTCGCGCTGGTGTTCCTCGCGCTCAGCGGGCATCTGACCCCGGCGTACATCGTGGCCGCGGTCGTCGGGCTCGCGTTCCTCGGCGCCGCGGTGGTGCGGTCACGGGCTGGGGCGAGGGCGCGGCTCGGTTCCGCCGAGACACGATCGCGCTGGTCCGGTATCGATGGATCCGGTTGACGCTGTTCACGGTGTTGAGTCAGCTGGCCCTGTTCTTCGTGCTGTTGCTCTCGCTCCGGCACATGGGTGTCTCCGAGCACGACGTGTCGACCGCGGAGGCCTTCGCCGTGTTCGCCTTCTCGCGATTGCTCTCGGCGGTTCCGATCACGCCGGGTGGGGTCGGCCTGATCGACCTCGGCTACATCGGGGGACTGACCGCGTTCGACAGTCTCGAGAAGGCGCAGATCGTCGCTGCGGTGCTGCTGTTCCGCGCGCTCACGTACGGTATCCAGATCCCGATCGGCGGGTTCACCTACATCGTCTGGCGGGTGAAGTCGGACTGGCGGCGCCCGGCTGATGTGGCTGCGCAGCGGGAGCGGGTCAGCTACTTCCCCGCCTGAACCGGCGCGTCCGGCGCCTCCTCGGGTGGGGTCGGCTCCCTCCGGGCTCGGAAGAGCAGGTCACGGAACTCCGTGACCGCGGCCGCCCAGAAGATCGCGATGCCCGCACCGAGCAGCGTGCCGGCCACCACATCGGAGAACCAATGCGCCGCCAGGTAGACACGTGACATCGACATGACGAACGCGAACGTCACCGCCAACCACTCCCAGCGGCGCCGTCGCTCGCCGGCCGGGAAGAACGCGAGCACCAAAGCGACACTCGTCGCCGCGGCCGCGACCGCGTGACCGGATGGGAACGAGAACCCGGACGTGAGCACCAGCGAGAACGGTGGTCGACCGCGGTGGAACCACGACTTCAGCGTGGTGAGGACGATCTCGCTGGTGGCCCAGGTTATTGCGAACGCGAGGAACCGGGCCCAGCGCCGACGAAACGCGAGCACGAGGACCGCCGCGACCCTGACCGGGATCGTGACCACACCGCCGCCGATCACGTTCAGCACCTTGCAGATCCCCGTGAGCCAGGTGTTCCGAACGTCGACCATCCAGCCGTACATCGTGGTGTCGAACCTGCCGACGAAGCCAACCGTCGTCAGCGGGGCGGCCGCGGGCGGGTGACGGCCCACGAAGAAGAGCGAAGCGACGCAGCCGGCCAGCAAGGCGAGCGACCATACGAACGCCCGCCGATGGTTCGCGAGCATCTGCGGTTGCGCATTCACGAGGGGTCCTCGCACGGTGGTGCGTCGGCGCCGCAGAGGGTCTGGTGGAACTCGTCGCGGACGGCCGCAACGACGTCCGCGCGAGGCACGAACGAGAACGCGTCGTCCGCTCGGAGGGACAGGCTGGCCGGCACGCCGCTCGCGAAGTGGTGGTCGTACCGGACGCACCCACCCCCGAACACGACGGACCGCGTGCCCTGGAAGGGGTCAAGGCTGGTCGGCGCATCGAAGACGCGGGCCCCCGCCTCGTCCGGGGCGGGCACGACCTCGGGCGCGTCCCCCGGCTGGCCCGTCTTGGTGAGCCAGAAGCGTCCGCTCCTTCCCAGATGGTGCGGAAGCGGTGGTCGCTCGCCCGATGGGCGTCGATGCCGTCGCCCCGTGCCGAACCGTCCGTCACTCGCGGGTGGCAAGCCGACGCGAGACACGTCCGGGGGATCCATGGCGACCGACTCTAGCCCTGAGGCCTCACGTGTGCCGGGTGGGATGGGCGCGACCCACGATGCGGCGACGTCCGCGATCGAGCGGCCGGCCTGGGCCTCGGCGATTCGCTGTCCGCAGGGTTGCGGTCGTCAGCGGTGCGGAGACCGCATCCAGCGCTAGGGTCACGCCGGGCCCGAACCGCGTCAACACCTCCGCACGAAGGACCGCCATGACGTTCGCCGCGAGCTGGAGAGCATCGCGCGTTCGTAGACACGATCCGGGTCGGACCGCAACGCGAGCCTGAGCATGATGTTGGCGAGGGCGACCGCCTGGCGCCACGGCGACGGTCGGATCTCGAGACC
>WNGI01003957.1_pt1 | contig 13174 bp, 16 predicted proteins | sample 5400621 | NCBI WGS metagenome assembly WNGI01 (sample SAMN13153374, study PRJNA577476) | soil metagenome | isolation source: 20 cm soil or saprolite under Garry oak tree replicate 1 | place: USA:California | collected 2016-06-15
GTCGTCCCGACGCTCGAAGCGCTCAAGAAAGAGGGCGAGACCGGTCGCCGCAAGATCACCCAGTACACCCGGTACGCGACCCTGGGACTCGCCTTCTTTCAGGGGCTCGGAATCTCGATTGCGCTGGAAGCGCAGGCTGGATTGGTGGTCGACCCGGGTGTGGCCTTCCGCTTCCTCTCGGCGATCACGCTGGTGACCGGGACGATGTTCCTGATGTGGCTGGGCGAGCAGATCACGGAGCGGGGCCTGGGCAACGGGATTTCGCTGATCATCTTTGCCGGCATCGCCGCCGGCCTGCCACGCGCCATCGGGCAGACGCTGGAGCAGCTCAACACGGGCGCGTATTCGATCCCTCTGGTCCTGGGTATCGTCGTGCTGGTGGTCGCCGTCACGGCTTTCGTGGTGTATGTCGAGCGGGCGCTGCGCAAGATCCAGGTGAATTACGCCAAGCGCCAGGTCGGCAACAAGGTCTATGCCGGCCAGCAATCGTTTTTGCCGCTCAAGCTCAACATGGCCGGCGTGATTCCGCCGATTTTCGCGTCGTCGATCATTCTCTTTCCTGCGACGCTGGCGCAGTGGTTTGGCTCGAGTGAGAACACGATCTGGCTGCGCGACCTGGCGGCGACGCTTGCCCCTGGCCAGCCGGTGCACGAGATACTGTACGCGGCGGCGATCATATTTTTCTGCTTCTTCTATACGGCGCTACAGTACAACCCGAAGGAGACCGCGGAGAATCTCAAGAAGAGCGGCGCGTTCATCCCCGGGTACCGACCCGGCGAGCAGACCGGGAAGTACATCGAGAAGATAACCTTGCGTTTGACGCTTCTTGGCTCGATATATCTGGTTGTGGTCTGCTTTATACCGAACTTTCTCATCGCCTGGAAGAATGTGCCCTTTTACTTCGGCGGGACTTCGCTCCTGATCATTGTGGTCGTGACCATGGACTTCATGACTCAGGTGCAGGCATATGTGATGTCGCAGCAGTACGAGAGCCTGCTGAAGAAGGCGAACTTCAAGGGCGGCGGGCTGCCGACACGATGAGAGTTGTGATGACTGCCTGCCCTCACCCCTTCCGCCTCTCCTGCAATCGGGCGAGAGGAAATGGAATGAGTCGCTTCGCGACTGGCTGGTGAACGGATGGCGAAAGAAGAAACGATACAGATGCAGGGAGAAGTCCTGGAGACGCTGCCTAACGCGACGTTCCGGGTGAAGCTGGAGAATGGACACGTAGTCCTTGGCCACATCTCCGGGAAGATGCGGATGCACTACATCAAGATTTTGCCGGGCGATAAGGTGACGGTGGACCTTACGCCGTACGACCTGTCCCGGGCGCGGATCATTTTCCGCGCGAAGTAGGGCGGAAGTTGGACCTACAGCCAGGGCCTAAGTCGGACCTACGGCCGAAGCGAAAGGAAGAGCGATGAAAGTACTGGCTTCAGTCAAGAAGATTTGCCGCAATTGCAAGATTATCCGGCGCCACGGTGTCGTGCGAGTGATTTGCACGGATCCCCGCCACAAGCAGCGGCAAGGCTAACGGAAACGAACGATAGGGTAATCACATGGCCCGTATTGCAGGCGTCAACATTCCGAATCACCAGCATGCCGAAATCGCGCTGACCGCGATTTACGGCATCGGGCGTCCACGCGCGCGCATGATCTGCATGGCCGCCGGTGTCGGCCACGCGACCAAGATCAAGGACCTTTCCGACGCGCAAATGGACAAGCTGCGCGAGCTAGTCGGCAGGTACACCGTCGAAGGCGACCTGCGCCGCGAGGTGACCATGAGCATCAAGCGGCTGATGGACCTCGGCTGCTACCGTGGCGTGCGACACCGCAAGGGATTGCCCGTCCGCGGTCAGCGCACGCGCACCAACGCGCGGACCCGCAAGGGACCGAAGAAGGCCCGGCAGGCGACAGCATCGCGCGGAGCCGCCAAGCCGGCCAGCAGCCCCGCCGCCGCCAAGCCGGCTGCGAAATAGCCGAAGCAAGTGAAGCCGCCGATCGAGGATTGAGGACATAGGGAACTAACGAATGGCACAGGCACCGACTAAGACCGTCACGCGGACGCGCAAGAAGGTCAAGAAGAACATCTCTGAAGGCATTGCGCACATCCACGCGTCGTTCAATAACACGATCATCACTATCACCGATCGCCAGGGCAATGCCTTGTCCTGGGCGACGTCGGGCGGTGCCGGTTTCAAGGGCTCACGCAAGTCGACGCCGTTCGCTGCCCAGGTTGCCGCCGAATCGGCGGGCAAGGCGGCGCAGGAATGCGGCGTCAAGAACCTCGAGGTTAGGATCAAAGGCCCCGGCCCCGGCCGCGAGTCGGCGGTGCGCGCCCTGAATGCGCTTGGTCTCAAGATCAGCAGCATTTCCGACGTGACACCGGTGCCGCACAACGGCTGCCGGCCGCCGAAGCGCCGCAGGATCTAGCGCTCAGGTTTTCGTTAAGATTTTCCACTGAGAATCGTCAGGCATCAGTTGCCAACTGAGCTGCGATTCTCAGGTAACCAAATCGGTCGAAAGTAGGGTTTTACTTTCGACCGGGAGATTATTATGGCTCGATACACCGGACCAAAATGCAAGCTGGCGCGACGGGAAGGGACCGATCTCTTTCTGAAAAGCGCGCGTCGATCGCTCGACTCCAAGTGCAAGCTCGACTCCAAGCCAGGTCAGCATGGCGTGAAATCGGGCATGCGCCAGTCGGACTACGGCAACCAACTGCGCGAGAAGCAGAAGCTGCGCCGCACCTACGGCATCCTCGAGCGGCAGTTTCGCCGCTATTTTACGATGGCCGCGCAGCACAAGGGCTCGACCGGCTCGAATCTTTTGCAGCTCCTGGAATCACGGCTGGATAACGTCGTCTACCGTATGGGATTTGGCTCGACCCGCGCCGAAGCGCGCCAGCTCGTGTCGCATCGTGCAGTGACGATCAACGGCAAGGTTGTCAACATTCCGTCTGCGTTGGTGAAGGCTGGCGACGTGATCGCGGTCAGGGACGGCGCGAAGACTCAGCTGCGCATCGTCGACGCGCTGCAGCTCGCCGACAAGATCGGGTTTCCGTCATGGGTCCAAGTAGACGTCACCAAGATGACGGGCATGTTCAAGGGTGCGCCCGACCGTTCCGAATTTGGTCAGGACATCAACGAAAGCCTCGTCGTCGAGCTCTACTCTAAGTAACTGGCGCGCTTTCTCCCAGGGCTTCGCCAGAAGTTTTGACCGGGTTTCGATTTAAGGACTTCGCATGCAGAGCAACGCTTTCTTGAAACCGCGCATCATCGATGTGCAAAGCACGTCGCCGTTCCACGCCAAGGTGGTGATGGAGCCGTTCGAGCGGGGTTACGGCCACACGCTCGGCAACGCCCTTCGCCGGGTTCTTCTTTCTTCGATGCCCGGCTACGCGCCGACGGAAGTGAAGATCACCGGCGTGCTGCACGAGTATTCCGCGCTGGATGGCGTGCAGGAAGACGTCGTCGATGTGCTCCTCAATCTCAAGGGTGTGGTGCTGAAGCTCCACAACCGCGACCACGTCACCTTGAAGCTGGCGAAGACTGGCGAGGGCCCGGTGACGGCCGCCGACATCGAGCCGAATCACGATGTCGAGATCATCAATCCGGAGCACTTGATCGCCCACCTTACCGCAGGCGGCAAGATCGAGATGGAGATCAAGGTCGAGAAGGGACGCGGCTATCAGCCGGCGACGGTGCGCATCAAGCCGGACGGCGGCCGCAGCATCGGCAACATCCTGCTAGACGCGTCGTTCTCGCCGGTGCGCCGCGTCAGCTATTCGGTCGAGAGCGCGCGCGTCGAGCAGAGAACCGACCTGGACAAGCTGGTGATGGATATCGAGACCAACGGCGTGATCGAGCCCGAACAGGCGATCCGTTATGCGGCGAGCATTCTGGTCGAGCAGCTTGGCGTTTTCGCTGATTTAAAGGGCACCGAGGCGCCGATCGAACAGCGCTCGATGCCGCAGGTCGATCCGATCCTGTTGCGTCCTGTCGACGACCTCGAGCTCACGGTGCGCTCGGCCAATTGCCTCAAGGCGGAGAATATCTATTACATCGGCGACCTGATCCAACGCACCGAGACGGAGTTGCTCAAGACGCCCAATCTCGGCCGCAAGTCGCTCAACGAGATCAAGGAAGTGCTGGCCACGCGTGGATTGTCGCTGGGGATGAAGCTGGAGAACTGGCCCCCGGCGAATCTGGACCGGCCGTAAGGAAATATCATGCGTCACCGCCACGGATTGCGTAAGCTCAATCGCACCAGCAGCCATCGTCTGGCGATGCTGCGGAACATGACCAACTCGCTCTTGACGCACGAAGTCATCAAGACGACGCTGCCGAAAGCAAAGGAATTGCGCCGTGTCGCCGAGCCGTTGATCACGCTTGGCAAGACGCCGACGCTCGCCAACCGCCGGCTCGCCTTCGATCGCTTACGCGACCGGGATGTCGTAACCAAGCTCTTCGACGAGCTCGGTCCCCGTTATGGCGCGCGTCCCGGCGGTTACCTGCGCATCCTGAAGTTTGGATTTCGCGTCGGTGACAATGCCCCGATGGCCCTTGTCGAGCTGATGGATCGGCCGGAGCCCCGCGCTGCGACGGAAGACGATGCTGCCGAGAGCAAGGCAGGAGCGGCCAAAGAGGCGAAGGCTAAGAAAACCGCGAAATCTGCCAAGACCGACAAGACAACGAAGGCTGCCAAGACGCCCAAAACGACCAAAGCCGCCAAAAAAACCAAGTCCGCAAAAGGCTCGAAAAGTGCCAAGACCGCGGCTTGAGAAGACGCGCTGCAAGTCATCGACCGGGCGCGAGTCCGGTTTTTTTTCGGGTGCGAGGGCGCTCCGCGTAACATGACGCCATGGCAGATACCGTTCTGGTCACCGGCGGCGCGGGATACATTGGCTCACACATCGTCGTTGAGCTTGCCGCCGCGGGCTACAGCCCGCTGATCGTCGACAATTTCGTCACCAGCTCGCGGGCGGTGTTGCCGCGGATGCGGCGCATCACCGACCAGCCGATACCGTGCATCACCGGCGACGTCCGCGACCGTGCAGTGATGAAGAGTCTGTTTGCCGAGCACGCGATCTCAGCCGTCATTCATTGCGCAGGCTTGAAGGCCGTCGGCGAAGGCGAGGCAAATCCTATTGCATACTACGACAACAATGTCGGCGGCGCTATTACGCTTGCTGAAGCGATGGCAGGCGCGGGCGTGAAGACGCTCGTGTTCAGCTCCTCCGCCACCGTTTACGGACAGCCTGATCGCAATCCCGTGACCGAGGATGCGCCCTTACGCACGGCTAGCGTGTACGGCCGCACCAAACGGATGGTTGAGCAGCTGTTCGAGGACGTGGCGACATCGGACACAGGGTGGAGCATCGGCTTGCTGCGCTATTTCAATCCGGCGGGCGCACATTCGTCGGCGCAGATCGGAGAGGCACCGTCGGCGGCGCCGAACAACCTGGTCCCGATACTTGCGCAAGTCGCGGCGACCGACACGCCCGAGATCGCGATCTTCGGCGATGATTGGGATACGCCTGACGGAACAGGTGTCCGCGATTATGTGCACGTGATGGACCTGGCCGCCGGACACGTGGCAGCGATGCAATACCTGGCGCGCGCGCCAGGACCGACGACGCTCAATCTCGGCAGCGGTCGCGGTCATTCCGTGCTCGAGGTCGTCGCCGCGTTCGAGCGGGCGTGCGGAAAGCCAATCGCGCGCCGCGCTGCGCCGCGACGGCCCGGAGATGTGGCGAGCTGCTACGCCGATCCTTCGCGCGCGCAGGAGGTCCTCGGATGGCGCGCCGAGCGCGATCTCGATGCGATCTGCACCGACGCTTGGCGTTGGCAGACAAATCGGCAGCGTTAGCGATGGAACGCTTTTACACCGCCCACAATCGCTTCGACGCCTATCTCGTGCTGCACCGATTGCAACAGGTAGGTATCGCGGCGCATGTCTTCAACGAGCACATGTCGAGCATCGTCGGCGAGGTGCCTCCCGACGTGGCGCAGCCTCAGGTGTGGCTCGAAGACGGACGCGACCGGCCGCGCGCGGAGGCCGCGCTTGCGGCGTTGCGATTCGATCGGGCGCAGACCGGCAGCGTGTTCTGCCGCGCCTGCAAGGAGGAGAATCCGGCAAGCTTCGAGCTGTGCTGGCATTGCGGGGCGAACTTGTAGTCGCGCTTGGTCGAAGCGCTGAGAGAACGGGTCACCGGCGGAATGGATTCCGCGCAGCCGTCAACCCGTGTGAGGCGGCTCGTCGCTGTCGTCAAGCAGCGCGCGGCCTCGCGCTTCCGCGTCGGGATCCGTCGTCCGCTGCGTCGACCGTCCAGCGTGTTCACGACGCCGCAGTACGGTCCACCACAACATGCCGCCACCGGCGAGCAGTGCGAACGGGCCGATCCACAGCAGCCACGTCGTGCGCTTGAGCGGCGGATCGTAAAGCACGAAATCCCCGTAACGCGCGACGAGATAGGCGCGAATCTCGTTATCGCTTTTGCCCGAAAGCGCCAGCTCGCGCACTTCGCGCCGCAAATCCTCCGCTAGCGAGGCGTTGGAGTCGGCGAGAGTCTGATTCTGGCAGACGAGACAACGAAGCTCGCTTTCGAGCGTCTTGATGCGAGTGTCGAATGCCGCGTCGGCCGGCACGTCCATTTTGGTGGCGGCTGCAACCAGGGCAAACGCGGCGAGCGCGATGCCACACGCAAGCCGGGGGCATGGCCTCACTTCTGCAGCTCGCGCACCAGCGGCAAGATCTTCTCCTGCAGTGATTCGACGCTGAGCGGACCGATCTGCTTGTAGCGGACGATGCCCGATCGATCGATGACAAACGTTTCCGGCACGCCGTAGACGCCGTAATCGATGCCGACGCGGCCGTCCTGATCGACGATCGATGCAGTGTATGGATCGCCGTTCTGCGCGAGCCAGGCGCGAGCGTCGTCGGGCTTGTCCTTGTAGTCGAGGCCGTATACCGGAACGATCCCGGCTTTCGCAAGCTGCAGCAGCAGCGGGTGCTCAACCCTGCACGAAACGCACCATGACGCCCAGACATTGAGCAGCCACACCTTGCCCCTGAGCTCGGCAGTCGACAGCGGCTTGTCGCCGTGGATCTGAGGCAGCGCAAAGGTAGGCGCGAGCTTTCCGATCAGCGGCGACGGAACCTCGCGCGGATCGCGGCCCAGTCCGACCCAGAGGAATGCGATCAGCACCACGAAAAGGGCCAGCGGGATCGACCAGCGCACCGTCTTCATCGGCTCGATCGCCTCTAGTCCGCGCCGGCGTGGCCGACGGCATCGCCGAATACTCGAGAGGCCCGGGTCTTGAGCGCGAGCCGATAACGGCGATCCGACACGGCGATGAATCCACCGAGCGCCATCAGGAACGCGCCCATCCAGATCCAGTCGACGAAGGGTTTGAGATAGATGCGCACACCCCACGGGCCGTGGATGTTCGTCGCGTCGGCGCTGACCGGCTCACCGAGCGACACATAACGATCGCCCCACGGACCGGTATCGATCGCCGCGATGGTCATCGACTGTCCCGATGCGTTATAAATGCGTTTCTCCGGCGCCAGCGTCTCGATCAGCCTGCCGTCCTTGCGCACCTCGACCTTTCCCGTCAGGGCACGATAGTTGGGCCCGGGCTGCGGCGTCACGCCGAGGAACTTGAATTCATAACCGCCAAGCGCCACGCTTTCGCCCACGTCGAGACGCACGTCCTTCTCCACCTCATAACCCTTTACCAGCGTCACGCCGATGATGAACACGCCGACACCTAGGTGCGCGAGCACCATTCCGTAATAGGACGGAGAGTTGGCGCGAAGCCTCGCCAGCATTCCGCGGCGAGGCGATGTCGACAGCCGTTGACGCAGATTGACGACGGTGGTCGCGAATATCCAGAACGCGAGAAAAAGACCGAAAGCAACGAGCAGCGACCAGCGTCCCAGCAGCAATGGCGCTACCAGTGCCGTGGCAGCCGCGACGCCAAGCGCCCAGCGGAGCCGGGCGGCAAGCTCGGGTAGCGGAGTACGCGTCCAGCGCGCGAGCGGTCCGACCCCCATCAGAAACGCCGCCGGCGCCATCAGCGGATAAAACACCGTGTCGAAATACGGCGGACCGACCGAAATCTTGCCCAGGTTCAACGCGTCCAGAAACAGCGGATACAGCGTTCCGAGCAGCACGCTTGCCAGCGCCACCATGAGCAGGACGTTGTTGGCCAGCAGCATCGACTCGCGCGAGAGGAGACCGAATGTCCCTCCCAATCCAACCTTTCCCGCGCGATAGGCAAACAGCGCCAGCGAGCCGCCGATCACGATCGCCAGGAAAGCGAGAATGAAAACGCCGCGCGCCGGGTCGGTCGCGAAGGCGTGCACCGAGGTCAGCACGCCGGAACGAACCAGAAAAGTGCCCAGCAACGACAGCGAAAACGCGATGATGGCAAGCAGCACGGTCCAGCTCTTGAACGCGCCGCGCTTTTCGGTGACCGCGAGCGAATGAATGAGTGCGGTGCCGGTGAGCCAGGGCATGAACGACGCATTCTCTACCGGATCCCAGAACCACCACCCGCCCCAACCGAGGGTGTAGTAAGCCCAGCCGCTGCCCAGCGCGATGCCCACAGTCAGGAAGGCCCAGGCAACGGTCGTCCACGGACGCGACCAGCGAGCCCACGTGGCGTCGAGACGCCCGCCGAGCAAGGCAGCGATCGCAAACGAGAACGCAACCGAGAACCCGACGTAGCCCATGTAGAGCAGGGGAGGATGGAACACCATGCCCGGGTCCTGCAGCAGCGGATTCAAGTCGCGGCCCTCGGCCGCCGCGGGCAGCAGGCGCTCGAACGGGTTCGATGTGAACAGCAGGAACAACAGGAAGCCGGCGCTGACGAGTCCCATCACCGAAATCACCCGAGCCAGCATCGGCGCCGGCAGATTGCGCGAGAAGAGCGTTACCGCAAAGCTCCAGCCGCCGAGCATCAGCGTCCACAGCAGCAACGAGCCCTCGTGCGAGCCCCATGTCGCGGCGACGCGATAGTGCAGCGGCAGCTCGGAATTGGAGTTGGTGGCCACGTTCTGCACCGAAAAATCGTTGGCCACGAAGGACCACGCGAGGCAAGCAAACGCCAGCGCGACAAGCACGAACTGGGCGCGCGCTGCCGGTCGCGCGAGCGCCATCAGCCGCGGCTCTCGGATCGTCGCGCCAAGCATCGGCAAAATGCCCTGCACCAGCGCGGTGAGCAGCGCGACGATCAACGCGAAGTGGCCGACTTCCGGAATCATCGGCCCGCCTTGTTATCCTGATGCAGGCTTTGCATGGTCATTCCCTTTTGCGCCTGGTCGACGGCAGCCTTGGCTTCCGGCGGCATGTAGTTTTCATCGTGCTTGGCGAGCACTTCGCTGGCGTGGAAGATACCGTCCGGCCCGAGCGTGCCTTGCGCGACGACGCCCTTGCCTTCCTTGAACAAGTCGGGGAGGAGGCCGGTGTAGGAAACCGGTATCGTTTTCGCCGTGTCGGTCACCCGGAAGCGTACCGTCAGGCTGTCGGGCTCGCGCGCAAGGCTGCCTGACTCGACCAGCCCTCCCACGCGAAACGGTCGTCCCTGCGGCGACTCCTTGGCCGCGATCTGGCTTGGCGTGAAAAAGAACACCAGGTTCGACTGGAATGCCGAAAGCACCAGCGCCGCCGCGATGCCGAGGATGCCAAGGCCGGCCGCGATCCATGCGAAGCGACGGGTGCGCGGCTTCATTGCGTATCGTCAGGCACCGAGACCGCACGGTCCGGTCTCAGCGCGGACTTCACCGCCGCGCGGATGCGAGCGCGCACGGCGACGATTTCGAACGCCACGGCGAACGCGGCCACGGCGTATGACGACCACACATAGAAGCCGTATCCGCCCATCGCCATAAACTCGGAGAGTCCGCCTGCGTTCATCGTACCCAGCGCAGGAGCTCGCCGCTCCAGCGGAAGTTCTTTTCGCGTTCGACGATGATCGCCTGCACTCGCAGCAAGGCGACCGCGATGGCGTAGAACCACGCGGCGAATGCCATGATCAGCATGCCGCTGAGCATCGTAGCCGCCATGGTCGGGGCCGATGTCAGGCTCACCGAAGCGCCTTGATGCAAGGTGTTCCACCATTTGACTGAGAAATAGATGATCGGGACATTGATCGCGCCGACCAGCGCCAGCACCGCGCTCGCGCGGTCGGCCCGCCGCGGATCGTCGATGGCGTTGCGCAGCGCCATGTATCCGAAGTAAAGGAACAGCAGGATGAGCTCGGAGGTCATCCGCGCATCCCACACCCAGTAGGTGCCCCAAGCGGGCTTGCCCCACATTGCACCGGTGACCAGCGCCAGCACGGTGAACATCGCACCGGTCGGCGCCAACGCCTGCGCCAGCATCGCCGCAAGGCGGGTGTTGAAGGTGAGCGAAACCGCACACCAGAATGCCATGACGACATAGATGAACATCGACATCCATGCCGCAGGCACGTGAATAAAAATGATCCGGTAGGCGTCTCCTTGTTGGGCATCTGTCGGGGCGACCAGAAGGCCCAGCCACAGCCCTGCCACGGCGAGCACTGCCGCCCCCGCGCTGAACCACGGCACGAGCCGCCGCGCCAGCGGGAAGAACGACGCCGGCGATGCGAGCCTGAACCAGGCGATCGAGCTCATGGGCCTATTGACCTTATCAATCCAGAGCGATGCGCACCGCGGCAGCTGCCGCGAGCGGTGCGCCAACCAATGTCGCCAGCAGTGCCGCGGTCAGCAGCGAAAGTTGTGCGCTCGCGCCAAGGCCGGCGCGCGCTGCTTCGATCGAACCCGCGCCGAAGATCAGGATGGGAACGTAAAGAGGCAGGATCAGCAGCGCGAGCAGACCACCGCCGGCGCGCAGTCCAAGCGTCAGTGCCGCACCGATCGCGCCCAGCAGCGACAGCGTCGGCGTGCCGATCAGCAGTCCGAGCGCCAGCAACCATCCCTCGTCGGTCGTCAGTCCGAACTGCGCCCCCAGAAGCGGGGAGGCGGCCACAAGCGGAAAGCCGGTCGACATCCAATGCGCCACTATTTTACCGGAGATCAGCGCCGGCAGCGGCTGCGGCGACAGCGCGAGCTGCTCCAGGCTGCCATCGGCGAAGTCTGCGGCAAAGATACGCGACAGCGACAATAGCGACGCGAGCAGTGCCGCGACCCACAGTACGCCCGGACCCAGGGTGCGCAGTAGGAGCGGCTCGGCACCTACCGCCAACGGAAAAAGCGTCACCACAATCACATAGAACAGGAGTTGAACCCCCAGTTCCGCTTTGGATCGGATCGCGAGCTTGAGGTCGCGCGTCAGCGACCACGCGAAGCCGCGCCAGACGCTCGATTCGCCTGTCTCGTCGGGGACCTCCAGGATTGCGGCCAAGGCGAAACCTGTCAGAGCTCGAGGCTGCGCATTGTGCCCGCGAGCGCAAGCGGCTTGTGGGTCGCGATGACCGCGACGCCTTGTGCGGCCAAGTGCGCATTGACCCGTTGCTCGAGCGTCGCAACACCCGAAGCATCGAGTGCCGTCGCCGGCTCGTCGAGCACCCACAGGCAACGCTGCGCGAGGTCCATGCGCGCCAACGCGATGCGGCGTCTTTGTCCCTGCGACAGCACGCGTGCGGGGATATCGTGGTGGTGGTCCAGCGACCATTCCCTAAGTGCATTGGCCACCGCCACTCGGTCCGGTGCGGCGCCGTGCAACGCGGCGAGCGAAAGAAGATTCTCCTCGGCCGTGAAGTCGTCCTTGAGGGCCCCGGCGTGTCCGATATACAGCGTTGCAGCTCTGAGCGCGCGATAAAACGCAGCGACGGGCTCGCCCCGCCACGACAGTTGACCGATGTGCGGCTGCGTGAGGCCCGCCACCATGCGCAACAAGGTCGTCTTGCCACTGCCGTTGGCGCCGGTCACGATCAGCGCCTCTCCGCAATCCAATGCAAATTCGACGTTCGCGAACAACGTGACGCCACCGCGTTGTGCGGCGAGCCGTTCAGCTCTCAACATTGGTGGAGATACACCCGGAATACGAACCTCCGATTATAGCGTCCGGACGCGAGTAGGCTTGAGTTCATATAAGCCCGGGGCGGCGGCATGCCAGCCCTTCGCCAGTGCGCGACGGATGTGCTAGTGTTGCGCGGGAGCCCTGCCTTGGGCGACGCGGTCAATCTCGCTTCCCGGCTCGATGGCCTGACCAAGCAATACGGAGTCCTGCTGATCATCGGCGAGGACGCTCGGCGCGCCGTTTCCGAAATGATTTGCCGCGAGCTCGATCGGGTGCTCGTCAAAGGAAAGGCAAATATTGCGATGACGGCACCGACCAGGCGAGCGCGAAGTTCGAGAAGAAAAAAGCGCATTTCGCTCGCGCTGCAGGGAGGCGGCTCGCACGGCGCGTTCACATGGGGCGTGCTCGAGGCGCTGCTGGAGGACGGTCGCTTCGAGTTTGCCGGACTTTCCGGCACCAGCGCGGGGGGAATGAACGCCGCCGCGATGGTGCAGGGGTTGATGCAGGGCGGTGAGAAAGGCGCGATACAGTCGCTGGAGGATTTCTGGCGGCTCACGCACGATCTCGCTCGCCGGACGGCGCCGATGTTCGCCGATCCCAGCGGCAAATCCCGCGGCGATCACAATCTCACCACCGCACCGGGAATGATCCTGCGGGCGTTCTTCGAGCAGATGGTCGGCAGCGTTTCGCCCTACGCCGCGAACCCGCTCAACTACAATCCCTTTCGTTCACTTGTGGAAGACTTTTTCGACTTTGACGCGATCCGGAAGTCGGATGCCTGCAAGCTTTTTCTGGCCGCGACCCATGTGCAAACGGGAAAGATACGCATCTTTCACAACCGCGAGATCAGCGCCGATTCATTGATGGCAACCAGCTGCGTGCCGACCATGTTTCAGGCTGTCGAGGTCGACGGCGAATACTACTGGGACGGTGGCTACGTCGCCAATCCGGCAATCTTTCCGCTGATCGACGAATGCGATGCCGGTGACATCGTGCTGGTCCAGTTGACCAACAGCCGTGTGCCACGGCTGCCGCGCCACGCCGCCGAGATCAAGGAGCGCTTTCGCGAAATCACGCTGAACGCCTGTCTGGTCCGGGAGATCCGGGCCATTCACCTGATCACGCGCTTGATCGACGAGGGGAACATCGACAATCCGTCGA